>Ga0179593_1351057_pt1 | contig 13670 bp, 17 predicted proteins | sample CZODoug2_1_08_16_FD_185931 | JGI IMG/M metagenome (GOLD analysis project Ga0179593, IMG submission 185931) | Vadose zone soil fungal communities from Angelo Coast Range Reserve, California, USA - CZODoug2_1_08_16fungal (PacBio error correction) | ecosystem: Environmental > Terrestrial > Soil >... | reverse complement strand
ACCGGTGCCTTTTCCTTGAGCCCGCCGGGCCCCAGTTTATTCGCACGTAAAGGTTCCTTCCGGCTCTGCTTGACTTTCGTGATGGCGCCCATTGGCCTCTTGTTGTCAGTTTCGGCTCAGGTCCCATTCCGTTCGTACTCCCCTCCCTGTTGCCTCCGATATCTAACAACACCTCCTAGAGTCCCCACCCATTGTTTGCTGACCTTCCCCCAATTCACCAGCGTTGAGTACGACCGGTTATACTTCTGGCCGCTCACGGGTTCCGGTTGGGTTCACCACACCTGAGCCCTGGGTTCCAGACTGTTCCTCGGTGTTTCGGCCCGTGAGAAGTGTAGTATGTGTGCCCCAATTTTCGACTATCTCGCAGTGGAGACATGGATCCCCCTTTTTTTTTTTTCGCCAACGCCATGTTTGGTTTTGTGACTTTGAACGGTTCCAAGACCGATTTTTTTGACTATAAGTCTCCTTTTCCATCATCCCCTCCCAAGATGCTGGTCCGTCTTTGAACGACTTCTCACACTGAGAATGTCCAGTGGCCAATTCCGGTTTTCACGAATAACACCTAACCCCCCCACCACCCTGTTAGTACTGATTGGAGGTTCTCGGGCGCGCGCGAATCTGAGCCCGGTCTGATCCGAGGAAACCCACCTTTTTAATCTTCGACTTGAGCAACTACAGGGCTGTAGCCTCATCCGATGTCGTCGAATACAGATCTTCTAGCTGAGCGAGTGCGTCTCCTTAACCCTTTCCCTTCTTTTCTTTTAATACCGAGCATTTCACGCCAGGCTGCCTTTTGTGCAATCCCTCTCCACCCTCTTCTGATTCCAACTCAATGAAATCGTCCTACCTCTCCCGTGTGTTTTTTATCAGAGATTTATCTTTTCGGGACTGCCTTGTGAATCAGCCTTCCGCGACTATCAGAAGTTCTTTTACTTTCATTCCCCAGGAGTGAACTTCCCCTCGAGCTCCTTATGATAGTGATTACGTTCCCATCCATCAGACTTTGCCCCCGCGCTCGTGCTATCGCAAGCAAGCTCGTTTTTTTCCATCTCCTGAGAAACGTCTTTTTTCCCCGAGTGCGCGCCCCGCTCCCCTCCATTGCTCTTTTTGATTCTCGTTGGTCATTCTGGTTCAAGTCTTTCCCAGCAATCGTAACCTCGTTTACCCTAGGAACCCACAACCCTCTCCCCAAAGCCGATTCTCTCATTTCACCGCCCGTTTTTCCAGACGACTGCCCACCCCCTTGGGTTTTTCTGTTTTGCTTTGCACCCCAGACTGATGAGAATATCTTACCCAGTTTTGCCCCATATTTTTATGGGTCAGGCTCCTCCGTCTCACCTGGGCGCCATTTTCATTCCTGGTTAACATTTGTGACTTCATCTCCCCCCACCGAGCTTTCTCTTTGCCCTAGATGACAATTTCCCTTCCTTTTCCCCTGGTGGTGACGCGACGCCCCTTTTTCCGTTTGTTCTCTCCCCCTCAGTTGCCCCGTCCATTGTAGTTTGTTTTAATGCCTCCTTCTCGCGGCCTGGTCGGAATGAGAACATTCTTTTTTTCCCCTGTCGCGCGCACCGCCATCCCCCCCTTCCTTTCGAGTTCTGCTGCCTCCCGGACGCTTCAATCCCACGAGCGCTTCCCCAGCCGTTGACGCACCTTGACTGTTACTGAATTCCTCGCGCATTTTTCCCACTTTCCTCGTACATTAGCATTCCTTTTGAAGCCTGTACGACCCGGTTCAGTTTTTTCCCGAGCCGATGGAAGTATCTGCGCCCACCAGTGTGTCCCTTTGTAAAATTCCGCTTCGGCAAGATTGAGAACCGGAACTTTTTCCTCCGCCCATTTTGAGAAGACAAATTCGTGTGTCTGTTGTGTAAGGGGCACCGGGCCCTTCATGTTTTTCAAACATTTGACCTACAAGCCCAAAGTAACTAGAACTTTGCTTCGTTGTACCGGCACGTGGTTCGCTCCTTTCGTTCCTGCGTTTCCTTTTCACCCCACATCCGAGGCCGGGTGACCGATATCCCGACACAGTCTTTTACCCCCCCCCCCCTAGCGTGTTTTCGGCAGCCTGTATTTTTTTCCGCGGACAATGATAAACCTTCTTCCCTCCTTCCCTTTCCCGTCGATCTCTCATCCCTCCACAGCGTTTTATTGCCTTGCCCTATTAAGATGAACCCTGAGAAATGCTTCCAGCCTAGTCCGAAGGGGTTCCTCCCTTCTCTTGAACAACGGCAGCCCTCATGACCGAATTGCTCTCGCGCCAATTAGTTATTGACGCTGACCTTCCTATACCGTCCGCGAGAAGCTGAAGCCAAGATATTTTGCGAGGAGTCGTCTTTCTTTCGGCGTATATTCTGTTGCGGCTTGATCCAAACAACTCTGCCTAGAGCCCCTGGTCCCTTTACTCGAGGCTTCTTCAGTTTGGATAATAGTCAAATTCTGTCCGAAAATTTTACTTGAGTTGGAATCACAACCAGGCTAAAATGTTTTCACTGCACTCCCATCCTTCCCTTTTTCTCCCTGTCGAGGGCTTTTTTTTTTTTGAATACACCCCTGGAACGTGTCGTCTTTAGCTGCCTCCACTCCGTTCCCCGGGAGCGGAAGTTTTGTTTTTCACCCAATAATCCAGCCCGCCTGAAAGCCTTTCTCAATGACTTCATGTCTTCCACAACTCCTCTTGCCTTCCCTCCACATGTCGTTTCGCGTTTCCAATTTCTCTTTTTTCCCTCCATTTGAGTCGCTTCACGACTTAGTTTAAAGGTACTAATGCCGTGGAGCACCTGAAGTCATTTCCTTCCCTTCTTGCTTTCTTGATTCATTGTCCCCAACCGATCACGCCTTTCTTCTGTGCTCCCTCAGCGCGTTACCTTCGTGCCTTTCCGGGCCCCCCCACGCCTTTTCCCGATCGCTTTGTGGGTGGAACGTCCACTTTATCCCTCGTTATTGGCCGCGCGAAGATAAGCCTTTGCAGGGTACTTTGGCCGTTGAGTCCCCAATTCCTCTTTTTTTTTAATCGCCGTTTTTGCAGTCTGGACCTCTTTTGTGTGTCTTTCCGCCCTGAGCCGTGAGACTTTGTTCTCTATCCCCGTCCCTCCCTCCCTGCGTAACAGGAGATTTAGAAAAATTCCCTCGTGGACGGTTCCTGCGCTCAGGCCGATGAATGTCTCGCGATCTTGCAAGTCTATGCTTGCCTTGGTTTGCACTGGAAGTCCTGGCTTTTTCACAACCCCTTCTTCGAGGCCCATGTTTATGTACCAAAGGCCTCCTTTGCGCTTTCCCTAGGGGCACCAAGTCCCCTCCTTAGATGTTGAAATATGATAGTGATCTGGAAAGATGCTTTCACTCCTGCTCTTTTGGACTGTTTCAAAGCTTGCTGGCTGCCACCTTTTTCCGCGTCTTTACCGCCTTTGCGGACGCGACTTCCCGTCCTCTTCTGACCTTGTTAGCCCCTCGGAGGCGCAGGGACACGGTGAATGCGATCTTTCCTGACGGTCCCAAAGACAGCACTCGTGTCTCATTCCTTTCCTCCTCTTTTTCACTTCTTCCTTTCTTTTGAATAAATGCTGCACCGTGCCCTATTCATTCATCCGCCCTTCGCTTCTCCTGGGCTTGAGGAGTCGCACTTTCTCCGCTCCCCCGCTCTTGAATAAGCGGAATACATCGCCAATGTTTTCCGAGAGCAGTCCTCGTTCTCCGGCCAACTTCTTGCAGATCCCCGTGTCGTTCGCTTCCTGTTTTTTCACGGCGAATGTTTCTTCCTCATTGCTCGGACCCCCAGGGCCCCCCGGGAGATTCTCCAGCCCCGGGGCTTCTCCGCTTTGATGACTAGGTCTTGCTTCTTTTCTCACCGTCCCCCTCAATTTTTTTGAATGGGCATTGGTGTCCTGGGGCGCGCTCATCAACTCCTTTTGCCAATTGCGCAGCCCTCAGTGAGGATCTCCACCACACCAGCCTCCTGTCGTTCACCCCAAAAATTTCGCTCCCCCCCGAGCTTCAGCCCCCTCCCCAGCTCTTTTTGTCACCCCTGAACTGGACCGTTACTTTGCTCGTCTTGAAGAGTGAAGGAGTTCTCTTCCTCTTTCCCCCGGCCCCCCCTTTACCTGCTCCCCTGGCGTTACCGATTGGTTCGGTCGGATACGGTCGGTCGTTCTTTTATTCTTGGGCAAAAACTTCTTTCTCTTCCTTGATGTTTCTTGGCTCCACATTGGAGCCCACCTGTGCTGTTCGACCCAACCTTTCTTTATGTGCTGGAACACCTGCTTCCCATGACCCGAGAAAGAACTGTAGCATTGCATGGTCTTCCTTTTTTTCCTTCGTTGTTCTTCTCTCCACTTCACTGATCATTGTGTAAAGCGTGCACTTTCCTGTGACACTTTTTTCGACACCCCAAACTTTCTTTCTTTAGGGCTATCGGGCGGCTCCTCGACAATGCTTTTTTCGATCCCTAGTTGCCCTTTTTTTACGCCGCACTCTTCTCCTCGATTTGCACTCAGCGATGTAGCCCACCCCTCTCTGTTCTGCCTTATTCTCTTTCGTTCTTGAGGGAGTTCCTGAGCCCATTCGCCTGTTGCAATTCCCCTTCACGCGCTTTCCCGCCTTCCCCCATCCGGACAGGCTGCGTTTTTTGTAAAGCCACTCTACACTGGCCTGCTGGATCCACTTCCAAGTCCCTTTACTCTCTCTTTTCTTTTTTCCCTAATAAGTTTTTGTGAGAGCTCTTTCGTGATGATTCCTGTTTGAACACTCCCCTGGACAGTCCCCCGCTAGTCTTTTCCACAACCTTGTCAGACCGCTTGAATGAGGTCCCAGTGAGAGCCCCTTGCGAACCTCATCCGAATTTGTTCTAGGGATCCCCTGAGCTCCCCAGTTATAGTCTCGATTGTAGCCTACTTCTTCTCTGTGTTAACGAGCATGAGTTGCTCCTCATTTTTCCCATCTTGAGGCCTTTGTCCCATCGCTCTCTCCTCCCATTAGTCTAGTTTCGCTGTCGCCCCTGTCGCCTCCCCATGGGAACATTTTTGTTGGTTTTCTTTTTTTTTGATGTACCCGCTGAAAATTGTTCCGTGATTAATTTCTCTCCCCTGCCGGTAACCCTCCTTCTTTCGGAGCAGGCATGCTCCAGGTTATTTCGTTAATTTTTTTTTTTCCATCCCATGCCCCTCAGCCCAAAATGGCTTTTTCGGACCCAGTCTTGGCTCTGCAATGCTTCCACAGTTCTCTCTGCCCTTATTTTCCCATTTTGTACCAATGCGCCTCTTCGTGGGTCAACCGGCCTAGTCCTCTAATACCAGACACCATTTTCAGGGGCCCCAGGGTCCTGGTTTCCCGTGACTTCTCCCGCTACTCCCCCCCCTTTAATAGGCCCAGCAGATCCAAATTACGTTTAGTTAGGTGTGCCGAGAGTTAATCTCTGGGGAATTGTGATATCCGTTGCTCTCTTGTTTTTTAAATATTCTTCTTTTTTTTTACTGATCTTTCTTCGAGAGGTCATTTCTCCTTCGCGTCCACCTCATTGTTCCTCTGACCTCCCCCTCTACAGTCAAGGACCGTCGACAGCTTCGTAGCCCGGATCACTGTGTCCCTAATCTCCTCTCGGGTTAACGGTTATCCCTGACGTTTTTTTTTTTCACTGCTCCTTCCTTTTGCAAAGTCCTCCCGCAATGATGTTCCAAACGTTCCCCAGTCTACCTTTCATTACGACATTTTTTTCAAGCTCCTCCCTTTTTCTCCCAGTGTCTTGCGAAGTTTCCTTCGACGCTTCCGTATCCTCTCAACGCATTGTGTGTTCGGTTCCCCTTTTCCCCTCTCGGCCGGTTTGGGCCCTGATTAAAGACCTGCCCCCTTTTCTCCGCCCCTTTTCTGCTCCACACGTCGTGCTGTCCGGCCCACGATGAGTCCCGTTTTGTGCTCCATTCCTTCCTCCCCTTAACCTTTACGTGAAAATAGGTTACCCTTCCTTCGACTGCTTCGTCCTTTGTGTACAGGCTTTCCCACCTATCTCTTTCCGTGGACTAGTAGCTCTTCTTGACCCCCCCCCTTTATCTGATTCCTTTTTCGGAGATTGATACTCCAACTTAGTTCGGCACCCCGAGGTTCTGCTTCACTACTTAGTTTCCTCCGGACATCCACGAAGGATAAACACACCCGAGTTTCGACCGATACTTTTTTCCCGTTCTATATTCGTTCGACAGCGCGGATTGGTCCTTTTTTTTCGTATGACACGTTTCAAATGGCCGTCCTTTTCATTCCCCTCCTTTCCTCGTTAATCCGACTTTTTTCGCCGGATCATTCCCTTGGACCCTTCCTTCCACCGCTGCTCTCTTTTAGCGCTACATTCGTCTGACCTGAGAATTTTCCCCCCTCGCGGTCAGAAACTGTAATGACGATGAGAGGATATTTCCCCGCGCGCTTTTTTCTCTCCCTTCGTCTGATTTTAGTAGACTCCCCGCTCGGTTCTCATTTTTTCTGACGCCCCCAAAACCGCTGCGAGCAAGTCTGCAAAAACAACGGACACTAGAGTTGGCGGTATAATCTGAATTCTTGACTCACTTTTTTCGTTTTTGTCGCATTTCCCCGACAAACTCGGCTTTAACATTGATGTGCGCCAATTTTCCTTCAGACCTCTCCATGCCTCCCTTGGTCCCAGAAGTTTGTGGCCCAGAACCATGTGAATTTGTTTCTGCTTCGTGTTGGCTCCCCTCCTCCCTTTTTCGGATCGTTGTTTCTCCCTTCCTCCTCCCCAAGAAACGACCCAAGCCTTTCGGAGACATTACTTCCTCATTTCCTTAATTTTCACTTTTTTAACCATCTTAAGGGTTCGTTTTTGCCTCTCGTTTCCTCTCCCCTTTTCAGTTTTTTTGCTCTCTCTTTCACACTCCTCCCCTCATTTTTATCATGAATTACCTGACGGATTTTTGGACGACATTTCCTTTTCATTTCTGACATTTTTCCTTTTTTGATATTGGTCTCCACCAACGCATCCGAGCTCTGAGTGCGCCGCCGACCTTAGTAGCCCTCGTGCCATTTTCTTTGACACACGTCTTCTTCCCCGTGCGGCAATTTAGAGTTGATTGGTGGTCATTTTTTGCATTTCCCATCTTTATCGTTTTTTTGGCCCCTGCGAGAACGCTCCGTCCCTGTTGAAGGTACTGGTAGGTAAGATTCGCATTCATTCAGCCCTCTAGGCCGTTTTTGCGGTTCTTCTTTTCCCGGCCAGCGGTTTTTTGAGGCTTATAGAAGCCCTCACGGATCCGGCGAGTCCTTTGGTCGCCACTCAAAAGCCCCTCCCGGCCGGCAACAGGTCTGCTCTCCCCCCCAACACTTCGTCTTCCTGTTTTTTCTCCCCCCTAAATTTCCTCGTTCCATACCGACTCTCTCTGCAAGTTCCCCCTTCAGGTATGGCCTGGGTGTGACCCTGGGAAGGCTTTTTAAACCAACCCCGTGGATTTCCCTCGGACCAAGTCTTTGATGAACCACAGTGCTTCTTGTTGGATATATTCTTTCGACAATTTTTCGCTCCTCTTTCTCTCTCGACGGAAAATTTTTTGTCTTTCACCTCACCTCGATTTTTTTCTCCTTTTTGAAGAAGAGTCACAGACTTGCTTTTCCTCCGCCTTTCCTTTTGGAGAACGCTTTGCGTTCTTCCCCCCCCCCCTCTACGCGACCTTCCTCCTGATCCGATGTTTTTTTCTTGTCCTCTTTAGGCTACTAGGCCCCTGTCATCTCTATGTTCCCTTTGTTCACACCCTCACTCTGCGATTTGTTCGACGATTTTCAACCCTGTCTTTGGTTTAACTCCGGCCACGTTTTTCTCCTTCAATATTTTCCGCCCCCTGCACGATTTTTGACTTCTCACAGAATGGGTGCGTTGAGGCAAAGCGGCCAATTTTCTTCCGTTTTTTCCCCCCCCCGCTGCCGAGCTTGAATTGGAATTTACCCCTCGCTCCCCCGGTGGCGCGAACGGCATCGCTCAGGAAACCTTCCCCTTCTCCCCACTGCTCCACCGGGTATGTTTCGCTTTCGGTGTTTAAAGTTCGCATTTTCTGAACCTCTTTTAAGGTGGACATAATTGAGGCGTGTTTACGGTGAAAAAATTTTTTTTCCCTTCCCGGGCCCTCTCCGTTGTGCTTAACCCTCGGAGCTCTTATTTTCCTTTCAGCTTCTGTCCTGAAAACTCGTCGTCCTTTGCATGATGCTGTAAGTGTGCGCTGACTTCCAAATCTTTCGAAGGCTCTCTGCTCTCAGGACCGTCGAATAAAAACAGAGCTGACTCGTACCCCCACTCGCTCCCACGAGCCCCTTCTCCTTTTCACCAATGTAACCATCTCATTTCCTTCTTTTCCCTTGACTTCCCTTGAATTTTCTCTTCGTTCCCGCTAAATGCTGGTTCCTGGAGAGGTTCCCTGGCTAACAAAAAGGGGTCCCTGTCTTCCCCGGGATTGACCCTCCTTTATGCTAGCTTCAAGAGTCAGCTCCGGTTCAAGCGCCGCCTATTTGAGCATTTGGCAAACTGATAATCCTGCGTCAGGCTTTTTCTCTGTATGAACATGGGATCCCCCCTTTCCCCTCTGTTCCGCCCACCTCAACATTTTGGAGCGTCTGTTGTAACTTTTGTTTCCATGAACTCTTACTATAACTGTCTCTTGATTGTCAAAGCCGCTAGGGTCCTCTCTTTAATCTAAGCCCTCCTGAGCCTTTCAAGCGTTTTCCCCCCCTCCTTTGACCACTCAGTGCAACATGCCCACCCTTTTTTCAGCTCTTTTTTGAGAGGGTGAGCTCGTAAACGAGACGGTGCTGAGCGCGGCGATTGGTCCCCCGCGTTCAAGCTGGCGGGACCTATGTCTCCCTCCCCCGCGCTGTCGACCACCAGCAATGTCTAGGATGGCCCGTCCTCCCCGATCCGATTATAGATCTTCGCTCGAGTTCGTCTATAAACATTCCTTCATCCTCCGTCAATTCCCGCGATGTACCGCCACCTCCAATCGACCCTTCTCCGTGGGTGATACTCTGACAAGGACGTCGGTGCTCCTTCCCCTTCCTCCCCAAGAAATCTCTATCTTGACTATTCCTAAGTTGTGGTTGGTTGATGATATTCTTTGGGCTCTCCGTTCCATGCAGTCTTACTTTTCGAGGTTCTCTTTTCCCAAATACTCCTGTAGATTGAATTTCGTCCCCCCCGGCAGTAATTGACTTTCTACCTTCCTGTCGCATTGTGATAGGACCCTCCCCACCTTCTCCTACGCTCCCTTTTAATCATCGTTCTTTCCGACCAACTTTTCTCAGGATGAGGTTTTTCTACACCAGCGCTAGTTGTTTTCCCTCCTTGTCCGTCCAGTCGTCGTTTTTTAAATTCGATAGATAAGCACCGGCTATGATGTTCGCCTTGCTCCCTCTTCGACCTAATTTCCTTCTTAAAAGTTTTTGTTTAGTTTTTCGTTTGCCTGTTTGTACCTTTGCAGAAGGCTCTGGATTACGCGTTCCTCTTCCCCGTACCCCGTGAAAAATAATAGTTGGACCCATTCCTTACAGGTCCTTCTAGTTCCTTCCCCAGTCCGTGTTTCCCCCCCCCCCCCCTGTGACGCTAAAACATTTCGTTTTCCTGCCCATCTCCCCCCTTTGCCCCCTTCCTTCATTTATACACAGCCTGATCCATAGGATACAGTTTGCCCCCACTTCCTCTCTCCCCTTCCTGGTCCCCTTAGCGTCCAGGCTATAACTCGCCCACCCCTTCTTGTCCCTCCATTGGAAGGCTGTCCCCATGGGTGACCGGGATTCGACTCGCATGAGCTCCCTTTCCCATTTTCCTCTCCAGACTCTCACAATTTAAGGTTCTTTCCTTTTAACCTTCTTCTCAAATCTCTGTGGTACGTATGAGCACGATAGTGGTTCGACCTTTTACTCTTCTTGCCTTTTTTTTAATGATCTCTCCTTCTGATCCGATTCCTCGCATTTCGGCACCCATTTTGACCCTTGAGTCGTTCCCTGGAAACGCAATCCATCAATTTCCAGAGAAGCTCTTCGTTTCTCAAAGCCCCTTTCCCGTCAAAAGAATCTCGCCTCGGTTTTAAATCACAGCCTCGTCTCCCCCTGGATGACTAATCTCCTTGGTTTTCTGGAAGACGCATCTGGTGCCCCACAGTGTAAATGAAGTTCAAAGAGCCTTACCCTCCATCCACCTCCCTTGACGACCGGTTTGTAGAATTTGTTCTCCGAATTTTTCCTTCTACGATTCCCTTCTAGCGCCCCCGTCATTGATGGAAGGACACATTCAGTTACGTCCCAGGGTTTGAGCCCCCGTGATCCCTTTCCTCTCCTTTCCCCCATTGGATAAGCCCCCGTCGTGATGGAGGTCCCCTCTAAGTCGGCACGGTTCCCCGACTTTTTAGGCTTCCACAAGTCCCTTTCAGTGAAAATTTCGTTACAGAATGACCCCCCGCCTTTCTTTCTTGTGTTTTTTACCGTCACTTAAATCTCCCGCTGTTACGTTCTAGGTCGCCCCCCTCACGCTTTTCCTCAACACTGGTACTCGCGAAGGTCTTAGACGCTGATTCCGCCCTTTCCTGCAAACCGATGGTTAGCTGTCCAGCCTCTTTGTTACGCGGCTTCATAATTATCAACAATTTGAGTTTTTTCTCCGTCTCTTTCCTTAGCTCTATATTTATTCTGCACAATAGCGTCTTGGCACGCCCTCTTCCTTTAGGACACCGCGAACTTTGCGGGCTTTTTTTTCATCAAGTCATTTTTCCTCTTTCCCCCTCCTGGTTGTTTTTCTCCCTTGAAGTTTTACCATTTCAACCCCCGGCAGGGCCACCTAAACCTATTCCATCGTCCAGTTCGGGACCTTTCCTTCTTGCTCTGAACTCTCTCTGCAACCTTCCGCTTCTGAAGAGTATTTTTTTCTGATCAGTCCTTTTGCCCCTCCGTCTTGGCTTCGTTTCTCACCGTAGGCTGATAAGTTGGCTACATTTTCCTCCAAAAAAACTGATGCTCGACTCCGGCTCTTGTCAAAACAACGGAACCTGAGCTGTCCTTCTTTCTTAATTTCGAATCGGAACCAGAAAAGGAACGCACCTCTGAGCGGTTTCGCCTTTCCATCCCCCCCTCGGCTCCCCCTTCTCTGACTTCCCCAATTACATCATCCACAGCCACTTAGCATTTCTCACAGCGATGGCCCGAACCATGGTCACCCGATTTTGCCCCCCGAGAGCCGTTCCTTCCCTGTTTGCTTCCCGAGTCTTGCTCCCCGTTGTGGTTTAAAAGACTCAGAAGCCCGACCAGCCTTCGCTCCCTCCTTCTTCCCACAACGCCTGCTGGACGAATTTTATAAAAACTTTTTCTTTGGTGACTGAGTTTTTTTTTTCCCCTCTCCTCTTTGTTTTGTTGTCTCTAGATTGCCCCCCGAATCCTCCGTTTTTCCCCTTGAATTCCGCAGGTCGTTTTTTTTTTTCCCCTTTGAAGTCTTTTCCTACATTTGGAGTTAGTATGGATTATTGGCGACACAACGATAGCCCCTCATTTTCGGACTGTGCTCCCCGCCCGACCGCGGCGTCTCCCCTAGGGAAATGGTTTCGTTGACACCCCCCTTTTCCTGATCCCTTTCGCCCCTGGTCGAATTTGATGCGTTCAGTTCCTTTTGAAGTCATTCATCCGAGTTTTATCGTCAAGCCTCCCTCAACGCTTCCGACCTGTGCATTTCCTGGAGTTTAAGAGGAGCCTCCCTCACTCATTCTCTAGGGCCTTTTTCCCCTCTAGTAGTTCTCCTGTCAGCGGTTTTTCTTTGATCGACGAAGCCGAAACTTGCCTCCAGTTCCCCCTGTTGGCCCCCGTTCCGAACCTCGCCTCGCTGAAAAATTCTCTTTTCTAAACCTAATTTTCATTTCACTCGTCGGCATGTTGTCTTAAGAGGACTTCATGCTCCCCCGTCTTATTTGCTCCCTTGAAGTCCCTTTCAGGATGGCTTCCGTTTTTCCCCCGTTTGCCTTTCCTCCTGGCTGAAAACCCACCGGGCGGTCTTCACGAGTCATTCTGATGAAAAAAGCCTCATGTCTTTTGCTCGGTACCTGGTCCCCTTCCCACTCTCCTTTCGAATATGATCTCTGCGACGGGAAAAGATCAGTCTCCCTCACCTCCCCGCTTTTTTGATCCCCTTTCCGTCCAGCGTACCACGACTTTTGTCCTGAGAAACCTCGTTTTTCCCCTCCCTCTTTGCAGTCTCAATCCCTCTCCTCCAGCCCTTTCCCCCCAAGAAGTTTAGGAATCTGATTCTCCTTAGTCCCCGGGACCCTCCCTCTCTCTTTCCCTTGCCGGACCAAAAGAAGAAAGCTTCGATTTCGTTTCTCTCTTTTTTCACGTCCCTTCCTTGAGGTGGAATTCAAATCTTACCGTTTCCCCCCCTTCCCTTAATCTTTGGCCGCCAGCAAGATTTTGCTTCAAATGGGCGGAGTACAGCGTCCATTATCCTTCTTCCACAACCTCTTTCAGAACTTTCATATTACCTCGCGCAAAATTTCTTTGCTCCCTAATTCCCTCTCTAATTCCCCTTCTCTCAACACTGAGTCCCCTGGTTTCTTTTTAGGTTATTTCGACATCTCCTGTCCCTTCCATTTCCCTTATACTCATTGCGGCGGAACGTTAAACACTGGAGCTTATTCCGTTCCCTTTGAGTCTAAGGTTCCCTTTTCTTTACCGGGTCCCCTATATCTTTTCCCTTAAGATTGCTTAACACGCCTGGTGCTAGGAAGCATGGATCTGTGTCAGTTTGCGCTTCATCCCAACCCTTTGAGAGTACTGCTCAAAATGACTCTCTCCTTCGCTTTTCTAAATTTTCCCCCAACATAAGCCGAATAGTTAACAACCATTGAGATCCCCTATCCCTGCTCACAATTAAATGAGATTTAGCTCTTCTCCCCCCTTTACCCTACCTTCATTTTGCTCCTCCTTGCCGAGTAAATTAGTTGATTTCCTCTCTTCCCCCGCGCACCCAAAGGGACCTGATGCCCCTGTCGAACACTCAGTGTTCGAGTTCTTATCCGTTAGCCCGGTCCAATGAAGCCCAGTTCGCATTTTTGTCCAAAACTATCTTCGATACGTGAATGTGGGCTCAGGGCCTCATTGGAGCCCCCCCGTTCTTTCCGAACACCGACCATTTTTTAGATTTTTTCTGTTTTTCAACCGCGGTGCCAATTAAAGAGAAATCCCCGTTAGCGCCTTGTCCTCCTCCGCTTTTTTCCGGCTGGAGGGACTCGAAGTACTCCACTGAGCCCTTTTTCCCTCTACCCCTCCCTGCGAAATCCAGAAACCAGTCCCCCAAAAATTTGTCCCTCCCTCTTTCTCTGAGCGGGCGTCTCTCGACATAAGAGCCGTGCTTCTACGATTCTATTCACCCTCCGCCAGAGGGTTTGGTGGGGGTTGGGGGGTTTTTTTGGTGTGGTTTGGGTTTTTTGTTTTTTTTGTTTTTTGGGCTTCGGAAATAGATGCGCACTCCGCTCTGTACTCCCCCAGAATCTTCTTCTTGGTGGCATCACGATAGCTCCAGGAGATCTCTCCCTTTAGTTCTTTCTGCACATTCCGCCTGAGTTCTGAAGTCTCCGCGCTTGGACCGCATTCAATCGAAGTCTTCGTGGTTCCTTCCGAGACACTGGCCTGCTGGATTAAAGGTCCCACCGCAAGAA
>Ga0179593_1321705_pt1 | contig 13670 bp, 15 predicted proteins | sample CZODoug2_1_08_16_FD_185931 | JGI IMG/M metagenome (GOLD analysis project Ga0179593, IMG submission 185931) | Vadose zone soil fungal communities from Angelo Coast Range Reserve, California, USA - CZODoug2_1_08_16fungal (PacBio error correction) | ecosystem: Environmental > Terrestrial > Soil >... | reverse complement strand
CTGCTGTCGATCGGTTATCAAGAGAGCCTACTTGGGGTTCCCCCCTCCCTCGGGTTTCTCGCCCTTTTTTTATAATAAGTTTCAAGTTTGCAAGCAATTGTGACCCCGTTTCCCTATCTTCCTGGATCTATCCTTACCCCCACATTTCATGCGGTACGATAAAGTTTTGAAGGTGGTACTTTGCTATTTGTCTTCCGTTCCTCTTACCCCCCGGGTGTTGTTTTTGGGTTTCATGCCTTTCAACGTTTCACGTCTTCTTGACCCCCCGCCCGGGCCGTTGCCTGGTGATTCTTCATGAGACCTGGCTTTCCTTTTTAGTTTTTCTTGTGCTACTGTTGTTTTTTTTTTACAGTTTTGTTAGTCCGGTTTTACCCCTAAAACGAGTGGCCCTGTCGGTGCGTCTCTCAACTCAGTGGCGGGCCCACCCCGCTTCCTGGCTGGCCTTCGTCTCGCCGCGTGCATTTTTATCCCTTTTTGGTGCATTACTACTACGCGGCTATTCCCTTCGGAAGAAGGATTTGCTGACCTTTTTTTCCTCCTCAAACTGCCCCCTCTTTTGTCTTTTTTTATTCATTCGTTGCTTTTACTTGCCCTGTCCATACTTCCGCCAAAATTTGGTCGGCCCGGTTGCTTATTCCAAAATACCGAAAACTCCCCTTGTTCTGGTTTCCCTTTTTTCCCCCGTTTTGGTTCTGACATCTTCCAACCCATTTCCGAGTTCAGTGACTTCCCATTCCGCTCCATTCCCTTGAAGCCATGGTCCTCACCTCGGATGGTGAATTAGGTCGCCCTTGACCAAGCTTCCTTTTTGGTGCCCCTCGTTCCCTCTCCCCTTTCCATGACTACGTCCTTCTTTTAAAAACCGGTGACCGCTGACCATGATCTCTTTCACGCGCGTGGTGACGTGTACGGCCCCCCGGTTCATCTTTCCTTTTCCGCCCGCCAATTCTTTCTCTTTCCGGTTTTTTTTTTGTTCCCACCCCTTTTCAAAAATCCCACCCAGTTTCGGCGTGCTTGCCTTTCCCGACCGATTCTTATCCTTGCTGGCGACCTATCCAAAGCCCGACCACCCCCCCTGGTGTTGGGTGGCCCGTTGTTCCTCCCCAATTTTTTTTTTTTTGTTTCCCAACTTCCTGACCTCCTTGTGTTAAAACTCAGGTTTTAGACCATCGCTTTTTCCTGCACTCTCCCTTTCTGTTCTGATATCAACATTTCAGGGTTGCTCCCTTTATGATTCTTACCCCCTCTGTGCAGCAGTGTCCATAATCTCTTTTTCTGTTTTCGCTGATGTTTTGCGGGATCGGGTCATTTGTTGCTTCTCCTCCAAACCTGCAGCCATTTTTTCCTTTTCTTTTTCTTTTTAGTTTGGGTGTACCCCCCGATGTCGGGTGACCCACCCGTTTTGCTGTCGTCATCTTCCCGGGTCCTCCGAGTCACCTCCGAAGATTTGTGATTTTTTTTCAAGTAATGCGCCTCCGGAACTATCTTGCCGTGGCCTTCTTTATTTCCCCTGACGCGTTAGCCCTTCACCTTCGTGGTCTTTCAAGTACAGTCCCCTGACATATAAACCATACACTTGCGCCGACGTCCCCATTGCTGAGACACGCCCCTTCCGGCGATTTTCGCCCCTTTTTGTGAAATTTCAGGGTTCTTTTTGCTGGGGAATTTACAGTCATTTTTTATCCCCTTTTCCCATTCTCCTTCGCTTCTGGCCGTCTGTTGTACTTTTTTGAAGTAGTGTTTCTTTTTTTCGCTTTTCGGTCGCGGACTAGTGTATCGACCGACGTTTTGTTCCGTGTTGGACCCATCCAACTCCACCTACGCTTCGGGCTTTTCCGTTCTTCCTTTTGCGTCGGCGTTTGTTCCTTGCCCGACGGTAAGGAGGGGTGCTTTTGTCTTTACCCACAAGACGGAAGCCCCCCGCGGCGGTTGCCCGTAGGGTGTTTATGGCGCAACTTTTTTTCTTCGTTCCCTTGCGATTCGTTTTGGGCATTGTTTAAGTCCGTTCCGACCTTGCCTGCTGCTATTGCTTTCTTCTCGCCCTTTTTCTGCCTTTTACCCCAGTCGCAAACCTTCCCTCTTTTTTCGTTTCTTTTTTGCCTGTACTTTTATTATTTCCCCCTTTAGCTTGATTTAACTGCGTGCTTCTTGGGCGTCTTTTTTTTTTTCTCCTTTGTCCACCCCCGCCGTCGGGCGGGTTGTTTTGTGATGTTTTTCCCCTTTTGCCCTCTTTCACGCTTTTTTTTTTTTCCTTTCTTTTCTTTTTTTATTCCTAACCATTTGTCTCCCCTAAACTGCCGCTCTGACGATTTTCTAGAGGTCAGTGCGTTTCTGTTCAATTGCTGTTTCTGTGTGACCCCTCTTTGCCCTCGGACTCGTGTTCTCGGTGGGTATTCCCCTGTTGTTCGCTGCAAGTCTCGCGAACCCGGCTGTTTTTTTTGCTTCGGTTTCCTTGGGGTCGGACCTCTATTTCCCCCTTTCTTTTTGTTGTTCCGCCTAGATCTGTCTGGTCACTTGCTGTGTATGGTTTAGACCGGTTGTCCATTTTTCCACCTCTCTCATGGGGGCCCCCTTTCTCTCCGGGATTTATGGTGTTGTTTTGTCAGAGTTCACTTATGATGCCTGCCCCCGGTTTGAATACCTTCTGCGTTGGGTCGCATCGCCACTTTTCCCCCGGAGCCATTTGGTCAGTAATTTATCTTCCAACCCCTTTTGACTTGATAATTTTTCTGTTTTCTCCCCTGCCACTTGCGATTTTACCACCCCTGCCCGAGTTACGTTCCGTGAGGCCCCTCTCCCCCCACATCATTGGAACCGCGTGGAAATTGTTACCCCCCTGTTGTACCCATGGTGTCGGTCCCCTCCTTTTCCTATCCCACCCAGGTTTTCAGCATTTCCTGAGGTTTGGTTGCTCGTTTTTTGAGCACCCTCCCGAGAAACCAAGCGTCTTGGATCTCCCCAACCCCGTTTTTTTTTTTCCTAATCCCCACGCCTGGGTCCCACGGGAGTTGCCCCCTATCAGCTTTTAGCCCCAGTTCCTCTTGCCCCGTGGGTCACAGAATCTTTTGTCATGGCTTGGTTTCTCTACCGTGTTACCCCCCTTTCAGACTTTTCGCCCCTTCCCCAGAGATTCGTTTCGCTCATTCACTGCCCCGTGTTGCCGTCATCCCTAGCATCATTTCCCTCAGGCAAAAGTCCAACCTATCTTTTACGGTTGACAACAGGATTTTTTTTGTGGTTCCGCCAAGTCTTCGTCCGTCTTGATCCCTTAAGATTTTTGACTTCCCCACCTTCTTTCCCCTGACCTCCTTCGACTTTCGCTTGTCCTTTTTTTCCCTTTCACACTCCACCCGTGCCCGGTTCCGTTTGACGTTTTAACCCCACCTTCCTGACCTCCTTCCCCCCGTTTTTGTTCCATGGTAATGGAACAAGGTTTTTTCTTTCCGGCCCCCCCCCCGAGGATCTTTTTTTTTTCTTTTGGCGCCTGACCAGCGGCCGCCTGCAGTAACTTTTTTGGACCCTATCCCCTCCACCTTTCCCCCCCTCTTCTTTTCATGTTTTTTTTTTATTGCTCTTTTCCCTGGGTGACTTCACTTTTCCCTTCCTCCCCAGCCCTGTGGCCATGCTCATTTAACTGCTTATTTTTTTTTGGCCCTTTGATGATTCCCCTGCCTTCTTGGACTTTGCCCAGCAGGACCCCCTCTGTTGGGTTTTTTTTGGGGCGGAGTCCATTTTTGTCGCGCTTCATTGTTTTTGCTTGTTATCCCCTCATGCCCATTCCCCTCGTTCGCATTTTCTTCCCCCGTCCTGTTGCACAGCTTTTTTTAGCGTTCCCTGTCTTCTTTTCCTTTGACCCAATTTTGCTAGGCGTGAGGTTGTTTTGGTTTCGTGTTTTCGAGATTTTTATCTTTCTCCGTGTTGGACTGTTTATGATATTCCATATGACTTTTCCCGGGCGCTGTCAGACCCCCCTATTCTCGACCCTTCCTCTTTCCTTATAACTGCCCCCGACCTGTTTCTTTGGTTTTATCCCACCGCGTCATTTTGTATATTGGTTATCGCGCCATGGTTCGTGACGTAGCACGAACAGATAAGTCTCATTTTCCTTTCCTCCTTTTATTGTGTTCATCGCCTGTCCGTTGTCTGGGATTTCCTTAACACCCTCCGAAGGGCTGCGTCCCTGTGAGAAACCATATCTCTCAACTGTGGCGGCAAGCCTCACCTTCTGTCGCTTCTCCCGTCCTCAGAGCGTGAGCGTCCCCTTTTCCGAGAGTGTTTTTTTTGAAAGTGAAGACCTCTTGTTCTTGAACCCCCACAACTTTTTTGGTTCCTGTTATTGCCCTTTTTTGCTGTATCCCCCACCCGTGGTTCTGATGGTTTCGAAAGTTTTCTCCTTCTCCCTTCCTCGGGGTGTTTTTTTTAATATCCCTATTTTTTTTTTTTTTCCTCGTTATTTTTTTTTTTTCAATTGGCCTTCTTTTCAGTCAACCTTTTTTCACAAGTGCGATCGCCCCTGTTGTTTTGAATCTCAAGACTTTGCCTGCGCCGCACCTCTTCCCTGTGGGTTGATCCGCTCTTCTTTTTTCGTTGTTCCTTTGGGTTACCCACCAGTCGACCCTATGAACTGATAAGGTGCGATTACTTGCTTGTTTGCTCGCTTGTAGGCGCCCCTGTTTCTTTTTTCCTTCCTTTCCTTTTCGGCATCATGCGTCCCATGGCTTCTTTTGTATTGTTCGCCGGCACTTTCTTTGCCGACGTCCGATGGATGGTTGTCTCCTTCTTTTTTTTTTAATTTTGAGTTTGTAAGATGTCCTCAGGTTCTTTGCATCCCCCATTTTAATCCGTTTGATTTTTGTACTTTGTTCGTTTGTTATTCCCTGCCACCGAGTGCCTGCCCTTTTTCCTCTGATTTAATGGACCTGGCAGCTCCTTTATTGCCGTGTCCACCCCCCGCGTTTGTGCCGTTTTCTTCTTAGGCACTATTTTCATCAGCTGTTCCCGTTCTTTTTCCCCCTGGACTGCAGGTAGTTCTGGTTCGAATGCCTATTTTCTGCCCCAGGTGTCGCGATCGTGGGAACATCAGTGAGTGGTCCGCTTCTCCGTTGAGTTGCGTTTTGATTTGGCCGTATCTTTCCTTTTGTGGTCCGGTCACTGGCCTGAGCGGTTTCCCCCTGCCGGCAACAAGCCCCCCCCCACGTTTAGACGACCTCCCACACTAGGACCACCTAAGTGCGCTTTTTTTTCACACTCCGGTCTAGCGGCGAGCCGGACCTGTAGCCTATCTCTGTTCCCTCCTGCATTTTTCCTGTTTTTACTAATACATTGTTTTCGTCCGTAGTCGCTCGGGATTTTGTTGGTTTTTTGATCTAGTTGTGTTCATGCTGTCTCGCCTTCCCTCCGTGGCGTCGTTCAAACTCTTTTATGGTTAAGTCATCTACTCCCCCCTACTCCGTTTTTTTCCCCTTTTTATCCGTTATCTGTTCAATTTTCCCCTTGGATTTTTTCTTCGTCTCTTTAGGATCGAACGGTTCCCCCGCGTTCTCTCATGGTTTGTTGTTAATGGGCACCACTTCTTTCAGCTTTTCTCTGCTTCTCTATTTTTTTTGCCTCCGTCCCTTCATAGGCGTTTCCTTCCTCAGCTTTTTGTGTTTTTTTGTGTTTCTGCGCGTCTCCTCCGCTGTCGATCGGCGTTTTCCTCTACTATGTTCGTCACAACCCACGCCGTGCGTGTTTCGTGCACTCCCCGTGTTTTTTCGCTCCTCAGCGACCCTGATGAACCCAATATCAGGTACAAGTTGTCGTTCTTGATCTTATCCCTTGTAACCATCTGGCAGGTTATTCTTTTTTCCCACCCGTTCATAGATGTTTTGGTTGGGCGCACCGGGGCTTATTGTCCCCCCCGTGGCACCCATTTTTTAATGGTCACCCAGGAAGTCTGTTTGAACCACACGCGGGTCCTGCGCCCGTGTATTTCTTTTTTCCCCCTGAGCCTGGCGTTTTCCCTGTCGGTTTACCGTTATAAGGGTGTCTTCATGCCCGGCATTGCCTCTCGTTTTTTTTTTTGGGTCTCCCTTTTTTTTCATTTTTTCTCCTTCGTCTTTTTTCAACCGCCAACTTGCTCCTGCTTGCCCCGCTGAAGGATTTTTCCGCTTTTTTTTTCGCCTTTTTCACGAATGGGTCCGTTTTTGAATCTTCTCCCCCTTTTTCCCCCCGATTAACCGCCTGTGAGTTCATCTTCCCCATCATTCTGTCGACCATCTTCAACCTTTGAAACCGTTCCCAGCGTTTGCTTGTTGAGAGGGGTTCCCTGCCCCCTTTCTCCCCTCCTTCAAGTTCTCCCTTTGATTTTCAAATTCATTACTACTGATAGTTGGGTGCGGCAAGTGAACGAGGGGGCACATCCCCCTTTTTCCCCTAGAGTATTTTTTATCAATTACGGCGCATCCCCTTCTCCATTTTTTTCCGCCAGATGCTTCGGCATTTATGGTGAGTTCCCCTCTTCTGCCGCGTGGCCACTCTCCTCCAAGTCCTTTACTCTTCACGTTTCTATCGATTGTTCAAACAGTTCACTCTTTTTGAAAGGCTTCCCCCCTATTTTCCCACATCCCCCGAGTTTGAGGACCCGGCCAAACTTCGATCTCGCCGACCCACAACTGTGTTCTGCTTTCCCCCGGTGACCGACTTCCCCCCCCCCCATTTGTTTGCACCACAAGCCACCCTTTTTTGGGCTTCCCCTTCCCTGTGACCTTCCCCCTCTGGATCCATGGAGTGAGGGGTCCTCTAGACCATCCTGCCCCCACTGGGTTTTGTTTTCGTTTTTTCCCCGCCATTTTTTGCCTGTTACTTTTTGGGAACCCCCTGTTCAGTTTTTTCTGCCCCTTTTTGATCGACCAGATCCTGTGGTGTTTCACCTCTTTCTTTAATACCCCCGATTGCTTCTGTTTTCTCCTTTTTTATTCGTTTCTGTTTGACAACCAGCTTTTTGCGCAGTGAGGTCCCCGGCATTCCATCCGGGATCTGTGCTTTGGTCTCGTTTTTTGGCTATTGGTGGTTTTAACTCCCAAGCGTATCCTTCTTTCTATGTTTCTGCCCGATGTTCTTGACCAACGTTTTTCTATAAACTTCTCGGCCAGGGCGTCAGTTCGAAAACCCTTTTTTCGCCCATTTCAACAGAAGTTTTCTGGAATTCTTGTTCCCATCTGGACTACGCCGCCGATTTTAATTCTTCCCATGTCTCAGCCGACTCCATCCCCCCCCCGCTGTTGTGGTGTTTTAATTGGTGGGTTTTTTTTTGTTTTTTTTTACCCGTTGACCTCTGTTTCTGATTCCCGTTTGACCCAATGGCTTGCCCCTTGGGCGTTTTTTTTTTTTTTGTTGTAACGACGGGGCAGATTCCTGAGCATCGCCTATGCCTTCTCGTGTTCCGGATCTCTTCTGTGCTTTTTCTGTTAAGGGAGGCACTGATCGCCTTTGGCCGGGGACTAACCTAATTGTTGAAGTTTTCGTTCTTTGGGTGGTCCTTCCCCGATCCTGGTCTTTTGCTTTTATCCCCCAACCATTGTTTTTTTTAGAATCTGAGGGGTTTTTTTCATCCGTGTCATTGGGCAACATCTTTACCTTTCCTTAAGTAAGACGGATCGTTGTGCGGCCAGATCCCTTTTTCCACCGTGGCCCCCAGTAATTGAACTTTTTATGGTATGATTGCTTTTATCGCGCCGTTGTTTTCCAGGATGCTTTATCTAATGCCCGATGTCTCGTACTGCTTTTCCCTTTTTTTCCCGTTTTCTCTATTCTTCCTGGCACGTATTCGTTACGTCAGAGTGTCGTGTTGCTGGTCTTTGCTGAATCTTTTGTCATTTCTTCGGAGGTTTTTGTTTATCGTCTGTTATTTTCCTTTTTTCTAATCCGTTTTGCTCTTTTTTTTTTAGATTAAGAGGATTCTAACCCCTCTTTTGCCAACCTGACCCTCGCTGACCGCTATTGGGCTTTTTTTTGAGTTGCATGTTGATTTCCTCTTGTGTACAACCTTTTCTGCGCTTCCCCTCTCTGTTCTTTCTTGGAATATTATAGTTGCTCTGTGCTGTTTTACCTCTCATTTTCCTTTCTTTTTCACCCTTTTAATGAAGTATTGTCTTTTTTCTCTCCCCTTCTCCTTTGCACTTTTCCCCCCCACCTGGGTGCACTGCACTTTATTCGGCTCATTGCGGACCTTTCTCTTTCTTACCTCCCCTCCGTTTTTTTTTTGTTTGAGCTTCTCCGCGCCTTAACCGGGCGCTCTCAGTTTTTTTTGCAGTTCATAGCCACGATTTTTTTGCATTGGATATCCTTTTTTCACCCAACCATTCCCGTTTAGCATTGCGTTTTCTAGATTTTTCAACCTTTGTCCGACGGAAACACCCCATCCACCTTATCCATGACCTCGTCTCCTTCCCCAGCTTGGTGTCTCCCCAATGCGACACGTTTCTTTTTTTCAAGATGTTTCCTCCCCCCCCCCCCTCCGTGCCACGCGAGCCCAAATAGCGGTCATCCGCTCTTTCTTTTGTGGTTTTTTTTTGTGAAATGCCCGCCTTTCGTACACATCGTGGGGAAAGACGATTTTTGTATCGCCAACAAACTCGTTCCCAACACATCAGCCCCCCCCCCTCCTACTGCAGGCGGGGCCCCCCTTTCCTCCCTATCCCCCACCACTCCCCCTGCCCTTTGAACAAGGACTTTTTGCTTGGGTCCCGTCCCCTTTGACCTTGTTGGTTGTTTTTGTGAAATTCCCAGCCTTCCGACGACACCATTTTTTTTTAGGTCAGGGTCCATGGTCGCGGGTTCATGCTTTGATTTACCCTGAATTTTTCCCACCAGTCAGAGTTCCTGTCCGTTCCCAGGATCTTTTGGGGTCACAGGGGCCCCGATTTCTCAGATTTGCTTTTTTTAACTGACTATTTTTCGCATGGTACACCGTTTTTTTGAAAGAATTGAGTTTTCTTCCGCTTTTTCCTCCCCCCCCTTCAAAACCCGCCGTTTTGGTTTATTTGCCCACCACATGAAGGCCTTTCTGCAAAAAGTTTTACGGGAACAACTTGATGTTGTTTCCCCTTGGCCAACCCCCCCGGCCCCCCAGAGACCGGCCTCCTGAAACCCCTCGTCGTCCTAATTTACTTGACCCCAAAGAGTACAGTCCCAAATAGGAGCTCTCCCCTTGGCCCCCGTCTTCCCACTTTCGTGACATCCCCCGCCCTCCCTGTGCCAGCATTTCCCGTTTCGGCCATGGGAAAGGGCGTTTAACCTCGTGCCCCCCAGCGTTTTGTTTTTCGGGACTCGGGCAGGTTATACTGAGGGGGATCCATGGGTCACCCCATGTCGCGTCTCCCCCTACCTTGACCAACTACGATTTTTTTTTCATTTTACGGTCTGCTCTAACTGGTTCTTTTCCCTCGGTTCTTTCCGCCTTCCTTGAACCGGGACGTTCTGATGATGTCTCTTAGGGTGTCCCGAGGTGTTTAGCACCCCTTACATTTTTTCGCCACCTAGATAAGTCCTTGCGTTCGGTGGTGTTGTGCAGCGGAGCACACCAAGCTATTTTTTCCAACCCAAACCTAAACCACCCCCCACATTCCTCTCCCCCCTCCCCAAGATCCGGCTGTAAGGTGTTCCCCTCCCCCCCTTCTCCAACTTATGTTGGTGGTCCAGGCCCCCTGGCTCATTTTGTCGCCTTGGGGTCCGTCCTCCTTTCTATCCTCGTCCCTTAGCGCGGTCCCTTTATGCTGTACTTCGGCTGTTCTTCAAAAACTTGCTTTCACGTTTTTATGGAATTACTTGGCCCTGGCGTCCGCCCCACCCCCTTTTTTTTTTTTGATGTTTCGTAGTTCGCCTCCCCCCCATTGATCAAGAATCTTTCGGTCCTGTAAGTCTCTCCTCGTTTTCCGGTTTTTCCCTCGTGTATTTTCGTCACTTTTTACACAAATGTGCTCACCGTCCAGTGTTTTTTCTGGCGGTGACGATTTCATGGGACAGTGTTTGCCTCCCCCCCCAACCCCCGGCTCTGTGTATTTTTCCCGTATTGGATCTTTTTTTTAGAGTGAGGGGTTTTTTGACCACCCTAATAGGGACGTAGATCTGAAATGAGTCATTTATCTGTTCCGCCTTAAGCTTCTTGGGTCGCTTTCTGATGCCGGCCTTTACCCTACACATGCTGCCGGTTATTGCGGGTCATGGTTAATTTCTCCCCGACGCTTGTCATTGTTTTTGTCCCTCTTTCTCTTTTTTTTCCCCCCCCCTACACTTGTCTTTTACCAGTTTTGCGGTTTCCTTGTCCAAGTTGCCCTTTCTCCCCTCTTCGTCTGATTTGCCCCATGTTCCCTCCCCCTGCGTTGCATTATTTCCTCCCCCCCACGTTGCCGGTTTTTTTTTTTCCCTCTTTGTAACTAGTTTCTCAGCATTGGAGCTCCCTACATTCCCTCTCCTCTTTTCAGTTTTAGCATGATTCCCCTATTGCTTTCCCCCCCCCCTGGGAGTTCCTGTCTCGCTGTTCCGGTTGGCCTGGGCGAGCACCTTTTTTGTGTTTTTCTTCGTCACGCCGAGGGGCTTTTGTATGTTCCACGTTGCCGGACCCTTTGCGTTCCCCAAATCGTCTGGCATTCCCTCCACAGTCCCCTCCCCTCCCCAGTCCCCCATGGCGCCCTGATGCCTTGAAGGAAACACAGAAAGACCCACTGAAAAAGTTGGGTTTGCCGTCGGACCAACTTAGAAGTGGTTTCCAATCTTTGTGGCTTCCCGTTTTTTCCGTTTGGTCTTGTTGTTCCTCTTGCCTTCGCCGGTCAGGCCCTTTCCCTCGTTTTTGTGCTTGTATCTCCCCCCTGCCCTTTTTTTTTCCTTCTATTGTTTTTTTTTTCCTTTTATGTCTTTTTTTATATGTTGCCTTTCTTCGTCTCTTGCTCCGACCTGGGGTCCCCGTTTTCGCACCAGGATTTCTTTTTGTTGCCCTCGTCTGTTATCTGAGCCACCCTCCCCCTGATGACCAAAGGATTATTTATTTTTCCCTCCCCCTTTTCTTTGTTGTTTTTTTCGGTCTAGAATCGCGCTTTTATATCTGCTCTATCTCAGTATTGGCAGTCCAAACCCCGAGTCGGGTTTCGATTCTTGGCCGTCCTTTGTCTTCCCACGTTTGAAGGACCCCCCAAAGTCACCACTTCCATGACATTCCAGTACTATCCCTCATTCACCCACTTCCTTTCTTTTCAGATCACCCACATCCCGTCCCCCCTCGATTTTGATAACTTCTTATCTTTACCCCCCTTTCCCCCCTTTTTCTTTTGAACTTTTAAACCTTCAGTTTGAAACACCTGCGGTTTTCTCGTCCCTTTGTTCTTTCTTCCTGACGGCCTTTGCTTTCCGTTTTACTTGGTTAGGCACTGTTTTTTTCTTATTTTTTCCTTCATGGCGCTTTTCTTCCCTTTTCCCCTTACCACCCCCCCTCTTTTTGGAGGAGTTCAGACTTTTTTGAAATGTTCTTCTCCGTCCCCCGCTTAAGTGCGTCCCCAGTTTCTCGTCCTCAATGCCTCAATCCAGTCCTCTCCTCATCACCCGACTTTCCCTCCTTTGTTAAGTTGACGCTGTCCCTTATTTAACATCGTTCTGCGACCAACTTGCTCGTTTCCCATGGTCCCTCACTTGACTGGTTCCCTTTTTTTGTCCATGGCCATCGTACCCTCAAGGAGTCACGTTTTCTTTTCAGCACCATACCCTGACTCATCCTTTGGCTTTGTTTGCTGGCACGTTGAAAAGAGCATCTCCCCCCCCCCCCCCCTTTCCTTAGATCTGTTTTTCCTTTATGTGCGTTCACTTCAAGCCCCTTTTTTCAGTCCCCCTTATGCCGTTTCATTCGGTGCTGACGAAAAACATCTTTTTTTCCCTGCTTGTCTCCTATATACACTTTTAACTACTGTACCACTCTATTATTAGTCAAACCCATCCCACGGCGAAATATTTTCTTCTGATCCCAACTCCGCGTTTCGGAGGCCCCCAACCGGTGACGATCTCTTTCCCTCCAACTTGTCTTCTCCTTTTTTCACTTCTCCCCCAAGTACCCCTCACCTTTGAAACAGTTTTCACTTTCTCACTCTCGACACCTGTGACCGACGATTATGTTTCCGGAGTTTCCTCTATACCCCCTTCACCCCAACCTTTTTTTTTTTTTTGCGAAGACCAGGGTCACTCGTTCCGGTAACTGGGGAAAAGCCGGTTGTTTCCCTAAATTCTTGAACCGCCTCCAACCCCCACCCCCCCATTCAAAGATATACTTTTGCTCCTCACCTCTGGTACCCTCTCCCCCATTTTCGTATTCTGCCCACGACTCGTTTCCTAAGGAGGAAAACTGCCCACCCCCATCTGTGGTATTATGTTTTTCTGTTCTCAGTCTTGTTTATTGCTTCTCCAGCTTTTGTTTGCCTTTTTTTTTCTTTAACCTTTTTTTCATTTATCTTATGTTTTTTTGTTCTCAGATTTTTCCGGTTCCCCCTTCCTTTTCTTTCGTCTTCACTTTCCAAGGAAATTGCAGCTTGACTTGATGACCCAACCTCTGAACATTCCTTCAAGTTTTTTTTTTTTTTCTTTTTACCGTGTCATCGTTTCTTTTAATGCGTTATTCCCGCCGCATTACCCACCCTGATCAAATATGTCCTCCGCCACGATTACCCGTGAACCCCCCCCCACACAGCTTTGTTTTTTGTTCAGCTGACCATCTGTGCCGATCCCATTTGTAAAGTGCTTTGAGTGTGTTTGACCCTGGAGGTCCACCCTCCTCCTTAGGAAACGGTGATCATCTCCTCTGGCGTTTGCTTTCCGGGTTCCCTTATCTAGTTTCGGTTCTTTTTTTTCTGTTCCCGGGCCCTTACTTGATTCTCCCGCTTTTTTTTTTGGAATACCCCCAACTCCCCCCTTTTCCGTCTTCTCTGGTTCTTCATGGTGGTTCGGTCCACGATCCTTTCTTGTTGTCATTTTTTTCTTTAACCACCCATCCACTTGGTTCTGACCCTTCCCGTTCCTTTTTCAAGGTCCCGTTGTCAGTTTCCTCCCCCCCACTCTTCCCTTTCTTTTTCCCCCCAGTTTCTGTTTGCTTCTGTCTGCCAGATCTTTGTCCCGTTTCTTAATGTGTTCTTTTTGCCCTTGCTTTGATGTCTTTGCTTTATGGGTCGCCCGGGTGCCGAAGTTCCTGAACTTACTTTTTTGTGAGATGCGCTGCTTTGTGATGGCTGCCGTTCAAAGGTCGTCGCAGAGCCCAGATCACGCTGTCTTGTTTTTCCCGTCCAGATTTTGGTCGGAGTGGCCCCTATGTGCCGGTGGGAACCTACCCCGTCTTCTGGGTGTTTGAGAGCGCGTTTGATATGTTTGCGATACTCTCTTCTAGCTGGTTCCCCTTGATTGCTGCTCAACTATGCCACACCGTACGTTTTTGACTTTACCTGCTTTTCTGAGTTCATGGGTTTTTTGCTTGCGGTTTATGGCCAAATATGTGGTCTAGTCCTCTTTCTTTCTGTTCCCCCCGAGCTTTTGACTGTGAGGATTTCTTTGTTCTCGAAAGTTGGGTTCGCAGGGCAAGGCATGCTCTTATTGTTTGGGAGTCTATTACCTTCTCGGGCCTTCCCCTACTGGCAAGCCCTATCGTTATTTGTCAAGGGGCA
>Ga0179593_1266917_pt1 | contig 13670 bp, 16 predicted proteins | sample CZODoug2_1_08_16_FD_185931 | JGI IMG/M metagenome (GOLD analysis project Ga0179593, IMG submission 185931) | Vadose zone soil fungal communities from Angelo Coast Range Reserve, California, USA - CZODoug2_1_08_16fungal (PacBio error correction) | ecosystem: Environmental > Terrestrial > Soil >... | reverse complement strand
GAGTGTGATACATGATTGTTGCACCCCCTTTGCTCCTTCAACTCCTCTTCCATTTTTCGTGTCCCAAGGGCTGCTGCCCACTCGAGCGGCTCCCAGGGATGCCCAAAGTCCTCGACCAGCTGGTTTCTTCGGCTTTTCGCTTTTTGAGAGAGCCTTTCTTTTTCTTTCTTTGATGAGGCTGCTTCACACCCATCGCATTTTCCGCCCAGTTCACAACGCGCGCCGAATCAGCGAGTTCTGATTGTTCGATACTCCCCCTCTCCTTCGCCGGTGTCTTCTTCGCAGTTTCTCTGATGAATGGTTGGTTCTTTGAACCTCTCTCCGTGTCCTCTTTTCTACTCACTGGCCTGGTAGATCGCAAGAGCGCTTCTTACCCCCGCACCCTTGCCAGAAAATCCGTTCGTTTGAACGACACAGATCTCCGTCTTGAGAGGTGTTTTTGATATAGCACTGGAACAAGGATTTCTCTGTTCCAAGCCTGCTTGGGCCCTTGCTGCCAGCACTTCCGTCCTTTCGTCCCCCATTGTTCGGATGGTTCAGGAAATTTTCAACCTTTTTTTGCCTCTGCGAGACTCTTCTTAATGCCAAAGAGGAGTTTTTGCCCCCTTTGGTTTTTCACCCCCTCTGAACGATCGATGCGCTGGGTGCCTCTGATCCCCTGGCCGATCGCTTTAATTGTCCCAGCCGAACGTTCTCCCATTTCTTCTTCCAGACACAACCTCATTAGGCGTGGTCGGGGGTAGGGCAACCTTTTTTTTCCCCACAATAAATCTTTGATGATATCTGATCGCCGGTCACCCCCTTCAAGAGTACTTTGGGGATTCTTCTCAAAAGGGTTTTTCTTCGTTCCTCGGTGTCGGGTCTCAATCGATTGATACTCATTACCTTCGTCCTCTTTCCCTTTTTTGCGTTGGCACGACCCTTCTTTTCATCGTCCCCACTCTCCCCCTTCCCCTTCGAGCTGGTTAAAATTTCATTTTGATAGAGACTAGTCACCGTGAACTTCTGATTTTTGAACCCTCTCAGCTGGCGTCTTCGCCCTTCTACCACCGGCCTTGGGTTTACAGCACTGCGTTTTTTTTTTTTATGGAGATTCATCTTAAGGGTCAGATGGCAGCCTATTCCTCTCTCCTTACCCGGTCCCCTTCCTCTACAGATCTATTATTAGAATTAGGGTTCTATCGGATGTTTTTTTTGAATTTTCCTTAGCAGCATTCAACGATTTTGATTTCGGCCCGCTTCCCCGAGTTATATCCGACGTTTCTCCTAGTTCCTGTTCTTAATTGCTGTTGGACTCTCCTCGATGGAACATGACCATTCGGCTTTGAACGTGAGCCGTAACCTCTCGCATCCCTTGCGCCGCGCGTCACCGATGAGAAAAGGAGCTTTGCCAGGTGCTCTCCCTAATTCTTTCTGGAAATTGGCTTCCTCTCTTCTTTACTTTTCAACTTCCATCGCGTTCTTAACCCGTAATTTTTCCGGCTTTGTTTGTAGCTCAGCTTGCCGTCGTCAATGAGTTTCCCTCGAGGCCGTCGGCGAACTCCCTCTCCGGGCCAGTCTCTGACATTGATATAGACTGGGCAAGATACCCGTGCCTTTTCTCCGCTATCCAAGCGATTCCGTTTCTCTCATCTGGTTTTCCTCTTACGCAATTTACATTCCGATAACCCCGTCTTTCCTTTGCTGCGTCGAAGACGCTTCCAATATATCTCTTTCCTCACTTTTTTTGTTGGGATTCATTCATGTCTTTTTTTCTTTTAGCCCCGGTGGATTTTCACGATTTTTTGTTTCTCCGGAATCATGTTATCATACTCCATTTTTCGCACTCGTACAGTCTCAATCGATTTGTATCTTACGATTTCCTTGTCGTTCGCAATGGAAGGTGAAAACTTTGTCTTCGTACTGTGACAGTCGCGGTTGTTCGCCTGACGGCATCCCGAAGTCGGCCGCCTTGACAGGCAAGCTGCTATCCCCCCCCCAATGTGCTCACTGGGAGAGTCATTCCTGTTAGGTCTTGATTGGCTCGCTGATTGCCGGCCGATCGACCGCGTTTACTTTCCTGAGATATTTGCCCGCGCAAACCACCTGCACTTGCCTGTCTATCTGGAGGTTTAAGCCCCCTCCCGGAGCAGTCTACTTGGGTTCATTTTTTTGACTTTCGAAGGATTCTGTCACGCTTTTTTGTCACTGGAGTACCTTTTCAACGCGCCGGCACTACAATGGTCCCAGGCGTAATACCCCTTATCTCCACGCTGGGTTGCCCTTGATCCCTCCAAAAGCTTGGCTTTCGCTAGCGTCATTTGTTCACAACCCCCTTTTCTTTGAGCAGGTTTCCTCTCAGCTGGCTGATAGAGTGACTCTTTGGTGCCACTGCGGATCTTACCCTTTTCCTTCATCCTTGACCCTGCCCGATGTGTTTTTTCCCTCTGAAGTAGCGAATACGGGTTTTTTCCAGCAAGGCCGGTTTAGAGCTTTGGAGAGCGCGTCTTAGGAGTCGATTCTCGGCAGCCGGTTGTAGAGTGCTTTGGCTCAGTTATCACCCCGGCCCTCGAGCCTTTTTGTGGTTTTTCTTTACCCTGCCGGCAAGTCGTGGCCACCGTTTCAAAACACGGTCCTGCGACGTGGACCGGTTTCGCCGATACATCGATTCGCCCGTCGCCACCGCTCTTTTCTAGTTACTACTTTTTGACGGCATCAGCCCAACTTACTTTGCGTACCGCGTCTCGAGTGATCCTCTCAAAAATTGGTTTTCGTAAAACCCCCTTTTTTGCCTCCTACCTTCTCCCAGTTCATGTTCCTGGTTTTTTTTTCCCTCTGTCCATTGCTTCAGTTTTGACCAGCCAGGTCCTCAGCCTTCCTGGCATTGCAGCCCTGCAAGGACAGCTCCCCGCTTGCGTCGATGTCCTCCTTATTGTCCGTCCATCCCGGTCCCTCCTCTTGATGCATTGAAGAAAGCGTCCGCGCAGGCCGCACCCTCTCCTTTCAAGACCGATGCCAGATGATGCTGACCCATCTCTCAATGTGGATAACGAAGCCCTTTTCGGAAGTTCTACTTCTTTTTTCCCTTTTTTTTTGTCCCCCTCCCACCATGGTTGGGCTGCTTGGGAGCTTTCTTCCCCCCGACTCAATACGGAGATTGGGTCGTTTTTTAAACCCCCTTAATTTTTTTTATTAGGTTCGACGCCATGTTCGTGCGCATCTTCCTTCTTTTCCTTTGGGCCCTTTCCAACTGCACCGTGAGAAGTTTAAGGAACATCATTTTTCAAAGCGGCTGCACCGATACCTCGACTTCTTGAGGACGTCCTGGTTTTCCCAGCAGGCTATGCTCCCCTTGTGCTGTTCTGTTTTTTTTTCATGTGTGCGACTTTGGGAGCAGGCAGTCCCAAAGCGGCGTTACCTTTCCCCTGACAGGTCTCTCTCCTGTCCCTCCTATATTAACCTGACCGGACCAACTTCCCCCGCTGTTTTTTAATCCGGTGGGGCTTCTTGAACAGATGCGAGTTTTTCCTTCTGTCTTTCACTACGCATATTCCATTCTCCCAAATTGAATCGTCACTTTAATCCTCCCCCATCATGTCCACACATTCGATATATCCCCTTCCCTCCCTCCGTTGTTTTTGTTCGTCATTTGATGACTCTCCTTACAGAGTTTCTTCCTTGTTTGACCGGATCCCGGGCGCTGTACTATGAGTTTTGAACTGGCCCTCTCACCTCGAGCATCGTGCTCCCTCCCACCAGGGCGATTAAAAAAGACGCCATTCGATGGTTGTCAGTTACGGCTCGCGGCCTTTCCAGACTGTTGTCTTGGCTTTGCTTGGGTGGTGCGACTCCCCAATCGCATTTTTTCCCTACATGCAATCGTACTGCTCAGCGCGTATATGGACTCCTTCCTCTTGGGGAAGACCCCCTTGTCATCATAGTTCGAGGCTCCGGCGGTAGAGCTTTTTGCGCGATGATGGGATTGAACTTCTCGCGGAAGCCTGGATTTTCTTTGTCCCCTTTTTTTCTTCGAGATGCCCTCTCCAACCCCACCGCCCCTCCGAAAATCCTGTCTTTCCCCCTGTGACCCGCTCTCTTCTGAGCGTGTTGAGGATCAAACTATAAAGGAACTCTTTCGTGCTTCCCAAGCTTGCTTGGTTTGGCAGTGCACTCCTTCCCCGTCTTTTTGATCCCCTTTTCTCTTGAGTTTCCTTTTCATGAAATCAGTTGGGTTCCTTCGCTCGACGCTTCTCGGCCCATGGTGGACCGTGGCTTCCACGCGTCTCGACGGCCGTTTCTTTGCCTGCCCGCTTCCGGTTCCTGACTCCCCTCTCCGGTGGTTCCCTTCCTTTCGACATAGGCTTCCAGCCCCAAACCCCTTTTTTTCCCCATGACGGTCTCGGTCTGGGAGGTAGGCACCGGGGTTTAAACCATCCCTTTAGCGATCACGAGCAGTTCTTCCGTGACTTCTTTGGTATGCTGCCCCCCCTGTACTCGCGCTCTGCTTTCGGTCGGCGCGGGGACACATCTATGTAGATCTAGCGCAACCGTCGTTCCCTTCACGGGTTGCGTTGCCACGATCTTGCTTCCATATCTCCCCCTTTCACGAACTATACTTTGTTGAAAAGGGCCCTTTTTTTTTTCTTTCCTCTTCCACTTCACTTTTTCGCCTTCCTAGAAGCGATTTAGGCTCCCTTTCCTTTCTGACCACGGACTTGCGGTCCCCGCACGGCAGGATCGCTTTGGATTGACTCCGTCAAATGTTCCTTGTCTGATTCCTTTTGCTGTTATGCCTTCTGTCACCATGCGTACTTCATATAACTGTTCGCTCTTTTTTTTTTTCTTCCGCGGCGTTTGAAAACCCCCGGAGAAGCGCCACGATTTTTCCTGTCGCGTCTTGCCCGCGACTTAATCCTGAAGGTGACGCGCTTCCTTTTTTTTCGAGGCGCGTTTACTGATGTCTTCATTTGAACCATGCCGCTTGGCTTTTGCCGCCCTTCGTAAAGTGCCCATACTTTTTATCTTTGAGCGAGCCCCCTACAGATAGACCCGGCCGTATGGCCCTGTTTCTCTCCACTCAGTCTTTTTCCTTTCTTCGCCTTTGATGACATAAGTTCGCGATCTAAAAATCCCTCCGCTGCCTCTCCCGGGTTTCCCTTTGTCCCTTCGTCGATCATTAGGCGCTTCGTAGATTCGTTGCATCCACGCGCGGTCCCCATCTTCCTCTCCCCCCTTTGCCTCTGCCCTTGTCCTACCCGAACCGTTGACGTAGCGTACCACTTTATTTATTTATGAGAAGAGAATTTTGCGGTTATCTACGCACTTTCCTTTTTCTGACCCTCGTAAAGTCTTACGTTTTTAGCGCTCGGAACTTTTCCATCCTTTTCTACGTTTTTTTTTTGAGATTCTTTTCGGTTGACGGGCCCCTTTTTAAGAAGGTCACCTGTTTTTCTTTCACCTTTAACCCAGAAAATTCTTTCGCTTCGCATCGCCCTCAAGTGAGAAAGTGCTTGGAGATCTCCCTTCCAGTGTCTTTGCCAATTTTTGAAGAGTTCACATTTATTACTTTACCTTTGCTCTTTGTTCGCCTGCCGGCCCTCCCTCAGTATTGCGCCGTGATTCCCTCCTTATCTTGATCGACATGCATCCTCCCTTTTTGCGAGGCTCCCGCGTCTGGGGTAGATCGCGCGATTTTTGCCCGGAAACTATCCTGAGCCCATTCGATCCCATCAACAATGATGCGCGCACCACACCCCTGGGCCGCAGGCTGGGTTCTCTGGAGGTTGCTTCGCGATAAGGGGTGTCGTTTTTTTCAGAAGGTGTCGTCAAGCAGACTCTTTTTCTTCCCCTTTAAGGGCACCTTCTTCCCCTTCCGTAGTAAACAGGTTCCCCCGGCGTCCTTCACCTCCCTGATATCCGGTGGCTTTCTTCCCTCAAAGCGTTGCTTTCGTGGGGTTTTTGGACCCCCAGGGATTCCTTTTCCGGAGCCGCCACGGCTTTTCTACGAGCGTCAGTGGTTCCCTCCTGCGGATCTCCGCGACTCATCTGCCCCAGGACGCTGTGCTTTTTTGAGCGTGCAGTAATTCCCTCTCCCTCTCCTTGTGCTTTACCACTTGGCACAAGGGCCGTTTTGTCTTTCGCGATTTGCTGGCCCTAGAGCCAGCTTGCGTCTAGGACGGACTTTCCGTTTTTCTTTCCAGAGCGCTGTCGGTCGAATCCTTTATCACCAGCGGTCTTTTCTTTCTTTTTTTTGTTACCGCTCTGTTGGATCGACAAAGGTGCCCCCGGATGCCCCCCGACCAGGTGCTGCCCTCATTCTTCCCTAGCCTTTTCGCAGACAAATTCCCGCAGCTCCTCGGAACGCCTCGTGAGGCCATCCTCCCCGAATTTCTTCCGGTAAGATTTCTCTATCAAAAAGCTTTATTGTTTTTACACCCCCCTGGTTTTGCATTACCTCCCCACAAGGTCCTATGGAAGGTTTTTTATGGAATTGTCCCTTGCCACTCGTTCTCCCTTTTTTCGAGTTGGCAAGCGGCCCTGCCCAGCCCTTAACGGCGTACCGCTATACTTGTTTTTTTCGCAAGTGTGGCGCATCTTGTTTATGCATTGAAAGTACGTCTCGCGCAGGTCTTCCCCGCCTCGCTCTTTCGCCGTGCCGATTCTCCTCCCCCAATGGTTCTAACTACTCTTTACGCCGTGATTTTCCCCACTCCGGGCCTGTGCCCATAGCAGGCTTTTCCCTCAGAAATCGTGATCGGGGGCTGAAGAGATCCGCGCTCAATTACGGTTCTTGGGTTGACCCACCTCCGCTTTTTTTCTGTTCCGGTTCCATGGTGCGCACGGTGCAGTCTCCTTCCCCAATGTGGGACCCAGTATCACCCTCGCCAGGCTGTTCTTTGAGAAGTTCAAGAAACCTATCAATCGAGCCCTCGCAGGCCTCCTGCTCCCGCTATCCTTTTCTTACACGGTGGGTTTCTACCCCGATCGGTTAATTCCATCCCTTCCGTTTTCCGGAGAGGCGTTGTTTTCCTGTGCTTTCACCCTGCCTCATTGGCGGGAGTTCCTTCCTTCCCTCATTCATTTTTTTTCCCCCCCAAGCCTGGCGTATCCAGAAGGCTCTCCCGTCCTGCTTTGAAAATTCCCCCCTGTTTTTTTAACTGGGGCTGCACGACCTTTGTCTCTTTTTATGATTGGCGCAGATCACTACGTTCTGTAACGTCGCCATTAACGTTCACCCTTTCCCGCCTCCCCCCATCTTCCCTCTTCTCTCTCTCAAATGTTTGTTTGGAGATCTGCCCTTGAGTGGGACAGTGATGGGTCTTCCCTGTCCCCTTCTTATCAGTGCGATTACTATGCGTTTGAAGCGCGCAACTCCCGTGAGATCGTTCCCCGCACCTTGGATTCCCCCCCTCTCCCTTCCCTCTTTTGTCCCCCGTTGCCGCGATTCTTCCTGAGAAGCTGTATGTTGTTCTTACTATTCTTCCGTCTGACTGCTCCCTGCATGTGGCAGCAAATGCAAACCGCGCTCATCCAGACGCAGTTATGAATTCTCCCGTCTGGAGAATCTTTTTCCTTAGTTTTCCTTTTCTCCTCTGCCCTCTCTTTTGCTCGTCTTCTCCCTTTCTTTTTTGACATTATTTTAGCCTGGCGAGTTGACTTTTCCCCCAATGTCCTTTAGTCGATTCGCCAAGATGCGTCCGTCCCCTGTTGCAACGAACAGCCCGAAAATTTGATGTTTTCCATACCCCGTACTTTTTTTCTTCTTGGTTCACTCTTCCCCCCGGTCCTCCATTTCCTTTCTTTCTCTGTTTCAAAGGGCGAAAGTCTTTTCTTGCTCACAATTGTTTGGATGTTCATTGTCTATCGGACGGTCTTCAATCTCTTTTCGGGGTTTGCGTTGAAGTTTTTTAACACAGATGCGTGGACAACTTCGTGCCCCGTTCATCTTCCCTGCCGTTTTCCTGTTCTTTTTACTGATTGCTCGTTTGGAATAGGCAAGAGTCGTTAGCAATAGGACCAGCTTTCCCTTTACCCCCCAAATTCATGCCTCTCTCTTTTTTATTTGGAGGCCCGGTTTCACCAATAAACTTTTGATTCGGATCACCTTTGAGCTTTCCTTTCAGGATCTTGGTTATGATGCCTCACTTTCTTCTCAGTGTTCGTTTGAGCCTCCTCTTAGATCCTCGAAAACCTGTTGTCATCGGACCCTTGTTTGCCCTTTTTCACGATTTTTCTCGTCCTGACATCACGACAAACAGGCTTATGAGTGTATAAAAGTTTCCTTTCTCCCCTTTCTTTCTTCACCTCTGACACCCTTGCAGCCTGGTGTTTTCAGTCTTCGAGACCACTATCCCTTGCGGGTACAGACGGAATGGATAGTTTACTTTCTTGCCGGTATAGTCATGGGTAGGTGATGAAGGCCAGGTCAGAAGCCTTTTGTTCCAGCCTTTCTCTCTCTCCCAGGCTTATCTTCGCTTTTTACCCGTGTTCATGATTTTTTTAAAAACCCGCGGTCCTCCTCCCCTTTTTTTATTTTAGCTGGACTGTGCTGAACGCCTCATTCTTTTTTTTTCGCCAGCTTTCTTCCCGATCCTTCTCCAGATCCCAATGACTGTGGATACCCAGGCGTCTTCCCTCTCCCTTCTTCCACACCCATACTCTTTACCACTTGGCAACAGTTTTCTGGCTTTTCCTGGATGCCTTCTTCGTTCCGGCCAACTCAATCTTTCTTTTCTCCCCCTACGATGACCAGTCCTAGCATTGCTTTGAGTACTGTTTCGATCAGCTTGGCGCTACCTTGCTTCGCCTTCTTCTCCTTGCCTTCCTTCTTCAAACCCTTCCTTCCTTCCCTTCTCGAGTGATTTACGACCCTACTTCGTAAGCTGCCCCTACCAAGCGATTTTTCCGTCGTCTTGGGACCTCCGAATGTGCGGAATCTCCCATTTTTTTAATTTATAAAAACCTTAGGTCTCCGTTTTTCCTTTTTTTCGTCAGCCCTCCTCCCCCTTTCTTTCATCCTCCTTTGTTTGTTGATTTTAGCGTTTTAAGTCCCCGGGACTGACGGTTATGAGGGTTTATCGGACCTCTTATACAAACAATTGCGTCATCCCCGACTTATTTCGTGCTCCCCTCCTAAGTTTTCTCCCCTTCCTTTTTTCTATGGATAGCTTGGTTGCCCAAGCGGTCTTTTCTTGCAACTGGGCTCCCGTCATTTTTCTTTCCTTACGTTGACCCGCGTTCTCTGTGCCGACGGCCATCTACGAGCTCGCCCTTCCCCCCCCGTTCCTTCCGTCTGACCTCCCCTTTTTTTTTCAGAGATTTCACTTTTTAGGGATATCCTCTCTTGATATTGCCGGCAACCGATCGAGCGGTCATACATCCAGACCTACCGTTCTGCCTCGAAACCACCCTTTCCATCTTCTGGTTTACTGGCTTTTTTCGACGGAGAAGATAATTTTCTCGATTTCGCCTTTCGAAGTTCCGTCAGCCGACGTTTTCATCCTGCCGTCTTACTCCTGGTCCCTTGTCTAACCTCTTCCTTCCCCAAAGTGGTACGGCGTCCATTAACCCCTTCTGATACTTCCTTCTGTGTTCCTTTCTGACGCACACCAAGCGTGGCGTGCTCAGCATTTTGTTGTAAAAGGCTTTCCCCCCCGACTCGGCTCTTTCCTCGCGTGAAGGTCTTTTTCCCTTATGCGTGATCTTACGGCCTTTCATCCTGACCCAGGGGACGCTAGTGGTTGCGCTGAGAATCAGGATGCCTTTCGTTCTTTCCGCCCGGCCTTTTTTGGTCTCCCTTTAGGAGCGAGACCAGATTTCCTGAGTGTTTTCCTGCGGACTTGTCGGTTGAAAGATGCGTTGTTCTTACCTTCCTGCATTTTATCATCTGCTCCTTTTTTTCCTTGCTTTTCCCTCTCTCGAGTGGACACACTTCCAAAACCCCGTTTCCGATTGACCGAAACTTTTGCTCTCTATCTACAATCCCATGTCGCCGCGCACCCGCGTTCAGCGATCGGACAAGGAATCTTTTCTTCTTCTCCCCCCCAGTAATCTCTTCACCCTCGCTCGATTGAATCTATCACGAAAGATTTATTGTGTTTGAGAACACCCCCCGGTTTCTCCCTTTTCCCACCGCGCGATGAGCCAAGTTTTTTTCTGAAGAATCCTCTTTAACTTTTCTCTTTCCCTTTCTTGCCACTTCTCTCTGTTGGTGTCTGGGAAATAATGCAACTGGCAGCTTCAGCTCCGTTTTGTCGCTTCCTTCCTCATCCGGTGCCAGACTCTGTTTGAAGAAGGTCTCTGAGAAGGCGTCCTCCCTGCTCTTTTCCCCCCAGTTCCTGGTCCCTCTTATTCTTGCCCTACATAGAATATTATACCCCGTCATTTTTGCCTTCCGTGCTTATACCTTCGTTTTCCAAGGCAGGCTTGGCTTCCAGCCCCCCTCGGAATTCCGTGCTTTCCTTCCCCTGCCGTCTCAACCGTTCGTCTTTTCTTTAAAAAGAGCGATTTATATAGGTTAAGTCTTTTTACGGGCATTGCGCCCTACTTCTTCCCCATGTTAACCCCTGTTAAATCAGAAGCTTGGTGGCGTCCGAAGTGCGACTCCTTCCTCCCTTCCCCACAACGCTTTCCTTCCTTGCATGCCACATGAGTTTCCTTCCCGGGGGTCTTTCAGCGAGGATAATCAATAGCCTTGATGCGGCCTGGTCTGAACACCTTTGAGCAGGCACTCCCCATACCCCCCCTTTTTTTTCCCCCAGCCGTTCTTCCTTTCTCCCTCTTCGTACGCGTCATTCCTTCACCTGTCCAACCATATCGGCCTCTTGTTCGTCTTTCATCCGGTGAGGTGTCACGATGAGTTTTGACACATTTCCCCCTCTTACATTATTTTTATTCCCTTCTTAATATCGTCCAATAATAAGCCCATCCCCCATCATGTACCACTTATATTTTTTCCTATTATAAGTTGTGGTGTCGTTCAGCATCATCTTTGCCCTGCTTTTTATTTCTTGCCCCCCGTGACTTCTCCCCTTTTCCTTTACTATGCGTAGTACTTTTTTACCCCTTCTCTACTCGTGTCCTCCCCCCTCCACAGGCGATTACCCCTTCTCCCTCGACACTTTTTGGTCCTTTCGGCGCCCTGTGGTCTGTATTGTAGGCTGCTGATCGTTCAGGGCATGCCTGCCCATCCTTGTCTTGCTCCCCTGCCACCCCCTTTCTAAGAGCTGTAGGAATATCTACTTTGATTCGAAACTGAAGCGGTCCTAATAGTTGCGTGGGAGTTTGCGCCTCTTTTGATACGCTTCTTTCTGGTTCTTTTTCTTGCACTTTTTTTCTTTCCAGTGGCTAGTTGACTTGAAACATGGCAGTAGAGTGATTTTTCCCCCTTTTACCATTTCCCCCCCTCACTCCCCTGAAAAATAATTATGTTTTCCAATCTCCGTATTTTCTTTGTTGCGGACAGCTAAGCCCCGTTATCCTCTTTTCTTTGCTGTCCCACTTGGGCGAGCCTTCTTCAAGCTAGGATACCTGTCTTGCTTTTTTTTTTCCTTCTTCTCCGGGCCCTTTTTCCCTTCCAGTCGCGAGCGGTTAGAGATCACCTTTCCCTGCCTCAAAATGCCTTTTCACTTTCAGGCCTTACACCTCGTGCCAGTGGACTTTCCTATTTTTCTTTTCTGCTGCCGGCCCGCTCTTTCTTTCTTTCCCTCTCTTTTTCGCCATATTTCCTTCCCGAACAAACTGCATGTCCTGGATATTTTTTTGTCGTTTCTAAGTCCCGGGGTTTCCCCACCACCCCCTCAAACTCTTTTGATTATCCCCGGCGCTGTCCTTGAGATGATTACGGGTGCTTTTCACCTCTTCTTTTCCGAGCCTTTTTTTTTCTTTGACTATCGTGCAATCTTTCCTCGGTAACGGGTTTTCTCTTTGTCCACATCTTGACTCTCGATCGCCCAAACCTTTTCCCCCTCCCCTTTCGCGTTTTTTCCTTTTTTTTGCGGCAGTTTGAATAGACACATTGCTTCAATCCTGTTTTACGCGCAAGATGTTCTCTTCGCCCCTGCTCGACGGCACAAGCCGTGATAGTAGGGAATTCTTGCGTCACCATCACATCTTTCGTGTTAAGGCGATTCTCCTCTTTTTTTGTTTCTTATGTCTAATCTTTAGAGGAGAGGATTTGGAGAGTGCCTTGTTTATTGCCACCCCTTTGCAGAGCTGTTTGCATTTTCTCTCCCGATAATCGGATATCAGGAAGGGTTCTATCCCTTTCCCTTTTTTGCGATAGAGGTGAATAATTCTCGAGGTGCATTTTCCCCCTCTTTCCTTCTCCGCCCTTCTTCCCTTTTTCCCTTCCTCTCTCTTTTGTTAACCCGCAAAAGGACGATGGCAAGTTTGTTTGCTTCGCAATCAGTTATTTCTTTCTGCTCGCTCGATCGTTTCCCGGTAAACCAAGCGCGATCTCACCCGAACCGCTGAAGCCTCGTTTGAGCTTCAGTTTTGATTTTTCCTTCCGCAGCCTGCCTTCCCTTTTTTCTCTTTTTTGAACCCAGACCGGAGCGGGTTTATAGAGGACCTTCTCCTGCCATTGGCAAGCATCTTCACTTTCTCCGCCTATCCCTCCTTTCTCCTTGCGCATTGGCCTGCGGAGTGTGGTTCTCAGATCCTCCCCTTTTTCCTTCGCCCCCTTCCCTCCCCTCCGGGTGAGTTTTATCCTTCATCTTTGAAGTCCGACCCTTGTTGTTGGCGTCTTTTTTTGCGTCTTCGACGCGCCCGGCCAGAGGGTAACTTGACCCTCCCCATTTGGTCTTCCTCCTGCAACTCGCTTCGTCATCGCGACCTTCTTAACCTTTGATCGTCCTCGATTCTTTTTTTCCCCGTGTCGTTCGTTGCCTCTTTCAAGTGTCTCTGGAACCTACGTTTTTTGTTACAGTTCCGTCTCCGCCTTCGGCCTCCTTTCTTCCTTCTCCTTGTCTTATGACTGAACTGGCGAGTCTTCAGCGTTTCCCCCTTTTTTCTATCGCGCTTGATTTTACCTCCTCGAAGAATCACTGGAGATCCAGAAAGAACTTTATCTCGCCCACCCCTTTCCTCGGCCTTGATTGCGCTATCTTTCTCTTATTACGTTCGACGCCCTGATCCGGTGCTCCTCTTTCTCCCTTTTTCGACGGGCGTCCAATCGACAGCTGGCTATGTACCTCTTGAGACTTACTTTCCCCCCCTCTCTCTTTTCTTTAGGTCCGCCCCGTTCATCCTCTGGCGTTATTCAATAGATATCTGCTCGTTTTGCTGCCCGCGCTTGTCCCCAACCCCACTCCTCCGCCGCGTTTTTCACCCCTTTTGTGTCAGCAGCACGGTACTTTCACATAACAGGATCCATCCTTTTTTTTGGACGCCCAGTGTCCTCAATTGTTTGTTCTTTTTCCTTTGTGTGCTCTGCGTGTCAAGACTTTGAGGTTCCCCAGTAGCTCGGATGGATAGTGCTGTTTGAAAGCTGCAGGATTCCTAACCCTGAGACCACTCTTGTGTGCGCCAGTGTACCGGTAATTAAATGGTTCTACTCAATTCCCCTTTAATCCGGCACCCTCCGATGTTGGTGACTTCCTCCTTCACCTTACTTTTCCTCCTCTTAATATCGTCCGGTTGGGGTCTGCATTTCCAGGTTCCCTTCTTTGTGTATCTGATTGCCTCTCCCT
>Ga0179593_1758074_pt1 | contig 13671 bp, 9 predicted proteins | sample CZODoug2_1_08_16_FD_185931 | JGI IMG/M metagenome (GOLD analysis project Ga0179593, IMG submission 185931) | Vadose zone soil fungal communities from Angelo Coast Range Reserve, California, USA - CZODoug2_1_08_16fungal (PacBio error correction) | ecosystem: Environmental > Terrestrial > Soil >... | reverse complement strand
TGATGCAGGTCTCGTGGATTGCTTTCCCCCCAATGATCGTCCTCCCACCAAAAGACCCCCGGCACAGAGAACTTCCATCTTACCAATCTTTTTCCCTTAATCTCCTCTTTTCGATGGAGATTAGATCGACTCATTCTCTCTGCCAAGATGGTTTTTTCTCCTATTTCCTTGGCAGATCACGATCCATATTTTCACGTCTCTCCATCCCTCCGTAAGAGCCCCCCTTTCACTTGAAATAGGCATAGGCCAGACAAGAGAGTGACAACCCCCACCCCTGCACCAGGTTGACCCCTCGATTCACCCGAACCCTTTCCTTCCCGCGCAATGCCTCCCCTGTCTTGTTTTTTCCAACAAAAGTCACGTTCGCGTTTCCCTCTTTCCCCCCATCCCTCTTCTACTTAACCGATTATTCCTTCCCACCGTGTGTTATTGGCGGACCGTCGGCCGACGTTCCCCCTGCCTTCTTTATTAAGTACCAGGGTGAAATCAACGCCGTTTACGTTTGGACTTCAGGTCACTCTGACTCCTTCCCCCCCTTCCCCAGATAGTCCCCACCAGCCCCTTACTTGTTGCCCCCCCCCCCTCCTCTGTGATGTCCCCTTTACTCCAGCGGTGTCAATCCTATATGAATGGATTACCACTGGTTAGACCCACAAACAGGTTTCCCCCTTTTTCACTCTTGTAATCTTTGGCCTGCGAACCCACATTGTTCAGAGGCCCAACCTATTGTGTCTTTATCTTATTTCGCTCTTTTGGTGAAGGAGTGCTCCCCTTTCAACCCTCCTCCCCGATGTATTCGGACTCTGCCCGTGCTTTCTGGGGTTATTGCGCTTCCTGTCATACGTTTCTTTCCCCAGCGGGATCTTTTCGAAAGATCTTTGAGAAACAACAGACCCCTTTTTTCCTTTGTTTGCGCAATCTCCGACCGCAGCTCGCTGAACGCTCCCTGACCAGGTCCCTTTTCTCCCCTCTGAATTAATCGGATGCGAAAAAGATGAGTCCATTCCTCTCCCCCCTGTGTCCGGATATCTTGTTTCTTACCCTAGGCACCCCCCCACCCTCCCCACTTCCCCCCCGAAGTCACCCCCCGCACCGAATCTAATGTTCTTGTCCTTAACCCCTTCCCCCCCCCGCCTCCGTCCCTTTAAGACGATTTCTACTCAATTCCTTTTTGTTTGACCACCCACCCGCGCCCTTACCGGTCTTCCCCCCTTGCCACTTACACGCCTGTGCCCAAAACTCTTCCTCCCCCCCACAATATACCCGCGCTTCCTCCGTTTTATCTGACTGATTTCTCTTAACCTTTCTTACATTTTCATATTCCTCGCGTTTCCCTCCCCACGCTTTGCTTGCAATCTCTACGTCCCCGTCCTGTCTGCTGGCTATGCCGCCTTTTCCCTCCTAGAACCGGCAACCTTAGATTTCTCCCCTATTTTCAGCTTTACACTTTCGTTCCGGGTTCCCCCCCCCCTTTTCGCATAACTTTTTTCTTTTTTCGGTCACATCAACTTCCCCCTCTTTTGTTCAACTCGGGGTACCCAAATGTCTGTGTTCCCAATTCCCCTTTTTCCCCCCTAATCCCTCCCCCGGTTCTGGGTGAGAGTCGTTTGATCCCCCACATTGGGTCGTCCTAGCCCCCCCAGAAAAAAAGGAGTTTGCGTCCGTCCCTTCGGATTGCCGAAACTACGCATTCGAGTTCCGCTTTGTCACCTTATCATCTTGAGAATTTCATGCCACCAGGTTTCTCTTCACTTACTTTAAAGGTTTCCCCCTTTTTTAGGTTGACTTGTCCCGCATTTTCCATCTTTTCCTGAACGTGGTTCGGCACAAGGTCGAATGACTCCGGCTGTGACCTTTTTGGGGTCACCCTTGCTCCCATCACCCTTTCCTCTCAATGGGTCTCACGACCACCTGCCAAACCCACGCCACCACGCGCACGCCGCCCTGTACGTTCGAAAGGTGCTGTTCGGGGGTAGAAGTGGAGAAGTGGTGTTGTCCAGAGAACCTGATGTGTAAGTCTTTTCTTCTCCCCTCCTTCCCGAGTTCTCCCCCCATCTTATGATCTTTCCAGCGGTCCCGAAGCGTTCTTTGGGGTTCTTCTCCCATTCTTTTATGCCTCCCTCGAACGCCTTCTCCTTGCTTTCGTGCGTCCTTCGCCCGCAAGCCGCCAAAGGCTCTTGGCACGCCTTTCTGTATCTCCCCTCCCCTTTTTCCTTCTTTGATACCCGTCTTGGTGCCCTTCGGTATTTCTATATTATATCCTCTGCTGCGGGGACTCGGACCAAACAATGACACTCAGGCCCCCCACGGTGGAGGGTCGAGGGGTGATTGAACTATAGTGACTCCCCGAGGGGCGAAAGAACAGGAAAGATGGCCTACTCGAAGGCGCCCCCTCCGGAAATCAAAATAGAATCCCAGGAGAATCCGGATTCATCTGAGGGCTGTTTCCATGGGGCATAAACCTAGTCCCTGCTGTCGCTAGCTTTACCCCCAAAATCTTTGGTGTCGGCTACTGTTTTGAAACTGCTCGCGCCTCTCTCTTATTTATTTTCCAAGCGAGAGTTGCCCCACCTGTGGTGTTTATATCCCAGCATTATTAGCTCTTTTTACACCCTCCAAGTTCCCCCCTGGGCGTGCTGTGTACCGTCCCCGCTTTTCGGTTTACTCTTGCTCGTGCATATTCTCTTCCCCTGATCCTTCTTGACGTCCAGTCAACGACGTTGGTCCGCATGAGATGCCGGTAAGTTCAAGATCAAAGCGTTGTCAACCTTCCCTTTTTTTTTTGCTTCCGCACACGTTGCGGCTCATCCGGTCATCTTCGTCTTCCCCGCGTTCTTCGTGTGTTTAAACGTGCCTTGTTTTTTTCACAAAATTAACTTTTCCCCCCCGGCATTTGATCGAACGTCCCGTACTTTTCTGCAGCTTCCTTGGGACGTTTTTCCCCTTGGCTCCTCCCAAAGAGTCATTCCATTCTTTTGCAAGACTTGACCGTGCAACTCTGCCATAGCTTGCGTTGTCTGTTTCTTTATTTTATTTTCGAGAAGCAGTCTCAATTTATCCAAACTCAGGCCGCAGAGATTCCATACTCCGAGGAGAGGGTCCTCAAGCTTTATTTTGGTTTTTTCTGAGAGAGCAGGTCGAGAGCATGGAGCTTCTACCGGGTTGTCCTCCTGTTCCCGTTTTTTGGGACTTTCCTTCTAGGATATCGAAGCGCCTCGGCAGCACTGGCAAGCCTCCAGATCTTCCTTTTTTTAAGCCCATGAACTGCACTTCTCGTTTGAGACATTTGTAACGATCCTTTCGATAAAATGAGTCCACGTGAATCCCCACAGACCGCACGTCCCAGTCTACCCCCCCGCGTTAATGAATCCCCCTGTTCAGTTTTTTTCCCCAACCCTCCCTTTTCGACGTCAATTCTTAACAAGTCGATCTCTCTCCTCCGGTCCCAGACTTCTCCCCTCGGAGTACACATGGCTGCCTTCTCAAACAGCTACTCCACACTTCTGAGGTTCGTCACAACTTTTTCGCCATATTGGGATGCCTTTGACTAACCAGCGACTCCGACATTGTTCTCTGTAGAGCAAGCGTTCAGCCGCCTCGGCTTGGGTCCAGTCTCCCCTCTCATGCTTGGCCCTTGGAGCTTGTCCCCTAATCTGGGAACTTTTTTACACCTTCGCGGCCTACCACTTTCAGGCTCTCAAAGCTATTTTGAGCCGTAAGGACACGCCTCCCACGCACCCCAATTGGTTTCGAGGAGCTATGACATGCCGCAGGGCGGGACTTTGTGCGCGCCTAAAGCAAGCCCCCTGGTAATCCCTTATGATCCCCGCCTTTTGGTGCAGCTTGTCGGCCTTAATACTGTTTGTTTCGCTCCGCGCCTTTTTTATCTTTCCACCCCCCAGGGTTTCCGGATTTTGTTTTTACTACGCCCGCGCTTCGATTGAGTTTTAGCAATGGCGACCCCTTAGGGCCTTTCCACTTACTCCTACCCCTTTTTTCTTTTGAGACAGCCATCGTCCCACGTTTTTGTCCGCGAGCGGGCTACGTCCCTGCAACATCAACTATTACGATGCGTTCGTCCCTTTCCCCTTCTCGATAATGTGATGGTATCCCCCCTGCAACCATCTTCTTCGTCTCCTCCCTGGAGTTCTAACATTCCGCTTTACGCATTCCGTATGACGATTTCGTTCCACCCTTGCATATGTCTTCGGACAAACACTCCCGCCCGTCCATTCTTCCCCATACACCGTGCTCTTCTATCGGTCCTTTCTTCCTCACCCCATATTCATTTGCTATTGCCTCGTTTCCATCGCGGAAATCCCGAATGTCTTCCGCCTTGTTCTCCCAATTTCCTCTCTTTTCGGTTGGACCCTCCCCCCCCATACGCGGCTCGTCACCAGTTACAATTTTTGCTGCTGTGGAGATTACTTCTTTCCATTAGATACGGGTGCCCTGATCCTGCTCCAATTTTCCTGTTCTTGCGACTTTCGTCCTCGTTACCTGCTCCCCCCAATTGTTTGTCCCTTCTCTTTTCATGCTAGAGTATGTTTCCCTTGTTTCACACCTCAACAACTGTTCTTTGCGGACTAATCGGATCCGAACTAAAGTAGGTTTGCCTCCCTGCGGGACTCCCCATGAAGAAGTTTCTCTCACCCCAGATTGAAATTCCCTTTTCCTTTTCGACGTTTTTTGATTGAGGTCCTCCGTTCTCAACTGGTCACTCGGCGTTTCTGTCCGCTGATGTATAGGCCCCTGCCCATACACATCTCTCGAATGTGTCTTCTGTAACTCCCTTTTCTTCTGGCTCTGATGTTATTCTTTAGAATTTCGCCTACCCCCCTTTTTTAAAAATGTTTTAAGTCGTGTTGACTCCGTCGCTTCGTTGTGCGGCCGCAGCGAATGATCGTTATCCGGACGTCCCCATGCTTTTTTCTTGGTTAATTCAATCCCTTTTTTCTGCATGAAGCCACTATCGCGTCTTGCTGCGAATTAGCCCGCCTAGCGCGGTCATGTCGGATGTCATATCCGACAATTTTCTTGATGGGACCGTTCTCCTGCATGGCAGTATCCGAAAGCGCTTCTCGACTATTCCACCAAATCTTTCCTTTTTGTCCCACGAATACCGCTGTTTCCCCCCCCCCCTTTCACAGGAACCCGTATTCGCGATGAAGCACAGTAGTAATAAGGCCCTACATTTCTTGCTTTTTTAGCACATACTCGTCACCTTTGTCTTCTATCGCCACCCAAACTCTTGGTGGCGGGATCTGTCCCCCTCTGTAGACGCAATAAAAGCTTCATTAGAGACTGTTTCCAACTCTGGTTTGGGAGACTCAGTTCATATTTTCACCTCCAATTTGCACCCGTCCGGAGCGGAACGGAACCCACTTGCCGGCGCGTTCTTACCCTCCGTGATTTCTTAGTTAAGTCGTCTAACTTATTTGGCTTTGTGATGTCGAAACCCTTTTCAGTCGATGCGGTTAATAAATTAATTGTGGTGCGTTGTCACCCCCCTTTGCGGACTTCCATCTGTTTTTTTCGCATATTGCGTGTGATGATTCGCTGACCCCGTGTCGCGTTTTTGAACTTTCCTGCGTTCCGTCACTGCTCTCTGTTTGGTATCGCGTGAAATGCACGTTGTGAATTTTATTCCACCCTTTTCCGCTTGCCGATTGCCTTTTCTTTTTTTTGGTCCCTTTGCCGCGTCTTTCCGGCGCCTCCTGAGGTCTTCGGACCAGGCTTAAAGACGACGTACCCCGCGTACTCCGATCCTCACTCTGGCTTTTCCAGGGTCCGTTGTTGTCTAGAATGATCCCCTACTTCATCGCTTCCTGTTTGGACCTGTGGGACCTCTTTCCTGTACGGGCTGAGGAAGGCGGCCCTTTAGTCGAGCTCAGTAGTCTCATCAGCCAGTCCATGCCCATCTTCATTATTGAGCTCGTGACCTACCCTCCAACGTGCCTAATCCCCCCACCCTGCGTCCCTCCGACCTCGTATCAACCGCCCTGCTGAATTTTCACCCCCGGCACGTTCCCTTGACCTCACCGCACTGTCTCGTTTTCCCTTCAGATGACCCATTCTTACGAGTTTCTGGAGCCCGGGAGGCAGCTGGTTTCATTTACTTTTTCACTCGGTTCTTTTCGACCTCACCACGTCTTTTACGTATTTTCCTTCGGTCAAAATCATTTTCTCCCGATTCATGCTCAGCCTTTTGATTACTTTCCTTGACTCTGTACGGGTTGCCGTCCCCCCTCTTGTCTTATTTTTTCCCGTTTTCAGACGTTTGTCCCATAGACTATAACTGGCCTAAAATGTGCGCCACCACCGTTAGACTCTCCTTCTCTGCTCTCCCTGCATTCCACGCCAAAGATTTGTGCGGCCGCCGCGTTCCCGGTATGTGCTGCGGCCCCCCTTAGATGTACCGGATGACCCCGACGGCCCGTTTTCGATATATTTTTTTGGTTTTTTTTTCTGTGATGCTACCCTCGTCCCGATTTTACGCCCCCCACTCCCCCGGGTTTCCTTTTTATTTTGGTGGAATATAAGCCCTGCGTATCCGGCTTCAACGGCGTGCCCCCCACCTTCCCTCCTACATGACTGACAGCCCCATTATTCGTGTCGCCTTGGTCCATTCTCCGGCTCTCAACACTTATGTTCTCTTCATTCCTTTTGGGTGATAATGAGATGGTCATAACCCCAGCAAAAAGCTCCGTATGATTGCTAGCCCGATCATTACGATGGCGGTCCCCCCTAAATTGACGGTCTCAAATCATTGCACCTACACATTAAGGGTCCCCACCCACCCGTTTTCGAAAGTTTCAAACTCAACCGTCCCGTTCACATGGACTTTTCGTCCCGAACTCCCCCCACCTTTTTTGATACGCATCAGCGACCTCCCCCAACAGCGGGTGCACGTCTGAACGATCTTGGATGCTCATCGATATGGCACGTCGACCCGTTAACTTTTGGAGATGACCTTACTCCTTTTTCCTCTGCTCACTTTCCTATTCGGCATCCAGAATTCCTTTTTTTGATTCTTTTCCAAATGGGGGGTCACATACTTCTATTCCTCCTCTCAGTTGGTTGTTTCCTAGTTTTTGACACCCACCTTGGGTTCGCCCTTTTGTTCCCTTTTCAATAGGGATTCCCAGTCCCCCCCCCCCACAAAGTTTCACCAGGAATATACGACAGAAGTTCTCGAGCAAGAGTTAACTGGTCTTTCAGTCTGTGATTGAAGGCTTTTCCGAAGAATCGTCCCCCCTTTTTCGGGCCCTAGTCATACCTCTGATGTAAAACTTTCGGCATTAATATACCCAGCGATAACCTTTTGGCTTCATTATCTGAGATCTATTGGTTAGGACCTCCGCCCTTAAGTGACCATATTTTTTGAAAGGTTTTGTGGAGCTGAGGGTACCGCCAGTCTTAATGACTCTGTCTCCCTAAGAGAGTGTTGATGTTGTTCCTTCCCATTCTTCAGAAGAACTTATCCTTTCCTCCTCATTGAGTTGCGCGACGTCCCCCTCTCCCCCCCGGCGCTGTTTCTGCATGGATGTAATGCTCATCCCCCCTTCCCAGGAGTAAGTGGCACTTGCATGTGCAGCCTCTACGCCCTTCTTCTCTAGCTACCCCCCCCTCGCACCCACGGCGGGTGCTTCTATCTTAGGTCTCTCCCTGAACGGCAAACCTTCTAAAGGGCGCTACGTAGCTTCTTTTCTCATCCTGCAGTTCTGTTTGCCGGCAGCAACTGACCCTGCTCCTCCTTGTTAGCGATTTTTCCACAAAAACTGGCCTGGCTATGCTCTCCCCTCATAGCCCTTGGAAGCGGGAAAAACTTTTTCTGTCGGCGCCATTCTCCCCTGCGATGGACCAGTGCAGCTGCGGAGCGTGCAAACGTCCCCACTTTGCCGGCGAGGTCACCTCGGTTCCTTTTGTCTCATATTAAAGGTCGAGTCTTGCTCGGATTCCCCCCTCCCCCCCCGTCCCCCCCCCAATTCCCTAACCAAGAACAAGGGACTTGAAACTTAACGGCTGCCGTGCCTTTCTCCCACTCGTGAGTGGACTTTGGTCCTAGGCCGTGTGAGACTTCGTTTCTTCTTATGTCCACCGTGCCTTGTTTCTTGAACCATGCGTGCGGTCCTTTTCTCCTGGTCGGTCGACTGCGGGTGAGGCGAAATTTATGTAGACCCTTCCTGTCTCCGCGTTGCCGAGTTGAAGTGCTTGGCTGGGACCCGCTTGCGCTTTCCCTTTTTTGCAGGAGGCTCTAGTGCCCTCAGCACAAACACGCGGTCTCCTCGCCGCCCCTCTGACGAGACTTTCTCTTGAACAGAAGTCCTTTGATAGAGATTAGTCACCCCCCGCTTTCTTTTTTTCTTCCCGCTATCTTTAGTGAGCCGTTTTTTTATCTAAGGCCTCCCGGTCAGGCTCCCCTAGCAAGATCTTTTTCCCCCCCCTTTCTGCCAGTCAATTTGTGCCCGGCACTGTATTACAGTGATCTATACCTGAACCCCGCGCGATAACCCTCACGTTACAAGCGACATCCGATGTCACCTGAATTTCCCCCACTTCCCCTCCATCGCCTCATCCCAGAGATCTCGAGCTGACACTTTCCACTTAGTTTATGGCGGCACTTCCGCCTTCCAACAGCTGTAATTACGTCCTGGACACTCCTTCGTTTACACCCACGTAGTTTATCTTGTTTTCCCTTTCTTTTTAAATGCCCATATGCTTTCCCCTCCACGTGGTACACGTCACGCTCACCGGTTCCCCCGTTCCACGCGCCGGATGGCCACGGGAACGTTTCATCGTTTCCCTTCACTTGCAGAACACTGTCGCGCGAACTGGAGGATCTCCTGTCTTCGGCTGTCCAGCCTTTTCCGCCAGGCCACCAGATCCAAGTCGCGCAGTTTGTCCCTTTTTATTTCTTCCAACAGCCAAGACGATGTCATTTCCGTATTGTCATTTCCCGACGGCTACTTTTTCCGCTCACACTTTTGTTCCCTCCGGCCTTAAAAGGCACAAACCCCCTTTCCCCAGTGGCAAGGACTTTTTTCTTAAGAAGACTCTCTTCCACTTGTATAAGTTGCTGCCTGCACTGGTGAGAACTGACCATACTCCATTCGGTTTTTGCTGAAGCCTATGTTTCGCTTCCTGCCTTTCCCGGGAGGCGGGCTCCGTGTCTCCCCCTATTTTGTTGGGGAGAGCAGTTTTTCATTCGACTTGATTAACCAGCACCCCTCTCTTTGTTTGACCGCGATTTTCTCACGAATTAAGCTTTCTGGCCCTTCAGTTTTCGTGTGTTTCTGAGTCAACACTCCGTCCCATGCTCCTATGGACCCAAGTCGGTCGTCCCGCGCCCCTAACCCCCCTGCTCCTCGTAATAGTGGGTATTCGCGTCCTCCCACTTCTCATCCTATGGCGGCCTCTTTTCAAATTAAGACTCCCAGTTCACGCGCGAACTGCATTTGCCTGGTCTCGCGCGGATCTGCGTGCTGCGCCTTACGAGAAACTGGCCCGTGACCAACGCTTCCCCTTTGTACCCTGGTGACTTATCATATGAATACCTTTTGACCATATTTCGTTCGTACTGCGTGGACTTCCCGGACTTATTCAGACGTTTTTTTTCCTTCCTTGTTTCAAGGTGATGTGTTTCACCCCTTTCCTCCCCCTCCCCTCCTGTTTTCTAAGATCTGACCCCCCCGGCCCTGACCGAACCAACTTTTCCTGCCTTCTCTTTACCAAACAGTAAGTCCTGTCTTCATAGGCACCCGTAATTATTTTTTTTCACTCCACAGGGCAGCGTCTCTTTCGGATTTGCCAGGTTCGGTTTGACGGCGGTCCCTGCCGCCAGACTCGCGTGTCCTCTTCGTTGGTCTTTGCTGTTTCGCAGACTTTCCATATCACAAACTTTCCATATGGTTGTCCGTTGTTTAGCCTGCCTGGTCCGATTCTTCCTTGCTATCCTTCCCCCGTTTCCCCGACAGAAACCTGCACTTTTGACTCTAGTTGGGTCCTCCAGAGTAATTTTCCTCTTTTCTTCATTGAGGTAAGGATTTGAAGGGCGTGTTTTTTAATCACATCCACTTTCGCATGAAGTCTTAACATCGCATCGCCCATATGCTTTTAGTTCTGGCGACTGTCGCAGCCTCCCGTGGACCATGGCCCGAAAGGCTGTCCTGCTTCTTCTTTTTTTTCATGTAAGAGTAGTATGGGTCCCTCTTTTAATGCATGGCCCGCGTACCTTCGGAATGAGTGCCTCTTTCTTCCCCCAACTCCTTGAAACGGTGGTTTCTTCCCTATTCGTTCAGTCCTGGAGACCTATTTGACAAGCACACTTTCCGCGGGCTCATACTTTCGTCAACGGGCTTGATTTTGCCGGCCTCCATTCTTACCTGCGTCATTTTCCAGCGATTACCCCACACCTTGCCCCTGGTGAATGCCCTCATATCTCTCAGTCTCAAATACTGTTGATTTCTTTCGTTCTTTGCTCTTCTATAGTGATGGACCTGCCATTTGAATTTTTCGCTGTTGCCCGGCACCCACGGTCTGTGCAGCGTATACTTCGTCGTCCCTGTTTTTCCAGTCGGCCAGCTTATAACCCTTTGTCACAAGCCCCATCTTTCGACTCCTCTCTTTGTGAGTAATTACGAATTAAACGTTTTCAGTTCCTTTCCCTTCCTAAGAAGCTGTCCCCTTTTACTGTACTCTTAGTATCTCTCTCTTCCGCGGTTTTGATATTCGTGGCGAAACGTGCTTGTTTTTATTCCCCAGGCTGCATTGAACCTAGTACCCGGGACGTTAGGTATAGCGGGGTCCTCCTTGTCGCCTTGTCTCTTCATTTAAGTATCTTGAATCTTTTCCCCTAAGTACACTGGCTGTTCCCTTAGCTTGAGGACTGCGGGTAGCATTAGTCGTCTACGGAAATAGTAACCCACCTGTTCTTAGTACCCCTTTCAATCGTCATCCTTATGTTACTCGTTTTTTTAGAGATTTTTCTTGAGTTCATGATCACGGCTTTAGTGATGCGTGGGTCCTACTGAGCGCTTCGTTCCGCTCTTTCTCAACTGTCCAGCTAGCTCCGCAGCCGTGCAATTCTTTCCCCCCCATCTTCCAGCGGAGTCATTGACTCCGATACTGATGCTCTTAAACACCCCTTCGACCACCGTGCATTTCCCCCCTCCTTCAAGTCCGTCCCCCCAGACCTTCGCCCCGATGATGATTTTACAACGGCTTTTTCCTCGAATCCCTAGTGTGCATCCCCGCCCCCCATCACCATTCCTTCTCCTCACCTGATTTTCTTTGTCTCCGAGCCGTTTCAACACACTCCCTTCTTTAACATCCCTCGGGTTTTACATTTATGTGTTGACTTGGTCAACTTGTTATCAGATTGTGCTTACAGAACACTGAAAGAGAAGTCTTGAGCTTACCGGTGACACCACAGTCGTTATGTTCCCCCCAGACGGGAATCCGGTTGTAGCGTTGCCATCGCCCCTTTGGACCTGGAGCCCACACCGGGATGCCGTCCCTGCACCCCCAGTCTGCCCAATTCTTTCCCCCCTGAAAGGCTTTATTTTTGAGGCGGCGAGCTTTTTCCTCCCTTCCAACATTTTGTATCCTCTATCCACTTCCCGCTCTTTGACTACGGTCTGCTTACTTCCCCGGAAAGATATGTACTGCCGTTATAGCCTCTGTGCCTTAGAGAGCGCAACTTAGGTCCCCATAACACGTTAGCCTGTTGTTTTTTTCCCCTCTGGCCGACTTTCCGGTTCAAACCAACCCTTTCCCCTGGAGTTGGTGGAATCTCCGCCCAGCAGGGCTTCGTATACTGACAGTAGAACCGACTTCGCATTCGTTACCATCAAGACTCCCTCCATGTTCTTTTCCGGATGCGCACCCTACAGCCCCCATGCGTATCCCCTTGCTCCAGAGGCGTCGCCCCTCCAAGTCCCTAGGTGTCATCCTGGTACTGAGTACTTCTTCCCAAAGCAAACCATCTTCGCTGCCACTTCTTCCTTGAATGTTATGAGCGCTGGCACACCCTTCTCTCGGAGCTTCAACACTTTCACCAGAGTTCGGTGCCCACCCCTTTTGCGACGCCATTCATAACAGAATCCCCAAGCTCCCTTTCTTGGACAGATCCTGAACCCCCCTACATTTTAGCTATTGGCGCCTATCCCCTCCAAAGCGGACCCCACGCGCGAATCTGCCAAGTTGAGCTCCATCAGGCGGGCTGATCCTCCTCCCCCCCCCCACGATCCCTTCCAATAGCGACAGGCTCTGAACCTGGAATGAAACTTTTTCGATTCGGGTGACCCTTGGTCACTCCTTACGTTCGTACTTCGGACCCCCGCTTACTTCTCCACTACTTTCTTGTTACCCACTTGGTGTCAACCGGATCTCGCTCTCCTGTTTTTGTTGTATATCCAAAAATGGGGCGTCGCATTCCCCCCAGTTTGAAGTCTAGGCTCCGTTAACAGACCCTTGAGTTCGTTCATTTTCATCCCGTCCTAATCTGTGTGTCTCAGAGTAGTATTGCTCCCATGGTATCTTCTCTCTTTACCCTTTTTTCAACTCCCGTCAGAATAGCGTTTCCCGTGATGGCTCTCAATTGTCTCTCGCTTTGGGGCGTCCGAAAGGTATGAGCATATCAAATGATATCTAAAGTTTTCATTTTTTTCTAATAACAGGGCTCTCGGAGTCTTTGATATTGCTTCCCGCGACGTGTTTATGTTTTTTCCCATGATTTTCCCTTCCATCTTTTGTTGGCTGCGTGTTGTTCCCTGCCTCGTCATTGATCCTTTCTCCTACGAAGATGATTTCTACATCATTGCATGAATCCACGAACGCATTCATTACTTTGAGGTTTCTCCTTCTCTGCCCTGGCGCGGGAATTTTCCCTCTGCGTATACGGGAGGCTTCCTTCTTGTTGCACGCCGTTTCTGAATCACGCAAGCGATCGGGATCCCCCTCACTTTTTTCCCCTGGTGACTGGTTGCCGGCCTAGCGTATACTTCGCTGGAGTAATAACTTCAACCTTATTTATGGCCTGTCCGGGGTCCCGTCCCCTTTTTTTCTCGCAGTAAATAGGCTGCGCAAATAACGCTCTGCGACAGTGTCTTGGTCCGATTCCCCCACATCTTGTGGCCTGGCTTTAACTGTTTAATCACTCAACCGCTTCAGAGAGCCTTTCAAAATTACTTTTGTGATGTCTGGGCCAGCTCCAATTCTCTCGGTGACACCCTTTCCCTTTTTTCCATGCAGCGCGTGCGGCCCTCCAAACCCTGCCGGTTTTTCCCCTCGTGCCGTGAGATATCCCATCCGGTCGGAGAGGATTTTTCCCCCGTCCCACTTACGTCCTTTGTGATGTCACCCAAGTATGGATTTCCAACTAATTAAATTCTTTGTCCAAGTCGGACGCTTTCGGTCCGTAAACTGTCTTTCAAGTCCTTCCTTTCAGCGGCCGATAAGAGGTTGTGTTATTCGTTCCCCCTCCCTTGTTTTTGAAAAAATTTTGCTCTGAGAGAGGTTCAGTTGTTCATTGTTTGTATGAATTTGTGTAGCAGAAATGTCTTTTTTTCCGCTGTCAAAGTGCACGGCCTTCTGTGCGGCGCTTCGGCGCCTTCGCTTGCCGCGCCATCAGTTCCACGAAGTTAGAAAGCGCAAAATCCTTTATACCTC
>Ga0179593_1538208_pt1 | contig 13671 bp, 17 predicted proteins | sample CZODoug2_1_08_16_FD_185931 | JGI IMG/M metagenome (GOLD analysis project Ga0179593, IMG submission 185931) | Vadose zone soil fungal communities from Angelo Coast Range Reserve, California, USA - CZODoug2_1_08_16fungal (PacBio error correction) | ecosystem: Environmental > Terrestrial > Soil >... | reverse complement strand
CCTCTTCTGCCCTCCAGCCTTCCAAAGTTCACATGTCCCTGGCTTTGTTTCATCTCATTTCATAACTGCTGTTTCCTGGAAAGTTCGTATTCTACATCTCAATTTTTCCTTCCTTCCCCATCCATGGCATCCCACCAAGTAACATCTTTTTTCTGAGTTTTGGTTTCTCTGGCTGCATTCACATGGGGGTCGTCTTCCTGTTTTTAAATACCCCCTTCTTCAAGGTTGCCCTCCTTAGTCTCTGTAGCCATTGGCCCCCACCTGACATTCTTTTTTCTTTGTTTCTTTAACATGGCCCGTCTCGCTTTTTTTCCATTTGCTTTTTTGACTTTGACCTCCGGGTTCGTTCCACTTATTCCTAAATTTTATTAGAGCTCCCCCCCCCTTTGGTACAATTATTTGATTTGGGGGAATGATTCATAGCTTTAGAGGCCTTCATCCTTATAGAATGGAGACTTTTTTCTTCTGGTTCATCTTTTGAGATGGGGTATGTCTTTGTTGGTCTGGGTTTGGTGGGGATCCCTTTTTTTCCCCCAGGTTGTCTTGCTAGACCTTGCTCTTATTTTGCTTTTGTAAAATGCGGACCTCAGTTCATTTAATTGTCCTGTCCCTCCACCATCTGACACCCGTTACTGGCGTGTACAACCCCCGTCTTTTTGACATTTCACTCTGCCTGTGTTCGGACTTTGTCCTTTTTTTTATCACCCCTCTTTCATAGTGTTTCTGCATGCTTAATGATCTGTATTGGGTCCTTACTTACTTTTTTTTTCTCTTTGTAAGTTTCCATTTCCCCTCCCCTTATTGTTTCTTGCAACCATCCTCTTATTGTAGAGCGCTCTGCATTATGTTGCGGCATCGGATTTCTCTCGCATTCCGACAGCGCTCGGTTTAATCATTTTTGAATTTGTTCGTTGATCCCTATGACCTCACGTTCCTTTCCACCTCGTGAGTTTATCCGCGACAGACGGGTTGGCGGTTTTGTTCTACATCGTGCTTTGCTCACTCCCTGACGGTCACCTTCCACTCCGGTCCCCCCACATACTTTTGCGTGCTCCTCCCACAGAAGCGGAGGGTGGCTGCTTTCGCCCCCTATTGCTGGCTTCACATCGTTCATCTGATGTTTGCAAACCCCTTACGTGCATCGCGCGCACAACCATCTCTTCCGATCCCCCGTTCCTTAACCTCATACTTTTTTCGGTTTTACAATGGCTTGCATCTCGTCTTTGACTGTCTTGCAAGGCGCGTTTTCGCGAGCCCTCCCATGTTCTGTCCGGATGAACCCCCACGCAGATCGTATTCGCCTTGCGCATCTGGTGATCGTCTCTCGTGCGTTTCCGTCAGCCTAGATGCGCGGTGCCATTGGTCTTCTTTGTATTGTTTTGTGCAGACGCCCTTGATGGAAGTTTCTTTTCGCCCCTTTGTGGTTGCCTTCTCTGCGCCTATCTGCCTCGATCGGACGCGCCGGCCTCTTTGGAGAGAGTGATTTCCGTTGGGAGGAAGTTGCCGCTGCGATGCCTTAGCCGTTCTAGGAGCCCTGACAATCAGCGCCCTGATTCTTCGCCACGTACTGCGGAGCATCGACCCTCTCAGCGCGGACCAGTTAAATACTTTTTTCATGGTACTTCTTATGGTCCGCGCCTCCCGGCGGACATGCCGATTTCCCAGATTGCTTCGCATGTTCTCCGCTGCCTTTTTTCTTATCTCTCTTTCCACTTTTTTTTTTGAGCTATCCACCGGCCCTTTTCCCAGGCGCAGCAACTTGCAATTTCCGGCATTCTCGGGCGCGTTTCCCGCGTCCGATGACTCGTGTGGTTGGTCGCGTTGATCGCCTCTCTCATGGCTCAGTTCTGGCGAAGCCTTAACTGGCGTAGAACATCTCTTTCTGGATCTCGTTCTCCCAGCCCATCTGCCGGTCGCGGCCTTCTTACACCCCGCCTTACCTAAGTTGGACTGCGGATCGCTGGGCCACTCAATCTCCTGGTCGCCCACATTGCTTTCCGGCTGTACGAAATGGCGAAAACCGAGTTTTTTTTTTTTTTTTTTTCTGGTACGCGAGCGTCCAGAACCTCACATCGGGAACCGCTTATGGACGTCCCGTACCCCCACTGTGCTCACCGATGCGCTTTTTGAAGTACGTATCGATTTTTATTACCCCCGGCATCATTGTTTCCCAGTTTTCTTTTGGCCAAATAGATATAGGCTTTTCCGTTCCGCGACGGCAGTGCATGGAACAACATTTTTGCTGCCCGTATCCCCTTTTTCTGGTTTGGTTCGGGTCTGAGGGTGGCTTTGCTCTCTTATTTGTTACGATCACTCGTCCCTCCGCGTGTCACATCCAGCATAACGTCTTCAGCGCTTTCCGTTTTTTTTTTTATTCTGCTTTCCGGCCTTGATGTGGGACGCTTCTTTTGGGTGGGCTTCCCTTTGTCTAGGCCTTGGCTTTTTCTCTGTCACGGTTGAACCCACCGCGATCTTTTTCGGATCCCCTCCGCTTTTAACGATGGTAATCGTGCCGCACCTTGGCACAAAACCTATGATTACACCGAAAGGCGGGTCCTCCCTTTCAGTCCGCGCGGCCTCCCGCCTTTAGAGTGCCGTTTCATAATAATGCTTGGTGCCCCCCCCCCCTCTAGGCCCCCCCCCAAGAAGGTGAGGACCAGCACGAAACTCTCCAGAGCCCCCCACAGTAGGATGACTCCTCCCCAGGTCAGACCCACCACTCAGCGGTGATCTGAAATACAAGGAAGAGAACCCCTTGGAGTTTTGTCGGGTTTTGTTGTCATCAAGCCAGTTTGTCCCCAGTGTTCTCTTTTTCCCTTTAGTTTCCCATGCTACAATTACTATTGTTCCGCAGTTACCAGAGGAAAACCTCATGGGCCCCAAGTTGAGAGGATCTTTCCCAACGTTTTTCAGTTAACCAGCCCCATCCCCACCAATCCTCCGCACCGCGTCGGGCCCACTTCACAGACTCTCTTTCCGCTGCTAAGAAGAAATCCTGGACCGTAGTATCATTGCACACCATTTCCCACATGTCATTGGTTCTGTCCACGGATTGTCACTTTTTTAACTCCCCTTCGTCCTGCAAAGCCCCCAAGAACTGGAACCACCTACCCTGAAACCACCAGGAAGAACCCACTGTTACCCAAGAATTCAATGATGGATGGCTGTTTTTGTACCAAGGTCCCTTTGCTTTTACTCTTGTGTCAAAATTTTCTTACCTGTCTCATTTTGAAACAGGAATACCCCCCCTTGAAGGAACCATGAGAGCAACCAACCCCAATCCCCCTGAGTAGACGTTCTGCAATGGCTTTTGATTTTTTTGTTTTTTTGTTTTGACATTCTTGTTTTAGAGATTTCCAAGAGCTATTGAACATGAGATTCACAACTGGGGTTGCCCCTTTGGAATGGTGGGGAGCTGGCTGTGGAAGGCTTTCATTCTTTTCATCCGTTTTTGTTGTGAGCTTTTTTCCCTTTCTCCTCCCTCGCCATTAACCCTCATTTTAAACATGTGTCATCTGTTTCATCCCACTGCTTCTTGGCCTTCTCCTTCAGTTATAACCAAGACGCCACTTCCCCTCTCGGTCATCCTTCCCCCTCAGGTTGTTATGAGTTTTTTGGTTTTTTCCTGGCTGTTCAGGATGGGGGGAGTATTCATGTTTTTCCCCCAACCCTTAATACAGTCTCCTTGACCCCCAGTTCAAGCCATTTTCTCAACACTACCCTCCATGCATTTGGTTCTTTAGTCGGAGTTTACCATGTAAACCTGTGTTTGTTCAGTTATTCAGTGCTTGGTGATTTTAGGACCTTAAGGGTGTCTCCAGCCCATCCAAATGGATTCTTCATCCATCCTTTAATAACTGGCGTGTGGGCTGTCTCTACATTTTCATCCTGCTACCGCTGGCATGATTGTTTCTTTTCATATTCCCCCCCCGCTTGCGGTGGGTATGGGTGGTACTGGGTTTGTGGTTTGGGATGGGGAAATGGTAAATTTTTGCCTTTTTCTTTAATTTTTTTTGCTTCTTTGTTCCTGATTCATCACCCCCGATTCGTCACTTGTCTCATTGCGTACTCCAACCCCACCCTTAATGGTTTGCCTAACTGGCTGCTCTAAACCTCCCCGTTCTAGACTACAGCCATCTGACTTTTTGCCTTTTTTGCGTTTCATCACCTCTGGAGTTGTTTTCTTCTTTCTGTCATTAGGGTATAGTGTTGTCTCTTGTTATTATGTTTTGAAACTTCTACTTCCCAGTTTTCAAGCTTTGTACCACCCTCTTGAGTATTTATAACGGCTCGGCAGTCCTTGGGTTTGCAGCGAGGTTATCGTAGCCCTTTTCTCACCTAGATCCCTCGTTTTCTTTGCTTTGAAGCCCCCGATTCCCCCTTCAGTACCAAGCGGATTTCTTTTCATCGGATCGGGCCGCCGTGTTCGACAGTTTCTGACGGCCCTCCAATCCGGTGGCCACCACCCCCCCCAGCCACTTCCGCCGGTTTTTCCGGAGTCCCCTCATCGACTCGGCTTTCGGTCGGACCTTTATGCGGGACCCCCCGGCAACTCGATGTGGTTTTTTTTTTTTTTTTCCTCGCAACCAACCCGTCCGACTGACATTTTTTCCCACCAGGACACCAGAGTCCCGGTCCCTTCCCTCGCTTTATAGAGGGTGGCGTGTCGGCTTTTTGCCCCTGCATATCTGTTAGCTTTTTTTCGGCATGGCGTCGTAGTCGAGGCCCTTGAACCACTGGATGATATGACTGACCCCAATCGTTACTGCTCTTTCTTGGTGATTGTCATCGTGTGGACCTTTTAGAACATGCGCCCCCTTTGCCCGAGTGTTCTTGCTTTTCTCGCCTCCCTAAGTGCGCCGTTTCACTTAGCTCCGTGCTGGTCCCTGATCTTCCTCTTCTTCGCGAGGACGCTTACGTTCCCATTCGGGTGCTAGCGTTTTTGTTGTTTTTTTTTTCGGGAACGCTCTATCACGCCTCTTCTTCTCAGAGATTATCATTCTCTTGATCCCGTAGACCCCCCCCGTCCGATTCGCGGTTGCTATCAGTTTCTCGCGGACCCCTCCCCCCTTCGTCATCGGTCATCTGGACGCGATCCTTCATGCCGACTTCGCAGATTTGGCTGCCTTTCGCGCTTCTATCTCTCTTAGTGGTTTTTTGTTTATGAGAGATCCCCCGGGGCAAATCGCTCATGAAAATGCTCCGCCGGATCGTTCGCGCTGAGAGCGTCGTTAGCTTGTAAGATCTGATCGCCGTAACCCTTTGCGGGAGATCTCGCCGCCCTGGCTGACCTGCTTATGTTTTTCTCTCGTTTGTTTTTGCGGGTTGATCGCAAGAGCTCGGTCCTCGGCCAGGCGAACCCCACGCTGCCCTCGGGGCCTTCCGTCGCTGGTGCAAGAAATGTTCGTTGGGCTCCCAGGGCAGTCTTTTCCCAGAGGCCACTGGTCGGCGGACAACTTCGGCAGCCCCTGAGTGCGTTTCCCCCTCCGCGTGTAGTTAACCCATTTAAACCTTCTTTCATTTGCGCTGTTACCTTCACACAACAAATATGCGCATGTCCATAGAATTTTGTGTTAGTCATCCCCCTGGGCACGAGCCCCGCGCACTTTCCTCCCCATCTTGATGGTTTTGGTAGTCCCTTGCAAATTGGTAAACGCCGGAGAAAAACTAGATATCGAAGGTGCCTGACGTCGGCTGAGTTATTGGTTGAGGGGTTATGTCTCTATTTACCTCCGCCCACTATTTTTCTGTGACTCCTCTCCCCCCGGTTTCGTTCGCTCCCCCCTCTTTAGAGGAGGACGCCGACCCTTTTGTGTGGGGCCGGCGCTGATTTGGTCTTTTTTTTCCGATTTGCTTTTTTTCCCTGTTACCACACGCGGCCCACCGCCGATCTTTGTCCTTTCAACCTCCTTTTTTATATGAGGTCAATTTGTTACGACATGTGACCCCACCCGAAAGCGCTTTTTCGGTCTTTGTTGCGTCCGGTTGGGCGCCCCCGTGAATGCGACGCTTCCATCCCTCATGATGTTTTGGTCAATTCTCTGGCACCACCCCTAAGATTGATGATTTCAGTTTGGAACCTCATAAATTCCCGTTTTTCGATAGACCCCCATGACTCCCTTTTCCCCTCAGGATTGAAACACCACTTATTGGAGGTGTTTACCCCCACCACCCTTTCTACCCTTCAGCGTGTCCGTTTTTTAGTCTAGACATGTCGGAGGTTTTTTTCTGCACCGTTCTTACTTCAGTGTCTGGTTTCAGTGTTTTTCCCCATGCCAATTTCCAGATAATCCTATCCCCACCTGAGGACCAGGGTATATCAAACTCCCACCAGCAATCCAGTCCCCACCCAAATACCCCCAGCAACGGGGATATTTCCAGTCCCCACCAGAAAGCAATCTGCCCCGGCGCTCAGGCCGGAAGACCCCTTGGATTTTTGGAGCTTCATCACATTCCACCCCTCAGGCTACCGTCTGGTGCATCCACATTTAGGTCCCCCCCCGGTCTGAGCCTGCCTGTTTTTCTCCCCTGTATAAACCCCCATTAACTACACCCCCTCCTCACACAAGAACTTCAGCATGAATCCCCATCCCCCATGGAGGTGTCTTGTATCATTTAACTGCCCTTGTTTGAAAATTGCCCCTGTTATTAATGTTGCACAAAACGGAATACCCCCCCCTCACTTTGCAGGCCTGGCATAATCTCAACCCCCATTACCCGACTGTCCAGGATGTCTTGTCTTCTGGGCGTTTTCGTCCTTGTTATTTCTGCCTGGGCTTCCTTTGGCTGTAGACCTGATCTTGTGACAAACAGGGGTGCCCAGATGACATTTTGGATTGCTTGGAATGGCGGTTGGTAGCAGTGAATCTCCTTTTCTCTTTGGTTTGTCGAGTTTTTGCATTGCCCCCCCTCCCCGCATCTCCCATCCCACTGTCTGGCACCCCCTGTTTGTCACATCTCATGTTTGCATTCCACTGCTGTACTTGGAATGCTCTTTTGTCTCAAAATTTTTCCCCCTCCTGATCTTCAAGTTTCCATCAGGTGTTATTGTTTCCGTTGGTTTGATCTGCCCCCGTGCCTCTTCAAAGGGATTTTGGGGGTAGCTTCTTTTTTTCACCTTCATACCCCTCGTCTAAGTTTGCCCCTTCAGGAGGCATGTCTCATTGGTTTCCCCCTACCGGCATTGCATGTCGTTTTCTTCCCCTTGTTGGTAAACCCTGGTTTGCAGTGATTTTTCTCTGTTGTTTGGACAAGTGGACTCGCAAATTTGACCTACTGTGGCTAGTTTTTCCCCCCCTCCTGTGTATACTGATGGTGTTTCTTATATCCATAGATCCATGGCTTCCTCTTATGCCTGCATATATTGGCCTTTTAATACATGCCTTTGGTGGGGTGTATGGCCCCTTGGTTAGTTTTTTTGGTTGGTTTGAACTGTAAAGACTTTTTTTTCTGAGTCCTCCTTTTTCTCCATAGTGTGTTTGTGTACTCCTGCGATGTTTTAGCAGATAAAACTTCTTCCAACCCCGACATTCGTCCTCCTGGATGTCTGCCCCTCCAATTCTAGCTCCTCACTGGTGTTGGGTACCCTGGTTTTCGCTGTACCTCTGTGCTCTTTGTTTTTTGCCATATCTGGATTGTTCATTTCGGTCCTTTTATACTGTTTTTCTCTTTTGACTTTTCCACCTTCTGTTTAGTTTGGCCACCTCTTTGACAAACTGCATGAGTATGTTCGATAGTTTGGCAAGTCCTGTCCGCGCGGGATGCGCAGAAGCCCGCGTTTTCGGTCATTTTCCGTGACAGGCGTCACGCTGACCTCCGTCTTGAAAAGCGGCGTTCCATCTCTTCGTCTGGCCGCTTTTCCACAGAGCGCCTTACTCCTCGGCCCGGCCCACCAACTCCCGTCGGAACCCCAAGGGGTCAGCATTTCAGACTCGCGTCGGTCGTCGTCTATCCCGTCCTGCGGGGCGTGTCAATGCTGTCGTTTGATCGCAACCCCGCCGCTGAAGCGTCCGCCTCTACTTCTCCCGGTTGTCCCCTTTCGATTTTGCGCTGTTGTCCCAGTTTTCTTGCCCCACTTCATCGAGGCTACCTGCGCCCTTTCGCTTGCCCTTTTTGCTTTATTCTTTATGCCCCCGCGCTTCTCCCTGCGAATGGTGTTATCTATTCTTTTTTTGTTTGAAGTCTTTAGACAGCTCCGGTTTCGTGTTCTTTTCGCTCGCGTATCAGACGTCGACGAGTTCTCCCTTGCCGCCTTTCCTCCGGTTGCCCCCTCCCATTTTGCCTCCTTTTCTCCTTGCCCTCGATCCCGGAGACCTTCGGTGTCTCCTGGTGTGATTTTCACAGTTACATCTGATCCGGACCGCAGCAACGAGACCTCATGTGATGTTGCCACTTCTGGCTCCCTCGGACCCTGTATATGCGACCCTATCGCCCGACTTCATTTTTCATTCTTTGGTGAGCCGATCCTGCGGAGCTACCTTTTATTACTGCCTTGCGGCAGATGCGGCTTTTCCATTTTCCGCCTGTGTGAGTAGCTCCCACTTCTTTTCCGGGTCACCCTTCTCCCCCTGCAACTCTCAAAAGGTATTCTCCGGAGAGCTAGGACCCCTCCCCCCCCCCCCCCCCCCCCCCCCCACCCCCCCCCCCCCCCCCGCCCCCCCCCCCCTCCCCCCGTCTACCCTGACCCCCCCCCCCCCCCCCCCGCCATACCCACCTGTTTGGTTTGTTTTGGGAATTTGTATTTTGGTTCCGGCGAGCTGAATCGAACCTCTCCGGATTACCTGTCTGGGTCTTCGCGTAACGTGGCGCTTCACATCAACGTCGCTGATGGCGGCTTCTACTCCTGCTGCGAATCTACTCTTAGGCTGTGTCCCCCAAAGGGTACTCCCCCCTCATCCCCTCCATTGGCAGGAGATTTGGGCAAGGAAGGGCCTCCATGGGGCTGCACTGGTTAAACTTGCAGACATGGTCGAAGCGTTCTCAAACGCTTTTTCTCGCGGCCGCTTGGGGCGCAAATGCCCAAACCGAGAAGACCTCCCATCGGACCGGCACGGACCCGTGACATTTCCACCCAACCCTGTGACAGATTCGAAGGAAATAGGGTTGTCCCTTCCTCGGGTTCACGGGCTCTTCCTCCCTGACTATTTGCACTTTCTGGCCGTGAGGCTTATTCATGGCCATGGAACACTAAGTTTCCGAGACTCAGGAGGTTAATGGGCTGTGGCGAGTCTTTTCGCCGAGCTGCAGTCGGGTAGTGTGTTCATAGATAAGCTTGCTGCCGATTCCCGCCTTCCTGTGCGTCGCCGTCTCCAACGCTTAAGGATGCGCGCCGGCTGTTTGGATGTGGTGGCGCGTGATGGTTGCAGTGCCTGGATAGGCGCTCTCTTCGACGGTTCCAGACCGCCTCTCCTTTCGCATAAGATTTTATGAAGCATTGCTTCACCGACTGGCACTGATTCTTACCAACCGCATAGCCCTCTTTGGGTTTAGCCGGGCTGACGTAGTCGCGGTTCCGCCCCCTTGGTCTTCCGAGCGTCTACCATATCCCCCACCCATTTCTTTTGTTGATATTTCACTAAATCCTTTGAGGAAAGAATTTAGCAAGAAAATCCCCCCCCACATTTTATAGGCCCCCACTCCATTCCGATTCCCCTCAAGACCCAACTCCATCGATATCAGCATACCCCCTTCCCTAGTTTACCTCCTTACATGGCCTAGTAGCCCCCGTTTTTTCTCAATCCCTTTGTAGATTTGTTGTAAGTTGTGTTTGATCCCATGCGGACGATCGGGTCATTGTAACGGGACACCCAGTTTTGCACACTACTGAGGAATAGATCCTTTTGTTCAAAGCCCAAAGCCCCCCAGTACCCCCAGCCATACCCCATCCCAAGCTTCCTATGCCTCCACAGACAATTTATCTTCCAGGTAACCTGGATCCTTATGCTTCAGGCCCCCAGCCCCAACCCTCAGTCTTTACACCTTGGGAGCTGCTATCCCCTTCTTTCAAATTTTCTGCCACTGATGGCCTTTCCAACGTTTCTACCCACGATGTGACTCTCTGAACCCGTTGATCAATGTTTTTCCAAAAGATACAACCATGCCTCTTCCGTGTTATCGGTACATACGCTGACTTTTTCCCCAAATGGTCCTTTCACCTGTGTTCAAATTTTATCCAACCTTTTTTCCTCCAGCTATCGCACCACCACTCAATCTTTTTTGAAGACGTAAGGATGTTTTTTTGGATTTTTTTCCCCCCTTGTTTTCTGTTCCTTAAGGGAGCCTTCCCAAGTCAGTATTGACATGTCTTTTTCCCCATTGGGTGTACGAGGGACATGTTGGAATTGAGGGAGAGGGTCTTGGCAGTAGATGTCTTTCTCTCTTTCTCTCAGTCTTTTGTTGAGAGATCATCTGTCACCTCCCCCCATTCACATGTCCATGCCCATGTTGTCACATATCAGTTCCCTACCTCCAATCTGTACGACAATTGCCTTTCAACCCCACCAATCTACTCCAAACTCCCCCTCTTCCTTACCTTCCCAGTCTTCCTGTGCGTTGTTTTTCTATTCAGGGTCTTCTTCAGTTCTTGGGGGGGAGCTTTTGTTTTTTCCTTATGTCGCACCCTCATTTTCGCCATAGACCACTACAGGCCACTCCATTGGTTGCTTTGTAGTCTTCACTCACCTTTTTCATTCCAGTTGCTTGGGTTCCCTTTTTCTGGAAATCTAGCTTACCTACTTTTCTTTAGAGTCCCATTCATGTGCTTTAAATCATTCTTGGGGCGTGATCTCATTGCTTCCTGGGCTTCTTTATTCTTCGCCTGGAGCTTCGGATTGCCCCGCGACGGCTGTTCCTTATTCCTCTTTTCTGGGTGGTTGGCTGGTGGTTTACTTTGCTGTGTGGTTTTTTTCTGATGGCTCAAGTTTGCGGAGAACTTCGTTTTGTGTACATTCCTTTCCCTCCCCTCTCTTTCACTTTACCTGGTACTAAAACTTTCATTTGCCCACTTGGTCCTGTTTCCTAGCTGTTCCCCAAACTTCCCGTTCCTTCTAGGAGACAGTAACTTTGGTGTTTTTTTTTTGGTTTCAGAGATTTTGTTTCTTCTCCCTTTATGTCCTGTCTTGGGTTTTTCTGTTTTGCTGATTTTCCATTTACTTATCTTACAACTATTTAGTGTGCCCGTTTGACCACAGTCCCCTTTAGTATCCTACGGTGGCCGTCACGGTTCGTTGCGATGGATTTTCTACCCGTCGGCCCGTGTTTAATCATAGTTTTCCCCTTAAACGTACCTCATTCCTTCCCCTCGGATTTTACCATATCTGCGGTCTGTTCCCCGGTGTTCGTACCTGAGCGCCCGGCACCCCCAAGCGCCGGCCCCCCATTCAGGCACCCCCCCCCCCATCCCCCGTCCTTCTTCCAGAAGCAAGGGTGTTTCGTCGGACTTCAGGCTTATGCTGGATCGCTTTCCTTCGAGTTATCGCAACCCCGTCCTGAACTCGTCACCGCACTCTGCCCCGCTCCGGTTCACTTCACCTCCCTTCTTTCCGAGGTTGCGCCCAGTTGTTCTTATGTTTGACCACCCCACCCATAGTTTTCCCCGATTGATACGAGATTGAACACTTTTTCTGTCGACTCCCACGAGTATGCCCGGTGATTTACCGCTAGTGTTCCATTGCCCGGTGACGAGTTTTGTTCTTCGTGTTCCTCCCTCTTGTGATCGTTTCGAAATTTAGTTTTTCTCCTTTCCTAACCGATTTTGCCGCGATTTCCTTATCTCGGACCCATTTCAGTTCTGGGTTGTTTCCTTGGCGCGGTACCGATTTCGAGACGCAGACCTGCTATCTGAAGTAGCACCTCCGATCTGGCTTCCACGCGCCTCGCCCTCGTCCCCATTCCGAGCATTCCCCCGCGGACGACTGTCATCGGTCTTCTCCCGCGATAGTGGTCCTGCCCGTACTGTCGCCGCTTGCTTTCTTTTTGACGGCCGATGCCTTTTCCTATATCTCCTAATAATAATTGTTTTTTTCTGGACTTCTCTCACTTTCGGCGTCACAGGCGCCAGCAACTTTGCGCTGTCGGCTTCAGGATCGCTCTTTCCCCTCTTGACACGATTTTTATTTTCGCTGCCCTTATACTTGTCCCGCTTCTTCGCCTTCCTGGGTCTTCTCACATCCCTCGTTCGGCTCCTAGGGGCTGAGTCCTTTTCCTCTTTTTGCGTCCGCCCCCCCCAACCTTCCCTCACACAACGCACCAATTGCAGCGTATCTCGGGTCCTCCTGAATATCGCGCTCCACATTTTCCTTCCGACGCGTAAGAGCTTTACCCTTTTGCGACGCCCTCCCGTGCGCGACGCGATGAGGAACATAATAGTGCCCCTCTCTTTATGCGATCAACACACGATTGATCACGTCCCCTTTAGTTTCCCCCCCGATTCTTTTCTTTCCATTTACAGTGGGTCTTCGCGCCCTTACGACTTGCAGTGCCATTTACGCGCTAGGCTAAGAGCCCTGCCCAGGCATTTGTTTCCAAATAGGAGGGTGAATGCCCTTGTGTCTTTGGTCTTATATTTTCGCGCGTGCATGAGTGGTTTCTCCTTCCCCCCTACTCCGAGTGTGATCTCACGCCGCTATCCATCCTCCCGGACAGCCCGCCCCCTCTTTTATTTCTTCCCCGACTCCTGTGATTTTTGATTGTGCCCTTGGATTTAGGGTGGCCTTCCCACCGCTCTCCCGTTCCACCAGGAGGCCTACCGCCTTCACATCTCTTTCGGACTCGGTATCGTTGCTTCACCTCAAATGGAAACGAAACGCGCTGCCTTTCTCCCGTCGACACGATCCGCGCGGTCTCCCCTCCACGTGACTGCTCGTCTCCCCATACTTTTAAGTCCTGGTGCAAAGCGCTGCCCTCCCTCCCGCATTTTCTTTCCTTTTTCTCACAGGACATCGGGACAACCCGTAGTAAGTACAATGACGCCTAGCCCTGCAAACAACTCTCCCCCCGCGCTGACCTTCCTGAACAAGCCGCGTGTCTTTCGCTTTTCCTCAATGAGGAGGGGGTCAGTTAGCCCTTTCTTCAAGTTCCCCTTTTCCATTTGTTGGAAGGCGCCCCCCTCCTCCAAGTGTGTTAGGTCATGAAGGCATTTCCCAGAGGTCACACCAATAGGACAAGGATGCTTTGAAATTATTAAGTAAGCCACCCCCCCCCGCCCCCCAACCCACCAAGCACACCCCCTCCAGGACCTTCCCAACTACTCCAGGCGAAAGAGGAAGCCCGGTTGAGCGCTCCAGGTCTTCCCCAGCCCACTCGTTATTTTACAGATGGGAGCGCTTCCTTTGAGGTCCCCTTTTTCTCTGAGCCACTGCCAAGTTCCGCCCTTTCCCTCCCATGATACCACAGTTCCAAACTTTTAAAGCAGCCTCATCACAGCCTTAGGTGTCGTGTTACCAATGGTACCTTTCTCCCAGAATGGACATGAGTACTTAATGTGCGCACAACCCTGAATACCCCAATCACTTGGTGCCTTCCTTGAAGATCACAACTCAAATACACGCTGGTTTCGTGCATTGGACTTTTTCTTTCTTTTTAGAATGGCAGGTCTCTCCAAGTCCGTCAGTGGAGTTGTTATTGAAACAGAGGACCCCCCCTTTTTCGAGGGTTGGATGGATTTTTAGAGTG
>Ga0179593_1489079_pt1 | contig 13671 bp, 16 predicted proteins | sample CZODoug2_1_08_16_FD_185931 | JGI IMG/M metagenome (GOLD analysis project Ga0179593, IMG submission 185931) | Vadose zone soil fungal communities from Angelo Coast Range Reserve, California, USA - CZODoug2_1_08_16fungal (PacBio error correction) | ecosystem: Environmental > Terrestrial > Soil >... | reverse complement strand
TTTCTCCGTTTCCCTCCCCTGTGTTGTGTTGTTTTAGATCTTTCTGTTACTTCCAGCTTTTCGAACCCGTCGTACCCTCCTTTGGAGATGTCTCCTTACCCCCCCCGTCTTAGGTCGGCATCTGGTTCTTATTTTCCTTCTGGTCCAGACCCTCTACATGACACCTTCAGAAGGTACTCTTTTTTTGTCCTCTTTTTGATGGGTTTGGCGCCGCAATTACGGCCGGCGACCCCCTTTAAGACTTTTTGCCTCCGACAGGACCTGCTTTTCTGTCTTCCTCCTCCGAAAGAACCCCCCTCCCCAACCACCACCCCCACCCAACCCCCCACACACCCCCCCCACCCCCCACCCAACCCAAAAACCAACACACACACCACAACAACCCCCCCCCCCCCAAACCCAACCCCCCAACCCCCCCCCTCGTTATTGTTTTTTGGTCTCCCTTCCCCTTGCTACCTCCTCTTTTTCCTCCCCCCTTTTACCGGCGGCGTCGATACCCCCTCATTTTGTTCTGACGGAAACGTCTTCCAGGTCATTAGACGTCCCCATAACGTTTCCCTTTTTTCCTCGGGGCGCGATTCCCTGAGCCTCGATTGCCATTGATCTTCTACGATTGACGACGGTCCTCCCTCCCTTTGCTCCTTCCCTCCACCTTCTTTCCTTTTTCTTTTTTTCACCTCTTTTCTTTCAGCCGGATTACCCCACAAATTTTGCCCCGGTGACTTCCCGCGTTTGCCCTTTTTTTGTTCAAGTGAGAGTTTGTCTCTTTTGGTTTCATGCGCGTTGGCCTGGCGGGGTCTCGCTGCCAGGGTCCGTACACCTTCTTTGAGTCTTTTTTCTTCAGTGATGCCTGTGTGGGTTTGAACACTTTTACTCCCTCCCCATTCTGTACACCCGCTGTGGCGGCAGGCCTAAGGTGGATCAAGCGTTATTTTCGTTTGGATCATGGGGTCAGCCCCTTTCCTCCATTAGCTATTCTCGAACTTCCTTGATTTTGTCTTGGATTTCAGATCTTCTTTTCTATTTTTCTGTCCCACAGTGTTTCTGAGCAGTGGCTTTTTACCTAGAATCCCCCCGGATTCAGCGAGCTTATTGAAATGGCAACCTCCTCTTCCTTTTCGTTCGCTCCCGTTAGATCAGTTCGGTTTGATCTTGCCCCTTCTCCCTGTTCCCCTCGGTAACTGTATCGTGTTCAGGACATTGTTTTTTATACCTTGCCTTATCTTGTCGCCGCGCCCTTTTTTTCCTTTGTGTTCTTTCCATTACCCCCCCCCGTTTTTCCCCAGAATTCCTAAACTGTTGTCTATTTTAATGCTTTTTTTGAGTAAGTTCCTCCTTCCCGCGGCAGGCCTCTCCCGATGAGTAATCGAGGAAGATGTAAAATCCTTTTCCCCCCTCGACCTAGGGTTTCTTTTTTTTGCTTAACGAACTTCCCCCTTCCCGTTGACTATGTCTTTTTTTCTCCGTTATTCAGTTTCCATCCCCCCAAAGTTGGGCCCTCCCCCATACAAAACACTTTTGTTAGCCGCGTCGCAAGTTCCTTCTGTGTGCACAGCCTGACCTTTTTTTTTTGTTTTTTTCCCTATACCTTCTGTTCCTCGGGAACGTCGCGGCTGGCTTGGATCGAAATCGATTTGACCAAAAACAATCCTAGTCCCCCTTTCCGCTTGTCCTGTCCTCTAACTAGCTTTCTTCCAGACGTGTTTGTCCTCTATTAGACTTTTTACGATTGTCACAAGAAAGAGACTTTTTGTTCCCAAGGATAACAATCTCTTCTCATGGTTGTTTCTACACCCTCCGAAATCCGGCTTCGGTGCCCCTCTTTCACCACACTCGTGACCAGGGTTCGACAAAGATCGTAGTCCTTAACTGGTAAAGGATGTAGAGCAGACTCTCTCCTCCTCACACCTTTTTTCTTTTCCTTCCCTCCGTTTTTTTTTTTTATCTCTCCGTACTGGTCTTCCTTCCCACTGTGGGCCGAATTGGTGCGATCGGGTAACTTTTTCGAAGAGAGAGACGGATTGATTCCCCTCAGTTTCTGTTTCCGCGGAACGGGCACGGGATTGGTGGAAAAGCTTCGTGTTGAAGGGAGGTATGGGATATGTTGAGGGGAGGTTCCCCCCCCCCCCCCCCCCCCCCCCTCCCCCCACCAACACACACACACCAGCCCGCACACCCCCACCCCCCCCTCCCCCCCCCCCCCACCCCCCCCCCCCTCCCCCCCCCCCCCCCCCCCCCCCCACCCCCCCCCCCCCCCACCCCCCCACCCCCCCCCCAACCCCCCAACCCCCCCCCTCCACCCACCCCCCCCCCCCCCCCCACCCACCCCACCCCCCCCCCCCCCCCAACGACATCGTGATTAACCTTTCCTCAACGAAAACCACCCCTCCTTTTTCCCCCCCCCCACAACTCTTCTGTTTATTTTTTCCGTGGAACCTAAGTACCTCTTCCTCGACATGTCGCTTTTTAATAGTCGTGTAAAATTACAAATACGCCCCCGTCCTCTTGAAGAGTTCCTTTTATTCCGGACTCCAGCAGTTCTTCCCCCTTCTGGGAGTTCCCGCTCTACCAAAAGTGCGTATGCGCCATGCGAAAAACCCCCTCCTACCCCCCGGTTTGCTTTGGTATCTTTGGTCGTGCACCACCTTTGCTTTTTTTCCCATTTTTCATCAGCTACCTCCAGTGTTTCTGTTCGAAACGAATTTGAGTAGATGGTCCTTTTTTTAATTCCTTATACCCTGTATTCCCGTCCCTTCTGTCTTTCGTAAGTCGTGTTACTCATCACGGCCGCTATCTTTTTTCCTAATTGCAGGCGTGTTCCCTCACAGTTTTTTTCCTTCTGGTTCCTCCTTCCTGATTTTAATACCAAATTCCCCTTCTTTGAGGGACTTGCAATTAAAAACACCACTTGGTGTCCACTTCCCCCCCCACTGTCCCATTTCCACACACCAACCCCCCCCAAAAACCCCAGTTGTTCGTCTTCTTCACTTTAATTCCCTCATAAACTGTATCCAGCGTGAGCGGTTGCTTCGGTTCCATATATGAGCCACTCATGAGACCCAAAGGTCCCCTTCCCTTCTCCATGGGCTTCCCTGAGCCCTTCGCTTCTCCCCTTCTCGCCACCCCCCCCCTATCTGTGAACTCCCCCCCCCGATTTTTCCGCGCGTTTGAAGCAGCCCTGCTTTTGGGCCCATCCTGAGAACAAAATAAAGTGGAATAAAGTATCCTTCCTTTTTCTGCAGGAGGTCAAATGGCCCCTTTTCTTCTTTCTTCATGTCCGCCCTTTCTTAACTCATTCTCACCCCATGTACATTAGTGTCGGTGAACTCCTGTGGAAGAGGGAGTCCCCAGTCCCCCCGTCTCGCCTTTATTCCCTGCATTTTCCCGCCCACCCTCCCCACTATCCCCCCCCCTTTTTCTTCCCTGATCCAGGCCCCGGCTTCATAGGGAAGCAGTAGGAATGGGGGAGGGTTCCTTCCGTCGCAGCGCCCTTTTCCTCTTCGTCATCTTTGTAGACGAACCTCGGCTTCCTTGCCTTAACTTTTTTCCCACTCCCCACTCCCTTCGCGGAAAAGCCGGAATATATTCCCTGAAGATTTTTCCGTCCAGGTCCAGCGCGCCACCCCCCCACCCACCCCTCTCTTTCAGGTTTTCCCCATTTTCACTTCTGGATTCTTTTGGTACCTTCACTCCCCCTTCCCCGTCATCCTTTTTTTCCCAAGGGTTATTTAGACCTTTCCCCACAATCACTATTCCTGTGTCGACTCCCCCAGGTGCGTCCCTGGTTCAGCTTCACGTCTTCGTCTTTTTCTCTTCTCCATTTGTCTTTTTTTCCTTAATCTTTTTTCTTCGCACGAACCCCCTCCTTTGGAACCTCTCTCTGAGCCTTTGTCTTTTTCCTTCCGCCAGCGGTAACGATGCGCCCCATCGGTGACCATCAATCCTCTGTCTCTTTTCCCCCACGTTGGAAAACCGCCTTTTTTTTTGTTTACGAATCAGTTTCCGCATCGCTGGTGACAAGCCTTCTTTCTTTTTCCTTTTTCCTTTCTCCCCGTATCTTTAAATCCCCCTCTCTGAGAAACTATCCCTCGTTGTGTTTTTTTTGGAGTCTCCTCTTCATTTTTATCACTTCTTTTTGTGGTTTTTACCTGTTTGAGAAGTAAGACGGTTCCCTCCCGACTGCTTTGGTCACCCTCCTCTGAAAGTCCTTTCCCACTTTTTTTTTCCCCCCAAAATGATGTCCGTTCTGTTTTTGACCAAGTCTTTCGACGGACGTATCGGGGTTACGTTTGGAAAATATACAGGCACAACTTAAGTTTAGTCTTGCTGGGTTTTTTTAAGTCCTTGTAACCCGCGGACGGCCCTTTCCCCCCTTGGAGAAGCTGCAGGGCCTCCTCCTCCTTTTTAGCTTCCCCGCAACGTGTATTCTTTTGCGCCGATTTGGGTTTTCGGGTTCCTTTCGAGAACCGCTTCGTTGCCAACTTTAGGATGCTCCCCAAAACTTCCTCTTGTCTTTTTCTGGTTAACGAAGGACGTCGCCACTCTTTGTCACAGGCCTTTCCTTTCACAAACCCTCCGATCCAAAGTTTCGTGAGTTTTTTTTTTGTTTTTTGCCTTCGAGCCGGAGTCTCCCCCTTGATTGAACTACCCCCTGAGCTTCCTTTCATCACATAGCTTCTCTTTTCCTTGGGTTCCTTTCCGCCCTCCGGCTTCAGCCGAGTGGACTTTGCTCTCGCAGGTCCTTCCCTTGATTTATTAGTTGTTTGTTCGAGCTAGTGGACTACGGGTGCGTGAGGGTGCCTCTGAGCTTCCCCCCCCCCTGTTTGAGGCACCCTTTTTACCCACCTGCATGATTCTGCCTATTCAGGATTATCTCCCCGTTTGCTTCGCCTGTCCCCTGTTTTTTTCCCCCTCCATCGTAAGAACACTCTTCGTTTCCCCCCCAGGATCCTTTACCTTTGGCTTCCCCCAGCCGCTTTTTTTGCGTCTCATGTTTGGAGCTTTACACCTGTGAAGACTGTCATTCGAACTGACGGCCGAGGATCTGCTTCTCTGTTGTCCGTTTACACGCCCGTTCCAGTCCCTTTCTCCTTTTTTGCAGGTCCCCTAGCTTCTCAGCCCTGTTTTTCTTTCCACTTGATATTTCTGACGACATCGCGACTAGGCCTGCTCCCGCGTTTTTGGTGAGGCCGCTTCGACATGTTCAGATGATTTCTTCCTTGTCCCTGCCCACCCACTTTTGTTTTTGCTCTTTCTCCTTGGCCTGTCCTTTCTTCTCGCGCCATTTTCCCCTCTGTGCTTGCTTTTCAAACTCCCAGATTGCACCAATCATTGACAGTTGATCCTGCCATTGCTCTCTTCGAGCGAAGGTGTATTTCGTGCCACCTTTTCCTCTTTTTGTTTTTCCCCCCCCCCCCCCCTCCGAGGACTTACCCCCCCCCCCCACCCCCCCTGACAGTGCTGTTGACCCCCGTCGGTTCGCATTCTTAGTCTTCCCTCCCACGAAACCATCTTCCCCTCCTTTCTTTTTTCTCCTTTTCAAGGCAAGCGTTGGCATCCCCACTCTTTCCCCTTTTCACCGTTGAGTATGGTTTAGTTTTTCTTCCTCATGGCGACACTCTTTGCAGTGGCCGGTCCCCTTTGGCTCTCCCTGAGGTTTCTTATGGCCTTGATTGTCGGCGACTTGATTTGTGAATGAGCTTGCCCCCCCGCCCCAAACCATCTTTCTTTAAATTCCGTCGTTGGCGGATATATTTTCCGGCCTCTCTCTACACGACTCTTGGTCACCCTTTGATGGTCGTTCACCCTCAACGAAGTGGTCCCCTAGGTGTTGGACCCAACCCACCCCCCCACGTCCGAGAAGTTTGGAAGACCCCAACTAGTCCCTTTGTTTTTTTTTTGTCCTCTTCACCCCAATTAAGAACAGTGATTATGATCCGTCCTGACTACCTCGCTCTCTCCGTTTAACGTGAGTCTAGCACGGCAGGACTCTTTTCTGGTTCATCTCTCTCTTTCCCCTTCTTTTTTTTTGAGCTTTCTGGCCTGACCGAAGTGATATCCCCGGCAGGTTTTCTTCATTCTGGGTCCCTCGTTGAGAGTAGTAGCCTTCTGTTTTTTTCCGACTTGACCTTTTTTTCACAGCTTCCTCAGCTTATTTCTCTTTGTTGTCTTCCACCCCCGAGTGTTCGCGTGATGATTCTCCCAGAAGTTATTAATCTGGACCTCGTTATTTTTACTTCTCACTAGTCCCCCCCCCCGCGGGTATTTGCCTCACCCTCCTGGTTTCTCTAAGGTGGGGGGGCAACTACCTTTGTCCAAGTGGAAGAGTGGGTGCTGGTTCGTTTGCCCCCTGGTTTTCAATTCCAATCTTCGTCTGCTCTGCATCCTTCCTCCTTTTTAATCGGGCATCCATCCATTCTGCAATTTTTTTTTGAGGCACGAACCCTAGGATGATTTTATTATTTTTCTCTTCCAACCCCCTTAACCACTCTCCTACGGTTTTCGTCTGAGTAGTGGTGGCGATGGATTCAATTCAATCTGCTCCTTTTTCCCTGATGGTAACTTTTTCTTCCTCTGCTGAGTCCCCAAGTATCTTTCTTACAACCTCTTTTCATGAGTTGGCAAGCTCGTATGACAGATGGGATAGATTCATTTCTCTTCCGAGTCCTTTCTATCTAGGCTCTTTTCGTCCCAACTGTTTAAATGTCGGTTTTTCCTAACCACACCCCTTTTAGTGTCCTGGTACCTCGATCTGAAAAGTACAAGCAAACGCGGCACTGGTGGCGAGCCCTCACCATTCCCTTTTCTCCCTTTCTCCCCCCCCCTTGGTTTTTCCCTGTGCCAAGAACGCATCCCCCCCCGTGCTGCCGTCGCACTGTGAGTGCATAAACCGATTATTATAGCCATTTTTTCTTTTTCGCGTGGACTCCCGCCCTTCTCCTCTTGTGAAGCCCCCCCCTTTTTTTTTTTAGTCCCACCGGTCAGTCTAGTCCCCATCGCAGGGTCCCCTTTGACCGTCCACTTTTGGCCTTAGGAAGAGTTCGAGACCTGCGCAATGCGGCACTTTTTTGTCCCCCCCCCCCATACTTTGCAAAAATATTTGAATAGCGGTTACTACAGAATTGCTGAGGGATTTGTTGGTAACCACCTTTTGGCTGCTGGAATTCCCTTTCCCTCATTGGACATCAGGCCGACATTTGCGATTAGCTTAACTCAGGGGTGTGGGTGGCCTCCCCCCTCCCTTTTTGTCCCTTCACTTTGACCAGTATCATGCAACATGCCTCTCCATGGAGATCCTAGCAGCCCCACAATATTTTTCGGAACGTTTTTTTTGCCCCCCCCGCCACTCCTCTGAAAGAAGGCCCGTTTTATTCCGTTGAGCCGTCGGACTTCATTTTCAGATGTTTACAGCGCAGCGAAGGGTTTTTTTTGTTTTTTTTTTTTTTTTTTTTTTTTCTTCAGGTTCTTTTTCGAGACGGAATTTTTTTTTTTCATTTCACTCAGTCTAAATTCCATACTCCCCCCTTCCCCATTTGCGGCACACATTTTTTCTCCCTGGATTTCGAAGAATTCGGACTACCTTATTGCGAATTATTCCTTTCCCAGGTTGGGGGGCCGTTTTTCCGATACCCTCCCCGTTCCATACAGGTTTTTGTCAACCTTCGTCCTCTTTGTCTACCGACTTCTGTAGTTTTCTAAAACCTTCCTTGACACTTTGCGGTTACTGTCCTTCGGCCTTTCAAGACTTTTCCGACGTCCGTTTTCCTAATATCTTTGCTTCTTAATTCAGGGGTTCAAAAATTCCCATTTTTAGGCCCTGGCGTTTCTAGCTCTTCCCTCCTCCCCCCTTTTTTTCGGTTCCTTCCTTTTTTCTCCGTCAAAGACCGGGACCTCACTGGTGACCCCTGAGTTTTTCCTTTTGCTGGTGACCCAATCTTGGTTCACCCTTCTTTCTTTTTCCCAGGTATTCCAGACCGCCCCCCCCCCACCTGTCGTGGTGTGAAGACAAATGTTTTCTCTCGTGTTTTTTCTTTCTCTGGTCTCTTGTCGTGTTGAGGTTTCGTCAGTTTTTTTTTTATTAAGTTAGAAGGTGCTCCGCCTTTTTTTCTCGATTCGGTTCCCTTCTTTGAACTTCGTTTCCCCCCCCAGAATTTTTTTTCTTTGTTTTCTGTCTTCTTTTTCCCCCCTTTCTTTTGGTTGCTGGCGGCATCTGGATTAGGGTTTTTTTTAGAAATCCTCACAGCCGATGACGAGATTGGGTTTTGGCTCCTTCCCAACCCCTTCCAACCGAGGTCCCCCTTGGCAAACTGGACAGTCCTCTCCTTCGCCTCAGCCGCTCCAGGTACCGCCCATTTTGATGCTTTTTTCACTCCTTTAGTTGTTGGTGCAGGTCGCTGCCGGAGTATCCCCCCTGGTGGAATTCTTTTTTTTATACCAAACTCCTTTCCTCTTTGGTCCTTGTTCCCTTCCCACGCAGTCCGTTCCAATAATGAGTGGCATAAATTTTTTCCAAATACCGCCCGTCTTTCACCGTATTCTTTCCTTTCCGTGTTTGACTATAGGTCTTTTCTCTGTCGACTCTTCCCCGGTTCCTCACCACTTCCCTTTTCTCTTCACGTCTTGCTACCTTTTTCCAATACGCTTAGCAGCTTTGACTCCCGACAGACGGTGGACTTTTTTTTTTCTATTTTGCTTTTTTTTTTGGCTCGTTTTCCCGCCATGCGAGTGGTCCTTCTTCGTTTCAGGCTTGTTGGATTCCCCGCCCCTAGCCTGCCCCCACCCATGTCTGGGCCCACCCCTGATTCTAGGAGCAGTCTTTCCCCCCTTTGTCCGGGGGACTTCGCAGTTTACACCCTCCGGATTTCCGCTCGAGTTTTATGATTCTCCTTTGCGTTTTTCACTTTTTTCTGGGCAACCAGCCTTTTTTTTTCCTTTAGCTCCTCTCGCACTTTCTCCCTCTGATTTTGGCTTCGCGGGTTTCTCTTTTTGAGGTCCAGTTTCTCCATTTAAGGTTGAGTGCCCCCGATTTCATTGGCTTTCTCTTTTCTTCCCCAGAAAGCGTCCTTCCGCGTTCTCCTCTTGCGTCAGTTCGTTCTAGTTCTCCCTGTTTTTCGAATTTTGTATTGTCACCAATGTGTGGCTTTTACATAGCCAGTTGATTGAGTTCGTGCCGCTTTAGGTTTGAATTTTCCACTTTTACCCCCTTTCTTCCAGTGACTTTGGCCACCTTTTCCCCTTTTTTCTCCACGCCTGAGGTGTTTTTACTCTCCCTTTTTTCAAACGGTCTATATATGATGAGTTTTCCTTTGCCAATAATGACACGATGGCGCGTAGCGGTCCTAGGGCTCTTCGATTTTGATCCTTCTTTCCACTTCTCCTTATCAAGTCCCTCCCTCTTTTTCCCGGACCCACTCCATCCCCTCCAGATTTTAGTTTTTATTTTTCCCCCAGCGCATGGTGTTGATCGTGGGCCCGGTCAATTTGAATTCTTCCCTGATTCCTTTTTCCCGTTTCGTTCTGCAGGCCCGCCCCCCCCCCTTTGCCTTTGACTTTGTGCTACCACTCCGCGCTGTTCCCCAAGTCCCAAAAGATTAAAGTTTCTTCGAGTTTATGATGGAACCTAGGAAAGTTTGTCTCATGGTTTTTTCTGTTGAAAATAATTTTTTTTTTTAACCTACGATGGAGACCTCTTTTTTTTTGGAACTACCCGGCCTCCCCCTCCCTCCCTTCGAGACGTCTTGTTTTGCACGGCCCAACAGAGGAATCCCGTTTGCCCAGCGTTTTTTTTCAAAGCCGAGAGGGCGCATTACCCGACTTTGTCATGTCTTTTTCTTTTGTTTTAGCTTTTTTGCTATTTTTCCTTCCTGTTTTTTTTTTTTCTGATCGCTTCCCTTTCTCATTTCAATCTGCCGTGTATTGGACATCCGTCGGCCCCTGATTTCCTGGAAGCTTCGGAGTTTTCCCTCAAGTGGTCCTGGTGTTTTCCGTTTTCCCCAGGATGGGTCCTGTCCGTCGCCGTAGATGTTTTCGTGCTTTTGTCTTTAATAGTTCTTTATGCAGACGTACCTTCAACTTAGCCTAGAAACACGTCCCGGTTGTCTCACCCAACTGAGTTTCTCTGGAAAAATCCGCCCGAGGCCCCCTTACACTTCGAATATGTTTCCTTTTTTTTCCCCTTTTTCGGTCTCATTCTAAATTCCTGTTTTCTTGTCCATTCTCTCTTTTTTTTCCCTTTTTCTAGGAGTCCCCTGCTTCCCACAGGCTGGCTAGCCACCAGCAGACCCCGCCGGCCTAACTTACAATCGAGGTTTCCTTGTGTTACCCAACGCTGCTGAAACTTAATCTTGTGTTTTCTACCAGTCATAGTTTCCCCTTTATTTTCCTTTCTTGTTCCGGCCCCCGCAGTTCTTTCCAACTTTAAACAGTGTACTCTTGGCAAAGTCTTCCTTTCCGGCGGCAGGGAGACGGTTGTGCGGCATCACTTTTTCCGGAGTCGCACTTCTTCCCTGCATAAAAGTTCCTGCTTCGTGTCTCCCCCAGTGAGTTCTGGTGTACGATTTTTGTGAAAAGAAAGACACTCCCAAGCGTTTTTACTCGTTCTTTTTTCTCAACCACTTATGCCCCCTGCCTTTTCTCCCCTTCCGGACCCCCCTTTTTGTCCAAAGGGCGTCTGTCCCTCCGAAGCAACTGATCGTTATTTTCCGATGGCACCTTAAGAGTTTTAATCCCACCAATGGGAAAGCGACGTTTCACTCACTCTGTTTTTTCACTGGAGACGCGACCCCCTTGCTTTGAAAGACTCTTCCGGGTGGGGCTTTTCCTTTCCATGCTGTGGTGGAAGGGTTGCTCTCCTGCAGCAATGCGGCGTGCCAATCTCCCTTCAAAAAGGAACTCCCTTCGAGCTCCCATACGTTTTTTTTGACAAACTTGTCTTTTTTTTTCCCCTTCCCGCGGACATAGGGCGAAGCCCTTGTACCCCCCTCTGTCAGAATCATTCTGTTTTCGGTTTCCGCGCCACCTCAAATGTTTGTTGTTTTTTTTCCATCCCGTTTCGAACCGTAGTCCGCCTGCTTTCCACTCGTCAAACTTTTATACTCCCCTCTTTTCCCCGGGCTTTACGCTTTTTCCTTGAGTCTTGTAGGCAACCATTTCCTCTGTTGTTTCCCCCCTTCTGTTTGATTGTGACATCTTCTTGGATTCCGTCGAGGTAAGGCGTTTTCGAAGGGTAGTTTCCCCGTTTTCTTAGTTTCCCCGTAATGCATCTCTCTCCCTCCCCACCTGCCCGCCGCTGGCCCCCCCTTTTCCTCGGGCATCTCCTGCTTTTCCGACCCGGTTAGACATGCATGACGTACTTTGACGTCACACCTGCTTTTTAGACTCCTTCATCAATTGGATTCCCCCCCACTGCGGGGAGTGTCGCTTCCTGGTTTTCTATGCCACCATCTCGTTTTTTTCCGATATTCTGACCCCGGGGGCTTTTTTCAAGTCGCGGCTGCTTGTTGTTGAGACTTCCTCTAGAACTAGGCTTTTTTTTTCACAAATGCTAGGGGTCAAACAACTCTCCCTTTGGCTTCCCCCCTTTGTGTCGATTTCTTCCCGCTCCCCCCAATTCCGGTACCATAGTTTTGCCATAAGTCCCTCGCCCCCTTAGTTTACCACTCTGCGAAAGACATGTCCCTTTCCAGTCAGCTGTTCCCCTCCTTCGGCGTCACCCCTTCTTCCTTCAACCATCTCCGTCCACTGGCGAACTACCCCCTTTTTTTATCTTTTCCTAGAATGTTGGTTTTTGAGCGAGCATATCCCAGTTTTTTTCTCTACCGCTCTTTTTTTTTTTTTTTTAGTGTTGGCTGTGGTCTACCTTTTGTTGAGTCCTTCCTTTTCTCCGACTGCTTTGGTACTTTCTTTCCGCATGAACTCGCCAAAAACTTTTTTTTTTTCGTGGGGAATCAAGTTTGGCTTTTCACCTTTATGGTACCTCTTTTGGCGGGGCGGTTTGCGGAAGAAAATATTACAGGCACAAGGGCCTACAGTCCTTTCTCTTTTTACCCCGGATAGGCTTTTTTCTTCGCCTCCCTTCTATTCTGCCGTCTTAATAAGCCGATGCCAGAAGTTACGGCTGGGGTGGGGGTCGTGGTTGGTAGCACCCTAAATTGTCTTTCGGCCCTGAAAGTCGAGGATTTGTGGTTCTTCGTTCCTTGGCTCTCCCCCCCCTCGTTTTGCATCCCCCTTTGGATGGTCCAACGGCGTCGACAAGCATTGGTCTTGCCGAATCCCCCGGAGTTTTGCCCCCCAGACTGGTGGAATTAATCTGCCCTATTGACACAACGCGTGGCTTTTTCGGTTCTGGGCTTTTTTTATTCTGGAGCCTTTTTTTTTTTTCCTTTCCGAGGTGATTCTTGATCTGTCCTAGGGAAGAACTGCTCCTTAATTTTTTTTCACATGCAATGTTCCTCCTCGGACCAGCCGCCGGATGTCAGCCGTTGCCCCCGAGGTTTTGTTGAAGATTTCGATCTCTTTGGCGAGTTGACCGTCCTCTGTTGACTAACCGGCTTGGTTCGAGCCTGGATACTGTCGTTGCAAATTTTAGTCACCGACCTCTTAAGCTGATTTCGGATGCGAAGGATTCCATGCGGACCTTGAAGCCAGCCCAGTTCCCCCCCTTTTAACCGCCGTGCTTTGCCCCCCTTTCCCAATGTCCTCGAGACTTCGCTTATTTTCCTTTTTTATGATGGGAAAACCATCATTATATTCCTTGCCGTCACGTTTTTCCTAGGCCTTCGTGTTTTACTCCCCCGTTCCAGTTTCCCTTTTTCTCCGTTTTGCTGGTTACTCGATTTCTTCCTCCCAACCTGGCTTCACTTCATCAAAGACTCCGCCGTGCCGATAGTTCTTCTTTTTTTTTTTATTTCGAACCGTTTTTCTCACCTCTTTTTGTCTTTTCAGGACACCCCACTTGGTGGAGATTTCTCCTCGTTTGTTTTTTCTGCGCCATTAGGTTGAAATTTCCTCAGGTATTATTACAAGAACTTTTCATAATGTTCCGCGCTTTCCCTTTTAGCCATGGCCGCCGGGCGCATCTATCCGTTCGCGAACCTAGCCTCATTCGCCGAGGAAGATAACCCCCTATGTTCGACAAGCTCGGTACTCTTCCTTTGCGCGTTGACTCACCTCCCTTTTCATCAATTTGAATAGAGGCCTTGATTTCAGTCAATCGGTCACGAAAATCATACGAGCCGTCTTTTTTCTCCGACTTGTCTCCCCCAAGCTCCTCCTCTTGGGTTGGATCGCTCTGGGGCCTTCCGTGAAAGTTGGTCTTCGGTGTAACTTTCGGACTGGAAATCCGTTCGTAAGGTTTCCCCTTTGAGAAACACGGGAACCCGCGTCTTGTCTAGCACACACCTCTTTTTTCACCCTTTGGGCGGTATGGTCTGGATTTGATTGACACCCCTACTTCTGGCGAAGTGGTTTACCTCTTCCTTTTCGGCGTCACACTACCCCCTGATTAGACCTGCCGGAACTTCCATTATTTTTTTAGGTGTTGTGGCCCACCCACCGGACCTTCCCTTCGAGTTTGAACACTTCCCACTTCGGACAAGCTCTCAGCTTACAGGACACGAAGCAGCTTTGAGACCGTTACAGGTGCCTTGGAGTATTCATGCGTCCCAGGACCAT
>Ga0179593_1436550_pt1 | contig 13671 bp, 13 predicted proteins | sample CZODoug2_1_08_16_FD_185931 | JGI IMG/M metagenome (GOLD analysis project Ga0179593, IMG submission 185931) | Vadose zone soil fungal communities from Angelo Coast Range Reserve, California, USA - CZODoug2_1_08_16fungal (PacBio error correction) | ecosystem: Environmental > Terrestrial > Soil >... | reverse complement strand
GGGCAGCCCTCCGCCCATGCCGGGTTCTTTTCTAGTTCGAAGCATACTGGGGGCTCGGTATAACAGGGAAGGTGTCGCGACGGTCACGTCCCCCTCCTTCTCTTCATCAGGGATTGGGTCCCTCCCCTTTCCCCTTTCCTCCTGAGCTGTTCAGTTCCGGATCCCCCAGATCCCCCCTTCTGCCTCAAGAGGACAGACCGCTGTCCCCCCTTTCCCCCCGCTAGGCGTACCTTTTTTGACCACTCGTGCCAGGTGCCGCACCGTCGTTTTTCTCGCGGGAGCATCGGACCGGGGCTCCCCTAATCCACGTGGGGAGAAACCCAGTGTTTTCTAAGAAGTACGTTAAACTTTGCCTCGGTAAAGCGACATAACCTGGCTCTACGGATCGTCCTTCTGCAAAGGTGACTTTTTTTTAGTTCCCAGTCGGTATCTCCACGAGCCCCCACTCCACACGAAGACCCCCCCTGAGGTTCAACCTCCCCTTGATCTTTTTTAGAGTTCCTGATCGATCCCATGATTGGGGATACCTCTCTTTTTTTTTCCGGTGTGCCTCCTGGATGAGCGTCTTCCACACCAAGGTGCGAACGTTCCCCCTATGGGCATTAGACTTCCCCCTTTTTTTCCCCCACAGGGCGGCCATTTCTCTTTGTTGCCCTTATCGGGATGAGGCAGACGGCGCATGCAAGGTACCCTCGGTCCCAAAGATGATATTTTTTTTGGCCACTTTTTTTGTACTTTTTTTTCCAAGGTCCCTCTTCGACGACAATGGCGACGACGACCCGTTATATAAACACTTGAAGAGTTGCACCCCCCCCCCCCCCCCCCCCGACCATAGAAGCCGGAAGCCGACCCGGCCTGGTACAGACCCCCCGCACCGTTTACCGGTGAACATGTACTATCCTTTTCCCCCCGATTTTTCACCATGCAAGGGCTTGCCACCCAGGCCCACCTCTGGTCTGGAGGGCCCACGGAACCCTTTCCCTTCCCCCTTTTTTGATTGAGTTTTTTCCAAAGCAAGCCAAAGGTTGCCGAAAAGATTACCCAGCCATCCGGATGATGATCCGTCCTTTTTTCGTAACCCCCCCTTTATCCTTAGGATCACCCCTGACTTGTGAATAGGATCCCGGCCACCTCCCAATTTCTAACCATTGAAGACGGCGTAAGAATATTTCCGGAAACCCTTTTTCCTTTTTCTTTTTCGACCTATGGCCAGTTTTTTCGCTTGACCCTGACCGTTTGCTTCCCCACCCTGACCCCTGAGCCACACACAGGCAAAGTCACACAAGTCTTTACGAGATTTTTCGCACCCGTACATCCCTCGTTGAGCGACAGTGCGCCGCGTTCCCCCTCTTTTCCCTTTGTACCCTACCCTTTCCCCCTTAAGTCAAAGACCTGTTAATCTACCCCCTGAGAAGAAGCCCACCCCACCCCCCCCTTCTTTCCCTCCTGAAGGAAGCCACGTACCACCGAAGATTTCGCAACAACACCCCCGGATCATGAGGCCTTGCGGAATAGACTCGCGGGCCCTTCGGTCCCTCAATCCCTTTACCCAATGCGTTATGGTTCGTCACGTCGCCGACAGGATACGACCCAGCCATCCCGGGGGAGGCCTGGCCATGGGAGATCTTCGTTGAAAGATTTTTCCCCGACCTCACAGTCGAGGGAGATTCTTGGGGGCCACCTTTCTCCGGAAACCCTGTTTTTCGCTCTCTATCCGACATTAGGAACTGAGTAGGCTGTAATTCCATTTTCTCACCCCGATCCCCCTCCTTTCGGAGCGAAAGAACCAGGGACCAACTTCACTCCAGGACCTTTCCGGATTGGAGCCCGATCACAGAGTCCGTCATTTCAGGAGCCATAGGGAAGTTTTTTGTGGTCTTTTTTTTTTTTAATCTCCCTTATTTTCGAACGATGGCCCCTTTGAGTACGCTTCCTGTTTCCAACCCCTTTCGACCATGAGTCCCCTTTTACTTTTTCTGCTCATTTCAGGTGGCCCCCTGATCTTCCGAGTGACCCAGCTCGCCACACTTTGCGCTCCCGCGCCCCCCCCTGAGAAATTTCGTTCTTGATCTTTTTTTTTTCACTCTCTCCCATTGTATTTGCCCCCCAACACGGCTTTTCGGTTTCCCCCCCCGGCGTCAGGCCGAGAGCTTACAAATTTTTTTTTTTCCCACCAACTCAGACGCCGAGACGGTCGAGGCTTGATCCGGTCGGTCCGTTTCCCCCCACCCTTCGGCCACCCCTTCCCGAATAGGATTCCCGTACTTTCCTTTTCTTCGTTTCTCAGAGAGCGTGGTCGAAACACCGGCGCCGGATCTCCTTTTTCTTTAAGGGATCGGGTCACCGCACGGAACTTCTTTCCCGTGAGTACCTTTTGAACAGGTTTCTTCTCTGGACCCTCTTCCCCCGTTAGGACCCTCTTTTCCATAAAGGTATAGCCCTTACCCGGTCGATCCGAGTCTACGAGGGAACCGTCCCGCCCCTCCTCACCCCGCGTTAGTGGTTTCTTTCGTTGACTTCTCTTTTTTTTTGGACCGGGTTACTTAGTTATAGTAGTCGAACCTGTGCTCAGGGGATGCTCCAGCGGGGCAGGTCCTCCCTTGTCCTTTTTTTTCCCCTTTGGATTTCGATTGGTGCTGGAAGATGGTTTCCCTTTTTTCTTCCTTCCGGTTTTGGAGTTTCCCCTTCGCTCGGGATAAATTTTCCCTCCCCCCTAAGGTGCCGGTCAACAAAACAGCTTTTCCGACCAGGATCACGCCCCCTACCCCCCCCCCCCACCTTGGTTTTTTCCTTTGGTGGTTGTTTTATTTTTTTAAATTTTCCGTGGCCCTACTTTTTCAAACGCCCAAATGCCTCCTGCTCCAGGAAGGTCCCTACCAGGCCAAAGCGAATAGGCTCGCTTCTGGACGACTGTGATGGGTGAACTCGTGTTCTCCATTGAATTCTTGCAAAGGAACAGGGCCCGTTTCAGGTTTTAAAGAAGAAGCGAACTTCAATTTCACTTGGACCGGTGGGGCCCATATTCCGAAGTAGGTGGTTTTTTCAAGTGCTTGCTTCTCCCCCTTCCAAAGACCCCAATGGTTTTTTTTCACGTCCCCCATGAAAACTGATCACTGCCCCCATAGATATTTTTTTAATTAATCAAGTTGTTTTGTTGGAGGAGATCTTTTCCTTTTATGGGAATTGGTCCTCTTTGTGCTCATTCCCCACATGTTCCCTTGTTTTTTTTAAGTGAACTTTTCCGACCGCCCTATTGATACTTCCATGGTTGAAAACCGTTTCGGTATTGGCCTTCGCATCTTATGCCCCCACGTTGAATGTTTCTTCCCGGGAGTACCCAATTTCCCAATAAAACGCGGGGAACCCTTCCCTTTCTTGACTTCGTCCTCCTCATCGCCTATCCTTTTACTGTGTTTCTTTTTTAGATTTTATGGTTGGGCGTTTTCCCTCCTTGACCCTGTTCGGGGAAGATTTGCCTTTAAATAGGAAATGAGGGTCGGGCTTTATCTTGTATTAGGGGTTTTTTTTTTTTTTACTCTTTTCCCCGGGATGGGTAGGCCCAGTTTCTCTGGATAGAGTAAGAACTTTTCCCTCGGTCGCCTTTCCCACATCTGATTTTTTCCCCCTTCTCGGAACCCCCCTTTTCTCCGACTCCCCTAGCTGACATTGTTCCCCCTTCTCAGACCAAGTCGCCCTAGACACTGGTCGACGCCTCGCCTTCAGGGTCTCCTCCCTCTCCCCCCTGTAATACCCCTTCTTTAGTCTCTTCCGGTACATTTCCCTCTGTCTCAATACGATTTGGAAGGGAGAGGACAGTGATGATTAAGAATAGAACCCCTTTCAGACCAGACGTGTCCCATCCTTTCAGAGTGATGTCAAAGCCATCCTTTTGCTGGTGCTTTCTCGTGATAGCTACCGAAGAAATAGAACGTGAGCTTTGATAATTTCTTTCGGGCCCCCCCCCTCCCCCCCGCCACATCCTCCCCCCTTCCGGATGAGGCACGTTTAATATATACGGTAAGGGTTCCCCCTTTGTTCTACCCCCTCTCCAAATTGCTTCTAACGTATAGCTGGAGAAGGAGGTTGAACATCTAAGTATCTAGGCCGGCAGCAGTTCGTGTTTCCCTCTTGTTTGTTTGCTCCTCTCTTTGTTGCTCCGAGCACCACTGGTCTCCAGCTCGCGTCCCTCTATGGGCATTGCGTTTCCCTCTTTCCCACCCTCTTCCCATTGGACCACGTCGTCATGCCTTTATCACTCTTTCAGGTCCGAATCTGGGCTAGCTTTTTTTGTACAACTTCCAGTTCCCAATAGTTTTTTTTTCACATCCCCTAGTCTTTCATAAGGAGATGGGATCATAAAGGATGTGGTCGATCGAAGGCTCAGGTTTCAGACCCCCCCCCCCAGGTTAAGGTTCCCGTATGAAGAGGTGATTTCCCCCTCCCAATTGCTCTCCCATCAAGTGGTTTACCTCCCTTTTTATGGTAGCTTCCTTCGAGATGATCCCCCTCCTCCCCCGTGTGGCCCTGAGACAGGAACAAGGAGTTCACCACGTCCTTTTTTCGCATTTGAATCTTTCCCCCCACCCTGTCATTCATTCCTTTCAAGACTTTTTCTGGTGGGATCTATCCCCTTTCGACAACTCAGGATATTTATTAGTCCCAGTCTGTTCACTCCTTCCCTGAATCTGGAATCATCGTGCGTTTGATTGGGAAAAGTTAATTGCGTGGCACTTATTGTTCCTCGTATTTCTCCCTTTTTTTTTTGGTGGTTCTTCCAGGGAAAGGCTCCCTGGGATTTCGGTGGTGGGAGTGAGGTCGAGCCGTGGTTTGGCCTTCGGTTAAACTAAAGTCCTTCACTCGTCCCCCTTTTTTTCCTTTGAGTCTCTCTTCTTCCCCCCTTTCTTTTTGATTCCAGTGCTGCCTTTTTCATGTTGGCCCCCCAGATAAGGATTACTGGCCTTCCCCGGCACCAAAGCAATTTTTTCCTTTTTTGTTGTATCTTCTTCGAGTCTATATCTTCGTGAGTGCTTTCGGTAAGATTGTTCAGCGTTATATGACGTCTCAGTCTTGAGCGCTTTGGACGACCCCGAGCGTTTCTCCCCTTGCCGCTTTTCCGCTTTTGAAGTTTCCTTTTTTTTTTTTTTTGATTTGTCTCACCCCACCACAACCCTCAGTTCCGACCTGTAGTTCTGGCTCCCAATACCGCGGTGAGGTTTTCTACCTTTAACTTTCCCCTTTTTTTCTTTAGTGTTGACTTCCAACTGGAACCAATTACCGGGTCGCTGTTTGAAAGAAGGGCAACTTTCCAGGGGGTGTGGGGTCACCCGTTCCCGTTTCTCCTTTTGTCGATCTGGTTACTTGGTTATCTCTTTTCCTTTGGAAGAAATTTTCCCACCCCCCCAAACTTTTCCCTTGCAAATGCTGATTAATTCCTCTCTGTACATGGTATGTACGACGTTTTCTGCGATACCTCGTAAGTTCCCCTGCTTTTTCTGATGTTTGACGTCCCGTGCCCATCGTGAATGATGTACTGTGGTGGAATAGCCTCTCAGGCCGCCACCTTGCCAACCACGATTCCTGAACCCCCCCCCCTCTCAGTCATCGATGTTTCGTTTCAATTTCTCCTTTATTGGCCCCTGACCCTTTCCTTTTGTGGTTTTTTTTATTGATTTTCTCGTCGAGATTCCTAGGTTCTACCTTCCGTGGGCTGTTGAGATGATCTCGCCTAGCCTCTGGCTTCGGGCTTCTTCACTCTTTTTTTTTGTCCTGCACGTTCAGAGGACACAAATGGTGGCATGTTCTCCGGACCTGTCGTGCGCCCCCCCCGGTTGACCCCCTGGATCCCGAGAGAAACAGGACGGATAGACGGCCTGGCCCGGTAACTCCGATTGTTTTCCCCTTATCGCCGGAAGTATCGTCCTAGGCTTCTTTCTCTATGAGTGTTTGTCCTGTCGCCTGGGCCGGCTGAAATTTATGCCTCTTTCATACGTCTAGTCCCTCCTCCCCCAGTAGTCCGTGACTCTCAACGACTTCGCGCCCCCCTGAGGCCGCTTCCCTAAGCACATCCCTCACGGGGCCTTTTCCTCCCCCCTCTAGGTATCTATTTTCATAAGCTTGTTTTTGAGTATATAACTAGAGGAGGCGGTTCTACCTCACCCTTTTTTTTTTTGCAGTTTTTTCTTGGTTCGGTTTTCTCGGTGCTTAAGCCGGTGTCAGAAGGTTAGGACCATTGGATCCTTCTCATTTTCTAAGCCCCCCAGGCCATTCCCAAGTGCTCCGACTCCTTCCCTTCCCGTTGATGAGAGTCTTTCGACCCCGGCCCTTGAGAAAGAGTGGGAAGTTTGATTATGTAAAACAGGATTTCCTTTATTTCACAGTGAAACCCCCCGACTTTTAAAAGTTACAACGTTTTCTCGATGGCTCCGACCCAGTGACCCCTTTATATCCCTCCTCCGGTAGAATCCGGTTCTGACCAAGGTCTAAGGTCGCGGACCTCCGCCCCTCCGCTTCCCGGGACGTCCCGCTAACTATCACCGGTGCTCCTGTGTCAAAACCCCGATACGGTATTATTACGATGCATCCTCCCCCCAACTGCGTCTTTCCGGGCCACGAAACTATCTAAGTAATTCCCATCGAGCCATTCCTATGTTCTTTCCAGAGAGTTCTTCCCATTTTCCATGATGTTAGATAAACCCCACAGAGAAGTGGAGCTTTGCACCGCGACGGCTGACAACCGTTTCTGCGAATTCCACTTTTTCGGACCGGTCTCCTTCAGGCAACCTTCGGCCTCGTAAAAGCGGAGCAGGGCGGTGTCTTTTTCCCATGGAGTCAAGGTTTTTGACGCCCTTTGGTACACCCTCCTACCAGTCTTCTATTTTTCCCAAACCCCGTCCTTCCCTTCGGGCCGCTTCCTTGGTTCCCCTCCCTCCTCACTTGTACGGGGCCCCTCTGACAGGATGGAGGTCGTCCAGACAGAATTCAAGGTGAGGGCCCACCAAGGCCTCTGCTGTATTTTAGATCAGACGACAAGGGAGCCAGAGTATGGATGGTGTTTGTGGTTATCCAACCTCCGCCCATGTTGAATTCCCGCTTACCAGTTCGATTCCTCCCCCTCTTTTCTTCCCATTCTTGGACTTTCTTCTTTCGCTGACTCCTGAATCGCGAAAGACAATACGAATTCAGTAGACGGCTCTGACTTGATTCGCTCCTTCTAACCTTCTGGATGGGTCTTGACTGCCTTCCCCCTTTTGCTGCTTGCCTCATTGTCCCTTCCCTTACCTTCGACACAAGGTAATCCCCCAGAAGGGCCCAAGATTTCTCGCACCCTCATCTTATAGATTTGAAGACCTATATTTGTCCTCCCCCTCGTCCATAGTTGGTCCCCCTCCCTCACCACCGCCAGCTCCCTGTTCTCAGGTCCTCAGAGAACCCCCCCCCCCCCCAACCCCTCCTCATCTTTCGGGCCCTCCAGACTTCTGTTCCCCCTTATTGAACTCCCCCCCCCTTCCTTGTATCGAGCAGGAAAGGCCGTCTTTACCTTCGCTTTCCCTGCCTCCCCCCCGTACTCCTCACACTGCTTTATTTTGCCCTCGAGCCCAACGCCCACAAGAACGTCCGTGTCGGTAATTGGAATGGGATTTCCCCCCCCTCCATTGTGCACGAAGCCTCTTTGAGGACAGCTGCAACCAGTCAGTGTCCACCTCATGGGCAAACAGTGTTTCTAGAGAAGATTCCCCCCAATCCGACCTTCTTTAGTACACGCCCTTTGTCACTTCCCATTTGAGGATTTCCCGAACTTTGGATGTTTTTTTTTTTTACCCCCTTTCAACTGTATGTCTCCCCTCAAAGTAGCCCCCCCTTCATGGCGGCGGCCATCGGGATGGATTGGCAGGTGCCCGCTCCCTTAGCCTGCTAGTGGTACACTCAGGTTCTTTTCCGTTGTCACCCTGGCCTCTCCAGATCGCATCCCATGAAGCAGTTCTTTTTCCTTTCCCCGAGCCCCCCCCCGCCTGCCCCTTCGCCCACCAGGTGTAGACAGCGTGCTTAGAGTAACAGTTGGTGAGCTTTCGCCACCATCCGGTTTACCGGGCCACACAAAAAAACGTTTCGCGGGGCACCCCCTGCTCCACTTTCGATGTCGGTGTTCTGACCTTGCCGACCAACTCGACGGTAGCAGGCCAGGGTCCTTGTTAGCACTTCGTTCCCCTCGAAGCGTAGTTTTTCCCGTCGGTATTATCTCTATGGGAGGCGTGGGCTAAAACAACCTTTTTCCCGTAGTCCTCGTGAGTTTTAGGTTTCTCTCTCAGGGCCGGCAAGGCCGGGCCTCGGTCCCCCAGCGGCACGTTGTTTTTTTTTGACGTCCTGTCCTTACTGTCTTCCACTTGAGACGTGCCGTCGCGCTCTTGACTCCGGGTTTTGAAATCCCCCTCACCCGCGTGCAGGTCTGTGTTTTCCTTTGCGAGTGTAGTCCTCGGGCCATAGAGTCCCTTATCCTTTCCTGGTTGATCCGTACTTGCCCCCCGTCGATCGTATGCTCGCCCGGTGTCGATAGTGTCATCCTTGGCCATGGACGAAGAGGGTGTCTCTTTTGCTGGCGTCTCTTTAGGATCCCTCGGCCTACCATGAAACCCCCCCACCCAGTTGCCAAACACCCCCCCACGTTTACGACCTACCTTCCTCCCGACTTCCTTCTCCACTGGCCCCAAATCCACGACTCGGTCACCGCCAACTTCCCCCCTTTCGAACATGACCTCCACACGACATAGGCGATGAGGACGTTCCTCCGTGATGTCCCTTCTTTAGAAAGGCAGGGACTCTCCCTATTCCCCCCTTGCATCCTTTCAGCAGCGAAGGCCCCACTGACGGTGTCCCCCTATGTCGCGAACGTTTGGGTCTGTCAGGAAAAGTTGCACTCGCTTCCAACTCATTTTCAGTTTAACCCGGCGACAGGTAACGAGCAAGTAAGATCTCAGCCCCATCCTCCAGTTTTTTTTTTCGTTTGATTTTGTGGGGCATTGGCAGGGTGAATGAAACCATTCTTCCGGAGTCGAGTGAGCATTGACCTTATTGAAATGAATCTCCCCCCCGGTAAGGTTTGGCCATTAGATCTTTGGACCCCTTGCTTTCAATGTTTGAGTATCGTCCTTTCCTCCCTACACAGGGAGTCGTCTCCTCATCGCATATTGTGAATGGGACGTCTTCCTTCTCCTCGGTGGCTTCTTTTTTTTTAGGTCATTTCTTTTTTTTTGCGTTCGCCGCTACATAGACCTGTTTTGGGGGAGGATCATGGTAGTCTTCTGGATTGGTTTTGGAAAGGCCAATTTTATTGTTGTCGTGCCCAGTTCCTGGCTACTCCCACCCACCCCCGGTTGGTCCCCCCCTTTATCAACTTCGGCACCCAGTGAGCCTCCTCGATTGCCCTGCCCCTCCCGGCTTCCAGACCCCAACGCCTGCCTTTTCCCCGTTTCATATCGGCCACCCCTTCCTTCCCCTCGCACAACACGACGTTTTCGCGTTTCTCTGGCCCCCCAGGACTTCCCTCTTCTCGCCGGAGTCCGACCTCGAGGCGACGCGGCGAGTGCTTCTCTTTTGGTCCGGACCCCTTTCGGTTAATCCATCTCCGTTTTCCCTCTTGCGACTTACGCAGGCCTGCGTTCGTATTCCGACCGTCACGCCCATTTCACGTAGCTCCGGCTACGGGGGTGTCTGGGTCAAATCTACGACGACCTACAGTAATGCCCCTTACGATTACGAGGTTTCCTTTCCTGCCCTTTGGTTTATTTTACAGGAAAGGATACATGCCGTCCCCTTCTCCTTGCCGGTCGCACTCTCTTCCATTCTCTCGGCCAGGCTCCTCCTTTGCCGCCCCGTTTCACTTTGTCCCTGCTCTGGTCTCTACCTCCCACCGCCTTTCCCGAACGATCCCCTGCTGGGTGGATGCAGGGGAGAGAGGAAGAGGCAGTGGGCCAAAAGGCTTTCCTTTCCCTTCGGCCCAGAACCTTCCCGAATATAGAAGCAGTGGACACCAAGGTTAGGCCCCCCCCCCCTTCGTGGCTGGTCGTTTGACCGAGGCTGACCATCGGGATCCGTGCCGCCACTTCCTAGATGGCACCATTAGGCTCATTTCCCTCCTCCCCCTTTCCCATCCGGTCCTCCCCTGACCGTTTTCCACGCCTTACCATGGGGGGGCACCCATGTGGGATTCGGGTGGCATGCACTCCTATGTTTTCGGGAATGGAGGTGAGGCGCTGATCGGGTGGCCCCTTGAGCCATTTTTCACGGTAAGGAGCTCTTTCCTTTTTCGCTCGCACGGGCCTATCTAAAATTGCCCCCTTCCCCCCCTCATGAGTTGGGTGGGCATCCTTTCTGCCGTTTTTCAAACAATTGCAGTTGCGGTTTTTTTTATGTGCACCCGAAGGTTGAATTCCCGATCCACGGCCCTGGTGTTATTGGGCCTACTTGCGCCTTTAACATACCCTCTTTTTGTGGCGGAGATATTGTTGTTTTGGTGGTGGGCGCATGCACAGTTGTTTGTACGGTGGTGGAGGGCTTTCCTTCCCTCCTTTTTTTTAGGCCCGCGGTTCCGGAGCCTTATGCGGTTTCTATAGACTCTCTTGGCCCTTTCCCCCTTGTGATTCCAAGGTGGGCGTCCTTGTCCCGTCCTGGCAGAGCATTAGTCATCCCCCTTTGGACACCGGGGTTCGCCTTCTCCCTCGTACGCCGTCTCTAAGGCGTGGTCGGCGTTTTCCTCTTCATGAGCCTTGCTGATCGACCCATCTGCGATTGTTGAACCCGTCTTTCGGCACCCCGCCGAGCTGTTTTGGTTCAATGTTCCTTTTGCTGTCTGATCCCCTCCAAGGCGGCCTGGTCGTTTTCTCCCTCATTCCCCTTCTTGGGGCCCTCGGTCACGGGGTCCCTGCGGCCCCCCCAGGTCGCTGTTTTCCTCCTGGCCGCTTCCCTTTTCGATGGTTTTTTCTTGGGTTAACCCGCACTTTGACTCCGGGTCCCGACTGTTTTCGTCACGTTTGGCTTTCTCAAGGAACTGGTCCGACTTTTCACCAGCAAAGCCCTGTGTCTTTAACGTACCTTGATACTTTTCCTTCGATCCCGAGCCGTGTTTCAAAAGCAGATGGTGCTTAGCCTCACTTTTGGTTGCCGCCCATTACAGACGCATGTGCACTTCTCGGTAATGTGGTTCAGAGATAAACATTTATCCCCACTGACAACCCGCCTGTCGACACCCAGATCTTTCTGATGGCAGTCCCGAGCTTCTTGGCCATGGGTCGTGTGTGCTCCTCGTTTCCGATACGATACGGTTCGCCTCCCCCCTTGGACATAGCTTACGGCGATCCCAGGTCCCAACCGGTTTGGTTTCCTCGTGTGTTCGTCGTGAACGGTCCTACGGCTCACCACTGGGTCTGCCCCCTTTTTGAGTCGGTCCGCCGGCCTGATTTGACCCGTGCTTCTCTAGGGAAACGCAGCTCCGGTTGGCCCTACGTTAATCCCTGGCATTTTTTTCCTAAATATTCTTCCAGTGAAGTTGATTAAGTCCCGGCTCAACGCGCTTTGAACGAGTTCTTCTCACATGAACTCTCTTATGGTAAGTAGCCCTTAGTAGTCCTGACAAAAAGGTCTTAGTCTTTTTTTTAAGACCCCAGACGTCGGGGGTTCCCCGGTAGCGAGAGATTAACCCTCCGTTGTTGGGCCCGTTTTCTCTCCCATACAGGAGGAGTTGAGGACAGCCTCGTTTGTGCGTTTTTTCCGGGCTTTCTTTGTACCTTTTGAGGCCGGGTCATCCTTTTCTTCTGTTAAAGGTCCCATCTGGGCCTCGTTTTCCATGGGAGACGTCGGGGCAGGCGAGACGGGCCTGGTTCCCGCCGGCTTCCGGCTCCCCAGGCAACTCAATTTTTCTAGATCCCCTTTTTCGGACGAGTCCGGCGTGTCACCGGTTTACCCTCGCCTTTTTTTTTTTTATATGTTTATCGCTGGACTTCTGTCAGGTACCGCACGGGACGTGATTGGGGCGCGCTATGGTCGCCGTTTTTTCCTCCTCCCCCAGACAGCGAGACTTCCCTTTCGACAAGGATAAAAGCTGTGTCCCCCTTTTTTCATGGCTCGAACCGATACGTTTTTTTATTTTTCGAAGACGCTTCCTCCACCCCTCACGACCCTGTCCTGGGACGAAAAAGTTTTATAGTCCAGTTCCAGGCATAGGAGCCAGATCTGTGTCTCCCTTCTGAGGTGGTTTAAGGTTTTCTCCCCCTTTGGCTCGTCTAAACCAAAGGACCGTCCTTGCGATGGAAAGTTAGTACAAATTTTTGTCCTCCGGCCAAGAGATGGATTCGGATCTGGGCCACCACCGTCCTCTCCCTTCCCCGGTACCCGATCCAAAAGCTTGATCGTGGCACTTTGCGGGTCAACGGTTCAGGTCCAATACGCCCACGTTTTCCCCCGATACCTCCGGATAAATTCGACACTTGGAAAACCCCCCGACCTCGACGCCTCACGGCAAGCGCTCCCGGGTTGTCCCAGACAACCCGGGGACGGGACACTTCTCTCCAGCGGCCGAGCTTTTCTCCGACCATGGTAGAGGCAACCCATTCCCCCGAGGCCCTTTGGGAGAAAAATTCCCTTTTCGACCTAGGAGTTTTGGTTGTCTCCAACTCCCCAGCCACACTGCTTCAAAGTCCCCGCTCTTTCTGATCTTGTGTCCACCCTCCCATATTAGACGTAGGACACTGCTTTTACTTGCCTCGCGAACCTTTGTTTCCCCCAATCCATTTTTCCCGCAGACGTACTAAGGACTGAGAGGCGCAACCCCACGGGCCTGCGGTTGATCCTTTGCAGGTTTTTTCTGGAAGACTTTTCCTTTCCACAGGACCCGACCACGGGACTGCAACCAGAAGGGCAAGAGGTTACGCCCAGGCCCTCTTCTCTATTTCCGTTATTGGTTCCGCCGCGGCCAACAATCGTGACGTTCCCCCCATTCGAAACACCCCTGAACCAATGTTCCGTGCCCCCGAGCACCCCCCCACCCCCAGGAGTCTCTTATCCCCCCTTTTGTATGTACCCCCCCTGCGTAGTGCCCAACCACCAAGTCAGTCCCGAGTCCGGACAAGGCGTCCAATACCCCTTACTCCTGCCAAGTTGTCCGTAACCACACTCCCCCCCTGAGCTGTACGGTTCCAGCCGAGGATATCCGCCAAAAGAAAACTCTGTCGGATGGCCCTTGTATCCCCGTTCCTCGATCGCTCTCCCCAGTTATAGTTCGCTGACCCGATTGGAAACTTCTCTGTTTTTCCAACAGTTGAGCGAGCAGCCTACACACCCCTTCTTTTAGTTTAAGCCCGGATGGCAACTCTTTAATCTTGGTATCAAGAACCCCGGTCCCTATAATGCCAATTGGATTCAGCCAGTTTTCCTTCATTTTAGGCACTGAGACGGGGGATGTCTTTCGGAAAGACCAATAAGCTTTATCCCGTTCCACAGTCCCGCACGTTCGGCTTTCCCAAGACTGTTGGCCAAACAGGTCGCCCACTCGGCTTCTCCTGTCGGAATGCTACGGTGACCGGTTTCAGAGGTTCCTAGCTGAAACAGCGCACGTTCCACAACCCATGGCTGAGCCCGCGAGTCCCCTCCCCTCCATTGGGTGTTGCTTAAGGAGCCCCACGG
>Ga0179593_1437552_pt1 | contig 13672 bp, 8 predicted proteins | sample CZODoug2_1_08_16_FD_185931 | JGI IMG/M metagenome (GOLD analysis project Ga0179593, IMG submission 185931) | Vadose zone soil fungal communities from Angelo Coast Range Reserve, California, USA - CZODoug2_1_08_16fungal (PacBio error correction) | ecosystem: Environmental > Terrestrial > Soil >... | reverse complement strand
CCCGGCTCTTTCTTTCCCTCTCCCGTGAGACGAGAGAGCTATTAGTTTTCCTGCAGCTGCCTCGATCGTCGTTTTGGCTTTTTGTCCCTCGCGAAGTGAACACAGTTCTTTCTTCAGGGTGGTGTCGGCGCAGAGTCCCTTTCCTCCGCCGAGCGTCTCGGCTGTAGAATCCTTTTTCCCGAGTTGTTAATTCGTTCTCCATATCTTCGCTGTGAGCCCTCGGTCTTCGACAGAGTCTTCTCGCCAGACATGGTTTGTTCCCTTTTTTGAGCAGTGTCCCTACGGTTTTCTCCTCTTTGTGCCCGACGAGTCCGTTTTCCCCTTTTCCCTTTCTTCCTCTTCCTGGCGACAAAGGCAGGACTACTCTTCCTGTTGAGGTTCCGTGCTGCGTGCCCGTTCGTAGAGCAGATTGACAAGACCTCTCTACCGTTTTTTTTTTTCTTTTTCCAGACGTAGACGCGTTTTGGAGCCGAGTTGCACATCCGCTTTTCCTCCTTTTTCTCTGGACATCTCCTAAAGTGATCGCGTCGTTCATCACGTATTTTTTCCGACCTTCTTGCCGGTCAGACTGCGGCCGCTCTTTTTTTTTCCTTTTTGCGCGAGCCACGTCCTTGTTTCAGCGAGCTGGCCGGCAGTAGGCTCCTTTCTTCTTTTTGGCGAGAGAGATAAGAGCTCCTTCTCTTCGCCAACAAAAAAAAAGCTTTGTCGCGAGATCCCTCCGCCCTCCTACTACTGCTCTTCGGTGTCTTTTTTGGCATAGAGACTGGAACCACTTTTATCGGTCTGGCCTGCTACTCCGTAAGGTCCCGGTCCCTTGGCATTTCGGTTTATGGTCAAGTGATGTAGGTTCTTTGGTTTTCACGGCCTGAAACTGCTATTTGTCTCCTTGCAAGCGTTTGTTCCCCCTTATTCCACTTGACGAGGGAATCAGATCCAGGTGTCCCTTGGGATTTTTCTCGGGACTGAATTCTAACATCTGGCTTCCGCGTAACCTTTTCTGTAGCCTACTTACCGGATCTTTATGTTTGTAGTTTTGTCCTCCCCCTCTAGGCTCCTACTCCCTCCCCACTCCGCGAAGTTCTTTTTCCCGCTTTCCCCGTCCCGACACTCTTTGAAATCCCCCATTTCGTTTGAGAAATATCAGAATTCCTCTTGGGGACATACTTATGTTTCGTAAACGTTATAAAATCGGTTCGGCGAGCTCCTTACTTTGCCCCTTTAGACAGAGTTGGCTGCTTCCCGGTACTTTTTGCTACTCTCTCGAAGATAAAGTAGAGATCCTGGCCCGAAGAACTCTGCACGTTTCCTCCCCTGACGCTCCCCTTTTTTTTCCTTTGGAGCGCGTGGCCGAATGAGGCCTTCTTTTGAAGCCCCATGACCCGAGTCTTCTTTTCCAATCCTTCCTTTAATAGGATTATTCTTAGACCTAGCTTCGACTCGTGTGAAAGAGCGAAACGTGAGCAGCCTCAGGGGTCGACCCTGGCCAGCACGACAGTCCTAATCTAATCTTCTACTTCCTCCTTTCAAGACTTTACTACTTGGAAATCGTATCAGTAAAGGTGTGAGAGAGGTGGTAGTAAGCTACGTGCACGTCCTACAATTCCTATATCCCTTATCATTCTCGATCGACTCTCGTATCGCCGGCCTGAGCTTCGATAAACGAGTACCGTTTTGATAAGACTTTGTCCTACGGCTTAGCTGGAAAGTCTATCCTTTTTAGTAGGCGCGCAGGTACGGGCGCGAGCCAACTATCTTTTTCTCCCGCACGTGATGCCGACACCCTCCGAAAGTCATCTCTATTTGCCAGGGATGCAGCGACACCCCCCCGTAAGACCATCTCCTCCTTTAGTATAGGGGAATCAGCTATTTATTCGGATCCAGCGATACGTCCCCCCCGTCCAAGATCGGTTGAGTTTTTTTTTTCTTTTTTCACCCCTGTGCGCTGGTCCTGACTAGCTTTTCCAGATCAGGCCTCAGCCCTCTCTCTTACCTTCTTCCCCTGAAAAGAAAAGGTTGGAGTCTCACAATTTCTGTCTCCTCCCGTACTAGTAGGAGGTTCCGGGATAGTCAGAACGATTTACGTGGTCCCCTTAACAGCAGCGCTCCGGGATCATCCCCCCCCCAAAGGGACCCCCTGGAGGCCGTAAGTTTTTAGCTGAGAATGGAGCGCAAGAGTTCTCACCCGATAAAAGCTCTTCTCTCATTCACCTTTAGACCTTGTCTCTGACACGGGTGCCGCAATGTCGAAGCAGAGAAGTACCGGCCTTTTTTTTTCTTATTTCCCGCCCCCGCAGCAGACGACCTCTTGGTCACCAGTCAAGAGAAGAATGAGAGAGTGGGCCTCATTTCCTTTTTTTTTTTCCCTTTTTTTTTTTACCAAACTCGGCCTATGATTATTTCCCTCTCAATTGTGTATCCTCAGTAGACCTAGATCGATCCGTCGGTTTTGCATCCGGCCCTCCCTGCAGTAGCTTCCTGTCGTGCCGGTTCTCCTCGTACTCGCATGAAGTAAACAAGATGATCTAATTCGACCCGCGAATCTCGCACATCGCTGCTTTCTCCGAGTAAGGATTTTTTTTTTTTTTTGCCGGCAGCAGCGAGAAGTTCCCCTAAGAACCCCTCCGGCGACCTCCCGCTTTCGATCGCCCTTCCTCAGAGAGGGTCTCTTGCGTTTTTTCGCTCGGGTCCGTCTAAGGTCAGGATCTCCTCGGAAAGTAGAACTTCCCGCCGGCGCTTCCTCGCGAATTCCCCGATGCGAGATTTGACCTGGCGTCTCTGATCCTGCTTTTACTCCCCTTCCGAGTTGAGAGAGGGTCTGCTCTTTGCCTCTCCGGTAGTTTTGCTGAGTTAAACCTTTTCCTCCAGCCCGACCACGTTTCCCTCCTTACGCCCAGCACGAGTAGACTCCTCTTTTTGAGAGCCTGCTCTCCTTCCCTTCTCTTTTCCTTTTCCGTGTATCCCCGATAGAGGCCGCCTCTTTTCGGTCGTTGCCCTCCGTTCCGTAACAAAGGAGCCTTGCTTAGCTCCTTTTTTCAGACGTTCGATCCGTTCCTACCCTTTTTCCTGTGCTTTGTTTTTTAGTAGGTTTGTTAGTAGGAACCCGTTTATGCCTTTCCGTCGTAGTTTCTTTGCACTTTTCCTTCTTAGTAACGACTGCGGCCCTCGTGGGTTGTTGGATATTAACTTTTTTCTTCAGAAGACGTAGAGATGACCATCAGAATTTTTCCACGTGAACGTTCTTTCGGACTTTCCCCGAAGAAGGTGTGCGCGTTTTTTTTAGCGTAGTGGCGGTACTTTGGTTGAAGCGTCTTCACGGTCCTTCGTCTTTTTGGTTGTGTTTTTCAGATCAAGTGTTCCTTAGCCTCTGTGTGTCTCTATTCCTTCATTCCCCTTTTTTGTGATAGATACACATTTTTTCTATCCCCGGCCCGGAGAGAATGCCAAAGCACCCCCCGCCGCCGTCTGCGATTTCTCTTGAGTTATCAATCTATCATCCCCCCAGCACACTTACTTCTCCCTCCCTGTCGACTACACACTGAAAATTCCACCCCCCCCCCCAGTTCCCGCCCAGAGGTCTTTTGTTCGCTGGTCGTTTTTTCTAAGCGATACGCCACCCAGTTCCGCACCCCACCCGCACGCGAAATTCCCCTTTTGCGGCTTAGGCCTCTTTGTTCCTGGCAACGACTCCGCCCTCTGCGTTCCTTCCGAGTGACTCCGTCACTCCCACCGCAACTGACTAACCTCTATTCCTCTCTATACTTTTTCGCGTAGGCTCCAGCCCTCCCTGATCCTGGTGGGGACTTCTTCGGAATTTGGTTCTTCTCAGGCGTCTCTGAGATTCTATACACTCAACTTCATTCCAAAGAGAGTTCCGCCTCTTCGGTTTTTTTTCAGAGCAGGTGCTACTGGTGATCGACAGAGTGATCATGAAGATTTGCTGGTCTTCAGACCTTCGCCCACCTCCCAATAGGTCGAAAAGTAACCTCTTATGGTCGCCAGGATCTCAACAATACAGAGTTCTTCAAAACTTTCCCCTATAGACTCAGCGATTCCTTGAAGCGCATCTGTATGAGCTTTTTTTTTGACTCGCGCGCCGGAGCCTCCTTATTCGTACGACTCTGCTTTTCGATCTCCCTCTCACAGATTTCATCTGACCCTTACAGAGGTCCCTGTTTCGAGAGAGATAGTCTGGATTTTCCCGCGCCGGAGGAGTTTTCCCGTCTCTCTTGGACACCCTAGTGACCATCGCTCCTATAACCTAATCTTTTCTCTTCCCTTCTATTAGGCGCAAATGTCCGATATCCTTCCGATCTCCGTGGGTTTCCATCCGTGTATTCGAGAACACGAAGACTTCTCGAGCTTATGTAGAAGAGATACCCTTCCTTCCCCCTACCTGCAGCGAGCTCCCTTTCTTGCCAATAGGATGGAGATTGTTTCTCCTAGCATCTTTCCTTCATCGGTTGGGTTCACCGAGCGCCTTGAGAACGCGTCTCATTTTGTCCACCAGCTGACGGTCCTAGGGCCGCAGCCTTCTTTCGCAACTTTCTTTCAGGAGCTCACTAGATAAGTCTTAGGATTAGGTTCGTCCCCTAGTCCGCTTCCCCTGATACTCCTGCGACACCCCCTGTGCCTTTTTGGCGTGTATGCTGTTTGGATGCCAGTTCGCGCTTGTCGACATCCCCCCACTGCTCCTGTTTCTTAGAGAAGGGAGACGTTCTGTGTCACGGAGTATTTAAATGAATCTTTTTCCTTTTTTCCTTTTAAGGAATGCCATAAGGCCTGTTCGTCACTACTCTATACGGGTTAACTCCACTTTTCTTATTGCTCTATAATAGCGGCTGCGGACATTTTCTCCTTCCAGTTGGCTCCAGCCTCTTTCTTCTCTTGCCCGCTCCACAGCTCGTTGAATGTCCTCCTCTTTCGGAGGGGAGTTGTAGGTTGCTGCGTAAGATATCTCTAGCTTATTACGTGGTCTTCATTAATAGCCCTCCTTTTATCCCTTGAGGATGCACAATCCTTTTTTTCTGGCCCGCTTTGATTGTCACTTTTCGGAAGAAACGCGGATCTTCGTCTTGCTGAACAGCGAATGCACCGGCCCTGTTTCGCGCGCTGGGCACACCTCCTGCCCCGAGTTTTTCGATAAGTACGAGACTCTTTTTTCTGAGGTCCCTCCTTCTAGCACTTTTTCCTGTTCCTTCCTCTTCGAGCATTTAACTCCCGCTTTTCGGTTCTAGATGGCCACCGGACCATCCTAGACTTTTTCTCCGGAGGCTCGCCTCTCTTCCCTTCCCCTTTTTCTTGATGGGTTAGAGGAGGTCTGCGTTGCTTTTGGCCCTATTTCATCCCTGTGCTTCTGAGCCCCCTGATTCTCCTTTCGTGCGCAGAGCTCACACGTCTTTCTAGCTCCCCCCCTCCTAGGTCGCTACCATCGAATAGCGTTCTGTGGTGTCCCATTGCCAGACCCTCCCGCCTCCCCTCCTACCCCCCTACCCCACTTCTCCCGCCCTCCACTCCCAGGCGTTCACTCCTATTCCCCTCCCTTCTGACTTTTCCCAGCTCCCCCACATCCTCTCGCGCGCGAAAGCGTTCAGTTGGTCTTTAGTGCGCAGTCGGTCGTATCGTCTCCTCCCTTCCTCTGAGATTGAGTGAGTCTCATCTAAGGGCCCCCCTCCCCCATTCGTGGGCGGCTCTTTTTCCCTCTTCAGGCCAAGATTGTGTGCCTTTCTTTCCGTTCTTTTCGATGAAAGGTAAGTCTGTTCCCGCTGGATGCTTCGATGTCTTCAGATTATTCTTTTCCCCTTTTCCCTTTTTACAGTCCTGCCGCGGAGATGGTGGGTTCCTCTTTTCTCCGTGCCCTTAGCAATAAGAGAACATTCCCCCGCGCCTCTTCGCCGCATGTGACGTTTTCCTTCTTTTCCATTTGGCGAGAACCTTATTCACCTCGGCCGCGATGCCCTGATGGTCCTTGAGAGGAGGTAAAAAACCGTTGTCTCTCAATATCGTTATCCCTGGGGTACCCCACACCTCAGGACACCCACCTGTCATCCCCTTTTTCGGCTTCACGCACGTAGTTCACTTCTTCTCTTGCCCCAATTAGTGGAAGGGTCTGACTTTCAACGTCGATGAATTCCTAAGTCCGAGGAGTTACGGGCGTCGCATTTAGCCCCCTACAGTTGAACTGCCCCCCCTCTCTTCTGACTTATAGTTATGCGCAAGAATTTTACTGAAGCGCCGCGGACCTGCGCGCGCCTCTCTAACCGGGATAGATGCTAATCTGACTGCTTCAGCCGCAAGCATAGGAGAAGATATCCTGCGCGTCCCTAGAATCCTTCTCCCCTCGCTCCGAACTGACGAGCCTTAATCTGCGTGCAGAGAAGGGAATCTGAACTCCTCTGATTTCTCTAGGCGATCGAGAGGATGTGCTCACTTTTCCTCTGTTTTTCGTGCGGAGCCGATGATCCGAATACATTCCTCCTCCCCCAGCAAGGTCCCCCCTTTCTCTATTATAGGCATGAATGTTTCCGCTTTTTCAGCCCGGACATCCCTTCCTCGTCTGCGGGTCAATTGATTCCTTCTTTTTGAGCAGGTAGGCCCGCATTCAACTGCCTTGAATTTCTCTTCGTAGCTTCCGTAGATTTCCCTCCCCCTCTTTCTCATCGCTTCGGGAATCTGCCTTTTCCAGGGCAAAACCCCCCTCTGGTCCTGACCTATACAAGAGACGCCCTTTTCGGCAGGCTTGAGGAGCCGAATCTACGGATGAGAGGTTAAATTACTTTGCTCCACACTCCCGATTCGAGGCCCTTTGATTTTTCTCGAGGAATTAAGCGTCCCCTTAACCCTGCGCAGCGGCTCTGGAGTTTGTTTTTAACCGGTGATTCTCTTTTCATTTCTTCCTTCCTTTTTTTTTTTTTCAGATAACTCCTCGTCTTTTTTGTTGAGTTTCAGACCCTATTTATCGGTTGACTCTCTTGTTTAGATAGAGGTTCCTCTGAGTTGTGAGAGTTTTTTTTCCTTCGCGACTTCCTCTTGAGACTGTCCGTCAGCTGGAGGAGCACTCTGGCTGAATTTATCTTCTCCTTCGTCTAAGCAGGGAGTAACGGAGAGTTGAGGTTCATCTCCCTTCCTCTGCTCGCGCGAAGTCCTATGTTCCTGATTTAGGTTCTCAAGAGAGGCGTTCCCTTAAAAAGACTACGGCCTCTTCGGAGCGCGTTGAGCCTACCATATTTGCTTTAGTTCCGGTCGCGCCGCGATACTTCTTAAGGGCCTTTTTCTTCCCTTGTCCCCAGGAGTCCCCGCATTTCCCCCTTTTCCTTCTTTTAATTGAGTGACCTTGTTTTTTTTTGATCGATGCACAGGCTCACGCCCTCTCTCTCGAGAAGAAGAAGAAGCTCTCCGTTCCATTCGGTTTTGCAGCTTTGCTCTTCCGCCTAAAGGAAGTCCGCGTTACGGTCTAGTCTTTCTTTGTAGTGTCCTCATTTTTATCTCCTTCCTCCCTTTGGGATTGAGAGCGGTCCTTCTCCCGAGAGACAGTTCATTATCGATACCGCTTCCGGCGATTCGCTTGTTCTTTTACAATGCGCGAGACGATTTATGTGCGTTCGTGTCAACTGTTGCGGATTCTAACCTAATCTTCTGGTTCTTCAACGAATCGAGCGGGCGAGAGCCCCCCTCTCATGTTGTGGCTGCCGCGTCCCCTCAGCGGGCCGCCGTGTTTCCTTATGACCTTGATTCTTTATTCCTAAGAACGGATTTAGTTCCACGGAGACACCCTTTCGAGGTCCCTCTCCGGACGGAAACCTTTTTGGTGAACGCGACGATTTTTTTTTCTTTTACTCCTTCAATGATTCATAGGACCTCCCTGGTCGCACCGTTTCGACTGCTGTAGAAGTAGTTCTCATTTTCTTCTTTTCTTCGATTAGTCAGAGCGTTTAACCCTCTCCCGCAGGATTCGAAGGGGATTCCCACTAAAAGAAGATAGGGTAGCTCCTCCCTATCGGATCCCCCCATCCGGTACCGGTATCGTAGTAACAGAGCACACCCCCCTTTTTCTTCCATTCTTTATTGCTTAGGGCAGTATCTCCCCAACTGATCCCTCCTTATGGCAGGTACGTTCTGCTAGAGCACGTGTTGATCGTAGATACTGAGATATAACGGCCCCCTCACATCCCTCCTCCCCTAGTTCTAGAGTGGACTCCTGAAGTGGAGCCCCAGTACCCTCTGCGTTTTTACATGCTTCCGGTCGTGTTTCCTTTCTCCTTCTTCCTTTTTTTTTCTTTTTTCGCATCGCGAACGCCGTGATGCCTAATTTCTTCTCCCCCGTTCCGCCCTACGAACACTCTATCTCATCGACATTGCATCTCAATCTCCGAGTTCTTAGCTTCCCCTTGAGTTTTCTTCGGGGTCGGCATCGGCGCGCTTGACGCCTCCGCGAGGTTCCTTTTAGGAGCCGCGACGACAGTCTCTTGTTCCTTTTAGCAAGTCAAATCACCTTTCGGAGTTCGATTCGAGGATGCGGTGCGGCAATGCTCTTTAGAGACCAAGCTTCTTTCTTTGCAATTAGGCGTCCCTCTAGAAGAAAGTCTCTCTTCGCGTGAAGCTGTTTTAATGATAATCAGAAGTGGCATTCACCTCCCATTCCGGGTCGATTCCGCTCTCCCCTTCATAAAGATCCCGCCCTCTCCTAATGACCGATACCTATCCTCTTTCGCAAAGACCCCATTCCATCCATACTTTTCTGCTCGTTCCCCCCCCCGGAGTTCATATCTCCTGTACAGGCCTCAGAAGACAAAACTTTTTCCCCTACGGAACAAGAACCAGGCTTTTTTCCACTGTTGGACCGGTTTCGTATCCCCCATCCTCTCTGGAAAGGGATAGAGACGGACAGACCGAATCTCCGCCAGTTTCTTAGTCTACAGTCCCCCTCTTCGAACTAAAGTCTCCTCTTTGTCTGTCGAGAGAAGTTTGGCCCTTTCCGCCGCTCTCACACTCTGCGTCTAAGGTAACTGGATTTCACAGACGTTCTCAGATGGTTTTAAAATTTTCGAATTTCCCTTTTAGTCTCTGTTAAGAAGGCTATATAAGGAAGTCTCCTCCCACCCGTCTGAGGTCCCCTCTAGGAACGTTTAGTCTCTGCCGCTGCTCGGCGGTCCGTGTTTCTCACCTTCTTCCCCATTTATGTATATGCGGGATCACCCCAGCCGATTTCATCCCGTCGAGAGTTTCTAGTCGAGACTTCGGTCCTGCGTCTTCGAGAAAGGTAGTGGCATGCGCTTTCGCTCGGAGGTCCCGCTAGGTTGCTTTGGAGAATGTGCGCTTCCGTCATCTCGTCTATGCCGAGACCCCCCCGGAGCATCGTGGTTGGTGGTGTCTGATGATTCAGCTGAGAGACGGCCCCCTCTCTTGTCCCTCGTAGACTTACTGCCAGTGAGAGAGCCCCTTCTGAACTCGAGGTCTCCCCCCTTTTCTTTTACTCAGCGAGGGCCAGCCTCTTTCGCCCTCCTCGTCAATATAGGAGCTTCGCTCCTAGGCACTCCTTCCACCCTTTTTTTTTCCCCTGGCGAGAGTTAGTTTTCCAGTAGGGCAGCCTCGTTTTTTCTCTTCTCAGATTGGCGCGCAAGTTTTTTGCTCCAATCTCGGTCGTTTTGAGAAGGTCCTTTCCCTCTAAGCTCTCTCACTAATTGGTTCTCTTCCTTCTGAGCCGAGTCAAAGCATAGTGACAAACGATCCCTCCTTTCAGCGCGGGATCATTTTCCCTTTTGCCTGTACTCTCTCCTCTTGACGAGGACAGGCGTCTGACTTCTCTTCCGTCGAACCATGTGATTTTTTTTCTCCATAAGAAATTCTACGCGTTGCCGATTCTTTCAGTTGAGTCCTTTTTGTCGTTTGCTATCCGTTTTATTCTGAGGAACCCGATGGCATGACTTTTTTCTGCGAGTCGTGCCCGGCACTGCGGCGGCCTTTCTAAGATTACCCCCTGTGTAGGACTCTTGTTTTCGGCGAGGACCTTGCTCTCCTCCCCTCTTCCACCTTAGGCTCGAAAAAGAAAGAAACTGGGAAGCCTTCTTTTCTGTAGTCGTAGTCTCTGGTTCCATCTTATTAGGGCGCTTTCCTTTGGTATGTTGATAGAGATCTCTTTCTCCACTCTATTGGACTGCTTGTTTTTTTGGAGGATATACGTCGGGGAGCCATGTGTATCTTTCCTTTCTTCCTCTATTTTTTTTTTTTTCTTTAGTGTACCCTGGCTCCCGGATAGACTTTTCACCCCCCCCCCCAATCTCCCCCCCTATCGACGAGTGAGAGACTCTTCCCGCCACCGACCTCCCTCCTATCCTTGAGATCCCTCTTTCTGCTCCCCTGCACCTAATACCAGATGTAGTTTTCCCTTTCTTCCTTCGTTTCGGCGGCTCGTCGGCTAAGCACAGCCTCTTTCTACACCCTCCAAGAGTCCCTCAAAGTCTTTTTTTTGAGCTTAGCCTCCCTTCAGGTCTTCAGAACGAGAACAATCTGTCTTTCCATCTTTTGACTCGCCAATTTTTTTCTCCCCAATACCACAGACCAACCGCCGGATTTATCGTGAGAGCCTCACGCGGGATCCTTGTTCTTTTTTTAAGAAGAGTCTGTGGGTCTCTGCGGTAAAATCCGTTCTTTTACGTCCGTCGGACTTTTTGAGCGTATACCAAGGAAACCTGCGCAGACCTAGCCATTGTATTTCTCTTTTTTGATCGCCTTCTGTGCTATTTATAGAGAGCTTTTTTTTCTCTCTCCCCGCGATTAGCGCCCTATCCCCAATGGTATGTCCCTTTACCAGACTCTTTCTCGTCTTTTTCTTCGCGCACAGAGCTCCCCCCAGAGCAAGAGGGATTCACTCACGCTCGAGCCCCAAGGGTTTTGGACATCTGAGATTTTATACAGAGAATGGATTCCTTCTCTTCCTTTTTTCTTTTTCTTCTATTGAGCTTCGCGGTCGCAAACGATCTTATGGGACACAGGGGTCTCCTGCCGTTGGATTTCCCTTCTTTTCACCCTTTCAGGATAGCCAGTGCTCCGGGTGTTTTGCCCCGCTGCAACTATTTTTTTTTCAAAAATACCCTCTCTCCTAGGTCGAAAATAATATGCTGAGCTTCTTTTCTCTTCGACCTGTCCGCTTGTAAGATTGAGAGTTGTCTTCGCGATAATCGCTCCCTTTTTAAACGGATTTGACTAGCGGGCTTCCATGTCGACTTTGCCTTAAAGTAGCAGAGCTCTCGGGCTCGAACCCCCCCCCTCCAGCCCCCCCCGCCCCCCTCGCCTCCCCAACCCCCCCCCCCCTCCCAAGCACTCACTCCATCCCCCACCTGGTCCCCCCTCCCCTGTTCACTAGAGTACTCTACCAATCTGATTACTCCGGTTTTAACAGAATTTTAGTTTGAAATGATGTCTTTCGTAGCTCTCGGATATCCCCCCTTTTCTATGCAGACCTTTTGGGCCTCTTTGCCGGTTATTTTATTTCCGATTTGAGGCTTCCCATGTGACCTCTCCCTTGAAGAGGCCCTATGCTGGGAGGCTCTTTCCTATCAAGGACCTCCTCCCCACTGTCGTGAGAATGGATTCTCTTGGAGACGATAACTTTTTCTCATCTGCTTGACGATTTTCGCCCGAGCCAGGTCCGCTGACATGCTTCTTTTTTCAAGAGCCACGGTCACCGCCTCCCCTTTGCTTGAGGCTTCTACGATCATGACCTCCTCCTTTCTTTTGGAAGTATGGTACCTCTTGCTCGTGGAGAGAGAGTTTGTCCTCTTTTTTACTCTCGCTTGCTCTTTCGTGAGGTTTTCGAGACTGGACAGATGATCGGGGCGTTGTTGACGTGTTGAGCCGCCCTCGGCCTTACCGTGATGACCCGGTCCGGAGAGCGAAGCGATTTTTAGGCAAAAGGGCTGCCCTCTTTTCTGTTACTCGCTCGCGTGATGACTATTCCCTGCGTCCATTATGGGAATCTTTTCAATTTTCCTCCACGATTAGACGACGCCCCGAAAGAGTGATGTCTTTCCTTCTAGATGCGCTCATGAGATCTAAGAGCCTCTCCATTCTGGACCTCACGACTGATGGCGTTCCGCCCTCTCTCCCAAGTGTAAGCTACAGGTTTCCACTCCCCGCCTTTTCGGCTTGCGGTCGTTTTCTTCGTCTTTGTCCTCTTGGCGGTTCTTCTCTCGAAAGGTGAGATGCTCACTTCTTCTCCCCCGTGTCCGAGCTCTTCCCCTGCCTACAGTTCATTTCTATCGTGAAAATCCTTTTTATGCCAGGTCTTTTTTTTTTTCTATCCGTTCTTCAAGCGCTGCCTCTCAGCGGCGTTTTTTTTCGGCGAGAGTTTTCCCGAGTCGTCCCTGCCCTCGCGACGAGGAGTGAGCGGATTTTCTATCCTCAATAAGCCCCATCATGAGGGCCCGGATTTTCCTATTAACAGACTTGGTCGGGGTGGAACCTCGTTGAAACCCCAGGATGTGTATTCTGGTAGGGAGATTGCTCGAACCCCCGATAGCTTGAGGTTTTTAGTGAGTTATTGGCCGCGCAGGTTTGGGGTTACATGATTCCTATGGAGAAATAATCTACCTACTTTTTAGTGCCTCTACGTCAGTAGAAGGGCACTCCCTCTCTTTTGCAGGTCCTATGATCATGAAGGTCCCCCCCCCCCCCCCCCTTTTTTCCACGTGCCTTCGTCCCGCGAGCCAATAGAATTTTCCTCCCCTTTCCCTGGATTACCCCTCTGACACTTCTTTTCCAGTGGATACTCAACGATCCGTATCTGCACCCACCAGACTTCCCTCACGCCGGCTAACGCCACAGTCAATCCTTTTAGGATTGACCAGCCCCTCTCCCCCCCCTGAGTCTTTTCTTCCGGATACTCCTTTCCTACATCCTTACTTAGAGGAGGAGGTTTGTGATTTTTTTCTCCTGCCCGTGACTCGATTTCCGCTCGCCTGATTTGCAAACCTTAATTCTCCATCTAAGACTTTTCGCGTCCCCTCGCGGCACAGTACGGGATCGCTGCGCATCTTTCTCTCGGCGCCGATCAAGTTTCCTTCAAACAGAAGCGTTTTTCTTCTCCCTTTCGAGCTTTTTCCGAACTCGTTGCATTTCCTTATCTGACTTTTTTTTTCCGACTCCGTTCGTGCTTCGAGTTTTTTGCCCGATGAGGCATTCTTTCGTTCCCTTTCCTCTTCACGATTTCTGTTCTCCTTGCTGATAGACTTCCCGTCCTCTCCCCCCCTAGCCCCGAGGCCAACCTCAAATGCCCGCTTGTGCGCTCGGACTGCTCGCCGTGCGCGTCATCTTTTCCCGGAACATCCCGGCCTCTTTTGGTTCTGTTCTATAGGAGGGTTGGCTCTCTTTACCCACTCCCACCGCGCCTTCGGTTCCCTTTTTTTTGTTGGAAAAGTCGTCAAACCCTTCCTCGCGGGTTTCAGGCTCTATTAGCGCGCGCGGGTCACAGGTGCAAGATGCCCCAAAATAAAGCTTTGACTCTTCCTCTTCTCCGAGAGTCGGAGGAGTTTTTCCTTCGTTTTTTTCACTCTAAGTCGATCGGTCGTTCACGTTCTCTGAGACCCCCCGCTTAACATTAGGCCCTCGAGCAAAATTTGCTGGATTTAAAAAGAATAACTACTATGACTTCCTCTGGCCGGTTTTCCTCAGAGGCTTT
>Ga0179593_1398384_pt1 | contig 13672 bp, 20 predicted proteins | sample CZODoug2_1_08_16_FD_185931 | JGI IMG/M metagenome (GOLD analysis project Ga0179593, IMG submission 185931) | Vadose zone soil fungal communities from Angelo Coast Range Reserve, California, USA - CZODoug2_1_08_16fungal (PacBio error correction) | ecosystem: Environmental > Terrestrial > Soil >... | reverse complement strand
GATTAGCGCGGCGCGACGCCAACGTCCCAGCCCTTTCCCTTTTCGTTCCTGATCGTCTTTTTGCTCCCAGAGAAGGCGGGCCTGATTTTTTGGCTGGCTCTCTCGCGGATCCCGACACGCAGCCCTGTCTCTATTTAGTGAGTCGGTGTGTTTCCCTTCCCATTTTCCCAAGGACTGTTTTTTGCCGGACTCCGGTGTTGCCTTGAGCAGCCGTCACTGCCCCGTTTTCCCCTTTGCACGAACTCCCTCTTTTACTCTCTCCCGCACCCCCTTAGCCCCTCTGACATCTCGAGGGACCGTTTTGTGACCCCTCCACTCTCTTGGTTCCCTACGTCGCGATCACCCTTGCGCCCGACCGCATCTTGTCATTAACCGATGGGTGGTGCTCTTTTGCGGCCTTCTCCCCCCGGTCGCTTCGATTTTGTGAATGTTTTCCCCCCCTTGATCTTTGTTTTTTTTGCTGGCTCCTTGAAGCAGCGCAAGCATGCAGTTGTGTAGTACGACTGGTGGGCTACCGACCCTGTTTGCTGTCCTCAGCGCGGAGTTATTCATTCGTATTTTAGTGATTTTGTTTTGTTGAGTATGCAACCTATTTGGCTTGCCCTTTCGTCAGGCCTTACTTCTTAGCGCGCCCTCATCTGGCCTGTTTCATCCCCGCTTTCTCTTCCTCTCCCCTTCCGCATTCCCTACCGGAGCTTCTTTTTTAAGAAAGTTTCTGGCCGCCTTAGCTTGAAGTCCCGCAAGCGGCCTGGTCGCTTTTCCGCCCCGGAATATCTTTTATCGGTCCAGCGATGTCCCGAGGTGCCGCTCCCCCCACGCCCTCTTTCCCCCGCCTTCCTCTTCCGTTTTTCGGCGATGTTTTCCCGCTTCTTCCCCCCCTCAGCGCTTGTCCGCCGACGAGAGTTCAGCTTTCCCCCAACCCCTCAGCATTTGTTGCGCTCTAGGCGTTCACTTCATCTTTTTCTCCTCCCGCTAAAATCGGCACGACCACGACCCTCACTGTCCCCCCCCCTCCTTGCTACGTACCGCCTCAGTCTGGTGCGTCATCCCTCCCTTTCCCAGACGACGCTTCAGCCCCCAGAAACTGACGCATTTCTCATTTTCCTGACTCTCGTTTTTTTCTTTTCCTTCTTTCTTCCCTCTTTTATTGGCGTCCTTTGTCATGTTTTCAGTCCGCCATGATATTTTCGTTATTTTGACTGCCGGCGACTCTGGCACTGTTGCGCTTTTGTTTCGAAGCATCCGACTTGATTTGGCCCCAGTTCCCTCCTCCCTCACCTTCTTTTTTATCCTCGAAATACGCGCCCCGTCCCCAACGCACCGCTCAGTTTGCGGCAAATAAGGCCCCCCCCGTAGTGTTCCTGTTTCCCGCTCACAGTGCCCAAGCCCCGTCTCACCCTGTCACGGTCTTTTCTCCTTCTTTTGATCTTTTCCATCGCACCACCCAAAAGACGGACATAGCACCCCCCCATTTTTTCCCCTCCCTCGATCTTTAGGCACCGCGCCCCTTAGTCCCCTCCCAGCCCATGGCCCAACCCATCTTCCCCCAATGGTGGATGACCCTGAAGTTTTTTTTAGGTATTTTTTGTCAGAATCTGTCAGAGTCTCCCCCTTTACATTCCCTGGTGTTTTTGTCCCGGTCCGAGTGCCAACCTTTTTAGAACCCCGCCTCGCCGTTTTTCCAATGGTCACCTTCCCTCTTCCGGTCCCGCTTACCGATTTAATAGTGAAGGATCCTCTGTCGATCCTCATTTTCTCCGGAGACTTTCCGTACGCTAGGGCACCGGGTCATCCCCTTCCTCTTTACAAGACCTTACGTTGTTGTTGTTGTTTCTTCTGTTTTCGAGGAACTGCCCCCTTCTCTCGAACATTATCGCGTATTTATTGATTTCTTGCGACCCGCGGCTTCCGGCTTCGTGACCCTTAGTTTCATTGTTGATGGGTTGTCCCCTTTCCTTCGGTCGGCAGTTCCCGTTCTGAGTGTGCATGTTTGTTACCCACCCCTATCCGGGGTGAACCCACCCAGCCCGCAACACCCCTCCCGTTTTCCGTCCCCTCTTCCCTTTTCACCCTAGACTCCCTTTGCGCTGATGCACGCCTTTTATGCATAGTTTTTTCCCCCCGATGGTGCTGTGTACTGTCTTTTCCGCCTTTTGTTCGTCCCGCTTGACGTCTTTAGACGGATTTGTCGCTTTTTCTTCTTTTTTGTGTGGCAGTCTTTTGGACTGTTTTCCTTGTGATTTGTTTTTAGCCCCTCTTGAGACGAACGTTGCGTGTCTCGTTTTTTCTCGGCTCTTTTTTTTTTTGTGCGCTTTGTCTTCACTTGCATTGTGTTTCTCATCTTCTTTTTTCGGTGCGGTTTGCGTTGTCGCTTTTTGCGTTCGCGCCGTTTTTGCGGGCCGGTCTTGGCCCACCTGTGCGATTGCCCTTGGTCGCTTCGCCTGTTGCTTCTTCCTTTCTTTGAACCTTTGTCTTTCTTTTCGTCTTTTGTTCCTCCCGGCCTTCCAGAGCAAGCCGGTCTTGTGCTCGTTTTCGCTCCCTTGGTCCCAATGGACTACTGAGCCTGCATTTGTCTACTCCTAAGGTCTTCCCTCGGGCTGCCTTGTTTCTCTGGGCTTTTTGTTTGTAGGGTTCGCCATTCCTTTCGGGCGGGCTTGTCGTTTTCAGATTGTTCGGCGCTGGCAGTCTGGGTTTCTCCACGTTTTTATTTTGGTCTAGGGCGGCTCTTCGGCTGTGGTTTTTTTTCCCCCTCTCTTCTTCGGTTCTTTTGCTTTGCAGGTGTTTGTTGCCTTCCTCACCTGTGCGACCGCCTGTCCGCTCGCCCTCCCTTCCCCTCCGCGCCGTTTCTTCCCTTTTTTACCACTGGCTGACCCCCCCTTTGTTTCGCCCTTGCACGACCATTCCCGTCTGCCCAGTTCCCGTCCGTGGCTCCACCTGATTTTTGGTCCTGACTTGTATCGCCCCGGTGCTGTTTTGTGTTGCATGGGAGTTCTTACATACCCCCTTCATTTCGGGAAGTAGTCGATGGTGATCTCGGCCACGTTGGCATGTCCGCCGAACCTCTATTTGGATTCATTCTCTGGGACGGTCGCCTTTGTTCTCCTTTTGCCCTCCCCCATGCGGTGATCCCCCCACCCCCCCCCCTTTTGTTGCCTTTTTGATCCCTTGCGCGCATTGTCAATCACCCTGGTCTGGTTCCCCCCCTCCGCCGCGCTGGCCTTCGTCCATAGGCTTCTATCGATGTGTGCCAGCCCCAAGAGTTTTCCCCCCTTCTTTCCTATTTGTTGCCTTTTCTCAAAACCCCAGAACGCGTAATTGCAGCGTCGGGCCTCTCCCCTCCTCCCCACCAATATGCCTTCCCCCCTGGTTCATTTTTGATCGCTACTGTATCCACGGATGCTCCATTTCTAGCAAGAGATTCTACCCCGATCTAGTTCTCGGTGAGTTTCTCTCTTAGCTCCCTCGCTTTTCTTTTCCGCGTGCAGCCTGCTCTCACCTTTTTGATCACTTCTTTCATTCTCAGATTGCATCTCCTCCATCTTTTTCCGCTTTTTCCCTAAGAGCCCCCGCATCCGCCAAGCTCTCTTCTGCTTTTTCTTGTTTATCCCTTAACTCTCGCTCGAACATATTTTGCCGTCGAGCATCCTTTGTCGATCAGTCCCGTCGCTCTCTGAGTCCTTTCCTTCTCCCTGTTTCGGTTCCAGATTGCATTCCTCTCTGACTAATAATGTTGTTGTCGCTATCCTCTTATTGCTGCCCGCCCCCGTCCGCTCTCTACTCACGCCAGTCTGGAATCTGCGCCTGACCGAACTTCGCCCTTTTGCTCGAGAGTAGAGTTCCCCCTTCCAAGCTGTCTCCGCGCTTAAGGGCGTTTTTTATCGCCGCATCCACCTCCCGTTCACATGCGTTCCGAGATGCTGTTTGGCTCTTCTTTCGCCACTTTGAATTTGTCTGCCGCGCTGGTGCTTGGTTTTTCGGGCCTTTTTTGGCCTGCCGTTCATTAGACGTCTGGCATGGCCCCACCCCTGAATACTTTTTCTCTATTACTCCTTCGTCCCTCTCTCGAGGGACGCTCTCGTACCCTTTCTCCCCGATCTTTGTACAAGTGTCGTGACGACGTTCAGACCGTGGGTCTCCCTTGTCCCTCCTTCCTCTTTTTTCCTTTGTCCTTTGGTGGTGCTGTGTCTCAGACGTTTTTTCGTTCGGTCCTCGGTTGTTTCCGTGTTCCAAACCCCCTTGGGCACATTTGACTTTCTTCGGTAAAGCTGAAGGAGCGTTCACTTTCTTTCCCTCGCGTTGTTGTTTTCTTTTTTTGCGGGTCCCCGCTTGACCAATTGGCTCTCTCTTCCATCTTTGAGGCCGGTTTTTGTTCATGGGGTTTTTCCCTGCATGCGTTTGCCCCGGCCACTCCAAAGAGCAGGTTTTCTTCCTGTCCACGGTACTCGAGTCGATTTCAGCTCTCCTTTTTTCTTCCTTCGCCGCTTTCCGTAGAAACTTCCGACCCCTTCTTTTAGTCTGGGTTCACCGTCCTTTTGCCGCCGCGTCGGCCCTCCCCTCACGTCTTTTGTTCACCAGAGATTGATTGTCATGCACTTCATTGTACGGCACCCGGCTCACTTCCTCTGTTTTTTTTTTATCACTGTGCTATGGTGGCATTCGTCTTATCTTTGTTGGACAGTGGCGGGACCGCGCCCCACATGTCCCAACATTTTCGACCCATCAGCATCCCCCTCCCGCTCTTGAGTTCTTGACCCCCAAACGCACCCATCAAGCACTGTGGGCTTTCCGAGGCCGCTCCTCCTGACTGTCCCTTCTCTTTCTCGTCACCCAGTAGGGCCTTTTTTGTACCCGAACAGACCGCCTTCCGACGACCTGTGGTTCCCGAATACAACGTGCCTTTAAGCGGCGTCTGATCAGCCTTCTCTCGATGAGACCGCTCTTCTGGCACTGCGATCCCTCTTTCCCTTTTTCCCCCTTCCTTGCTTGGCTTATCCGTTTGTCCTTGCCGTTTCATTACTATAATTTTTTCCCGCGCCGACTGCTCGCCCCATTGCTTTTTCCTCACTAGTTCACCCCCTCTCTGTCTTGCGTCCTCTTAAGCAAGGCTCCCAGCCATCTCCTTGTTTTTCTCCCCGCGAAAGCCGTTTTCCGAACTCACGGTACGGAAGTCGCACTGCCTTTCAGACCCCCAACACTGCCCGTCCGAGCATGGTGTGTCCCGAACCCCTCCCCTTCCCCTCTTTCCACCCCCTGATTCCCTCCTCTTAACCGCTGACGTCTCCACAGTTAGCCTTTTTAGAGCGTCCCCCGTCCTACTTCCCCCCACCCACACCACTGCCTTTCCCTCTCTCTCTTCATTTTCCCCCGCTGAAAGTCCCTGAACAATTTCCCACAAACTCTCACCATTGATTGCTCTCCCCTTTTTTCGGTCCCTTTCGAGTCTAGTTCACTTGAAGATCCCCCCAATCGTTTGAAATTCTCTCCGTGTTTTTTAGTGTGTTACCCACCGGGGACTCTGGTCCCCCTTCTTTACTACCAGTTTTCTTTAGTGGGTCCCTGGCTACCCTCTCGTTGTCCCTTCCTTCCCTCCCTCCCCCTCTGGATCCCCGCGATGAAGAGTTAGCGGCTTTGTGAGTGTTCATACGCGTGAAAGTTCCGAGATCTTTTTTTTGGGAACTTTCCGGAGCGACTTTCTTGTCTCCCCCTCGTCACGGGTTGTTTTTTTTTCGAGATAGTGGGAATACCCTTCACTCTTCTTTCTGCCCCCGTTTGAGTATTAATGCTTTTTCCTCTGATCCGGTACGCTGTTTCTGCGGCCGCTCTCCCTTATTTCTTGGTTTTTCACTTGTCGGTTCTATTTGGACCCTGCCTCTGCGCTTTTTTCGCCGACCCCACTTTGGGTCCATTTTTTGGTTTCCCCCCCACGTTCCCTACCACGCCTCCCCGTTTTTTTTTTTTTTGATTTTTCTTTTCTCTCCCCTAACTTTCCTCTCGCGCAATCCCCTTGATGAGATTTTTTTTTTTCCCTCTTGGTGTTTCTTGTCTAAGCTTTTTTGGCTCCGTTCGAGCAGATCGCGCGGCTCTTGCTTGTGTTGGGGGTGAGGCGTCGTTGGTTTCTCCGCTTTTGCCCCGTCTCCAGTCCGGTGACTTGATTCTCTTTTTTTGCGCGTCGGTTTTTTTTTTCGGTCTTCCTAGCTGGTGAGAACGGTCTCCCTTGACTCCAGTCTTGTGGGTTCTTTTATGTTTGCGTGTCGGCCCCTTTTTTTTTCCGTCCCTTTGCTTTCTGCTGTATGGGCACAACGGCTTTCTTTTTTTCGCTGGACTCGCTTTCTGCTGCCGTCATTTCTCCGCACCGCTTGGTTGCCGAGTGCGTTCTTGAATGTGACATTGAACCTATGGTTCTGCAGAGAACTACTTGCGCGACTCCCCCCCCCCTTTCTCAGGCTCGATGTCCTTTAAATATTGAAGCAAGTTCCTTCTCATGTCCTGTGTCTATCACGTGCATATTCCTGCTTCTACTCTCATGACTTTTTTTGTAAGAGAGCTCTATCCTTAGTTGGTCTGGCTCTGTTCTCCTTGTTTTATATTTGATGGATCCATAGCTTCTCAGATCGCGTCCCTCTTCTTGATTGTTTATTTTTCTGAGTCCCAGAGTAAATGCCTGCAAAGCTCTCTTTTTGTGATTTTGATGTTTTTTTTTTTCCATGTTTGGAACATTTTTGACTGTCCCCCCGGCCCGAATTTTCCGATCAGCGTGCTCCTGGTCTAGATTCCCCGCTCCTCTGTTTTTCAGGTCCGCACTTGACTCCCTCTCTTCTCTTTCTTCCAACCTTTTCCCCCTTTTCCTTTTTCTTTCCCGTATTCGGCCAGAAATTCTCTACCCGCACCCTTAACCTTTTCCGATCGTCCGGGATAGGGTTTTGCTGATCTCTTCATTCATTTGAGAATGAAGAACCTCGACACCGGCATAGGCTGCGACGGCCTATTCTTCGTGACTCTGACCGCACTTTTTTCAGCGTTCTTTTCCGCCTCTTTTTAATCACCGACATCCAAATCACCCTCTGTCGGCCAACGCGCTCCCGGGTGTGCCCCAATGTCTGCCTCGTCCCCCGCGCCTTTTTTCTGGAGTGGCTCAACAGCAGTCGGTCGTCCCCCCTTTCTTCAGGTTTTTTTTCCGTTTTAGCTCCCTGCTTCAGCTATCTTCCCCCGCCCTCCTTCCTGAATTCTTTGTTGCCTTCGACCCCTCGACCGCTTCCCTTCGCCGTCCTTCCCCTCTCCCCATCAGGTCCCCTCAAATCTGCGAGTTATAGCCCACTCTTCCTCGTAGCTCCTTGAAGTCGCGTCCCTCGAAGATCTTCGTCTTTGGTCCGATTTCAGTATCTCCTAAGTTCTTCATTGCCTTGTGTCCGACTTGTTTTCAGATGGAAACAGTGGTGTTTCCTCCTACGTCGAGCTGGCTAGACATCATCCTTGCCTTCAACACGTTGCCTTTTCATACACTCATCCTTCCGACCATCCTCTTGACTGCTGGCTTTTGAAAGTTTGTGGAGGATCCTCCATCCTCTCTTTCTTAAACGTCATTTCCGAGCCTCTTTACCGACTTTCTTTCGCCTTCTCCTTCTGGACATTTCCCGATTGCAGGCCATGTTTTGGGCGCGCGGCGTCTTCATCGCCTTCCTCTCTTCTGCAGTTTCACTACATATAGAGTTGTTTTTGGTCGGTAGGGTACTGGATCTCTTCTTCCTCTCTTGCTGCTCCCCGTGCAACGTCCCCCGACGTTTTGTGTTTCTTACGGAATGATTCCCTTTCTGTTCTCGCAGCTTTCACTTCCAGCTGGCGCTTTGACCGACTCGGATGGATGCTTTATTCCCTCCACCTGCAATCCCATCTCGGGGCATTCTCTTCTTTTGTGTAGGTCCTTGCCATGAGTCTCACTTCCCATCTCTCGCTTTCCGGAAGTGTTGAAGCAGTTCCCCCCCTCCCCCTGGCTTTGCCCTCCTTCCCCTTGGAAATCAGGAGAGACGGACTTTACTCTCCCCGCCTAGTTTCCACATCTCTAGGGGTCTATTCTGTTCTCAATGGAGAAGCATGGCATGTCTCTCTCCCTTGAGCACGTCATTTTTACTTGGTCATGATTGAGCGGACTAAGGGTTCTCACTTCTCTTCCTTGTCTACCTCAGGAAACAAAGCAGTGCTTTCCCGGAACAGATAGCCCTCTAACTTTTCCTTTTTTATTCAATCTGAAGAGAGTTGTGATTTTGGTCTCCCCGCCTGGTTTTTGCCTACCCGCTCTAGGATAGTCCCCCCCATTGCTCGGTTTCTGGGTTGGTTCAACGCATTTGAGGCACCTTCCCCTCAAAGTATCTCTCCAGCCCCGTCCCTGGACGGGAAGTTGCAGACCTCTCTGTCTTTCCTCGCTTCCAGCCCTTTTTCATTCTCTCACACGACCCCTCCCCCCCTTGAGCTTGTGTTTATGGTGTGGTTTACGCCAAACGTTTTTTTCTCCTATTAGCACATGGCCCCGCAAAAGACGTTTCTCTTTGGCCGCCCTATAAGAGCCGGGCCTTGGCGCTCATTTTCGGCTGAGTGGCGAGTCGTTTTTCTATCGAACTGCGAGTTTTGACCCGTCCTTTTGCTTCCTGGTCTTTCATGGGCCCCTTTCATGTTTCCGCACAGTGGCTTTATGTTTTACACTTCGCTTTTTCAACCCTTTTTCCACAATCATCCAGTATTCCTCGAGTAGCGTTCCGCCTTTTCCCCCCCCACGCCCACCATCTCCTCGCCAGCTTGTTCTTTTTGATGGTCGAGTTTCCATCCCCACCCCCTGGGCGGCCGAACACCATTGCCCTCCCCTCCGCCGCACACTTCTGTTTTTTCGACACAGCCTTCCGCTCAGTCGAGCACGCCTTCCTTCCCTCTTTTTTTCATGTCCGCTGTCCCCTTCTGTTCCCTGCGTCCAGGCCCCTTTTTTTCACTGTTTGTTGGGGGTCCGTTTTCGGGTATGCTGCGCGCGCATTTTTTGTTTTTCTGCTTGGTGGTCTTCCTATTTCTGCCTGGACATGCGCCGAAGTCTGCCCCCAATTTTTTCCCTCCCTTTCCTGCCCCCCTAGCTCGCTTTTGAGGTGCTTTCTTCCTTTAAGTTTTTCACAAGACTACGGCCCCCCCTGCTTCGACCCCGGGGCGAGTACCGCCAACTACCCTCCCCCATCTTTCCTCCCCCCTTCCGGCTTTTCCGTACTTTCTCTTGAATCGCCCTCCCCCGTCACTTCGTCAGATAGGGCTCCCGTCCTCCCCACTTCCCCTCCCCAACCCCCAACTGCGTCCTCGCCTGGCTGGCATCGCGCCCCCTGCTTAGAACCCTCCCCTCCTCCCTTGACCAAAAAACATCTTTGCGTAAAAAGTCTTTCAAAGGTCGGTCTTCGCTACTAGTTACATAGAAACGGGCTTAGTTTGTTGCGTTGGTGCCCGTGGTCACCTTTCCCCCGCCTGGTCCCCCAAACCTTGTTCTCTTGTGTCCCCGATTTTTACCAGGACAGCGCATCTATCTTTTCCTCAGTCTTCGGACCCCGCTGCGAGCCCCCCTTAGTTATCCGCTGACCGTTTTTTCCTCTCTATTCATTCATCATCTCAAGTGCATATCATCTTTCTTCCTCGGCATCCACTGAGTTTGATTTCGAGATTGCGTGCCTTTCTATGCCCTTCGACTCTGTTTCAGGTATGATTTAAAATAAATTTATGCTTCTATCCTCCACTTCCAATTAGTCCCTGTTTTCCACACGTGTGCTTCCTCCGTATTAGTCGGCCGCGTCTTCCCCTTTTCCTACTCTGATTTTTTGGGACCCTGCTCTAGCTTGCTGAGGTTTCATCCGGTAGGCCGGTTACGTTTGGTTATTCCCCCCCCCCGCCCCCCCCCAAGAATGTACCATTTAGATTTTTTTCTTTCTAGCCGTCACATTTGCCCTTTATTTACAGTCGCCACTGACCTTTTCGTCGTTGTTTTGTGTCGATAGGTTGCTAAGCTTGGGTTTTACAGTCTATTACGCGGTGTTCAGACTTTTCTACAGATCGATTGTGAGTGTTCTCTGGCTGTTTTTTTTTTTGTGGTTGGACCTCGGACGGTGGCTGGAGTCTCTCGCGCCCTCTTCTTTCCCGAAGTTGGGGAGTTGTTTGGAGAATTTGCCCGGAGGTCATCCATTCCCAGTTTTGTTTACGGGGCGCACCCTTTTATCGGTTTCGGCACCCTGCGGGGCATTTTTTTCCCTTGTCTCTGACGGGCGTGCCTTTGCTTTCCCCTCCTCGCTGAGTTTCATCTTGTCATGGAGGGAGAGCAGTTTTTCTTGCCTTCTTCATGCCTCGTTTTCTTAAGAGTCTGTCGTCCCTCCTTGTTTTTTTCCGAGTTCGAGACCTGTGTGCATTTTTCCCTCACCAATAATTATTCCTCTCGATTCATCTAACCAGAACCTTGTTTTTCTCTTTTTTCACCGCCATTGAGAGAGAAATGGAATCCGGACGTCGAGAGTTCACCCTGACCTTCAAGTATTCAGAGATCTTCCTCTCGTTTTTCTACGAATTTCGTTGTCTTCGAGTCCCCCTTGAGGCTTCTTCGTCATTCTTGTTCTCTTTTTTTTTTTTTCATACATAGATCCCCCGCTCTCCCGGCCCCGTTCCCTCTGCTTAGGTGTGGTTCGTTGCCAAAGCTGCAAGTCTCGTCGGTTTCTTTTTCTGTTTTTGTCTGTCGGCTCCCCCTTTTTTTAAGCGCGCACTGATTCCCCGCCTGTCCTTCCCTAACGCGGTCTCCCCTCCTGTTCTGATCGGAATTGCATGTCCCCCAAGTCTCCCCTTTGACGTGCAAATGCCGCGTAGCCCGTCCTTTCTTTGAGGTTCCCCCCCCCACAATTCGGGTGCTTTTTTTGCGTTTTCCTCTTTTCAGCCGAACATTTTTTTAGCACCCACCCCCGGCTGCTCGACATTCTTCGGTGCTTTTGTGTGATATTCTTAGCGTCTCCCGAACAGTCCTGCTTCATGTCCTTCCTCTCGCTTACTCTATGTTGATGCCGTGCCGCCTGCTTTGACTAACCTCCCAGTGCCGGTGCTCCGGTTTTCATGAGCGCTGTCAGCACTGTCTCCCCCCATCCACCGTTCGCCTCTTGAAAGAGCGCAGCTCCCATCGATTTTTGCCTTCACTTTGAGGAGGTTTTCTTCGAAATCACCTAGTGCCTTACGGTCCTCTTCTTTGCCTTCACATCTTTAATTGACCCCCAACATCTTCTGGTGGTCGCCGTGGGTGTGTTTCTATCTTTCTCCTTTTTTCCCTGGTTTGTCCTCTCCCGTGTGGATTGACGTATAGCTTCCCACGTTTAGTTCTTAGCGCTTTTCGATTTCAGGTGACGTTTGAGTTACCCATCCTTCTTAGATGAACGTGTTTTTCTGTCCCTCCGTCGTAGTCCTGCGGGCATCTTCCCTCTTGCGGTCCTTTTCCGATCCCCCATCATGCTATCCCAAGAGATTCTTTTTCTTTTCTGGATCCATCATTCTCTTGCCAGCTTGGCTCGGCTCAGCGGCAGCCGTTTTCATCTCCTGGCTCTCTCGATATTATTGCGTCTATCCTTTTCTTCGCGGCGGTTTCTCCGCATCCTCTCTTTCTCCCAGTTTTTTTTTTCTAGCTTGTTCTTTTTGTGCGACGTTCAATGCCCAGCCCCTGTCTAGATCTGGCGCTTTTTGTCTTTCCCCGTGGTGCTAGCCGGCATTTTGCAAGATTGGCTCCCCGCGCTGATCTTCTCCTCCCCCCGCCTCTTTTCTTTGGGGATGATCGGCTGCCAGGTTGACTCCCAGGCCGGTCTCTGCGCCTGTGTTGTTCCCCGTTTTCCCGCCGACTCCCCGGCTGGCCCGCCTGCTTTCCTACGTCTCCCGCTCCTTTTCATCCTCCCCTCCCATCGAGGTTGACGCTTCTTCTGAACTGGCGCAGCCTTTCCCGTCCCCCTCCCTTTCACCGTTGACCGTTCGCAGATGGTCATTCGTTTGTCTCGGGCCCTGTCTCCCGTTCGTTTTTTCTCTGGCAACCCCTCCGACCCTTTGTTGGTTGGTTTAGGAGGGTTTTGTTTTTGTTTAGATGCTTTTTTTTCTTATTTTTTTTTTTTTTTTTTTTTGTCCTGTTTTGTTTTGTCTCCCCTTGGGCTGGCACGTCGATATTTTTTTTCCCCCGCTCTTTTTTCACCTGACGCGCGTTTTTCCTTGTTGTTCGCCCGGCGGTTTGTCCTGGTGTCGTCGCCTTTTCCAGGCCCTTAGTATCCTTATGTAACTTGATGACAATCTCGGACTCGATTTCCTTGTTTTTTTTCGCCCTTCTGGTTGGGTTTTGGCTCCCTGCCTTCTGTCCCCCCGCCTGTGCCACCGCATGTTTCGCTGAGCCCCCAACAACCCGTTTGTCCCTTCTGCTCAGCTTCAGCAGGTTACTGGCACGACCTGGCCGATATTTTCCCAGCACGACCTCCCCCCGGCCTCTCGCCGTGATTTTTTCATTATTTTCCTCAACCTCGCTTTGCTTGACGACCTGTTTTTTTGACCTCCCACGACCCTGCTCAGGCCGGAGCTGCTTGTGCCGTCCCCCTCGCCGTATTTTTTTAGCATTGTTCTTGGTCTGGTCATACTCCCCCTTTTTCGGTGCCGCTTTCTCGGCACATTCTGTCTTTTCAGTGGCGGGCCCTGCTCCCCCCTTGTCCCCCCCCCTTCCACCATCAGAGCCGATCTCAGAGAATGTTTTTCCCTCCCGCCCCCTCTGGTCAACGTTCGTCCGGTGCCTGCCATGGACCAGCCTCGCTGGATATTTTCCCACGTCCCGCCTCCTTCCTAGCACCATCTTCCCCTCGCCCCTACGTTGCTTCGTACCCACTGCCTCAGCGTTATTAGCCACTCTTTTTCTTCTCGCTTTTCCTACTTGTCGATCTTTTCTTACACTATTTCACATTGATGCCTTCTTACACTTGTTCACATGCCCCGCGTCGTCGCTCTCGTCTTGTTTGCATAGTTTTCCCTGGATAATCCTTCCCCACCGCCTTTCCCCTTTCTCTAACTGCTCGCACCCCAATGCTTTTCCGACCTCGGCCCGATCCGTCCCCCCCCCCCCCCCCCCCCGCGTTTGGGCGCACTTCTTTTCCTGCTTCCCCCCGGCGGACGCGACTCCGGCCCTTCCCCAACCGACCTCCGTAGATGGCTGCCCACCCCGTGCACAGTTTTTCCCACCCTTCCCCTCTCCCTTGGCTTTTTGGATCGTTTTCCCCCCCGGGGACGGTTTCTCTCCTTTACCCTCCACCACCACCACCTGCCCGGCGCCCCTTCCCCGTTTTTTTTATTCTTTCCTTTCTGCCCCAGGCTTCTCTATCACCACACGCACACCCTCTGCCCCAGAGACCCTCCCTATTTTGCCCCTCTCCGGCCCTTTTTCTTCTCTAAGTCTGAATTCGACCGATATTTTTTTTGTGGGTCTTTTGTCCCCATTTTCCAAACATCGCCCGCGTCCGGTGCCCCTTGGTCGCCCTACCCCTCTCTTATTTTCAAGTAGACCTTCACGAACGGCCTTTTGGATATCTGCTCGAGGCCTCCTTATAACCTCCCGGTTTTCGCGCCTCCCCTCCAGATCTGTTTGTTCTTTACCTTCCGGCACGGCCTTCTTTGG
>Ga0179593_1495749_pt1 | contig 13673 bp, 20 predicted proteins | sample CZODoug2_1_08_16_FD_185931 | JGI IMG/M metagenome (GOLD analysis project Ga0179593, IMG submission 185931) | Vadose zone soil fungal communities from Angelo Coast Range Reserve, California, USA - CZODoug2_1_08_16fungal (PacBio error correction) | ecosystem: Environmental > Terrestrial > Soil >... | reverse complement strand
CAGCTCCGGTGCCACCCTTTATTGGAGGTAAGGGAACACACGACTCCTCAAAACGGACATAGCCTCAGATTAGCTTGTTGCAGCTTTCGTCTTGACCGTGCTTGCGCAGGACTTTAGTTTCCCCTCCCCCTGTTTTTTTTTTTCCCCGGCATCGCACTGGAGGATTCCCTCAGACCGTCCTGTCCTCGTCCCACCCTTGATCTTTTTTTTGGTTTTTTGCCCCCCTTTGAACCAGTCACGATTCTTTTAACGGGGATCTCCTTCCCCCCGTAAGCCTCATCCCAGTTTGGTTGGCTCGTTGGGCACAGACCCTCTTAAGTCTTCCCTCAGGACTCTCCTCAAAAATAGGTGAAGAGGCTTTGCATCCTCCCCCTCCCTTTCGATTTTGTAAACATTTCTTAGCGCCGCCTGAAATGGCCATTTTTTGACTTTTTGCGAGCATTTAGGAAAGTTTAAAATTCTCCCCTCTTCGAGCCTTCTTCTCTTGTCTTTGACCCATCTCCTGACTCGTGGTCCTTCGCGACGTTCAGCCTTTAACTTTTCTAGTAGCAGGTTTTACCGCTCTTTCGATAACCCCTTTCACTCCTGTTTCATGAGTTTCCCACCAGTTTCAACCCTGTACCATTGTATTTCGTCTCGTCGAGATGTAGGTCTTCTCTTGGGATGTTTTCATTTCATGCTTGTTCGTTTGGTTCCGGGTTTATCATTCCGGTCTCCCCTTTTTCGGTCACGATTGACGTGGGCCAACGTTCATGGTGTTCCGGTTCCCAAAGTCGACCCCCCCCTCACCTCTCTCCGCACCGACACGTGTTCTTGCCCGCCGCCTTTCGAGTTCTCCCTCCTTCACGCTTACGAACTACGTCAATTTGGTACCCACTCTCCTTTTGTTTTTCCTTATTAGTTTGCGAGAAGCGTCCCGGCAAGAGGTGTGCTCCTTTCCTGCAGCGGGCGGCTGTTCACTCTCGTTGCCTCAGTGCCAGCGCGTCTCCCACCCCGAGTCTTCACTTTTTCGGTCGCCCACGTGGTCATCGTTGTTTTACAATGATTGGATTGCCGGAATAAGGATGGCCCCTCTTTCACCTTGCCCCACCCGGACGTTTCTTCCGAGCGGACAACCCCTCGAAAGCCCTGCTCTTTTAGCCCCGACTCCTTTGATCTCTTTTACGTTCGAAAGCCCTCCCTTTGCACTAGCGCACTGCCTCCCCCAGGAATTCTCGCCCGGCCCTGAACGTTGGCCTGTTTAGCTTTGACGTTTGCTTGTCATTCAGATCTCCTGATCATGCCCGAATCGTCTTCCGGTCGCCGGTTTTTAGCGTTTTCCATGCACCATAAAGACATTTCACATATCACTTGCGGCACCGCGACTATTCTGTCCCAGGTTTTGGTTTTCCCCTCTTTTCCGTGATTTTTGAGTCTGCGGCCCGAACCAACTGTATTTCGGAACGGTCCCTTCTGAGCGATTCTTCTCTTTCCATATCCTTTCCCCCAGAGCTCTTTGCCCTGGCGTGAGCAGATCATAAATTCTTCCGATCCCGGTTGCCCCTCTTCTTCCCTCCAATAAGCCTGCCGGTCGCCCTTTCACCCTTGTAGCTGTCTCTATAGGATCGACGGTACCTTTGACAGGGTGCACCTGTCCCTTTTGGGTCTTTCCCGCACGTTCCAGGATTCACTCTGCTCTGACCCTACAGGAAGGCGACCTCCTCCTAACACTTCTCCGCTTTTTCACCAACCCTCTCCCTTTTCCTGGTGCGGGCATTGCGCGCTTGGCCCTCTCTCATTTCGTACGGATCAGCTCTAGCCCTCTTTCTCCTGCGCGGTCTTCTTTCCCCCTTGCTACCCCCTCACCTCTGGGAAAACGAAGTTACTTTCTGCTTTGTTATTTCGTTTTGATCTTCTTGGTCGTTGCCCTTATCAATTTTGAAGAGAGATTTTTAGCCGGATTTGGCCTTCATCCCCCGTTTTTTACTCTTCCTTGAAGTAAAGCAATTGCGTCTAAGCGTCAGGAACACCCCTCTTCTCCTGTCAGACAGCTGAAAGCCGAGACCCCCCTTATAAAACCATTTCTGATCGCCGGATACTCTTTTCCCTTCGTTCTGATTCAGATCGCGGTGTTCGGCATGGACCCCCTTTTTTTTGCTTTTCCTATGCTGCCCCCCCCGGTTGCCCGAGATCAGGTTCCTCCGAGCCGAAATTGAACTCCTTGCTCAGTTTTTTTTTTTTTTTTACGTCCGGATTTTTTTTTTTGCGTTCTTTGCCGTTTAATTCCTTCTTTTTCCTCCCCTCCCTATGTTTTTTTGTTTTTAGAGTTCCTTCCAGGGGTCTGCACGGCACGACGCGCGCCTGAGCTCATGATACTACTTTCTACGCGTTTTTTTTGCCCTCCGGGCTAGTACGTCTCAATGAACTTTCCTCCGGTCCGCCGACGCCCTTCCAAAACCCCTCTCTACTCCCCCCCCGTCTACGGCTATCCGCATGCGCTTTCTTTGCTCTTCGCTTTCCCCCGTTGGATGTCTCCTCGGTTTCCCCCGCCGGCCGACTTGCTTCAATTGCTACTGCTTGAAGTGCGACGTTTTTGATCGCGGCGGGGGACCAACCGCCTTACTCGTGTTTCTTTTCGAATGGAAAACAGCGATAGCTGCCTCAAAGGAGTCTCCCCCTCCATTGTTTCCCGAATTTTCTTTTTTCCGGCTGTGTTAACCCCGCGGCCCCGACGCTGCTTTGGCCCCCTGTTCTCGACGCCACCTTTTTGAGAAGCTTTTGTCCCATTCCCGCTGAAAGTCCGCCCCCCGGAAGGTGGTGTTTCTTCGTTTTCCTCGTATTTTCCTCATGTGTGGTTCTACCGTTCAGTGTCATGTGAGATTCCCTGGGACCCCCCCTCTTCGATCACCGCCAATTTTTGCTTACCGTGCGGCACATTTCGTAGCTTAGTTCGGCCATGCGAAAATGTTGGACCCTTCTGCCTGACTATTAATGCCGCGTGCGGATGTTTCCCAGCTTAGGTCCGATCCTACGGGGAGTGTCGCTGCAACCTTCCCCCCGGCCCTAAAGTCTTCCAGATGATACGGATTCTTTTTTTCTTTCGTCCGTCATTATGGCGTCTCGATTGAGTTTCAGCCCTATACTTGTTGTCTTTTTTCCGTCCCCCCCTCTAAGGCGTGTTTGGCCCTCCAAAACCCGATCTCCGATTTTGGTCCAGGAGAGGGCCGATTACCCCTTTCTCTTTTGAATAGTTTGCGATTGCCTGGCGGGAAGTATCGCAGACTTAGTGATCCCTCCTGATCTGAAGCAACAAAATTTCCGGCTTCTTCCAATCTTTTTCCCCTCGCCAGCATTCCTGTCAGGCCGGCGTTCGTGGTATTCCTCTTTGAATTTTTTGACTTACTTGAGGACTTCCTAAAGAGGATTCCGTTCTGTTGGTCTGGGTGGCCAAGGCTTGTCCTTATTTTTTCTTCACGGTTTCCTGAGCGCAGGTAACTCGAACCCTGTCTAGCTGGGGACCACCTGTGAAAATTAATCCTCGGCGATGTCTAGCTTCAAGTGCTGTAGTTACGAGGCCTCCCTCCCCTCCGGCGGATTGACGCACCAAGTCCTTGCTTTCCGTCTAGTCTACACGCTCCAGCATAAGAAATCGTTTCTTTTTTTTTTCCTGTTACTTGGCCTTTTTCGGACTTTTTTTCAAGATGCGATAGAGGGGGTCAGGCGGACCCGAGGGGGAGACTCCTTCTGGTTTCCCATGTCCTTCCCACTTTTTCCCCTGAGGACGCGTTTGTCCTGTCCCAGGTCTCGCCCGTTCCGCTGACTTCTTTCACCACTTGCCCCGAGCGAGTCCGAATACAATGCGTCCGAACTCACGACCCTTTCCCAAACCTTTTTTTTTCGTTTTGACCCCATTTGCCACGGCCTGAACCTGCCTGTCCGTTGATCCAGCGCGCTTCCCCCACTGACTGGGTCGAACGCGTCGCTCCCCCTCTGGCTGATGTAACTTCCTCTGTTTCCATTTCTTAGCCTGCGTACGAAACTTTCGTGGATCTTTTCAAGACCCTTACCTGACTTTTCTCGCAACACGGTGATCATCCCCCTTTCATTCCTGGTTGCGAGAAGCTTGACGCTCCACTCTATTTCATGCGAATACTCTGCGCAGGGTTCTTCTATTGGCCTCCTAAGGCTTGATTGCTTTTCGCTCCTATAGCGGCAACGGATCTCTGGATTCCCTGCAGGTATTATCCAAGCTCAGCCGCTGGTCCCATGTGTTGGCTCTGCCGCGCCTTATGGTTCCTCATTCAGACTGTGCAGTCTTACTTAGCCGATAGTTGCCCCCGTGACTTGTCCCTCCTTTCGGCCCACCAGATAATAGCCTCTCCTCATGCGCTCCCTTATCCGGAGTCCCACCCAGAACTTTTCCGGTTTCAAGGGGTTGTGTCATCTAAGGGATTACGCCATCGAGTCTTCCCGAGCGGTTTAGCGCGTCACTATCCTTTATCCTGTTTTTGTTGTACTGGAGATTTTACAGGACCCGCACTCGGGGCCGCTTTTTTGTATCGACATTTCTTCCGTAAAATCTCGAAACAGTGTACACAGGCAGCTTCATCCCTCCCTCAGAGTGTATCTCGTCTTACGTGCGTGGTCCTTTCAGCTCAAGGATATGCTCCGAGTACACATCTAGCCACAGTTTCCTCACCCGTACCTCGCCTGGCCCAGAGAGAAATGGTACACCCCCTAAGGGTTCATTTACCCGGTCCTCTTGCCACCATTTGCCCATTCCATATTAACCCCTTTTGAGTCTCCCCTTCGGTTCTCTGGACCTCCAGGTGCCGCTATTAATCGCCGCCCTTAGGCCCGTCCCTCCGTAACCGCAGACTGGACCTTCCGCCGACCCCGGCGGGAGGTATTTGTAGTGTTTCCGCTTCCGCACTCGGATTTTTTTTCTATTCCTTTTTTTCGTGAGCCCCTGGTAACCTGTGTTCTTCTTTCGACCGTTTTTTATCTGACAGTGTTCACCTTCTCTCTTTAGACGGTCTCGTTCGCGCATTCGACGATCCATTGATAAGACTCCGTTCCTTACTTTTTTCCGCTTCCCAAGCGCTCCCCGTTCGCCAAGAACCCTGTTCCCAGGTTCATTTCCTTGGTCCCCGGAACCCCTTGGTCCTCGGATTACTTCGAGCCGTGGCCCCTTTTTTTTTTCCTTTTCCCTTTTGCACGCGTTTGGGCTACGGTTACCGTTTTCCAGGTTTCCTGAGCAATCAAGTCTCGCAGGGCCAACGGTCTCTTTTTACGAGTTGCTCCTGTGACACAAGCCGCTTGCCGGGCATTCGCGGCTTTTTTTTTGCTCTTGAGGGATCTCTCTCCTTGCCATCTCCGTCCTTCCACAGGTACAAATCCACGGCTTCTCTTCTTTTATCGAGAGGCGTTCTGGCAACTCCTTTTGTTTAGTTCCCCTCCTTTCCTTTAGCTTGGTTCCTGCCCTCACGCCCTTGATTATTCGTCTCTTCTTACGACCTCGGCTTCCAAGGTCGTTCAAAAGAACTCATAGCGGTTCTTTGCTCTTCTTTTTCCCCCCCCCCTGTTGGAGCGGCATAGGCGGGGTGCCACCTTACCACACTCCTTTTACAACACAGGAAAGTTTTTCCCCCCCCTTTTGCCAACCCCCCCCCCAACTCTCCTTTGTCCTCTTCGAACCTGATACCCCTATCCATGAACTTTTTCCGCTTATGCACTCATCGGCGAAATCCTCCCTTTCCGGCGGCCGCCGGAATCTGACTTTTTGCTTTCTCTCAGTAGGACGGTTTTTGCTGGGCAAGATCCGGTCTTTTTTTTTCCCGCATCGCGGCTCGTTATTATCGTTCCAGAACAGCCCCGACTCACCCCCCCTTTCTTGCCAGCAGCCCTGACAAACGCGCATTTGTATTGCCCGTTTGGAGCAACAATCAGATTGGTTCTGATCCCGGTCGCCCTCCCTGACCAAACGTTGTTGGTCTTTTGTTTCATCCCGACGAATCCCTTCTCGCTTCAAGAGGTCGGCCTTCGTTAGATATTTGCCATATCTTTTTTTCTTGCCGTGCAGTTGTCCGTCAGAGCCCGAAACCCCCTTTTTTTTCTTCGTCCCCTCCGGCTTTCCAGCCCTCGGCAATAAGTGTCTACGGTTTCACCCTTTTTTTTCTCCTGTGCCTGTCTTTTCCCCCGATCTTTTCTAATTCACCCTTCGTGACCTGTCCCCTTTTTGGCGGTGATCCTCACGGCGTTTGCTTTTCCCTCAGGCTTTCACGTCCTGACTGACCTTAACCTCTTATTACTCCTCTCCCGCCCCACACTCGGGTGATGCCTGGGGCAATTTGCCTCCGGCCCTTGCGACAATGCCCGATATTCTCGAAACTTTCCAGGAGGAGGAGATAGCCCCCTTTCGTTTTTTTTTTCCCCGTTGGAGTTCACAGACCCAATTCGACCCCTTTTTACCCTTTTTGGTTCGTCCCGCCCTTTTACCGTCCTCTTTTTCTGAGACTTCTCATCAACCTTGTTTTGTGTTGGTGATCCGTGCTCGTTCTCCGAGCTTCCATCGTTGCTTGGCCTCCTCAATTTTCGCGCCTTCGTCAGACTGTGGGAACCCCCTTTGCCGGTATTTTTTTGTCTCCGACAGTCGAAAATTTGATCCCCTCATGTTTGTTTCTCGCATTCAGCAGCGCGTCTTCTCGTTCGAGCTCATTCCGGTAATGGACCAACTGATTTTGTCCTGGACGATTAACTGCTCGTTGCACCAGCCGCTTCCTGATCCCCTGCACGCGTCGTAAAGTCTCTAGTAGCCCGCGTTACCGGCTTCTGAGGTCGCCGAGAGTGACTTTTTCTCCTCTCTGACTCTTCTTTTTTCCTCCTCCTGCTTTTTTTTTTTCCTTTTTCTCCCCGGAGCGAATGACACCGCTGACGAGACAAGGAAGCCTGGTTCCCTGCACAAAGTCTAGATCGTCTTCGCGCGTACAACTTCGCCCCACCCCCCCCCCCCCCCCCCCCCAGGTAAGTCCCTTCGAGGCTCTTCCATCCACAAATCCCCTTGTTTCCATCCGGATCTAGATCCGCGGTTTTTTTTTTTGGGGATTCCCTCCGTCTCTCCTGACATGTCCTTTGCGATCTCTGAACCTTGGTACCTTGCCTAGGTGTTACTGGCCGCTCGTAATACGGTGCCATGCTTTTTCGGTTTTCTAGTTCGCCGGCTGCTTCCCTCCCCCCCCCTCCTATAAATTTTTTCGCGTCCGAGACAGGATCGCTCGCCCCATTCCTCTGTTACAGACCACCAAGATTCTTTTAGTTTTTGCGTTTTGTTACCCATCCCCCTTAGGAAAACTCGAACGGGGTCTTGCTTCTCCGCTACTTACCCTCCCTTTTTTCCGTCTCTTTCCCAGCCTCCTCCGCCACCCTTGATGGATCTTTGTCGCCATAGTATTGAGGCCAATCTGCTCCTTCCACGTGTGTCTGTCATCGCGGAAGAGTTGGAACAACCCCCTCCTTTCTTGGCTCCCCCGACCTGTCCACTTCTGTCGCCCTTCTTTCCTTCGGGCAATCTCCCTTGTAGCTCACTTGTGCGACTGCTCTCTTTTGCCGTGCGTGCTTTGCTGGCCGATTCTTTATCGTTCTCCGCACGTCCGGGCTCTGCTGGTCCACCGGCCGGAAACCCTCCCTTTGCTTCTCGCGTATTCCTTCTCTGCGGCCACGGATTTCCTTTATGTTAGCCCCCGGATTTAACCTTTTTTTTTTTGCCTTGGAGGACCAACGTTCCGGACCGGGAAGTCGCTTTTTGCCCCTTAACACCCCTGTCTCCTCTGCAGAGGGGCCTGCCATGGTTGCTCCTTTCCTTTTTTTGGTTTGCGGCGGGGAATAAGGCGAGCTTGAGGTGCGGATCTAGCTTTCCTGCGCCCAATATCTTTTCCAGAGGTCGTTTCCTGGCTCGAAGTTCTTTCCTCCTTCCCCCTGGCGATCGTCATCTTTCGAGACTTTTTTTTTCCCTTCTTTTGATCTCCCATTCGTCAAGTTTTTCTCTTCGCCTGCTCCTTTGTGAGTTGGTGACCCGGACGGGGGCCTCAAAGTCCTCTGTTGTCGAGGGGCTTTTTTCCAGACTTCTCCCTTCTCATTACGACGCCACCCCCGGTGAGGCGGATAAATGTGGTTTTTCAGTACCCCCTTTGCATCCTCGGGTGGTGTGGGACTCACGACGAGTCCTTTTTTTTTCCGGTGACCTTGCCACGCATCTCAAGTCCGGGCGTGCCCTGTACAACCCCTCTTGCCCCTCCGCCTTCGCGCAAGAGCAATCTAATCCCCTTGTGAGTACACGATTCTCCGACTCACGGGATTCACTCTTCGCTCTCTTGGGTCCCTTCCCCCCCTAGGACGGGGGTCTTTGGAATTGGTACTGGTCCCCTTTTCCTCTTGGCAACGTCTTCCGCCTGGGGACATTCCGTCTCGCCCTTCTCCGCTTGACTTGCGAGCAGTCACCTCCTCGGCAGCCACTTACACTAGATTTTCCTGACCGTGCGACGATTCCCCCCCGCCGCCCTTTTTCACAACACTTTACCTTCTGACCGGGGTTGTCTGGTTGCGGTTGGAATATGCTGTAAAAAGCGGGCGCAGTCTACCCCCCCATCTTTTTTTGTTTTTTTTTTTTCTTTTCTTTTTTTTTTTTATTCATTCCTTCATTTCGCTTTTTGACGCCGGACGCAACTTTTTTTCCCAAAGGTTCTTTCTTTTCACCCGGTCGCCCCATATGTACCCACTTTTTTTTTTTTTGGGTCCTGATGATCGAAAAATTATTTCGTGACTTTTTTACCACTGCCGACTATGTTGTTGACGATGTTCGCCTCCCCGGAGCCTTCGCATGGGGATTTATTTCTTCCTTATGAGATCCGGACCTCATACGTGCTTGTGTTCAAATGTTTTTCCCCCTTCTTCGATACTCCCTGCTGTTGTTGTTCCGAGTGTTCTTGTACCTTCGATCCGATCCTCTAGCCGGACCCTTGATGCCGCCGCGCCCTCCGATTAGATCCTTTCGACTTTTGACGGTTTGCGTCCGGGGTTTGTTTCGTGGTGCGCGCCGGATTTGCCTACCTCCATTCTTCTCCCCGAGCTTTTTTCTTCGGTTACTGCGAGATGAGGTGGAATCCCCTGTTGTTGGTTTGCTCTCATAGTCCCCGCCGGCCCGAAGCGTTTCCTTTTATGGGCTTTTCCGGGGAATCCAATCCTCCCCCTCCCGCACTTGTCCCCACCCTTCCTCTCCTCCGCCTTTTGGTTTTTGACTTGCGTCCGGGCTGCTCTTTTGGGGAGCGATCTCTTGCGACGCTCGACCCGGCATAGCCATACGGGGATTCCCTTGACCGGTTTTCTGCACCCCCTAGCGTATCTGCAGAGCTGCCAACCCCCATTTTCACCCGTCCCGACCGTCCTGGGCGCTACTTTCCCTGTGCGAAATCTCTTTCCGAGCTTCGTGCGGGTCAACGCCATCCCTTAAGCTTCCCTTTCTTGAATCGCCCCACCTCTTCGGGTCGCATCTACCCGCCTCGCTTTTTTTTACATCCCTTGCCGCCGTTTAACTGGTCATCTGGCGACCGTGTCTAGCATTCAGTTTTCTTGGAAAAGCGACACCTTTTTTTTCTAGCTTTTTTGCTTGCCCGAGACGATTCCCCCCAGGCTTGCCCGCCCGCCTTTCCTTTGAGCGGTCTTCCCCGTTGTTCCGCAGCAGCAGGTACACCTTTTCGAGACCCTCGGACCTCCTTTTCGTTCCCTTTGGTTTTACATAAACCGGTGAACGGTTCGATTTCCTGTTTTCCCGGCTCGGGGGCTGTGTTTCGGAGGTACGCCTCGCGTACGGCGTCTTACGGGATCCTTTGGAGGTGGTGTAAGTTCCACCGCTCTCGTCCCCAGAGGTGCTCAGTTTACACCAGTACCCCGCGATCCCTCGCGGTCCGCTCACGCTCCCGCTTTATTCGAGCCCTCCTTCTCGCCTTATAAGCAACTACCACCTCCCATTTCTTAGGCTATCGTGCTCCTCCTTCGGGTCACGTACGGTTGACACTCAGGCATCTTCTCGGGTTCCGACACTTCTCGACGAAAGAGGTCGTACTCACACCGAGGGTTTTCCCCAGGGCTCAAGCCCCACCGAATCTCCTAGTGGCCGGTTTTCCCGTGCCAATGCTTCGCCCCCTGCATCAGCAAAGCGTCACAAGTCTTGACCCCAGAGGATTTTCCCCCGTGCACCCCTTTTTTCGCTTAACAACCCCCTCCTTTATTTTTTCTTTTGGATTCAACCCTCAATATAGACTCCCCAAATTAGAGCCTCCTTCTTTTTTCTCCTCTTTGCCCCCGACCTATCCTCCTTATGTATTTTGTTTTCCGATTCCGGCATCCATATGTTTTCCCCGCCTGTGTGACGTTGGTGGCCTGTCGGCATGATATGATTCCGCACCTTCGGGTACCCCGCAGTAGGCCGCAAACTTTGCCCGACGGAATTCACAGCTCACTTGCCAGGTCCCTGCACCTTTTCCCTATCTTTTTTCTTCCGTTTTTTGTTGGCGTCCCCCTCTCCTGCCTTTTTTTTGGAGTACTGCCGAGCCCCCCCAACCTTAATCTTCGTGGTGTCCTCATCGCTCGTCCACCTTGCGTCGGAGATCCTTCCCTCTTCTAGGCTTTCTTTCCTTTGCCGTTGCGCCTAGCCCTCTCAACCGGAATACCATCCTGTTACCGCCAGTGGCCCCTCCTCGCCATTTCTTGCATTTTCCGAACCTTGTCCTTGTGCGCCCCCCCCCCTGATTTTATCTGACTCCGCACCTCCTATTCCCTCCCGGTATCCCCCTCACGCAGTTGTTCCTGTTATTTTCACCGAGCTCTGCCGCCTATGACGAGATTCCCGTCCCACTATGCGACGATTTCTGCTAGTCCTCAGGGGAGTATGTTAGTTTGCGTTTTTGCCCCGATCCTTCCGAAAAAGTTGTGCCGTTTTTTTAGTTTAGAGCACATCGGTTTGCTGGGTGCCGCGTTTGTGCCGCCCTCCTTTTTTAGGGTGCCCATAAGTTTCAGAATTTGGTCCTTTGCGGTCCTCTTTCGTGCACGTCGAGCACGATGTCCCTGTTTGCGGCTATTACCCGCCCGTGACGGCCGTCCCCATCCATTGAGATCCTTTACGTACTTCTCTTCATGGGTAAAACAGAGGCGGTCGCCGAGTTGCTCCCAACCGTTCCTCATGAGTGTCTTTCCCGTCTTTCATCAAGGCGCGTCTCTCCCAGTTGTTTTATACTCTTGTCGTCCTCGGTAATGGACCCACACTGTCTGGTGTCTGTCCTGATGACACGGCATGGTTTCGGTGACACGAGCTTTTTTTCTTTTACTCCTCAGTGTTACCGCCCTTGGAAGGTGACGTTTTTCTTGTCGGCTTTGGGTTCCCTGCCTCCTTTCCCCTTTTTTCCCTGCTCTCTCTTGGGCCATTTTCTTTCCCCTGTGTTGTTGTGTTCCCCCCTCCGCTCCGCGAATTCCCTGAAGCCCCAGAAGCATGTGAACGCAAACGTGATACTCCGCGCTTACGGTCTTCCTTCCTCTGTCCTGTGGAACTGCTATTCTGGCATTTCCACCAGACCGGTCATATGGAGCTATCTCTCGCCGCGGCCCCCGATCTGTGCGATTAAGACGGCTGATCCCATGTATGGGCTCCAACGCCCGAACCCTTTCTTCCTGCGCATAGGTTTGCCCTACTCCTCATACGCGCGGCAATCTGGGTCCGGCTATTGCGTTCCCTTTGACCTCTCTCTCCCCCCGCCCCAGCATTCACATTTTCGACGGCAATGCCCTGACTCGTTCTCTGGCCGCCAATTTCCTTTGCAGACCAACCCCCTTTTTTCGTTTTTTTGCCCCCTGTCCTTTCTGTGCGCGGCCTCCCCCTTCGCCCGCCGTGGTGCCCTCCTACCTCTGTAGCCCTTGTTTCTCTAGCCGGCCCGTCCTCCCCCTTCAGTCACGAAGGCCAGTTGGTGGCCGCTTCCCATATCCACGGTACTTCAGTTCGTCCTTATCGTTCCCCCCCTTGACGAGCATGGGTTACCACCCCGCTTCGTCTCCCGTAAGGGCAGGTCACCCTCTGCGCCCCGTAGTATCTCGGGTCGCGCCCGAAATTTGCCTCGGCCTGGGGGCCTTATGGGATGGCCTGACTCTTGAGGGTCGATTTTTCCGAGTTGACCTTGTGCAACCTCCCCTTGCCAAGTGTGGCCCTCGTCTTCTCTCTATGTTTTGTTTTCCTCCAAAGCCGGCAAGGATTGGCCTGCCTCTGTGATAACATTTGTTCACCGTGTTGGTGCTTTCTGCCTTCCGTCGGCCGGACACGCGGAGGCCCCGGGGTTGCCCTCCCAGGTCGCTCCCGGAAAAGTCCGGTGCCCTGGGTGCTATAATTCGTCTGGTTTCGTTGCTTCGCTAGGAAGCCTCGAGTTTTTTGCCTCCTTTTCCGTGTCGCTCTGTACATCCCCAACGCTAGACTTTCAGGTTCGATGCCGGTCTCGCGTTCCTTCAGTCCTTCCTTCTCTTTCGCCGATGTTCGTTCATCGGTTCTTTGCTTTGGGATCGATCTTTTCGTCAGTCCATACCCGCAAGTATGCGGTTCCTCGATTTTCCGAAGTCCCCTCTGTTGTATGAATTTGTTTCTCTGCCACGCCTGAGTTTTGCAGTTCCCCGCAGACCCCTCTAGGCCGTCAGGTGCGGGAAATTGACCCCCACTCGTTCCTTCTGTCTCCGACCGCGCTTCCCTCGTATTCGTAAGGCCCCTCCCTTTCACTGACGATGGCCAAGTCTTGTCCCGCCTCCTTTCGATAACGCGCATCATCCACTTTTGATTTGTCACACTGACGTGCCGTTATCCTGCCTGTATACCTCAGGACTGATACTAGGCTTCCTTGGAGGCCAGACCTGATTTTTCTGACCCCTTAGACTTAGGTAACATTTCGTACGAGTGGAATGCTCCTACGGACCAAGTTTCGCCCGTCGGAAATTTTTTTGTCCCGAGGTGGCCCACCTCACGGAAGATAGGTCTCCCCACGAGCCGTCCTCCTATCAATTTTAATTCCCCCCTTTCTTTTACCCCCCCCTTCAAAGCTGAACACTCTTGTCTGATTGTTTCTAAGATCGGTCTTCATAAGATGCTGATGACTTCCCGAGGCTTTAATCAACCGCTCGTCGCGTTTACTATCCTTATTTTCCTGACCTAAGATTTCCTCCAATTCTATCCTTTTCCCAAGGAATTTCTTCGATGCTCTTCAATTTTTCGAATCTGCTCCCATTTTTTTAGGGCGCTATTGACGCGCACGTTCGTGTTAATGAGCCACCTCTCCGCATAGGTTTCTTGAGGTCCTGCGGCCTTCATGTTTTGACCTCCGAGACTCTAGTGGGTAACTGTATTCCTTGTACGTCCGAAGGAGTCCCCCTTAATTTTTCGTCCCTTCATTTGTTTGGCAACTGTCGCAGTCTGGGTGGTTCACCTCTTTCCCGAATGTCCGCGCCGATGGCGAGGACGTTCAAGTGCTCGTCGGCTATGCGCGATTTCCGCCCCCTGCAATGAGGGGGGGTCACCCCCTAAGGTCTTCAGCTGCGGGGGTCAATCAGGTCCTTGGTCGTGATGTTTCCCGCAAAGCTTTCGATACATAGGACACTCGCGGTTCTCCCGTGAA
>Ga0179593_1383800_pt1 | contig 13673 bp, 17 predicted proteins | sample CZODoug2_1_08_16_FD_185931 | JGI IMG/M metagenome (GOLD analysis project Ga0179593, IMG submission 185931) | Vadose zone soil fungal communities from Angelo Coast Range Reserve, California, USA - CZODoug2_1_08_16fungal (PacBio error correction) | ecosystem: Environmental > Terrestrial > Soil >... | reverse complement strand
CTAGTATTTTCCCCTATTTCCCCCCCCCCCCCGTTTTCTTGATTGTCGCGGGACTTGCAGAGAATCTCGGGTCCTATTTAACTTTCGCTTTTTTCCCTTTTTCCATCGTATCGGTCGCCTTGTAGTCCCATTTTAAATCCCCCCTTTTGGTTTGTTGAGTCGGTATGCAAAGGCCGAACGCCTTGAATTTTTGCTGATCCTCCCCTTCCTCCCCCCAGACGATGATGATGGTGAAAAACTGTTCTGACCTCTCTCGCGAGCTCATCCCCATTCTCACCCCAGGCAATATTTTTAATACGTGCGTGTCATAGACAGGTGATTGGTTTGTTCGAACGTACTTATTTGCGGCGCCCCGGGATTTCATTTACGTTTTCTTTTCCTTCGTTGAAAGGCTCCCACGTTTAGATTCCTCCGTTACCTTTTCCCCGGCGTAAACTTTCCTGGGAAAATCCTAGAAGTACCATGTTGGTTTTTTCTTCGCGTTACGATTACGTTGGAATCTTTTTTCCTGCTTACACTTGGTTTCTTTTTTCCCGGCCCCCTCCATTCAAGTCGAACCCACCCACAGCGATGTGTTTTGCTTTTCCAATTACCTTGACAAGTCCTGTCCTGTACCTTTAATCGCAGTCCCCATCCCGCAATCCGCCCTCAGGACCAAGAGGAATTTCCCCCCCCCGTTTTTTCTGTCGAAAGCGCCTACGTATCTAAGCCCTTTACCTTTTGGCAGTGGCTGCTTCCGGACGGATTTTACAGCTTGTCGGGATCCACTTTTACTTTTTCCCACCAAATTCCTGCGCCCCCGTCGTGGCTACAAAGAGTTCCCTTCGGCGATTACGATAAACGAGCATGACTCCTGTTTCCCCTGCTTAAGTTTTTCTTATGATGCTTCTCATCTTTGACGCTTGTGAGTGTCTTACCCGTGGCATGGAAGTTTACCTTTTCAAATCATTCCGAAAACAGTTAAAAGTCAGTAAGAATGCCTCTCACCCCAGAACTACCCTTTTCCAACTTATTGCTGAATATTAGATTCTTATACGAGTTCCCTTGACATATGTTCTTGGCCCCCTCCTTGGTTGTCATCCCCCTTTTTCTTTTTCGTGCTTAGACGTTTGCCGCCCCCCATCTTTTTGGCTCAGGACCATCCTTTGCAAGTTGTGGTTTCCAATTGAGGATCATACCTCCCTTCCCCTCCTCTCCACATCACCAATTTCCATTTCTGATACAATTTTTTTTTCCTGTACTCTTCTTTGAGCGGTCCCTCTCCAGACTTGGGGGCCCCTACTTTTATTTTCCCCGCCAATCCGTCGACAATTCAACCCCAGGGTCGTCCCCTGCGTCGATAACAGGTTTCCTTGGCGCCCGCGAGATATGCCCTTCACCGCTCCCCCCCGTTATCGATGTGCGGCTGATGTTCAGCTATGGTGGTGTCAAAATCGTTTTTGACCCTCCCCGGCAACGCTGCCACTGCCACAGGAACTTTCCCCCGTACTCTTTTTGGTCACTTATGTTTGGCGGAATAGTCCATCGGAAGTCTGCTGAAGTCCCGTTTTTTATTTTTTTCCGCCCCCCCAGTTTTTGCTTTCGACTCCCCCTCTCCCTTTGAACGAGCACGTGGTCATATTAAAAGATAAAGTGAAAAGGACGTCGTTTCCAGCCCCTGTCACCTTTTTACGTCGCTTTCGGACCGTGGCGACTTCACGCTCATTCGTGCTTTCCATCTTTCGCCCGGCTTGCCTTAGGATGTCACACAGCCCCTGTTCACACTTTCTTTCACCCTACGCTCATCAACTCTGATTTTCGGTTCCATTCCCCTGCAGCCGGTAGATGTTCAGGGAAACTGGCTCCTTGTGTTGATGCGCGTTGTCCATCCTTTTACTCCTTTTTCCACTATGTCCCCCAGGTGGTATTTTTTTTCTTTCCCACCACGGCTCACAGTTGACGCTTTTTCAGTGGGAATAGTCATCGATGATGAAATATTTTCTCGAACTTCGAGTTTCCTTTGAGACTTCGACTGAGTATTCGCACGCTGGCCAAGGGACCCTTTTTCTTTTGCTTTGTGATGGAAACCACTTCTTCTGTGAGTATTTACCTGAACCAATCTCTCTCCCTCCGTTTTGGTGTGCGTGTAAACTCACCTTCCTTCCCAGAGTTGTTTCCCACGAAATCCCTGATTCGTGGTCTCGTATCGCCTGAATCCTCGGTCTACTCATTCTTCCATGATACGAAAAAATCTCGAACTGATGTAGTCATCGTCCTTTTTCCCCTGCCCCCCGGCACAGAGTAGCTCGTCACCTGATGTGTTCCGGAAAAACCATTCCATCCTTTTTAATTTAGAGTAAAGTTCCCTTCTCTGCCGGGATGGCCACGCGGGCTCCCCCCACAGGCGCCAGTCAATGAACATCCTCCCGAACCAGGTTTTTGATTGCGAGATTCGCCAACTCAGTGTTCTCTAGAGATGTCCACTACCTCCTGTCTTTGACCCTAGGAAATATCGTTAAAAATGAGTTTCAAGCCTGTGTTTTCTGTGCCCGCCCATTTCATAGCTCTCGCCCCATTTTCCGCGACTGTAAGTGTTTTTGACTACCTCTTTCCTTGGAACTTGACGCTTTGCAAAAAGTATGAAGTACCCGTCTTTTTGAACGCGAATTAGTGCGTCCGTTATTTCGCTTTCGTAGTATTTTTGCAAAATAGCGGCAGAGGGTGCTACTTCTACCGATGACGTTCCTAGCTCTCCGCCCCTGTGTAATTTTACTTCCCAAGCGCCGGAGTCCCCACTTTTTATGGGGCCAGGATCCCTGCTTAGGGGATCCTTTTCCCTCCGCTGTTTTTTCCCCTCCAAGAAAACGAGACCTGACAGGGGTTCTCCCGTTTAGATTATGGGCCTATAAGTCCTACTGGTTTTCCCCGCCCCCCCACCGGTCCTCTTCACTCGTCCAAGGTTGTAATTGGAGATGACTGATGAGTGTCGGCGGAATTCTCGGTGTCTTTCTTCCCCCCGGGATTTTTAAGGGACCGCCAACGATCCTTCACTCTGTTATCAGCTTTTCTGATCTTCCCGGATTGAGTGTTGGGAGTAGTTTTTTCGGCGTCCTTTGAGACTTACATGTACTTGTCTCCTCACACCCTCTGTCGATCCCCTCCACTTAAGTACAGTAATTTCCCCCGGCAAAATCGAGGACTTTGACCCACTGATTCTCGATTTTCCCTGTCCTGATCTTGCCGAGCGGGCACCTTACCCCTAGGTGAAAAGTTCATTTATTTTTTTTGGCCTTTCAGCGTCCCTTAGACCTGGTTGATTGATCTTGGGAAAAAATCCCCTACCTCAGGAATGTATAACAAAAATCATCTTCTCCCCTTTCCCATCAGGCATCACGCCGTTTATCAGGTTAAGATTATCGTTTATCCCCGTTTTTTTTTCCCTTTCGCCGGAACGATTTACTTTTGTTCGTCTCAACCGTTTTTCGCAGCGAGTTTTTTTCTTCCGATTTCCCCGACCAAGCCCTGCAACTTCCTTAAATCCCCCCCTGCCACCGGTCGAGGGCTTTCCAATTTCGTTCTCTTCCCGAAAGGTTTAGTTCCTCATGTTTTTTTGTTCTTTCCTTTCGGTGTCACCGTTTCAGAACATTTTTTGTTAAAAGCCCTACCCAGGACTACCCGCCCGTCGGGAGCGAGCTTGTTTTTCGTTGGGCCTGCAAACTTAACCCTTTTAAGCCGCCCTCAGACCGTGGATTGCACTCGGCTCACCTGTGAGATGAATCATGACGACGACTTCTTATCTTATTTCCTGAAAGTTTAGCCTTTTCAACGCTTTTCACCGAACAGTGTGCCCCTCAGTTATCCACTAAGTTCCCAGCCCCCGCTCGGTTCCCCTTTTTTGCTCTGATGCCGTTAGATCGAGTTCTCCCATCACCCTTCCTGACTATGAACCTACTTATTCACCGTTTGTTCTAACCGTTTTTCGTTTGGCGCCTTTCCCTTTCAGCTAATTGCTTTCAGTTTCTTTTCAGGCTTCTCTTTTCTTGACCGGAAATCCCCTCCCCCTCCTTTTTCCAGCGGTCGAGTTCTTTGCATCTCTGTTCATCCCCCTCTCCGTTTTTGATCGAGCTGCAAGACCTTGAAAAATCTTGAATCTCTTTGATCCCCCTCTCTCCCGCGGTCCTTTGTCAAGACACATTGTTCTCAGCCGCCTATTCTGCATTCACTCCTCCCACAAGTTTTTTCTTGCCAATGACCGTGCGCTTCAGTAGTCCAGGGATGGTTTGCTTGTTCGAACTGACCTCTTTGCCGAGAGTATTGTCCTCTTTTTTTTCCATTTTAATTTTATGTGAAGACCCTCAGGGCGCAACTGTCTTCTAGGAAAGCTTTTTTCTCAACCGTTTCGTTCCAACCATGCACCAAATCCGTCGGCCCTTGATGATTCAGTGAACAATTTTTTCCGTCGAGCTATCGCGTAACTCTTGGGGGACCAAAGGGGTTCTTTTCTTCCACACCAGACGCAAAAGCACCATCTTTCTCCCCGAGATGGCGGTACCCTACCCTTTCTAGTTTTACAAAGTTTTTCCTGAGAACGGTACTAACCCCCTCCTTCCCCTCCTCACACAGTTTGATCGCCGAACACGTGGAGGCCCCGAATCCTCCCTTTCATTGACTCCAGGCTCCAGTGTCGTGTTTTTCCTTCCGTCTTTCACTCAAGTCTCTGGCTTTTTCAGGGCATCTGACTGTAACCATAAGGTTCCGACAAAATTTGTCTTTCACGCTGTCAATTCTTTTCAGTTCGATTTCTCCAACGTCTTGAAGTGCCTAACGACCCCTTCTGTAACTATCCCGCTTTTCAGTTTTATGATTGCCTTCCCCTTTAAGATGGAGTTTCCCAGCCTTCTTTCTGATCTTTTTTCCCCCCCTACGATCCAAACATTTTTTACCGCGAAGCCTTCCTTCACGCACACTCCCGCAGACCCTTCACAGGAGTGTCTGCGTTGATTTTCCATCTTCCTCCTTTCCCTCGGCACTAGAACTGTTTTCCTTCCTAGTTAAGTTTTGTGCCGACATTAATTTTCCTCGTGCTGAGGCGCAGAGTTCGGCTTATCCCCTTTCTGTCCAAAGTTGTTGTCCAGACAAGAAATCTCGTTCAATGAGAACCTCCCATATAAGAACACTTAGGACCCATCTAATCTCCATCCCCTGACTCTTCTTGCGGCCATTATCCACCGGTCTCACCCTTTTCTGACCCTCCCCCCGAAATAAGTCTCTCCCTTAAAAAAGTGACGCGTCTGGCATCCATTATACAAATGTGCCTTTGCCAGAAAGTAGTCTTTTCTCTTAGATTCACCAGAGCCAATCTCCAACCCTCCTTTTCTCGATGTGCGCGGCCTGGATCGATACAAATATCCCTCGACCGGAGGACTGAACTCTGGACACCGGAACTTTCCCTACCTGCCGGTTCGAGTTACTTTTATCCCCTTGTCCCGGAGTTTCTTCAGAGGTACCTCCTCCTGTTCAATGTTGCTTGCGTCCCTTAGTTGACCAATCGCAACTCCATTCCCTTTCTCACGTGGTTTGGGTTAGCTATTTCGCAACGTTAAGGCTCATACCTTTCTCCTCCCCCACACCTGTTGTCAATTGTCTTTCACAGAGGCGAAGAAGCTTTATTGTCCCCTCTTACCGAACGGCGAACTTAGGTGTATTTCGATTCCCATTTTAGGGACATGCGTACCTACCCCCGATTTTCGGCATGCATTCTTTCCAGGTCTTTATTGAATTCCCCATTTCCACTTCGTGCTTTTGATTTCGAACGTTCCCCCCGCCTCTATTAAAAATTTATTTTTTTTTTTCTCTTCGGTTTTCTTTTTGGTCCCCCCCCCCCACTCCTTTTCTTCTCGTTGTACTGCTTTTTCAGTGCACAATAGACCCCTCTCCCCTTTCCTTTTCGTTCTCGAAAATATAGCTCCCATTGGCAGAGAAGGCGCGTTTCGATGATTGTTTCCCAAGGAAAATTCCCTTCTCCAAAACCTCTTTGGTGCTTTTATATTTTTTCCTCCCCCCCCCCCTCTCCTTTTCTGTTTTTTCGTTGGAGGACCCCTCACCAAGGAAAGAGTGGTGTCCCCCCCGACAGTACGATTTCCGGTGGCCTACGAGAAAGACCTCTCTTTCCATTTCCCCCTTTTTTTTACAAATATTTGGATTTTTCGTCGAGGAAATGCCCACGCCCTTCCTTCAACGGCCTGATCATAGTGATTTCTCTACCAATCCATGCCTCTCCTTTTCGATAATGGAAGACTAGGAAGGGTGGCCCGCCTTCCTCCCACACCCCTCCATCCATTTTTCGAATGAAGCCGTCGGCTTGCTTTCTTCCCCTCTTCAGATTATATGATTTTAATGTATACTACTATGCGAACCGGAAATATCTAAAACACCTCATTCCTGGGCGGAAGTTTGACTCATATCGTCTTCCTGAACGTCCCTGATTCCTTCCCCAGTGTTGAAACCTATGCGGATACCCCCCGAATGGTTCCACCTCCGTACCTGGATTAGTTTGAGCTATCTGCTACAACTATCATTCCCTTTCGCTGTCTTAGACTTGCAAGGCGGAAGAGCGGGCGTTCCCCTCCTGATTACCTTTTTGTCTTATGCGTGCTCCGAAGAAGTGACGGAAGGAGAGACGGAGTACTTTCTGGGGCACCTTTCTTAGAGGACAGCTGCGTTTTTTCGCCTTTCCCCCAATCGTTGCAAACGAGACCTTCCGTTGGCCCTGTTGCTTCTTGGTCACCCTAATAGAAATCATTCATTGGGCAGGGACCACCTTTATGCAGAATCTGCCTTCCCCCCCCTTTCACGGTCCCTTTATGACCTGCGGCCCCCCCTCTTCCCGGGAGTTCACTTTGGCCCTGGAAATCCACTCGAATAGTCATGATGTCTCGTGGATATGCGTGTTTATGGTTCCTGTTCGAGGTAGTTTTTCAATGGGTACCTACCCTTTCACATGAGCCGTAAACTCATCAGCCCCTCCCCCAACCACCTGCAATATCCTCCCAGCCCCCTTTGCATTTATCTTCCGCTGACTTAGGGAGGATGGCAATCCCTCGGGCAAGCCCCACTCCGCAAGTTCTTCTTAGTTGAGCCGGGCCGGAGTATCTCCGTTTACTGTGGGGACGGCTGTGTACCCCTCTCACGGCGCTTTCCAACAGTCACAAGAGTTCACAGTCTTTTCAATCCGACTTGAGACGGTCCCTTTACGTTCCATTATCTAGTCCTTCTATCAGGAACGACTTACTGATGGAGTCCCCTTTCAAGCCTCCAGATTTGTGTTTCCCTTCTTCTCATCATTTTTTCCTTTGCCCATTCGTGCAAATCGCTTAAAGAAACGTAAACATTGCGGATTCCCATGGAGAATCAGCCGGTCGACCTTCAGCCTAGTATGGCTTGGGAGATTGCCTCCTTTTGCAGCATATAAGTTCAGCCTTCATTTTAATTTTCCCCCTGTACGTACCCTCTCGTTTGGAGCCCAGAGGGCTTGTATTGTTTTGGGAATTCTTAGGCCCCACCAAAGAACCCCTTTTCGCCGAATTAAGTATGCTAGTTAGTCCTCTGCTTCAACGGTGATCCTGCTCCACCGCATTTTTTTCTTTTCGCGAGAGTGATGGAAAAGTTTCTCCATTTTGAAACTTTCCTTCATCTGACTTTTGAGCCTTTTTAGGACCAGATTCTCCTGTTATAGGCCTCCCTCGAGTTTCCAGCTTTTTTCTTGTTCTGAATCCCCCGCTCCTGGATAACTTATTCAAAGATCCCCCCCTGATGGGCGGAACTTTCTTTCGAACTCCCGTTCGTCTCAATCTGTTCAGCCTCCTTCTTTTGACAGATGTTTTCCCACCCTCAGAGATTTCAAGTTTCTCCTTCTGTGCATCTCTCTTTTTCAATAATAAGTTTTTGTTATCTCTCTCTCAAGCAAGTCGTCCCACGATTGTTTTCCATCCTCTTTGAGATTTCCTCTAAGAAACGCTCCCGCTGTGAACTCGCCCCTTGGGACATAGCATTCCTTCCCCCCATTTTTCCTTACAAATAACATCCCAGGAGCGTGCTTAAGCTTTGCGTTTTCCTAGTAATTGATTTTCCTTACAGGAAAGCTTGATCCTCGAGTCTGGAAGTTCTTTCTTCCAAGATTTTTAGGCGGGTTGTTTGAAAGGCCCTTCTCCCCAACTAGACTGTACCGGTTTTTTCTTTTTGCAGCCTCCGGCTGACCAAGTTCAGGTAAACCCTTCTCTGTTCCCTTCGGTGGCGCAGTATTCTAGAACTTAACGAAGAGCGACCTCTTCCCTTCGAATTCTTTTGACCTTTTCCACTTTTGTGACACCCCCTTTTTATTTTTGCATTTTACATCCAGCTTGAACCAAGACCCCCCCCGATCACTAGGGTCTGGTTTCCCTTACCGTTACTCTTTTACAAGTGTTCCTGTGCCATTTTTCGGTCCCCCTCCCTTCAACTCTCCAGGGCCCGACTTTGAACACGTTTCCCTCCTGTTGAATCGCGTAGGATTTACCCTCACCCTTTTTTTCTTGGTATTCTATTGCACAACTCTTCTTCTGCAGGTTAGATTGACACCGCCTTCCCCCGAACCGAAATAATTCTTTAGTGGATATCACATCGAGTCCCTTCGGTTGCGTCAATGATAAATGCCGTCTTTCATGAAACTGCGTACACTTTTATCGTGGTGTCTCTCTGTATTTGAGTGTTTATGGTTTTCCCTCCACGCTGCTTTTGACTCAAGGACCCTCCCATCCAACAGTCCCCGAATACTCCTTCCCCTCCGCACATCCCGCCCCCCTACATTGTACGGTTGTCTTCCCTCCCTCTGTCTGTCAGTCCCATGCGATTTCCCTCGTAATTCATTGTCCCTTCCTCTTTGACCGATTGTACCTTTTTTTTTCTTTCTTTCCCAGCCTCTTCGTGGTGTAAGGCAACCTTTTTGAAAAATTGCTTTAGCAATGACCCCAGCCTTCCCGCGGTTCATCACCGAAGATTCACCTTCTTAACCCCCCCCCCTAATTCTTTTTATGATCGTGATCGGACCATTTCTTGAAATCCCAAAAGAACATCACACGTTCTCGCCCTTAAAAGTGGGTATGACAGTATGGATCCTTCGATTGCGGGGACGCCCCAATTTCCCGAGTTGCTCCTTATATGACCGAAGAACAACTATAAAAAATTCAAGTTTTCTATCATTTCCTCGGATTTCTTTACAGCTCTGACCAACATCGACCTTCGTTGGACGATTTTTCCATTTCCCCACCTTTGTATAAGTAATCATATTTTTTTCTCTGTTTTTAAATTAGGCGTCTACAATTCGGCCGATCTAGTAATGGTCTTCTCCGGGCACGCCCCGTGCGTCCGCTCTGTGCCTCGAATGCCTCTCCCAGGAATCACGGTCTGTATTATTCGGCACTGGCCATTTCAGGCCAGGACGTCTTTTTCAATCACTTCCCACTGGGCTTAAAATTTTTCTTCTGGGTACACGTTTCATCGATTTGCTTACGTATGCCGTCTGGGACCTACCGGTTGGTCCACTATCTTCTATTTAATACCGGACGGACACTCGCACATTCGAAATATGCTTTTTCGGCCAGCATTTTCGCCAAGCTGGTTATGCCTCCTTTTTCCCTTTATTGTGCCTATATGTGGCCATCGGCCTCTTCTACCATTTTCTCATGACGCCTTCCCTTCTTTTGTCGACACACCTCTCTCCTGAGTTAATCTTAGTTTTCCAGTTAGATGTCCAATAATAGTTCTCTTTTCAAATATTTTTCTTCCAGAGTTGAAGACCGATTTCTTGCTTCTGCTGCCCCCCCTCTCAAGGGATGGCTTTGGCAACCTTGGTTCATTTAATGACAACTCTTTTTCATAATATCCCTTTTGTTGTTTCCGCTTTTTTTCTGAAATCCACAACGCTATTGGTGTCTCCGCATTCCTTCCCCCCCTTTTTTCCGCGTACATGTTTTTAACCCCTCATCGTTCAAACTCTTTTCCTGATATGGAATTCTTCTACGATTGCCCCACCGCCCCCTCGACGCGGGTTATTTTTCATTCCAACTCCCTCCTTTTCCCTCTTCACAATGTCCATTAGATCCTTTATGGCCACGCTTCAGATCCCCACACAGCCACTCCCTTTTTAGAGAAGCCCTACTTTCCCATTCTTGCCTGCTCCCCGACAACTCGTCGCGTCAATGTAACGAAGTTAATCGGACCTATCTTTTCCCACCTGAATTGTGTTTTACATCCCTGTCTGATGTTGTTCACGCAAATCCCTGCCTTCCTTATTTCCTTACCGCACAGGGTTGAACAGACCGTAAAATACTCAAATCCTATGGCGGGAAGTTTTCCTTGCTTCATAGTGCGCCCCCTCCCCCTTTATGAGTTCGGGGGCGATCTCCCCTTTTTCTTTTTGAAACCCATAGGCCGTTCTGGAGTGAGCGTGCTCTACCTATGCCGCAATCTTAGACTGTCCTTAGCCCGAAGGGCCTTTCACCTATTGCTTACGCGGCCCCTTGGGGCCATTTGTGTTACTACGGTAGCTTATTTCGTCCACGTTGACCTACGATTTATTTGTGCTCCTTTATCCCCCCTTTTTTTCCCTAACTCTATTCGGCCATAAACGTTATCCTGATGAATACCCCCTGTCCGCGTTGAATTGAGAGATATTCGGCTATCTCGGTGATTTTCCCTCTTTTCGAGACCCCTCCACGTCCTTTTGATTAGGCCCGTTAATGTGCCCCTTTTTTTTATTTCTGGAGAAGGTTGTAGCCGGTGGCGGTCCCAAGTGTCTCCAGCAACTTTCACGTTTATTTTCCTGCCCCCTAGATTTCGTAGGCTCACAAGCCATCCAGACCCTTTTCCTTCAACATCTCCTGGTACCAGACATTGATTCCTCCTCTGCCGCCTTATTCTGGCATCCCTAGAATCCCAACTACGTGACAGTTAGGGCAGGTTCCCTCCTTGAGGCGCCTTCTCTTCTGAGGGATCGGGCAAAAGATCACCGTCCATGCCCGCCTGAGGGAAAAAAGCCCCGCGTCCCCAGGCCTTCACGCCATCCTATGCTAGCGTCAGTGAAATTCTCTTCGTTCCTTTTTCAGAACGATGACCGCGTTGAGCCCCCCAGCCCGGATTATTCTCCCTAGTTTATTATTTTGCTACCCGAAAGCCCCTTGTGCAAATCCCGGAAACAGCACGGCCCCCTTTTTCTCCGTGCTTTTCTCCTCGGTTTTGATTCGCCCCCTTATAAGTGTTGAACCGTTTTCCTCTGGTTTTCTTTCATGACGAGATTCCCGTTTCATCGGACCTTTACAACCCGTAAACCGTTATCTTCAGATCGTAGCCAAGATGCTTTTTTTCTTTTTTTAGATTGACCTTTTTCTTATTGCATTCAAAGGTTACTCCGCTTCTCTTTAAGTGAGAGAGATCTTTCCAGTGCGAGATCATGAGTCCCCCACGAGGGATTGGCAGAGCCTTTTCTTCCCCCTTTCGCCGGAAAGCTTCCACTTGCAGATTCGCCAGTTTTAATTTTTCAAATCCCGTTCACCAGCCCCTCCGGTATACTCCCACTCACCTCGTTTTCACTGTGTTCCCTTTCGAACACGCAACACCCAGGATATGCGCGAAATAAAACTGATGCCCCCGTCATTCTGTCCTTCTGGATGTGGCGCGAAGATTCTTCTCCCCATTTTTTACGTAATTACCCGAGGTTTGGAACATCAGCCGCTTTTTCTAAAGAGGTAGCATTGAACTCCTCTTTCTCCCTCCTTCCGTTTTGTTAGCTTGATGCCTTTTCTCGAACCTTTTGTCACAGCTTTTCTTCTTCCCTCCGACTGCAGGCTTCTGAAAATGCATCTTGGTTTTCTCACCCCAGTCCTATGCCCCCTTCATGGCTGGACGAACAGCCCCGGCGCTTGTGATCCTGGTTTTCAGGAATGGTTTGCGCGTTAGGTCCGGTCGGCTTGGTGCTTTTCAACCTTTCATTAGATCGAGTTATGGTTTACGGATCGGATTTGTGCCGGGCGGCCTGCCAGACGGAAACATTTCCGATTTTTCCCCTGGAAGATGTCCCCCGCTAACTTCTTTTCCCGGACCAAATTCGCGCCCTATGTGGCGGCGGATTTCTCTCCTTTGAAAAGATTTCCGTTTTTTCCTTCTGGTGATGAATGGTACTTCCCCCTTTTTTCTTTTGGAGTTTTACATTCCCAGAAGTGCCAAAACACACTCCCAATGCATTCCCTGAGGATCTCCTTACCGTACGCTTCAGCTTGTACCCGTTAATTTTTCCTCAGTCACAACGGCCAGACGATTCCTACCCCTTCTACTTTCTTTTACCGACGTCCTTTAAGCCTTCAGACGTGTTCGTTTTGCTTCCTTCGATTTGACGAGGCTTCGTGCTAGGAATCCTCCTTTTGCCCCCACGGTTTTCTCGAATAATTTCATCCAATTTCCTTGGGAGATTATTCTTGATATAAACGGTAAGTATAGTCTTCCGCCACCTGCGTACAAGGCCTTTATTACCGGGCTTCTGATTCATTTTGTCCTTTGCGTTCTAAGCTTGTTTGGGGATCAGTGATCTTTCACAAACGCCCGATCGAAAGACTTTCACCGAGTACGCATGCCAGGGAAAATCCCATACGAACTGTCAGTTTCTGACTCATTGGCTGCAATATACTATCCCACCGTCTTCCAGTTAAATCCCCCTTCTTTCACTCGATTTTTGCCGCATACTTTATTTCGTTGCTGGATCTGCGACCTATCCTCTTCTTCAGGACCTAATGAAAAAGTTTCGCAATGACCGTGGTCCTGTTCGCCCCTCCCAACTCTCACCAGTCCGTATCAACAAGTTATCAACCCTGATCTTATAGGTCCCATGATCCTCCTGTGAGGTCACTCGGATCAGCCGACAATCCCCAATCCGTCGCGCATTTTTTTCACCGTGAGTCTGAACTCGATTCCCTTTTTCCAGGGACCGTCCGATACTTCTATTCCCAGAAGCCCTTCCCCCCCAACAGGTGTTTCTGTCTCGGCTTTGCAGGATCAGGAATAACCCCTTCAGACTCCCGGCGGGACTGTACGAATGCATGGACACCCTTACTGTGACTCCCGTTTCTTTTTAATGGCTTTCGCACCCCCGGAGAGATCGTCTCGTTCCTTCCCTGCGGCCGAAAGTGGATGAGCGTTGTGAACTGAAGACTACCCCTTACAGGTCACGTGTTATTCGTTATTCCCTTTAAATCCGTTTTACTGTACACTTTTTTCCCCAATTTCGTTAGTCCCCCCTTTTCGCGTTTGTGAACACGACGTGCTCCGCAAGCTCGTGCTTTGATTCCCATTCACCCTTCGTCCGGAAACCAGAATTCAGATTCTCCAGGCTTGCGGTACTTTATGACCCAATCTGATTTCGTGCGCCTTCGCCTCAATGTCGTGTTCTACTTTCTTTGCTTGCTTGGTTCAATTTCCGTCCTCTCTCAAATTCCGCGCGCATTTTTAGAACCCACGTTTGGAGCATATTCTCCCCCCTTTCCTTTTTTTTTCCCAATTTTTTCGATTCAGGGAGGAGAAGGTCCTATGACCGCTTTCTTTTCCGTATCAGCCGAACCCAATTAAACTCAGCCTTGATGCGAAACCACTGCTGTTTTCTATTTTCTCCC
>Ga0179593_1308566_pt1 | contig 13673 bp, 22 predicted proteins | sample CZODoug2_1_08_16_FD_185931 | JGI IMG/M metagenome (GOLD analysis project Ga0179593, IMG submission 185931) | Vadose zone soil fungal communities from Angelo Coast Range Reserve, California, USA - CZODoug2_1_08_16fungal (PacBio error correction) | ecosystem: Environmental > Terrestrial > Soil >... | reverse complement strand
CCCTGGTTTTTAGTTCGTTGGCCCGTGAGTCCCACCTACCTTTTTGAGGTGGTAGGCCGATCCATCCCGCTTTCATTTCTCCTCTTCGCGTGACGTCTTTTTTCCAGAATCTATGTTTTCCCGATCCCCGGCCCCGTTCGTAGTCGAAATGGTAGGGTATGAACGAGCCCCCCCCCTCCCCTTTTATTGACTGCTCCCTGTTTTTTGTTCTTTCATGAAAACCCTTTTTTCCGTCTTTTTTACTGTCATACTCCTCTAACTTCAGTCTTGGTTTCTAACCGAACGGTTTTTAATTTCCCCCCTTTCGGGCTTCCATGACAAATGCGGCTGCTGCTTTTTATCAGACCCGGTTTTGCTCACCCAAATAGTGGCACTATTTTCTCACTTCCCCCCCCCCCAATTTCCAGATGATGCCTGCCGTTCCGGGTGCAAAAAGAGTGACAAGGTTGCCTGACGCCCCTTTTTCTGGGGATCGCGTCGTCAAACACTCCATTTTCCCTTTCGCGGTTCTCTTTTTTTTTGTTAGGGTCTTCACCTCCCCGTCCACTTCTTGGGATTGTGCTCGCGTGAGGACCCCCGTTTCGGCTTTCATCCTTTTCGTTCGCGTGAAAAAATTTTTTAGTTGTTTCTTCCCTCCTTTCTCCTCTCGGCGCTGTTGATTTGGTCAAAGTCTGTCATCCCCCGTGCTCCCACTAATTTTTCTTCACCCCCCGTTTTTTTGGGAACGGCAGCGCTTTTGCCTTGCCTTTCAATATTTGAGATGTTTCCAAGTGGCTTTGACAAAGAAAGTATTTGCTGTAGACCCAAAAAATTGTCCCCTCCGGTTCCCCCCCCCTGAGAAATATTTTAACAGCATCGATTTTGCGTGTTGGGATTATTTTCAGTTTCGTTATTTTCCCCTACCCACAATTGTTGGGTTGCTCAGAGATTTGTCGTGCAACATTTTTCCTCCCCGTCCCCCCCCAAGTCTTGATTTGGACGTGGGCAGCAACGCATCAGGATACTTTGAACTGTTTTTGGTCTTTCGGCTTTTCGTTCCTTTCTTTCTTTCCACTCCGAGGGGGGGGCCCTCCTTCCTCAAGTAAATCCTCATTTTTTGGCCTTTGGCCTGTGCGCACCAATAGTTCCGCCGCCTGGAAGGCACGAGGCGGCTTAGGCCTTTTTCTTTCTGGTTTCACCCCCCACATTCTCGCCCCCGGGGTTTTCCCGTCTTTCCATCCCAGGCGCCCGGAACGTCCTCGTCCCGCCCACAAGGAAAAAAACACCAAGTTTTCCTACGCCAACCCATGTTCTTTGCCAGTCTTCGGCCATTGGTCTGGTGTTTTCCTTTCTGCCCCCGGCGGGTGCGATGGCTTGGCCTTCGTTTTCGACAACACATCAGATCCGACCTAGGCATGAGAATTTTCCCTTGGAACCCTTCGACCGACGAACTTCTTTTCCCTCCCGTTTTTGGCCCAGCGCTAGCCGTCCCCGCCGTTTAAGTCGCTCTTTTGACCCAGATCGTTTTGGTTGGATTTTTTTGATCCCACGCCCCCTCACTTTTCCCCCTCTTTTTCGGCCCTCCACACACCGGACCTTACCACTGTGTTCGTGCTAATCTTCTTGCCGTCGGTTTTCACCGACCGTAATATGTCTCTCCTGCCGGTCCCCCCATTTGATTCGACTTCGGCAATTTGCCTCTCCCCTCTTTTTTTCCTTTCCCGAGCCTCTATCTTCTCTTTTTTTTTTTTTTTGAGAAGGGTTGATTATTGTTTCTTTTCTTTCCCTCAAGAGGACCCCCAATCGCTGCTGACATTGCCGGGACCTTGCGAAATCTCTTTTTCCCTTCTTCTTCCTCGTTCTCCTTCATATTTTTGAATACGTTTGCGCCCTCATTTTTTAAGAGCATGTGTTGTGTTGAGACACTCGAACCCCCCATGTCGTTTTTTTCTCCCCCCCACCACTGATCCAAACTATCGTCCCCCACTAGTGCCGCGAGTCTTTTCGTGTTCATCTCGTCCATGGGACGTGACCACCCTCTCAAAAGCTTCGTTCTAACCTCGTGTCCCCCCTCTCAATGGTGGCCGTTTATCTCTCCTTTTTTCCCCCCCCAACGCCGGATCCCCTCTGTTGGTTTTCCTTATGTACCCCCCCCTCTTTCTTGCTTTTCCAAAGTCATTTTCACTGCCCCTTCCCTTCTTTTTTGGTGGGCGCTGATGGCTTCCTTCTGTCTTTTCGCGTCAGAGGGGTTTAGTTTCCTCGTCCTCCCCGAAGGACCTCGCAGGTAAATACCTTTCACTTCTCCCTCGTCCTTTTTGCTCTGCCCACATTCCTTGGAATTTCATTTTTGTCTCGTTTCTGCCTCGCGGAAATTTTCATCCGCTACCCCCTCCCCGTCCGGGATCCTGGTGCACTGTTTTCGCCAACTTGTTCTTTGCATGTACCCACCAAAGATCTTGCCTCCCCCCCCCAAAGGGTCGGTAGTTCCTCCCTTGATGAAGTCATTCCTTGCACCCGACTTGTTACCCTTTTTTCGGTTTTGAAGGAGGCCATGCTCCTGCAGCGTTTATTTGTCTCCCCTATTTCTTTTTTCCTCCCCTCCCTGCCCTTTTTGCACCCACCTTCAATTTATTGGATGCCCTGGCCAACAAGAGAAGGATAACGTTTGTTGATCCCCCCCCACGTGTCGTGCACCGAGCCTAACCTTTTTTTCCATCCCGACCCGTTAGTTTTTGACCTCCGCTCCGAAAAATGTTTTCTCAGACGTTTTTTTTCTTAAGCATGCGTTTTCCGTTTTCTCCCTCGCAAGCCGGGTTGTACGACGTTACTTTTCGCTTTTAACGCTTTGAAAAGGTCACTTGGTTTCTCGACTTCCTTACCTTGGTGTCTCCCGGTAACAGGGCAAGCTTGATTGTCGTTCCCTGTTGGCCAGGCGCGACCTGGCCCTTTTTCTTTTCGACCCATTTGGCCCCACTCCCCCCTCTTTTTTCGCTAGTCCAACGCCCGAACATATCGCCTCCTTTTTTTCCGTTTCCTTTTTTTTTTGTTTTTGACAGTGACCCACGTCCCGTCCTTTCCTTCTCCCACCCAAATTGCGATAGACTGTTGCCCCCTTTTTTTTAACTCGCAACCCGTTTTAACGGTACCCCCAAAGTTATCATTCCCCCCCTTTTGGCATAGATATCCCACATTTGTTACCCCTCGGTCTTGGCCCACGCATTCCCTTCTTAACACATCGTCATTTCCCCTACAATGTTCTCATCTTGTCTTTTGTATCCCCCGTTTTTTTTCTTTTCCCCCGTTGTGGATCAGAAGATGTTCAATTTTTTCCTCCCCTTCCACGACCATGCTGGACTCTAGCCGTCTATCCTCTTTTTATCCCCCAAGGGACTTTTTTCTCTACTTGGCGAGCTGACCTACTTGCCTTTTCCGGTGGTTTCTCGAGCACCTGTTTTACGAGCCGGCGTTTTTTTTTCATCCTGCGTGATTTGATTTGTGTCCGCTTTTTCTGGTTTTGCAGAGTCCTTTTTTTCTTCTTGGAACGAAGCCCCTCAATGCTGGTTCTCCTCTTCCCATCATGCTTTTGCATTCAATTTCCCCCCCCAATGATTTGTCGTTCCCTCTTTCCTAGTGAGACGGAAATTTTCTGCTTTTCCCTTTCCCACCGACTAGACTACTTTTGTCCCCTCCCCCCTCTTTGCACATGTTCGCAGTTTTTCTGCCTGTTTCTTTTTGTTTTTTTTCCGTGATGAAGAGGGTTCATCTATCTTTTTTTGTGGCAATGTTCGCCCCCTCACTATATGCCTCTTTCCCACTAACCCTATTCCGATCGCTGAGGCTTGTGACACGCGATCTTCACTTTCCCTTTTCCCTGCGTTTTTAAAAGTGCTGTTCTTTCGTCCGCCTGGGCTCTAGGGCTGCCTCCAAAAAAAAAAAGCTTTTTTTCCCCCCACAACCTAAGCGTGCTTTTTCCACACCCCTTTCTTTTTTTTTTTTGCCATCAATTGCTCCCGTTTTAACCTTCCCTTTTTTTCGACACTCCCCTGTTATGCCAGTTTTCGGCTTTTGAAATTTTTTTTTTTTGCGAAGATATGTCTGTCACTTAATTCTCCCCTTTCTGTGACATTTACCCCCTCCAAGAGTGCATCGACAGACTTTGGCTTCCTTCTCCTTGGCCCCATCGTCTGCAGTGTTGAGTCATTTCCCACGAGGCTCGCCCTTTTTTTTTCCGATCTTCCACCCCCCGCTTCTCGGGCCCCCCGGGATCCCAAACCTCAACAATAAAACCTGATTCGCCCTGATCATGATCCTTTTGGCTTGAGCCCCGTCTTTTTTACTTTTCTCTTTTTAGTAGAAAGTGGTAGCGTGCCCCCTTTTTTTTTCATCGCAGGTATTTCGCCCAATTTATGTCTTTTTTTTTTTCCTAGCGGCCCTCGGGGTGCTTAACCTGTCAATTCCCGTTTTCTTTACCCCTTCCACCAATACGTCTTCGATATTCTTGTAAGGTAACTCCTTCCGGAAAGAAACTTATTATATTATCGTTGTTGGTCTATTTTCTTAGTCTTTCTTTCCTTTGTGTACTATTCCTTGTTGACAAACAACTTTTGTCCCCAGTTTTGATTTTCATACGGGTCCACGGTTTCATTGGCAATAATCTTTCCCTCCTTTATCTGCTGGTATTTTTTTCACCACAACTTTTTTTTTTAAGTTTTTCTCTTCATTGCTGAGATGAACTTCCCCTGGTCCCCTTTTTCCCCCTCGACCTGTTTTTGGATTACCTACCTTTTTTGCCCCTCCTTTGGGTCGGGTTGCAAGACTCTATCTTTTCCCTTTTCCGGTGACTTAGACTACCCCCTTGTTCTTTCTGTTGATACAGTCGTTCCCTCTCGCGTTTTCTCCTTTCCTTGACCATTGTTTTCTTTGTTTTTTGGGAGGGTTTGCAACCAGTCTGTTTTTCTTCCAGTACCTATCCAATTTGAAGCGTCACTCTAACACCGTGGGTTTTTAAAGCATTCCCTTTTCTGTTGTGTTCTCGTACTCTTTATCCCTATCTCGGATTGTTTCAGATATGGCTGGCAGAGCCTTTTCGCCCTGCCTTTACCCCGCCACCGTGGACCTTTCAGAAAAGGCTTCTTCCCCCCGTTATCCCCGTGCCGTCCAAACTTTCTTGAGCGCTTTTTCTTTTAGTTGGCTCGAGGTCTCGTCTTTTTCCCCTTCTTTTCTCCTGAGGCTCCCCGGTCGTTTGCCTTCCCCCCCTTCGCTTTTGAATACTATTTTTTGCTGTCAAGCTCCAGATCGTCCTTTTTGACCTTCATCAATTGCTCTCCGTATAGGCGCCATTTTTTTTCTTTTATATAGAGCAATCTGGCAGGGGCTGACCCTCCCTTTTCCGCCCCCGTCCTCTTCACTTAGCGTTTTTTAAAGTACCCAGCGAAACCTTTTTCGACCTCGTTTTTCCCCTCTTCGTAGTTCGCCTATTTTCCGTAGTCGTTGAGTTGAATCCCCCGGCTGCGTCACCGTATTTCCGGGTGGTGTTTTCCCAACGCCCACCCCTATTAGGAGAGACTTTTTTTTTAGATATTTTTTTTTCCTTTGAGCCTTTTTTCTTTTTTGCGACATGGGCCGAAAGTATTTCGTTTTCCACCCATATCCTAGGATGAACGCCAACACTTTTTGGTTAACCCCCTCGTGGAACCTACCTCTTGAAATTATTCCCTCGTTTTTAGTCCCAGATTCACCCCCAGCCATCCTGCTTTGCCCTTGAGAAGAGTATATTTCCTTGACTCTTTTCCCTACGATACTCCGTTATTTCTCTACAAGGCCGTCTCTATTGTTTAGGTTAATTTTTTTCTGCCTTCTCTCCCCCAAGTCGAGCCTTTTTTTTTTCTTTAGTCCGAAGTTTGATGTTTCTGCCAATCGTCTTTTTTGACCTTCAGCTTTTTCCCTTCCCTGGTAGGAGGGTTTGTCTATTTTTTCTCAGAAGAGCCCATGATGATTGATAATGTTTTTTTTTTTGCTTTCTTCCCCTGCAACCCCCCGCCCCCCCCCCCCCCCCCCCCCCCCACTCCCCCCCCCCGCCCCTGTATGTCCGGGAGTTTTTCCCCGCACGAAACCCCCCCCCCCCCCCCAGCTTGTCCGTCTCTTTGTTTGTCTTGTAATCCGAAGGCGGGCTTTCCTTTTACTTCGCAGCCTCCCACCCCCTTACCAATTTTTTTTCCGTATCTCAGTTCGTTTGATACAGTCCCAAAATTGGATCGTTGCTCCCTCCCCAGTTTGTTTGTCACCCCTCTTTTGGGTTTGCCTTCCGGGGGTGCCGGTCACTCGTGAGGTGACAGGTTTCTGTTTTGAAGAATTTGGCCCTTCCTCCCCCCCCCTTTTCGGGATATCCCAACTAATGGTGACCCTTTCGCCGTTTTCCTTTTTCCATCAACTTTCGATGAAACTGCCGGCCTGCGTGTTGCCCCTCAACCTGCTGCGTACTCCTTGTTCGAGCCATTTTTGCGACCTGTTTTTTTTTCTTTTTTTAGATATTCCCCGCTTTTCTTTTTCCAAAAGGAGTATAGTACTTCCGCTATTGGTTTTTCTTTTCCCGCGTTTCAAGCCTCTCCCATTCCTCCCCTCTCATATGAGTTTGAATTTTTTTTTTCGTCGTCATTCTCTTTTTTTCTGACTTGAAGTACCTGTCCATCTTTCTTGTTTGCCAAAGAAACGTTCCTTCGTTCCTTTTTTTTTTTTCCACTTGGACCCCCCGACCTCTTCCCCCCCCTCCCCCGGATTCCTTTCATACTTGTCGTTCGGCTTCCGTACAAAAATTTGTTGATCCCCTCCGTTTGATGACCCTTTCTCCCGCCAGTTCTAGGTTTTGCCTCAACCGCATAAGGTTGATTTTTTTTTTTCCTTATTAATACCGTTCTGTCGTCTCCTTTTTCCCCCCTCGCTAGGCCAAGCCCCGCGTATCTACTTCTAAGAGGCGGGGCCCAAACACCCTCCCTTTTAGGCCGAACTCTGGTTGGCAAGAGGACTGTCTTTAGTCCTTTTCTTCGGGTTCCGAAACCGTATTCTGCCTGGTGCCCACCCCTTTTCCCATTTAAGCTCGCATTTTTCCCCTCCTTCACTCTTGCTCTTCCCCCAAGACCATAATCCGGTTTGCTGATTACACCATTGACTTTAAATATGCGAAATGCGGATGGTTGTCCTCGCCCCCGGCGAGGCCTTGAGGTTGCTGATTGGACTTGATGACCCCACCAACCTTCCCACACCCCCCTCCAATTTCTGCTCTTCCTCCCACTTTGAAAACTCCGAGATGTCCTCGTTGTTCATTCAAGACCCGTTTCTTCTCCTTCCCCTGATTTTTTTTTGCACTCTGTTTGTCTTTTTCTCTCGTCTGTAGCTTTTTCTTTCGGTTTCCTTTCACCCCCCAGTCGCCTTCTCCCACTCTTCTGCAAATTGTTTCTCCGTGACTTGCCTGCCCCCCTGTCCCTCAGGTGGACATATTCTATCTCGGCCAGCGATTTTCTCTTTTCGTCATTTTTTGTACCCTTCCCGGCTGAGTCCCGCCCTATCTTCTATCTCTCCTCTTTTTTCACCGTTTGTTGTTGCTTCTGTTTTAGCCCTTTTCTCCCTATTCCAATGCAGAGCTTCGTAGGCCCTTTCTTTGTTCCCGCCAGGATTCTGCCTTCGCCACCTGGCTTTTTTTTTTTGGTTGTTTTTCTTTTTTGCAAGGCTGGTCTGCACCCCCTTGTCTACTCTTTTGGTCGTCCCGTTTTCCGTTTTTTTTTTTTTTTTTTCCTCCACCTTGGATTTTATTCTCGTCCGGTCCCACTGCTCCAAAAGATCGTTTCCAAACACACCTTTTTCTTCCCCCCTTGTTGGGGTCGGCATCCGCGCTTGTCCTTTCCCCATCGAGTTTTTTTTCAAGCCAGTGCCGTTTCCCCTGATTTATTATTCCCTTTGAAGACATTTGTGGTCCTACAACCCCCCTAGGTCCTCATCGGCTCGCGGTCGAGGACACCCAGGCCCTTCTCCTTTTTTTTCAAAAGACCCCCATGGTCCGCCCTTTTATTGTGGGTGTTCTCGAGTCCTTTTTTTTGTGCAGAGGTTTTGGCCTCAATCTTTGATCTTTTCGTGTTTCTTTCTCTCCCCCCCAATGTTGACTGCATCGTCCCAGTGCCCCGTCTCTTTCCATATGTAAGGCCCAAAATTCTAGGACTTTTTAATCTGGTTTTCGCGTCTCCCCCCCGCTTTGAAGGATTTTGTCGAACCCATTAATCCCGCGTCCCAAAATGTCCCCTACGGATGGGTGCTGCCCCCTGACCCTGTGGGATGTTGTCTGACTGTTCCTCCCCCCCCTCAATTCTTTTTTACCCCTGTCGGACTACGACCTTCTCTCCTGTCTCGGCAGACATATTTTTACTTTTTAGGTTCATGGTGAAATCTACCCCCTGACTTGTTCTTTTTTTTTTCTCAGCGGATCTTCAGCCACAACTTCACACAGCCTCAATTCTTATTTTTACTTTCCCCAAGGTTGACATGCTTTCAAGCTTGATAAAACCCTTCTTTCTGGATGCCCTGCTTCCCCCCCGTCCTTTTTTCCCCCAGACTCCCCCCGCGGTCTTTATTACACCTGACTCGCGAACAAAATGGTTCTACCTCCCTCTTATTCGCTTGTTTGGAGAGTCTCACACTGTTCTCCTTGTTCCCCTCCCCCAGGTTTTATGCTTCTTAAAGAGAAGGTCATTTGTGTCTGTTCCTCTAACCTCCGTTTAGGCACAGTTGAGGCCCCCCCCCTTTTGCACTCTTTACACTGCTTCTGAGCCAATTTTTTCTTCTGCACCACGGAGTGACCAATGTTCCCCTTTTTCAATCATGAGCTACACGGCCCTCCTTGAAGAATATTGGTTGGAAGCCCGACTCCTTTCCCGCCCGAATTGCTTTCAATTTCCGCCCCCCCCCCCCCTCCCCTCCCCCCCCTTGCTATTTTTTCAAACCGAACAACCTTTTTTTCCGTCTTCAGCCAAGCTGACCCCCTCCAACCAGTTCGGTCCTTTCTCCTATTACAGTCAAACCTCCCCGCCTCTTCCAACGCGTTGGGGGGAATCCCATCTTGCCCATTACTCATTTTACTTGCAGATTCCCTTTCCCCCCCGGTTGAACTTTGTTCTCGAGTTCCCTACAATTTCGCCTTCCCACGAACAAGGTTGGGACATTGTTGCTTCCCCCCTTCATTTCTATCCCTGTGGTCATCGCCTCTCGCAGCGGCTGCCCCCCCCCTTGGATTTGGGTGTTTTTGCAGAGAAAACATCTTTCTGAGCCCTTCGTTTATTCACAGCGTTCTTTTTCTAACCAGTTTGCGTGCCAGCGTGTCCCCTGTGCTTGGTTTCCTTTCAGTAATGCCTTTGACCCGGCCATCCTAAGTCACCCTGAACCTCATGTAGATTCTAGTTAGTATTTGCAACCCCTTTCATTTATCCCATCACTCTTATGCGCCTACGATCTGACCCCTATGTCGAACACTTCGCCTGTCTGGTTCCAAGAACTTTTGTACCGTGTCTTTGTTTTTTGGTCGTGTGTGTGTGCCCCGTGTCTATCTCTGATGCGATTAAGCCCTTTGAATTTTCCCAATTTTTTAGTGAAGATAAGGAGCGAGGTCTGCTTTGATGTAGAGATTGGTTGGGTGGTTATTTGCTGTTGCCATCGGGATTATGCAAGTCGATGATATTCTTTACAATCGTGATGATATTCCGCCCCTCGCGTGTTCCCTTTTGAACTCTCTTCGCGCCCACTGCCAAGTTGCCCTGCGTTTCCGAGTCTCGGCCATATTCCCTCATTTGGCCGGGTGAGTTTTTTTTTGCCGGTCGCCGCCTGTTTTGGATCGACGTCATTATCGTTTCCTCTGGCTATCCGCGGAGCCCCACCTGTGAAGCGACTTCCCCCGTTTCTTTCCGGTCGGTGGATCTCTTGAGGGAGTGCGGAAGCCCTCCTTGAGCCGATGTCGCTGCCCTCCCCCCGCTAACGGCGGTTCTGGGGGGGGTCTCCACACACGTTCCCTTCCTCAACAAATTCACCCCCAAAAACCCCTGTCTCTGAGTGACTTCATATTACGCGTATTCGCCATTTCCACTGAGATTGTATCACTCCTCTTCCACCCATTTTTCATTGCCCCGATGTTACCTCTCCAAGCTTTGTCGCACTCCTGTACGTTTTCATAAAAGGGCTATTTTTTTTCGGCTGCTGCACCACCCCTGTCCCCGGCTTAAACCCCTGGACCAACTCCTGAAAGGTTTTTGCCAACTCCAAAGCACCCTCTTCCCTTTTTCCTCATCCTTTTTTTTTTTTGTTGTTATCTCTTGATGTTGCTTTGATGTTTTCGTTTCCCACAAACTTGCAAACGTTCGTTGGTCCGTGACTTCTGGGCCTTTTCACTTATGAAGCCCCCCTCCTTTTCCCTCTTCTCCGGGTTTATGACCAGTCACCGACATTTGCGCTAAACTTTGGAGATTGACCTTCGGTGTCCCACGCCTTTTTATGACCCTCTTCTCCCCCTTTTTGTTACCTCTCCTGTTCCAATACTTTTGGCACCGGACGGTCAGTTCTTTTTTTCCCTCAGAATCCTCTAATCCATGACGTTTTCTTCTTTTTTTCCCTCATCCAGTCTCCAGAGTTTTCTAGGAGAGGCCATTGACAATTTGCGGCGCCCTTGGATTGGGTTCTCCCCCCCTTAGTCATACCCCCCTTCCTGTTCCCCCCGGCCATTGGTTTATTGTTTGTAGCCTGTTTCTAACCTGATGCATTTTCCCCTGGTCCCCCAATGATCGCTTCAGATCCGTTTACTGGACGAGAACCAGAGGACCCTCCTTGCCCTTTGCACTTTTGGCAAGGATTCCTTCGTTCTTTGAATTCCACCTGTTAACTTGCTCTTTGAGTTCGCGTTTGGTGTTTTGGTTTGTGTGTGAGCCTTGTGGCTTCTGGTTCCGCTTCCGGCGGTTTGGATAGACAGGATCTTTCTCCTACACCTCCCCCCTCTTGTCTTTGTTGCACCCCAACCACTCTTTTGTTGGGTCCTGTGTGTCGTGTGTTCGCCTTCAGTGTGTAGTGAGGATGCTTTTTTCTCTTTTTGATAGTGTTTTTGTGTGCTGTTAGTGTTGGGTGTTTTCTTTTTTTTTTTTTGCCTTGTGAGATTTTTGATCGGAAGTCCCATTACTTCCCTGGGCAGTCGTGGCCCTTTTTCCTGCAACCCCTTTCTTTTTTCATTTAGGCGTCCAATAGTGTTTTTTGTTTAAACCCCCCATCAAAACAGGCCGCAGCCCTAAACTTTTTCGACCATATGTTCTGGTTACAATATTTCATCTTTCATTTTCCCATTGATTTGTACCTCTAGTTTTAGTTTTTTCCTTTGTCACCATTTTCCCCAGCGAGTTAGTTTTCCCACACCGGCTCCCCGAGGCGTGCGAAAATTCTTTTTTTTTCCACATTGGTCTGTCGTTTTAATATTTCCGAGGGGGTCGGACCATGCCGCGCCTCACAAGCTCCTACTTTCCCTTGAGCCCCCCATTTTGCTGTCCAATGTAACAACACGCTATTGTCCTAGTTTGTTTTTCTGTGGATCTTAGTTACCTGCTTCGTGATCCGTCTCCCCACGACCCAACAGAATTCGGGGCCCCGCTGTCCCTCCGTAGCTTCTCGCGGACTTGTATAAGTATCGTCGGTGGGGTGTGATAGCTCCTCCTTCCGCCAACGTCCTTTTCGATTGGCCTTGGCGCGTTTGAACTTTTAGCTTTTTTTTTCGAGATCACACCCAGTCAGACGCCTTTGTTCTCCCAGAGGGGGTTTTGAACGGATGGTTGATGCAACTAAGTCTGGTTTAGTTCGTCTCAATAGTTTGTGGACCTCTCGCGGGTTTTCGACCATTTGCTGTCCGTGAGGGACGAAGACAATTGTTTCTGAATTTTGGGAATGCCTCCTGGTTTTTTTTGCCCTTACAAACGTGGCGAGTTTAGTGCATCCGAAATTTCAGCCTTGATCTTTTGGATTCCCCCCCCCCCCGTTTTTTTACCTTCTTTTAGTAGCCAAAGGAACACAACCAACCCCTTTTGCCCCCCTTTCCCTATTATCCTTCTTTTTGGCTTTTTTTCGAGCCACCCCCCAAATCGTTTATATTGGCACACATCCTCCAGGTCGCCAATGCGCTTTTTTCTCTTCTTTTTTTTTTTTTTTTCAACACACCCCAACACACAAAACACTTTTGTCCCACCAACAAACCTTGAACAAGTTTCTTTTTTTTGGCCCCAAACTCTTGTTCAGCCTGGGCTAGAACCCTTGTAGGGGTATTTTTTGCCGCCATCTTTCCCCATATGCAAGCCCATCGCCTATGGCGCTTCCATGCTGCTCTTCAGTTCGACCCCAACGAATTCCTTAAAAAGGGCGAGTCGCTTGGGGTTTACACATTCTCCCTTCCTCCTCGCTTCGGGCCTCGTCTAAACCGTAGAGGACGAGGGACTCCATTTGCACTGCCGACAAAACAGGGTAAATCCCATAGTTCTAGCACCATTTACTAAAGGAGGTAACTTGGAGAAGATCGTCGATGATGGACCACCCAGTACGGTTACTACGTTGCAAGATAGGGGTCTTTGTGTGTTCACCTCGTTGTCACTCCGAGCATGTTCCCCCCTATTAAATATTCCCCTCCATCTGATGGGATGTTTGGGTCGATTGTGTAAAAAGATTCGTCGATGTACCCAAATTACCAGACCACGAATGGAGGCTTTTTTTTTTTTTTTTTTGTGGTATGTCAAGGAAAAACAATGAAACGCTTTTTTTTTTTCCATCGTGATTTTCTCTCCTCTACTTCTTTTCCCCCCCCCCCTAGGGAGTTCTTCCCTAAAACCCTTGTTGTGTTCTGGCCCCCCGGCTCTTTTGTGAAGCCCATTCGCCCTCACCGGCATGCTTTCAGACAGGGCCTAGTTTCAGCCACGAAGAAGTCCCCCCAATTGACGGTCATGTTGACGCGGGGATTTCCGTTGCGGGTCCCGGTTACAAGTTGTGCTCTCCGGCTCTTCGCCCCTGATTTCATCTCGGAGCATTTCATACCTGCAATAGGGCCAGCCTTCCTCAGTCTGCGGGGGTCTGCTCGGCCCTTTCTTGGAGGCTGGTGAACACAAAGATTCGTCTCCACGGCCCATTCCTTGTCCTGTCCCATTTAAGGTCGCCCCACCTCCTTTCCTCTCCCCTCCAAAGGCCATATGTAGTATTTATTATTCTTTGTGTTTCCCCTCCCTCCCCGGGATTTTTTGCTTGTTTCCCCCTACACCGGCTGGAGGCTAGTCCTCTTGACTTTTTGTTGATTACCAACAAATCGATGACCCCCTCCCTAGGCAGGGAGTTATTCACCCCACCCTGTGAAATCAGTTTTTTCTGACTCTGTTGTCAGTAATGCATTGAAGAAACCCCTCTGCTTGCTGACATTGTTGGCATATCGTTTGTATGTGCGTAGTTCTTAGTGCCTTTACTGGTCTGAGGCCCAAAGACACCACCACCAGTTCCTTTCTCCACCCCCCCAACCTATTCGCAACTCTTTCGTTGTATTCCAGCCAGCGATTGACACCGTCCCCTGCCGGCACCCCCATTTGGAGATTTCATTCTTCCCGCCCTCTTTTTTTTATCGGCCCCCACATCAATCTTGGCTATTCGAGTCATCA
>Ga0179593_1268178_pt1 | contig 13673 bp, 13 predicted proteins | sample CZODoug2_1_08_16_FD_185931 | JGI IMG/M metagenome (GOLD analysis project Ga0179593, IMG submission 185931) | Vadose zone soil fungal communities from Angelo Coast Range Reserve, California, USA - CZODoug2_1_08_16fungal (PacBio error correction) | ecosystem: Environmental > Terrestrial > Soil >... | reverse complement strand
AAGTTTTTCTCTTTTTTTCCCTGGCTTCTTTGGCACCCAGGCCTTTTGCCGGTTAGCGTGGGTTTTTTTTTCTGGTCTACTACCAGGCCCCGTTGGGTTTAGTTCTTTTTCCATAATGTTTAACCCGAGCTCCCATCCCCGTTTGTTTTGATTTTATTAGGCCGTCTTTTTGAAGGTTTCTTTTTCCCCCTTCTTCTTGTGTTCTGGTTTATTATGGTGTGTGGTTTAAATAGTGTCAGTTTTAGGAATTCTTCTCTAGGTCGGTGAATGTTGCGTCTTTGTGCGAAATTTGTGCCCTTTTAGGTCAAGGTCTTTTCCCCTGTTTCTGACCCCACCTCGACCGGGCCGGCGGTGACCATTTGATCCCTTCCCCGATGCCGTGTCCCGGACCAGGTCGTTGGCTTCCCGGGATCCGACAACATGTGTTTCCCATTTTTTAGCAAGATAGGGCCCCATTGGTTAACTCTTCTGCTAGGTCAGAGACTGCCTTCTTCGAAGTGGGACGTCTCTGCGGTGAGCTACCTTTTTTTGGGACCCCTTTTTGTCTCAGTACTCCCCTTTGCCTGCGACGGTTTTCAAGGTCCATGTTGTATAGCTCTTTCCCGACCCTCGTCCTTGTTCGGGAGCAGGTTCGTGTTAACGATTTTCTTTTTTCAGGCGTGGGCCCCCGTCAGGGTTTACCCTGTCGTTCCTCGTTTCTTCTCCCACGTCGTCATGTGTGGTTAACCTTTGCTCTACCGGCTGTGGGTTTACACCCTACACGTTCGGTTCCGGTTAGTTTTTGTCTTTTTCTCGGCGGCGCAGGCGAGTGCCCAAATTCCCCCCACTTTGGTCTGTTTTGTTTTTTTACGCATGTTAGTTATGGCCCAGGGTCCCGCAGGGTCGTGCAGGCCTGAACTTTCAAATTGACTTTTCGGCCTTCGGTCCCAGGTTAAAGTCTTTTTTGCTTGGAACGTAGTCCCAGTTCCCTCTTGCTTCTTTTTAGTTTTAGAGTAGTTAGACTGGTGTTGCAAAACTTTGGTTCCTGATGATTCGCGTTTTTGGTGGCGTTTACTGTTGAGGTTCTTATCGCCACATCCCAGCCTGTTGAAGAACAGTCCCAAGTGCATGCCAGTTACGGTGCTTCATCGACTTTTTCCTCTAGTCTGATAGTAGTCTTCAAACAGCGGCCGTTTACTACCCCAGCCATCCCCCCCCCAACCACCCAGTCCATCCCACCTAACGCTGGGCACGTGGACCGCGGGGCGTTTTTTCCCAGTCTTGTCCCCTTCACCCCCTTCCTTTCTGTATCAGCCAAGCAACTTTTCAGCGTCCCGCGGCTCTTTCTCCATCCAAACATTCCCACCCCGATGGGGGTGGGGTTTTTGACAGCCAGTGTCTTACGTTAATTTTTTTCCCCCCGCTCCCCCTTCTCTGTACCGTGGTCCGACCTTTCCTTTTTGTTGGATTTTTCGCCGGTCGCTTCTGTGGCCTACCCGAATTTCTCTAACTCTTTTGTTTTTTTAGTGGGGGGCAGACTTCCCCGAAGGAATCCATGGTCTTCGGTTCTTTTTCCCCCCCTGCACCCACCTCCATGCAGTTGCCGACCCGCAAGCGTGCCTAAGGTGGAAACGTGTCCTTACCTTTTTCTGGCGGCCTTTACTTTGTCTTTCCGGAAGTGGCCCCCAGTTCACTTGTGTGCACCTTTTCTTGTACTTTTTTGTTTACAAGGTCATGGGGTAGCATTACGTACGCGGAGTCGGGCGACCTGCCCATGATGGTTGCAGGCACCTTTGACCTGGCATGAGGCCCCTTTGTTGGTATGAGTTAGTCCTTTCATCCGCGTTTTTTCCTATCCTTTCCCATAGGTTAAGTTACCTGGACACATGCCTTGAATGTCGCCGTGTTGAGATGCAAGGAAAGGATGTGTCCTGGTCCTTTTCTTTTGGTACTCTTGTGAGGAACGAACCCACCTTCTTCAATTTAACCCCCCATCGAGTGGTGTCTTTTCTGGGAAGGACAGTCTGGCCGCAAAGTACGGTGAAGGAAACCTCCCCCCCCCCCCCCCCTTCCTTTTCTTCCAATGCCCCCCAGCATGCCGGGTTTGCGGGTTTTGTCCGTCCCTGGACCAGTCGCGAAGTGCCTCTCCCTGAAAATATTTTTTGTCGTCCCTTTTTTTCCGCGTCCCCTCCATTTTCGTTCGTCTTGGCGACGTTGCTCCAGCTCCCGAGTCATAATGGTGTGAAATCGAACCCTTTTAATTGGATTGGAGACAGTTTACGGACTTTGTTGGCATATTGTCGCGTCTCATTGGTGTATTCCCCCCTAAGCGGGCGCCTTTTTTTGGCCCCCCGTACACGAGGACCAAAGTTTTGACTTTTTGTTCTTGTCCTTCAGTGATGCATTTTCTTGCTGGGGCGTCTGTTTTTTCTTAGCGGTTTCCCTCCCTACATGCTGGTTCCAAGGTAGGGTGTGGTCGTTGCTGGCCACCACGGAGAACCCCGGCCCAGTCAGCTTTCCAGTATGCCGGTCCGTCCCCCGGTCTGTTGCTACCGCGGCTTGTTTCCTGGCGTTTTTGTCCGCGGTTTTGGCGCCCCTGCATCTGTGTAAAAAGTACCCTTTCACCCCTTTCCGGGGAAACATGTAGCGATCCGCGCCGCGCTGTCTTGACTTCATTTGTGACCCTTTTCGATTCGTCTTTTTTCCACGACAGGTATGTTCCCCTTACCGTCAGCCGTTTTCGATTATCCTCCTGCCTTCCCCAGTTCCTGTCCCGCCCCCCTTTTTCTCATTTTACGTTGGCGGGCACATTCGTTTTTAGGTCTGATGGACGATCAACGAAGTCACCATTGTTTTTGACCCCTTTAACCCTCGTGTCATTCCGTTTCCCCCCCTTCTTCCCCCGTTCAGCATCGACCTCGGCCCGTTTTCAACCCTCCCCAGTTTCCTTGGTATTGCAACTGGCACGCGTTCTGTTTAAACGGTGACGTGTCGGTCACCGGGGCCTGCCGGGCGTTCCGACGAACTGACCCCGTATCGGCCTGTTCGTCCCTTGACCAGCCGGGCTGTCCCTCCGCGTCCTTTTTTTCCCCTTTTTTTTTTTGTGTTTTACCCTGGCGAATCCACACCCTCCCTGGTCATTTCCCCGCGAGGAAATTTGTGGTCTTTCCCATTCACATGGACCACACACCTGGTGCTTGTTTTCTCTCTTTTGGCCCCCCCCTTCATCTCCCCTGTTGTTGTTGTTGAGTGCTCTCCCACCATCACCCAGGTGTTTTGCTGTCCATGTGCATGTGTTTTTGACCCGAACCACCAGTTTTTTTTGCGGGATCCGCTTTGTGTGATAGCCATTTTTACCAACCCCCCCCCTCCCGGTCTGTACTTTTCGTGAAAGCGGATGGTCCGGCTTCAGGATGTCTTCTGCACGTAGGAGTTTTCAGCCGGTTGCCCAAGTTCACCCTGGTGACCTGAAAATGTTCACGGCACGTTTCCCGTTGTCCTTGAAACCGGGGACGGTCGTGGGTCTGACCACCCCCCATGTGTGTGGGTGTGTGCCTGGTTCCGCTCTTCTTTTCTTTCACGTTTCCCTGCAAACTTGGTTACCGCACGGCTTTTTTCCACCTTTTCACAAACGTTGGACTTATGTGTTCCACTTTTCGTCAAGAAGACTACCCGATTGCCCCGCAAACGGATGAGACCTCTTGCGATTTCCTTCGGAATCAGCACTCAGGTCCCTGAGGCTGACCTGTTCCTTTCCACTCCCGGTATTGGCACGAAGTGCGCATCGCAAGGGTCAACCAAATGCAGTCATCCCCAGGCGCGGTCCGCGAGTATCGCGGGTACCTTCTTTAGTCGTCCGGCACAGATTTTGTCCGGTTGTTTTCTTTTTTTTCCCCCCGATGTGTGTCGAAGTGAACCAACGAGAAGTTCCCCCCCGTCCAGTGCCCGCTTTTTTTTTTCTCACCCAGCCCGTCTTCCCTTTCAAGATCCGCGTACTGTGTCCTTGTATCAAGGTGGCCCCCCCCCCCAGCCAAGAGTCAACCCCCCAAAAGTGCCCCCCGGTTTAACCGGAGGGACGTATTTTTGATTTCCCAAACCCAGACTCCCCAGGAATACGCTTTATTCGTAAGAATCTTCCCCATGTGGCAACGTCACACTTTGTCCTCTTTTGTGGGAGCTCCCTGATCTACCCGCTCGCCTACACCCCAAGGGACCGAGTTTCGTGCACCCCATATGTGGGAACCTGTACCCAATTCTGTACCCTTTTTCTTACCCCAAGTCAGTCCCAAGGATCGTGTCAACTTTCTTGGGCCTGACTTCCTCTTGAGCGTACCCCCCTTGGACCCTGAGATATGACCGTTGAAACCCGTTTCACGATTGCCCCCGTGCGCTACACCATTCCCACATATTTTCGTTTACCGCGACACAGGAGGAGTTTTCTCGGTTCCCCATTGTCCCTGGACAGCACCCCCATGCCCGGCAATGTGGGACATGGATGGGATTCCCTACTGTGAGGATGGATCACTTCCTGAAGCCCACGACCCATCCCCCACGATTGTTGAACTTGGACCCCTTTTCGTTCAGCACAAATAGTACCCCCTCCAGTACACCGTTTGGACGGTACACCCACACGGCGGACGTCAGTCGGTGGAGACCTTTCCCCCTTTTCAACCCCGATGGTGGAACTTTCTTCCTTACAACCCCCCCCCGCGGTTCTGATTCGCTTTTTTAATTAATCCAAACCCCCCGGACCAGATTCCTTTCCAATGGTTGGTAAGGACCTGACCCATTCTGTGGAAAGTGTAGATTCTTTTCATTCCTTCACACTCCCTTTTCCCCCCCTTCTTTTTCCCACGTAGCGAACTTTTGACGGCTTAACGGGACATCACCCAGGGTTCAGTGTCACTGTGCAAAACTTTCTCCCCCGTCCCTTGCCGGTCCCCGATACGCACGGTCCCTGATTCGCCCGGGCGGTTCGTTCCACTCCGGTTTCTTTTTATGCGTGTGGGCCCCCCCACCCCCGGCCCTCCCCAGGGCTGTCCCTCTTTAGTGCGCTGGGCCCCCCCTTACCCGCCAAAAGTGTTCTCATTCGTCCCTGTTGGCCCCCCGTAACTCAATCTGTTTTGTGCCGGCGGACCCCACGATCCCCCCACCCGTTTAAAGTTACCCGTAGTGGCCCGCCTTTTCCCCGTCTCTGTTGTGTCTTTGATTTTCAAACTCTACTGACCCTTTGCTGGTTTTATAGTTTGGCTGTGTTTTCTGTTCGCCGTTAGGCCGCCGACGCTTTTCTTTTGCCCTTTTATGGAATCAGTGACCCGGGTTTTAACGTTTGGCCGCTGCAGGCACAGTTTTCCCGAGTTTTCCCCCGGCTGAAGGAGTTCTTGTTCTTTTGCTTTTTTTGGTGGTTTTATCGTGGTGGAGCTTGCCCTGATTTTTGCCGGGACAACGCTCCGTTTTGAGCAAGCGTTTTTTTTTTTTTGTGTTTGCTTCTTTACGCGCCTAACGCACCGGCTGCTGTCCTGCTGGTCGTGGTAGTTTGGCCCTGTTAATTCTTTGTTATCCGTCCCACCGCAAGTGGATTTCAGACCCCCCCAACCCGCTGATCAGCACCAGTCCCCGTTTTTGCACAAACCAGCCCCCCCCCACGATCTCGACCCCGACCGCAGTTCCCCCGCTCCGCACCGCCCCGACGTTGTTCCTGCCCCAATCCCCTCTTTGAAATTTTGTTTGACCACGATGCCAAGCAAAGTGTCCCCCTTTTAGATGTGCTTTCTGTCCACCGAACTGTTGTTTCGTGCCCCTGGCCCCCAGGCACTCACCAACAGGTTCGTTACGCACCTGACCCCCCACAGTGTGGACACTTTGGCGGTGTCTGTCCCACCTGGTCCGCCCTTGCAGTTTTTCACTCTTTCCATTGTAAACTGACACTGGGACGTTCGGTGGCGTTCCTGCGGTTTTTAGACCCCCACACGTCGACCACGCATTCGCGCACGTGAAGCCGTGGACGCCCCTTTTTTGGACAGCCTCAAATCCAGGTCCGCTTTGGAAGGCCCCCCCAACCTGCCTGATTTCGTCCCTTCCCCCTGCTCCCTGTTCCCGTCCCGATGGTCGCCGTTTTTGTGCGCACAGAACCCCACCAACAGGCGACCTCCCCCCCTTTTCCCACGCAAACTGGGGAACTTCGACCTGTCCCCCACAACAAGTAGGCCCTTTTTAACACCACTCCCCCGATCTGGCCACCTCTAAGATTTCAGTTATCGTTCGATTTAGCAATGCTTCCCAAGGGCCCGATCGGGTCTACACACCTTTGGCCCCCATGTTGTGGGAGACGGTGTCCTTTTTACCTCTCCAACGACATGTTTATGAGTCCCCCACCCCCCGGTCTCGTGCATGGTGGAGCCACTTCACTTCAAGGGGGCCCTGGTTCTCGTTTTACAGAACAGTGACTTTTTCACTCTGTCCTTCTGTTTTGATGTTTGGCGTTTTTGAAACCCCCCATCCCATACCCGACATTCACCCCCGGTCCCCTAGCTCCTTTTCCCAGAACCTGTCCGCTTTCGTCACCAAGGCAGTGACCTTTCCCTTACACGAATCCGTGTCGCAACCTCACCCCCCCCACCACACAGGACCTGTGGTCCCCTAACGGTCGTCGACCCACCAGCCCTTTCATGCGAGTCTCTTCCAAACATGTCCGTTCCGCCTACCCCCTGTTTGGTTTTCAGTAGAAACCCCCCTTGCGACGAACCACCTCAGAACCCGGCCTGGCCATTTGTCCTTTCCCCCCTTTCCAACCAGCCACGCCACCCTTTGTATCTCTCTTTAAGTCCCCCCCATTTTGTTGTGTTGGTTGTCGAAGTTTTTTTGAGAGATTTCCTTGTTGCGGTTCGTTTTTTTTTCAGGTCTTTTTTCGAAAGTTTTCCCCGGCCGGTTCGCGGTTGTTTTTTTTTCTCGGTGGTCTACCTACCCAGTGCCCCTGTAGGCGTACCTCATGTTTTCATAACGAGTACTTTCGCATGCCTTTCTGTGACCCCCTTGTTTTGCGATTAGTCTGTTTTTCTTTTTTTTTTGTTCGTGTTAGTGTCGCACATGACTCGGTTTTCTGGAAGGATCTGCTGTGTTTGCCCGAATCGCAGTTTTTGTACTTCTCATAGGTACCTGGTGTGAATTGTCGCGTAGGCGACTTTTTTTTTTTTTCAACATCGGCATCTTGTCTTTGAACTCGACCCCTGTCCCCCTCTTTTTGACTGTTTGTCAATTGCTACACCATGCGTGCTGCCTTGCATGACCATTTTCCTTTTTCTGTTGGACGGACATGCCTTCTCCCCCACATTGTTGGGAAATAGCCCGTTTTTTTTTTTCCTTTTTCATCTTGCGCCCTCGAAGAGCCTGTCGTTAGTACTTGTTGTCTTAGGGATTTTTAGGGCGTGCACCCCCCCCTACCCTTTTTTTGTGGGACAGGTTCGTCACTTTCCTCCCGTTGCACTTTCTCCCTTGTTAATTTCAGTTTGTCAGTCTTGGTTCGAGTCGACACGGACAGGGTAACGGGTTCCCAGGTCCCTTGAAGATCCTTCGTTGGGACATGCCTTCCGCGTTCGTGGGTCCCTTCTGGCAACGTCTGTTCCCTCTTTTTTTTTTTCCCCCCTTGCTTTATCCCGGCTTTTGTGGAAATCCCCCTTACGTCGGATTTTCAGTGGTACGTTTCAGGGGTGTGGTAGTTCCCTTTTTGCGTCGGCAGGTACGCGACCCAACCTTTTCACTGTGGTGTCTGTGCGTACGCCCTGTTCGTTCTGGCCAGGTTCCTTTCCAGTTGTTCTTTCAGCGATACCAGGACAAACCCTGTCGTCGTGTCCCAACCCGTTTCACTCCGGCCTTTTTCGAACGGTAGTCGTTCCTTTTGGCGCGGCTGCGGTCGTGGTCGTTGATTAGTTGCTTGCGTTTTGCCCCCATTTTTCCTTTGATTCCTTTTTCTGGTTGGTGGCGGAACTGCTTCCTTTCTCTGAGGCCACCAGCCCAGAAGGTGGTCCCGCCCCCACTGGTCCCGCTGCAATGGCCGGTTTTTTGTAGGGCTCTTTCCGTCCTCGCTTGCTCTCTTTCCCCCTGCAACCCAGAAGTTTTGCCCGTCAACCACTCATACCCACCGAAAAATCCCCCAGCACCATCCGCCGGGGCAAAGTTGAAAGCTGGCCGGGCAGTCTCGCCCAACGTTCCTGTCCTGATCAGCCACGCACCCCCCTCCCCCCTGCGTCGAGTGCTAATCCTCCCCTTTCCACATCCAACAGAGAACCATCCCCAGGTCTTTCTCCTTTTACTCAGCTCCACTTATTCTGGTTACGGCCGCCTTCTTGTCACTTGGGCGATATTTCGCTCGGGCTTCTGTGGCACCGACCCCCCCCCGAATATACCTTTTGTTTTCTTTGTGCAGCCGCGAATTTTTCCAGGACCTCCCCTCTGCCCACGGTTGCCACGCAACAGCCCCTTTCGTTTCAGACACCCTCCCCTGTGCATCAGGGCACTTTGTTGTTTGGATAGTTCCTTTTCAGGGAGGATCTCTTGTTGTCCACGTGTCATGACAACCCTTGTGATGTTTCACCTCGACCCCCCTTTTTTTTGTAGAATGGAAGACTCCCTTCATTTCGGAGACTGTCCATGATGGTCTGTCCTAACCAAAGTTTGACCCTCACTCGGTACTTTTGTTTCTTTGAGTAACCCGCGATTCATCCTTGCGGGTGGTGGTTCCCGGCTCAGGTCACCTTCGGGTTGAACTTTTGCAATTGCTCACCAGGGTTGAGTCAGTGTAGAGTTTTCCCTTTCCCCAGCGGAGTCCCCTTGGCGTTTTGTACTCTTTTATTTTGGTGTGAACGACCTTTCAGTTCCACCATCGATTTTCGTGCTCAGGTCCTAGCAGGACCGTTCACCCCCCTTTTTAGGGTCTACCATTAAATGTAACTCATGACCTGTTCACCCCTGGGTCTTGATTGCTTTGACCAGCCGCCGTGTTGCGCGACGAGCAGTCGACTTTTGGTCGCTGCGCTCGTTTCGTGTCCTGGCGTTCGCGAAGTTTTCCTCTTCCCTCAGGATCATGTTTTTGGCGACGTTGAAACGTCTCACTTGTATGCTGGGCTAAGGGACGTGACTTTGTTGGTGTTTCATTCTTCCCCAAGTCTGTTCGCTTGGGTGTAGGCACGTCAATTTGGGGGCTGGTCCGCCGTGTGGCCCCCCCCTTGGGCCTTTTGTCGGACAGTTGTGTCCGTTTTTCCCCCCCCGGAAAGATGTGCCATAGAGGGAAGGGCTTTTTTTGTTTTTTGCCCAGATTTGGTCACCGACGGCCGCGGTAGTCGGGGTTGGGGCTCTGTGGACCTGCTGACCCCTGGAAACGTTTCCCCCTTAAGGATCCGGAAGACGTTCGTGAGAGTTTTCTGCATTGTTGACGGGGTGGTCGTTTTTTCCGCCTTTTTTCCCGTCCCGCCGGCCCCATCGTCACACCCGACCAACCGTTCATCGTGCCGCGACTCATCCCTTCTAGTTCATTCGTTCCGCTGCTTGTGGCTGACTCTTAATTGTTGACCCTTGATTGTGACCTCGTGCACGACCTTTGCTTTCCCCGACCTGTAATGCCGTCGGCCGATGCGAATCCTGGCCGTGCAATCCGCGACTTTTCCTTCCTTTTCCCTTTTTTATTCATCGGTAGTTTTCTTCTGCTGTAACCACGACTTTCCCCCCCACCATTGTTGTGAAACTCTTAACCAATCCGTTGGGCCCCTTTTCGTTTTTACCTGGCACGTCATCCTCACCGGCCGGGATTCCCACCACCTACCGGACAGGGTCTGAACTGTCCCCCCTCGGTGGCCGTCCCGTGTCCTGGTCCCCACATTTGGAAACGTTTGTACTTCGTTCTTTCTTTTTTTGTTTCTTTGTGTGTGTGGGTTTTTTGGTGGTTTTTGGTTGAGCCCCCCCCCCCGGGGTTTCTTCATGCCAGATCGCCTGCCCGCCGACCAGCAGTGTTGTCGAAGGGTTTGCGTTTTCCCTGACCAGCGGTTTTGTCTAACTGTGTCCTCCACAGCGTACCGAGACACAGTGGGTAGTTTGCCCTTCACATGTGCCCACCACCTTGGTGCTGTGATTTTTTTCTTCTTCTCTTTCTTTTTTCCCTTAATAATCTGTTTGTTTTTTTCTTTTTTGATCACTTCGATCACCCCGCACCCGTTTTTTTGGGGTACATGGTTCTGCCAAAAACGACAACTTTCGTGTGCTGCGGAATCCGCTGTGGGATCGCCAGGTTTCACAACCCCCCACAGCGTTTGGCTTGGCGCTTGAGCCACTGTGGTCGGTAACTGAGATTTCTTTTCAGTTTCAGCTTACGCCTGGTCCCGTTTTCGGTGACCAGGTTTCCCCCATTTTCCCCCCCCCCTGAACCGCTTGAACACTTTGGCATCCCCTTGGCCGTCTGGTTTTTTTCCCCACCCGGCCCGGTCCTCTGATTGTTTCGTTGCCCTGGTAAAACGTGCCACTGGAACGTGGTCCTATTTGTTAAATTTTCCCAACCCCCAACAATTGTTTTCCCCAATTTTTTTTTTTTTGTTAAATTTTCTCCAGTCAGTCCTACCCTGTGTCTTTTCCCCCCCCCGCAACCCCGGGATTTAGACCGTTGTACGATTGCCTGCGTGGATTTTTTTGACCATAGGATTTCGTGTGACGGTCCTTTCCCCCAGACCTGCCGTGTCACGATTTTTCTCGGCATCGAAAGGTTCCAACCAAATGAAGTTCAGTCCCAAAAGCGCTGGCGAGATTAAGTGCCCGTGCATTTTCGCAGTTAAGCTTTTACAGGTCGTCTGGTTTCAACTCTGTTTTTCATCTCCCCGGTAAACCCATCAGCCCCCCCCTGTGCACCCACACAGGTCCAATGCCTCGTCCTCAAGTAGTTCTTCGGACCCCCTGAGCTGGTACCTTGGCCGGTGTTCCCGTCGGTGGGGACCACAAATTCACAGTAGTACACCGAAATTTGGTCCCCTTCTTAGTATTGCCCGTCTGGCCAACCCTGAAGAAAAGGCATCCTTATTTTTTTTAACTGGCTTCCAGTTTAAACGCCCCTGGTCCCCGCGGCCTGTTTGTTTCCCCACCCGGGCCCGTCTTTCTCCTACACCCCAATTTGACCCCGAGTTGTCCCCTCCAACCCCGTTCCCCCTCCTTCTCCCCCAGCTCAGTCCACCACCCCCCACCGGGCTCGTTCCCAAGTCCGGCCATTGACCCTCCGCGTGGGAGATTAACCCCACTTCGCTCAGAATTCCCAAACGCGTCTCTTTGAGCGACCCCCCCCGCGCCGACTATTCGTGTTTTATTCGTCCCTGGCCGTGCGGTCTTGGTCCCCCCCCCAGTGACGGCAAGACTTTCCCGTGCTTGCTGGGACATGATGGTGGTCTCCCCCTACGGTGCTCCTTCTACTGTTGGCCTGATCGGAGAACATGTGGAACCGATGTTTTTTTAATGTCTTCCCTAGTCGTTCACAGCCCCACCCCACGAATTTCCCACGCCAGGACTGGTCCCCCGCTTGGAAGGCCTTTTGTCCACGGCGTAACTATTGTTTTTTTTTCCAAGCCAGTGCAACCGGTTCCAAACCGAGTGAATCTCTTTTTCCACCCAACCCCCCCCCCTTTTGATGCTCGCGTTTTTTTTTCTTCCCCCCATAAACAACCCAGGCCCCTTTCAACGGGATTCATGACCATCTTGCCCAGTGTTCCTACTCCCTTGGTCGTCTTACAATTGCATCCCAGACCGGTTTCCCCACCCCTTGTTTTCATACCACACAGGTGTGCCCCCCCCATGCACTTTGCCAACGTGCTGATCCCCCCCATTTTCCCCTCAAGGTCGATCCGACCGTTCTTGCTTTTTGCGACCTTTTTGGAGGAGGTCGGTTTTCGCCTACTTTCGGGCTTTGTGATTTTGGTACCCGTACCTTAGGTGCCCCAGGGGGTCCTCTTTCCTGGCCGTCTTTGCCCCAGTCCCCTCAAAGGTTGATTATCGTCGGTGCTGTCACCTGACCAGAAGGCCTTGAAAATCGAAAACAAGTTTGACCGTGTAGGAGGCGGTTACACCGAGAGGTTCAGGCTGCGGTCCCCGCGGACGCCCTGGTGTTTTAATAGTGTCTTTTTCTTGTTGATTAGTTTTATGCGGTCTCCTCGACGATTTCCTGGTTTTTTTTTTTCCACTTGAAAGTGAGGTGGGACGAACTTTGTCCGGGAAAGAGTTGTTCACCTCAAGCTGTATTTACGTCATCTTGTTATTTTGTGCTGTATTTTTCGTGTGTTTCAGTTGCCTTATTTTTGTGTTGCCTGAGTTGCCTGCTGTTGCAAGGACCCCCCCCTCTAGACTTTTGCTCTGTCTGGAAGGCGCTCACCCCGCAAGGGCTCAAATTTTGCAAGCTTTGTTCTGTGGCGGCCATTTTTCTTGGTGTTGCTGTGTGGCAACGCACACTTCCTTCCGCCAAAACCCCCGATTTTAATCCCTCAGGTAAACGTTTTTTTGAAACCACAAAACCCTCAACGACTTGACATGACCCTTGACCTCCCCTAGACCGTCCCTGACGACGGTTCTCAAAAACCGTGTCGTTCTGGAACTTGTTTGTTCCCCCCCTTTCCTGGACCCCTGTCAGGGTTCTGTTCGCTTGCACTCCTCCTTCTTGCTTGTAACGAACATTGTTTTGCTTAAGCACCACTCCCCCCAGAGACATTTTGTGCGTACACTTCCGACATTGTCCCTTTCGGGCACCCCACGCCAGCTACTACCCCCTAATTCTTGTGGTGTTCACCCAAGCGTTTTTCTTGGTAGGAGCAACGTGGTACCACACGCATTGCCACGGGGACGAAGTTGGCCTCCGGACCTCGACAACGCCCATGTTCAGGGTTTTTTTGATTTCTTTTTGCCCAACGGATTTCTGATAGTCTCACTGCTCCCGCATTAAGGTCGGTCGAATAGGTCCCCCCTCCTACAACCCTTTTTGACCTGCCTTTTGGCGTCCATCACTGGCTCCTTCCCGAAATGTCACCCCCCCCACCAAAAAGGTAGGCACCCTTCACCCCCTGACCTTTTTCACAACGTTAATTTCTTCCCATGTCTCGTTTTCGGAGGGAGACAGACTTTCCAAGTCAATATTGCCCTTGCTAACCTTGAGTTGTACCCCATGTGTGGTTCTTTTAGGACATTCACGTACTTTTTTGCCCCCCCCACCCAAATGGCATGCCCCCCGGCCCGACCATGGTAGTACAAACTTCCCAGACCCGCTCCCCTTTTCAGCTCTACGAGTAGACAATGTAACATTTCAGGACCTCACCTCTGTTGGGTGAGAGGGCTGGGCGGCGCGCGCGAGTTTATGTGTCACCCCAACGTTAGGTTCCCTTCCTCCTGTGCCATTCCCCCCCTGACCGTCGCGACTTCAAGACCAGCTCGCCACCCCTGGTAAGACTCCCAGCACCCCACCCCTGCATCCTGTCTCCCAAAATTCCCCCCCCCCCACCAGAAGCTTTTTTTTCATAATCTGGTCCCCCCCTCACAAAAAGCCCCTGCTTGCGAGTTTTTTTTTCTTTTTTCACAACATTTTTTAAGCATACCCACTGTTCTTGGTATTATACCAACGAGAACACCCATCCCCTGCATGGCCATGGTTTTTCGTTTATTCTGACCAACGACCCCCCTGACACCCA
>Ga0179593_1591664_pt1 | contig 13674 bp, 19 predicted proteins | sample CZODoug2_1_08_16_FD_185931 | JGI IMG/M metagenome (GOLD analysis project Ga0179593, IMG submission 185931) | Vadose zone soil fungal communities from Angelo Coast Range Reserve, California, USA - CZODoug2_1_08_16fungal (PacBio error correction) | ecosystem: Environmental > Terrestrial > Soil >... | reverse complement strand
ACATGCCCATTCCTTTCTTTGGCTGGAGCTGAATTGTTCTTTTTTTTTGTTCCCTTTTTGAGGAGTTTTGAACTTGTATCGAAATCCTCCCTTGTCCCGCCTGTTGTTATGCTGCCCGCCATTCTCTTCTCCCAATGACGACTTCCCCTATTGTGATTTCCTTTTTTTTTCTTTATTGTCTGACGCTTCCCTTCCCCCGCTCGTTGGCGGAATTTTTCCCCAATGCAATACTTCCCCCAAAGTAAGAACTTTCCTTGCTGCTAGCCCTGTTCATCGCCCTCAGTCCTCCTGTATGCTCGCTGTTTCCCCCCCCTTCCAGGTAATTATTCCTTTCCCCTTCCCCCCCCCTTACGATTTCAGCGAATATGGAGATTATTTTTTTCTTCTCCCAGCAGCTTCCTCTCCTGTGTGACCCTCCCCTTCTCTGAGTTGATCATGTGCCGACCTTTCCTCCTCTCTGACCGTTATCTTTAGTCTTTTATCTTTTCTCTTTGATCGCCGACATTCTTTTCCCCCACATTTTTTTTCTCGACAAGTGCAATCAAAGCCGTTTTTTGTCCCCCACATGGTGTCTAAAAGTGGATCCTCCCTTCCCCCCCCCTTAGTTTATGTTGGGGTGAGGCTGATGAGCGTTCTTTCCCGACCTTTCCCCCTCAGAACGTCACTGGCTTGCTCTTTTCCCCCTCCCAAGAACCCTTTTTCTTTTTTAGCAGCACTCGCGCGAGCGTAACATGACCCAACTTTCTCCCCCCCCTGATCTTTTTTTTTCGTTTTTTTTTGATGTAGAATGAAAAATTTCTTTTTCTTTCCGGTATCCCTGCACAAAGATAGCCCCAGTACCCCGCTGAGATCAGGTAATAGTTGCTCTCTCCCTTGACACGAAACCCCTTCCATCTTGATAGAGGATTTTCTCGTGTTCTCCTTCCCCTCTCGCCTTCTCATGCGAACAGAACATAGAAGCTGTCCCCCCCAAGACGTCACGGCACTCATATCCACTTTTTTTTAGTCTTTTTTCAAATTGGCTACTTTTCCTTCATGGCAGAATTACGTTGATCCCTTTTTTTCTTCCGAGTTTTAGAAAAGAATGGATCCCCCCTTCCCCTTTATCGGGTCGATTCGGCACCCCACCGCTTCTTTTCGTAGTCGTGTTTAGATTAATTGGAATTGCTTTCCCTTTTTCCCCGAATCCCCTTTTCTTTCCCTGGAATCGCATACTCAATCGATCTTTGGCTGTTCGTGTAGGTCATTTCCCCTTTTTCCGGTCTAGTTGCAGAGAACGAAAATTTAATTCCCGCCCCAACTGCTTCTGGAAAGACGATCCTTCCTTTAGATATGTCCCACCGTGTTAATGGGTTTGTTTTTTTTTGGCGAATCTTTCTTAATGATATTATAGGAAACCACCCTTTTTTTTCCCCCCTTTGGCTGCATCGGCAGCTCTGCGGGTTCTTTCTGTTTGGTACTGGCACCGCAGCAGTTAGTATTTTTGTGATTCGGCAAATTTTTTTCCTTTTTCCTTCGTCTTTTTTTTTTTCCTCACCCAGCTTCCGTGAAGAACTATGCTACAAAATTTCCCTCCCTGCGCGGTTTTAACCTCCAGTCTTTAAAGGTGCCGCACACCTCTTTCCCTCCCTCTCATGCTGATTTCTTCTCTCCCTCCCCGCAGTGCAATCGCACCGTCCCCTGGGCGACCATGCCTGTTGTTTGGCCATGGGAAGCTGTCTTTCTCCCTCTTTCCCTTTTGGCGAAGGAGCGAATGTCTTTTTCCCTCATTAGAGCGGCAAGACAAGCCCCTCCTTCCCCCCCCCCGACATGAGCGTTTTTTTTCTCACCACAACATCCTCAGGCCCCTCCCCAGCCCGTTTTGTCGCGTGGATTACCAATTTTTTTTCCCCCTTGTTGTTTTTCTCTTCTCTTTTTTAAATCAACTAGACACGGCGATTTTCTCCCTATTCCCCCGACTCGGATGTTGTGGTGGCTTGCTTCCCCTTTTCTTTTGAATTGGACATCAGATTGGGCGGTTTTTTTTTCCCCGCCCCTTTTTTTTTCCGCCTCAAGCGAAAACTAAGCCGGTCTCCCTTTTCCTGTCTGCCTGCTTTTTTCTGTGCAAAACGTCTTGACGGTTCCCTCCCTTTTTTCCAATGTTGTGATTGTAATTTGTGCAGGCACATGCTTCCGCACTCTCATGCTTTCCCTTCCGAGACATGCTAAATGCAATTGTGTATTCTTTTTCTTTTTTTCCTGTCACTTTGCTTTCTGAACCAGAGCGATCCATCCTCCTCAACGTCCATTTGATTGCATGGCCTACTGCTGGCGGTGCTTTCCCCTTTCCCCAGTGGTTCCGCCCCTCCCCCTGATGATGGGAAAGACAAAACTTTTTTCCCCCTTTTTTTCAGAGCCCCCCCTCTCTTCCCCCCCCCCCCGAGCCACCCCCCTTACACGGTGGGTCAGAGCTCTCGATCGGTTCCCCTCTCCTAAGGTTGGCGCAACGATTTCCCGTTTGGCGTGCGAGAATTTAAAGTTTTCCTCTCCCTTGAGCACCCTTTCGACCTACATCCCTCGCCAATCTTTGCTCTTCTGTTTATTCGATTCATTTTTTCCCGAGTGACCTTCGGTGAAACTTCTCCTTTCTTTTCCCTTGAATCTAACCCTCTTTCCAGAGCGGTAGAAAGGTGTGCCCCCCCTCCCGATCCCCCGCACTTTTTTACGCTGTTTTTGGGTCTTTTTTATTTCATGGGAACCGGAAGCTGAATGTGCCAGTGAGTACCTCCATGCCCATTGAGACAATTTGATCCTTCTCCTGTTTTCTCGATTGCATTTGCTTGGGCGCTTTTTTCTGCTTTATTGTGCTGTTCGCATTCTTTGTGAGTTTATCCTCTAACCAGAGAAAGACGATCATCGCACCCTTTCCCGCTCACCTCCCTTTGTTATATGGAATGTTGGCTATCTTGTGTCTCCCCTTCTTCCCCTTTTTTCTGACAGCAAAGATTTCTGGTTTTCCCGAGTTCCTCACGGTTTGCTCACTGGTCTGCGTCTACCCAGTTACGCCCCAACTAAGGAGACTGCTAACTCCTCCTTTTCTCATCAAACCCCCCTCGATTGGCTTTTTCTCTTTACGGTCTGAACCGATGTTTCGGCAAGGTTCGGCAGGACAAGATGTGGCCTCCAACCCCCAAGACAGTCGCATTGTTCCCTGCAGATTCTGAACTTTATTGAGGCACTGGCTTCCTTTCCCCTTTTTTCGCCCTGGTCCTTTTTTTTTTTTTCTCAAAGGCTTGGGGGCTTCCCTTCCTTCAAACGCGATTGAGGACCTTCGGCCGGTCAAGAGGCATCATTCCCTCGCTTTGGCCGGCCGGTGTTCTTTCCTTCCCTCTCATCAAGGCTTTCACATAATCTCCATATTCGCTTTCTCTTTTCCGTATTGGTGTGCTTTTTCCCCTTGAAGAAGGACTCCCCCCCCCCTGTATGTCTCACCAGCAGAGCTTCCCCTCCGTTTCTCCCTTTCAAGCAGAACGAATCCTCTGCAAGGACCGTTCCCTTAGAGGTTCATAGCGGCTTTCTTTGTCAGGCCCCCCGAAGCGATTCTGCCCCCGAAAGTCAGACAATTCACCACGAAGAAAGAAATCATCCCCTGCAAAACCTTCTGGCAGCCGACCGACTTTTTTCCCTCAGTTGCCAAGGCACTGAAATCCCCCCCCCAAGTTCAACTGTTACAACCTCCCCAGAGAAATCAAAAAGGACCCCCTCCACCGCCCCCTGCCTTCCCCCTTTTTTCTAAGTTGGATCTCTCTCTTTCCTCCCCTTTCTCTGAGATCACTGCCATCCCTCCAGATATTTTGGAATTTCTTTTTTTCAATTTTCCTTTTCTTTTGGATGCGTCTTTTTCTTGTCTCCATTTCATCGAATCCTTCCGTTTTTTTTGCTGCCCGCCCTCCAAGCCATGAGACATATTTGTGTCCCCCCTTTCACAACTTTCTTTGCTTGTCTTCTTCATGACGCCATCTGTTTTCGAATCGCTTCGTTGGTTCTTTTCTATGACACCAACCCCGCAAGACGACGTTAGAACTCCTTGCTCCCCCCATCCCTCCCTTTGCCATTGCATCGCCTTCAGCCTCGTGATGCTCAGCTTTGTGCAAATAAAGCGGGTTCTTTTTTCGTCCCCCCCCCCAATACGATAGCTCCCTTTCAGCCTTTTGATCCCCCCCTCTTTTCCGAACGCCTTACGTGAGCAACGACAAGTAAGCTTTTCAAGAACCCCTTTTGTAATCAATGCTACATGACGCCTCCCCCGTGACCGGGAATTTCTCGTTTTTGGTCCTCGCTTTTGGTTTTTTCCTTTTTTCTTCTCACCATAAACCTCAGGTGAGACTGTTCCCCCCGCCCCTCTGCCAGGCTTAAAAAAACCCTCAATTCTATCCGCCCACAAAACCTTCGACTGTCTTGTGTTTTTTCTTTTCCTTTGTTCTGCCCCCCTAGTGGAGAAAGTCACTGCTTTTGAGTTCCAACCGAAAACGCACCATTTTTCCGTCCGTCAATGGAGAGAGACTCCCGGAGGCGGAACGGACAAAGCTTTCTTTCCCTTCCCCCCCTGGCTTTTTTTTGACTGACATGCGCTTCTCTTTCTTCCCCCCCGCCTTAAACCTTCCCCCCCAGATAGCAAACAGCTTCCCTTTCAGGTAATCCTGTTTTTTGGTAACACGGACCAACTCCCCCCTTTTCCCCAAGTGTGCGTTAGTAGTAATAAACTCTCGCATCCCCTCCTGCGAACCATAGAAGTGCTACACCTGTCGTCTGTTTAAATGGCCCTCCCTTGAAAGTAATGAGAGAGTCCCTTTCCCCGTATTTTCTTTCCTTTTTCCCTTTTCTCACCCGTGGCTGCGGCTTCCTTCACCCCCGCCGAGCTCCCAACATCGTAACACTTCCCTTGCAAACCTTTCTACCATTTTTTGAGGACGTCCGACTTCCCTTCCTTCCCGGTTCACTCCTTGGAATCGTCATACCATCTCTTTGGAGAATTGATGAGTTCTTTCTCCCGTCCCTTCTAATTTGATCAGGTGAAGTCTCCGCCAACGATCGTTTCCCTAGGGAATAAGATTTTCTTTTTCGAGAGCTCTTTTCCTGTGTCTCTGCTAGTTTGTGCGCTGATCCTTACTCTTCTACAAACCTTCCTTGTTGGCGGTCAATCAACCCGGTCCTTCTGAAAAACTTTCGGAATGTGTGGCCCCCTCGCAGTATGCCCCCCCTGGTGTGATTGGCCAAACTCTATTGTGGTTGCACCAGCCAGCGCACTTGATTCTCTTGATTCCACAATTTTCAGCTGTCCTGATGGAAGTAAATCTTTCTTTTTTGCGACTCCGCACAAATTAAAATCAAGCTCTTTCTTTTCGCAGCCCTTCCAGACAGTTTGCACAACTCCTTCTTTTCCTGCGATTTTCTTTTCATTTTTTCTCTGAGATTGAGAGTAAGGCGGCGAAGGCTGACTTTTCCCCTCATGTAGAGCGGCCCTTTTCCTTTTCTATGAGCGGGTACCGGCGTGACCCCCGACCTGATCGGGAAATCCGTTGAACAAGTCGCTTCCCCCACAATTCACCCCTTCCCCCCATAATACGGTGTTGTTGGGAGAGCAGTCCTGGTCCCCCATGAGTTTCCCGATCGCCTTTTTCCGCGCGGCACGCCGCTCATGAAGGTGAATTGGTTTCTGGACGCTCTACTTGTTTAGAAACCCTACCACCCCCCCCCCCCCCCCCCCCCCCCCCCCGCCCTCCTTCTCCTCCCTTTCCCGTCAAAAAACCCCAAAAACCACCCCCCCCACAACAACCCCCCCCCCCCCCCCCCCCAAACCCCCCCCCCCCCCCCCCCAAAAACCCCCCAACCCCCAAAAAAACAAAACACCCCCCCCCCCAACGCAGACTACATCTTCAAACCACATAGAATGTTCGCTCTTTTTATTGCCCTTTCAAATGTCTGACGGGTCTCGCACTTTTTCCCTTGACCTTTAATGTCGACTTTTATCACAGCTTTTTTTCAGACCATGGGGCAAATGAATTTGTGTATCAACCTTTTTTTCTTCAAGTGCGATGTTTGCATGACACTTTTAGCGCATCCCCCCTCAATTCCCCCTTCCCGATAGGTGGCAGGTGTTCCCCCCCCCCCCTCCAAGTGGGTCGCTCTATGGAACGCCAAACCTTTTTTTCTGCCTTCGAATATAACAACTCATTCCGATCGAGCCTCCCCTAGCCAACAACCCTCTTCGCTCTAGAATCTGGTCCTCTTCGAAGGTTTTTTTCAGTTGGCGTTGTTGCTCCTGTTCTATCACCTTCTCTCCTGAGCTAGTGCCTCATCGAGAAAAGAAAATTTCCCCAACTTTTTTAAGATTCAATTTTTTTTTCTTCCCCCGATTCACCTTCATTCCCTGGAATATAAAAACGACCCTTCCCCTCTGGTAGAAAGGGTTCCCCCCCCCTATTAGAAAGAGGGTTGTCCCCCCCCCCCCTTGACGATGTGTTTTTTTTTTTTTTTTTTTTTTTTTTTTTTTTTTTTTTTTTTTATTTTTTTTTATGGTTTTCCTCAGCACCTGGGTTCTCAACGTCCTTTTCTTAAGTCATCCTGGGCCACTTTTCCCCGCTCGCATGAAGTTTTTTTTTTTTTTTCTTCCCCCTTTTCGTTTTTCCTCTGCTGCATGGAGCAGCGTCTATTGTGAATGTTTCTTGACCGCCGGCGAGAGTTCTTTTTCCGAGTTCACACAGCCTCTCCTCCCCTGGGTTTCTTTGTTCGTCAAATATTTCCTACCTTCACTGTGGGCTATCTTTGTGCTTTATTGATCCTCGAAGCGCAGCGCAGCAAAGATTTTTTTTCCTTTTTCCGAGATTCCCTTTTTTCTTTCCAGTTCCCCCCTTCGCTGCTAAGCTATCCCACCTTCCACCATGCCGTCCCTCGTGTGATTTTTAGTGTAATCGCTTCCCTTTTTTTCGCAAGTGTTCTTTTCCTCCCCGCCCCAACAAGACATTCTCCTCTTTTCTCTGTTTTGTTGGTGCCCCCTTGCTTATGAGTGTTCTGGCAGGATGGCTTTCTGCCACTTGTAGACATTTTTCTTTTTTTGTCGGCTTCCTCAAACGACTCTTGATACATCTATCACCTCATCCGGTCATTTTTGATCGCCTTCTTCCTTTGCCGCCCGACGGGGTCTGTCATTTTGCTCACTAAGGCTCTTAAGCTGAACTTGCGCGAATTTCGAAACTGACGCAAGTCCCGTCGCCACTCTTACCAAGCTTCTCCCCCCCTGAGCGGAACATGACTGAAGCCCCCCCCCCTCCCAGTAATTTCGTTTCTCTCCCCATGACGTTCTTTCTAGCGGTTCTAGCTTTTCCTTACATTCCGCCACCCCTATTCTGAAAAAGTCTCAGCGTCTTCTTTGTGTCCCCTTTTGTACTTTTCCACCCACGAAATCCCCTTCCTGGCCCAACAATTCTTTTTTCTTTTCAGCGTTTAGGACTTTTTTCCACCGTGGCCAAGGCCATGTATTTTAGATTTTCCCTGGTTTTTCCCCCCCTGGTAAAACACAAAGAGAAGATCCCGCACAAGACCCTTTTTTCCCCCCCTCCCATGGCTTTATTTTTTCTCACCCTTTTGAGTTTTTTCCTCTTTTGCAGGGATCCCCCTCCGTTGTTGTTGTGCCTCTCAACTGCAAGCTTCCTTCCCCCTCTGCTTTTTTAAGAGCCATTCTTTTTTTTATTTGTTTCGTTTTGCTTCCTTTTGGATGCGTCTTTCTCTTTTTTTTTTCCCCTGGGCCATCTTTGCCTGCATTGGCTATACCTTTTGATGCTTCCCCCTCTCGGCTTTCCCCCCCAGCCCCCATTTACCTCCCTATTTGTTGCCTTCTTTGATTTCGCGTGATTTGTTTTTTTTCTTTTGGGAGTACGTTTTTTTCTGACGCATTTCTTTTTTTCTTTCCTTTTAATTCGATCGTTGGCGAAGTTCCCCCCTTTTGCACCTCTCCGATAGAACCGCCTTTTCTCCAAAGTCATTTCCCCTTGCTCTAGAATGACTTTTTTTGCATCTCTTTCTTTCAGGAGGTGATGCTCAGCTTTTTCCCCCCCCTTTTGGTTTTTGTTGGGTGCGCCGTTTTTTCACTCCCCCCGATAGCTCAATTTCAGCTGAATTTTTTCCGAGATTATTTTCTTTGAGCAAAGAAGTAACGCGTTCATTTTCCAAGTTTACCCACCCTTCTCTGGCAAAGCAGCTTTCTCCGCTTCCCTGAATTTTCTGTGCTCTCCCTTAGGCGCGATCTCTTTTTCGCCCCTGACATCCCCCCTGCCGCCCCCCAAATCCTCCTTTTTGCTGACAAGTGTCCCTACTTTTCATAGGAGGGCCGTGCAGGCAAAAAAATAAGTTCTAACAGTGGCCTCCTCCTTTTAAAACCTTAGAATGTATTGTTTGGTCTTTTTTTTTTGCCTTTGCCCACTTTCCCCCCCCTCCCCCTATGAACAGAACGGTCCATAAAACCGCCCCTTCGGCATGTGAGTTTGATAGCCGGCCTTTCTCAGCGCTTTTTTTTCCCTCCCCCCAAGTAGACGCAGACCATTTCCTCCCTTTTCCTCTGCTGTGCGAGCCAGTCCTTCCTGTCCCCCCCCTTCTCCTTACGGAGATCAATAAGAATTTCTTCCCAAGCTCTCCCCCTCCCCTAAACTTGAGCTCCCCGGTCAGTTTGACTTCTCACGACAAATCTTCGTCTTCTCTTGGTGGGTGTCAGAGTAATAAACTTTCGAGACCTCTTTTTTTCCAATAGAAGCTGCTCCACCTGTCTTCATTCTCCGACCTTGACCATATAATCCCCCAGGCCTTTTCTACCCCCCTTCTTTTTTTCTTTCTGGCGCAAGGAAAGTTGAGCCCTTTCCCGTTGTTTAAAATCCCTTCCTCTCCCAACATCGTCCCTTTTTTAGTCTCCCCTCATTTATTTGGACACTTTTTATACCGCTTCTTTTTTAGATTTCCCTTTTTTTCCTTTGAACTTCCCGAAGTTCACCGAGCACAAAAATGGATCCTCTTGGGAGGCCTTTTTTTTTTGGCCTCTCTCCCTTTTTAGTTTGATTACCTGTTTTCGAGACAGCCTTTTACAGTGCGCAACGCCAACTTTTTTTTAAATACTCTCCTTTTTCTTTTCCCCCCCTGAGAGCTCTGACAAACCGTGTATTTTTTTTTTGTCCTGCTCGCCCCCCCCCTTTCTTTTTCCTGAAAACCACTTTCTAAAAGGTTTTTCTTCCTCCGGCGGGGCTGAAACCATTTCGGATTCTTTCGCCCTCCCAGTAGAATGAAATAAAAATTCCTTTTCAACTTCTTTTTTCTTTTTTGTGGTTCAGCCCTTTTTGAACTCCAGTGGTTTCTCTACTACACAAAGTGCCTGAGTTCCGTCAACGGAGAATACATGTGACAAATGTTCTCCACAAATTCCCCCCTTCCCCTCTCCCCTGCTGATTTCGATCCGTTCCTTCCCTCACTCGCACCCTCCCCCTTCCCCGGGCGAACATGCTCTTCCTCTTTATTTCTTTCTGCTTCTTTCGAGAAGGAGCGAATGTAGCGGTTTTCTCTTCATCCATCACCAGCTTTCCCCCCTCTTCTGGCGTAACCGGAGCTGCCCCCCCCAACTCTCCAGGCGATCGCGGCTCCTTTGTAGAGTGGATTGACCCCCATTTCCCTCCCTCATAATAAGTGGTGTGGTGAGAGACTCCCCCTTGCCCCCGGCGTCTTTTCCCTTTTCTCGCCTGGCGGATGTGTTGTGCTTGTCAGTCCTTTCCTTTTTCAGGTTCTGTCCGTGTCTTTTCTATGGCCCGACTCTACTTGTCTTTCGCGTCCCTTTCTCCGCCCCTTATTCTCATACAGCGCGGAAAATGGCCCCCTCCGTCGGTGCGATCCTTCCTACGCGGCTCGAAATCAGCAATGCTGTTTGCTTCTTTTTTTTTCCAGGTCCTGCCCCTTTCTTTCGGCCGCACGCTTCCTGTTTCTCCCATTGCTAAACTGCCCGTATTCAGGCGTTCAAAGTGAGAGGGCTCCAAGTAGCTTTCTCTTCCACAAGTCATTTGATTCCTTTTCTTTCCGAGTGTGCACACCTTCTTCCCTCAACGTGGTTAGCCTCTTCTTGAGAAATTTTCCCCCCCCTGAGAAAGTGGTTTCAGAGAATATCCTCTCCCCAACTCCCTCCCTCACCCCCCCCGGTTGGTAAGAGCTCTCGTTTTTTTCCTTTCTTCCGCAGTATTTTCCCGACGGTGGCGAACCTTTTCCCAGTTGCTCAGCCTTTAAACGGCAGCGTATAAGCAAAGTCTCCTTAGAGCTAGTGCCGACCCCGACCACTGCCAATCCCTTCTCCCCCAAGTTTTTCGGTTTACCTTCGGGTGCCCTGATCCCCCCCCATGATCTTAAACACGACTTCATCAAACGTTGCCGGTGTGCCCCCCCTTCCTTCCTCTCGAACCCGCGACTGTTTGGTAGCCCCTTCTTCTTGTCTTGCTTCGCCACCTGGTTTTCCACGGGAAGGATCGCAGGGAGGCCCCTTGCACTGGTTCTCCCCCCCCTGAACGCTAGCATTCTTCCCCCCTGGTTTATGAGATTTGCAATTTTTCGTCTGACTCTAGCCGTTCTCTTGTTGCAGGGAGAGCAATGTGATGGTCTTTTTTTCCCTCTCTTTCTTTCACCACGAAAAAGACGATTCCCCTCCCCTTGTCCTGGTTTCTTGTCGTGATACCGCTCAACTATTATTAAGGAGTAGTGGACTTTTTGTGCCGAGTTTACCTCTTATGGATAAAGAATCAGATCCTTTTGCAGGCGTCAGAACGATTCTTCTCGCACAGCGAGCTTGTATGCGTTACTTTGTCAGTCCTTCTTTGCCGAAAATATAATTCTGCTATCCCCCTTCTGAAGATCATGTGATTTTTCGTTTTCCTCCTCCCGTGACGCTTATATCATGTTTCTGGCAGTGTTTTTTTTTTTTTTTTTTTGCAGGCCTTCAGCATCCCCCCCCCCTTCTTGTTTTGGGGAAGGGCCCTTTTTCCCCGCCCTATTGGCACTTGCTTTTGGTGGCTGATCTTGATGGCCAATTGTCGCCCCCGGATTTGGAGGAGGAATTGTAATTTCCCACTCTATAGAGGAATAACTCCCCCTTTCAAGTCTATCCGGCCCTTCCGGCATAATGGCTTGCTTGAAGCGAGGTGTTCTTCCCTTTCCCTCCTTCTTTGATCAATAAGGATTAACCACTTGAAATTGAGTCTCTCTTCTTTTTTTCCCATGGAAGAAGGAAAGGAGCCCCCCTTTCTTTGACGCTGAGCCCCCCCTCTAAGCGGAACATGCTGTTTTCCCCCCCCGGACACGAATTTCTTCTTCTCTTTTTTTCTACCGCATCCTGTTCTAGCGGTTCTAGTTTGTCAGACATTCCTCCCCCTCCTCCTCCCCCCCCCAGCTGAAGAGTCAGACCACACCAGGTTATACCTACCCCCTCCCCGCACTTAATCACTATTTCGAAGGCAAATATGTTCTTAAGAAGAGGAGGGCCCCTTTCCAAGGAAGTGAAATCCGATGACCATTTTTTCCCTCCACCCAGGAAAGACGAATCCAAAAGTCTCAAGCCCCGCCATCTGTCTCCAAAAGCATCTTTTCTCTTTTAATCCTCCCTCTCGGCGAGATCCACTGCAGCGAAAACGTAGACTCCTGGCGCTTCCTTTCCCTTTTTCCTTTTTTTCTGCGATGTTGTCTTTCTCTTTGTTGTACTCTTACCTGTCATCAACCTTCTTTTGCCTTGGCCCTTCCGGTGATTTTTGCCAGAGCCATGACGACCCACCTTTCGTGAAAATAGGTGATTTCGTGATTTTGTCTTTCTGACTGCTTCATCCCTCTCTTAGTTGGCGGAATGTCCTTCCCCCCCCCCCTTGAGCAAAGGAGCTAGTCCCGCAGAAATCCGCGGTAATTGTCTTTAGCATGACGACATTTTTTGTATGATTGCATCGCCTTAAGCCTGTGGTGATGCTCATCTTTCCCTAACTCTTGGGTCTTTTTTCCCCTTTTTCCCCTTCACACAACTCTTAAACAGAGAAATATGTTTCCCCCCCTTAGTGAGCCCTAGTGAAAGTCCCCCTGCGCGGCAAAGCAGAGTTCCTCCGCGGATTCCCTGATGCATCCACTTACCGGGATCCCCTGAAGTAGTATGTTTTAGTTCCTTCTAGTTTTGATACGAGAAATTCCCCCAAATCCTTTTTTCTCCCTCCGACAAAGTGCCACTTTCCCTCCCCCAGCCCCATGCCGACCCCCTGGTCTTCCAATTGCCCACGTAGGCCAGAGAAGATTCCCACAACCCTCCTGTTCTTGTTGGTGGGTCTTCGCGAACCCTTTCCTGCCGAAATTCTATTGCCGAAACGTCACTTTTCCGATGAAAACGAAAAACCCAGAGATTCTTCCTGATAGCCGGCAATTTCAGATGAGCAGCTCGGCCGCTCCTTCCACCGTTAGACCATTGAATATAGGCTGTGCGGTCAGAAATCTTGCAGTCTTCTTATCGGTCCCCTCCTCCTTTTCCTCCCCGGCACAAAAGATAGCAAAACTTCCCCCCCCCTTGAATTTTGACTCCTTTCATCGTTGAGCGCCCAAGAAACTCCCCCCTACCCTTCGATGATCTCGTCCTTCCCCTCCTCTTCCTTGAGCCCCTTCCCAGCAAAATAGAAGCCCCCCTCCTCCCATATAGCCGAAACTATCATCATCCACCAGGAAATCCCCTACCAGTTCTTTTTTTTCCTCCCTCTTCCAGTTGAGAAAAAGGTGGTTCTCCGGCTTTAAAGCCCTCCGCCTGCTTTTCCCCAAGTCGCGGGTCGATCCATTTTCCTTCTTTGGACAAAAATTCTCCTCGTTTTTTTCCAGTCGTGTTTCTCCTGGGCTTCCCTTCCTCCCTTTTCCCCGAAGGTCCCCCTTCCCCCTTGAATCAGGACCCCTCGGACCCTTTTTGGGCGAGAATTTGTTTTCTCTTTTCTTCCGGCACTAGCTAACGTCCGTCCTTCCTTTTTTGGTTCTATCCCCGCAATTTAACTTTTTTTTACGAAAATGATTGCGACCACATTCTTCGCTGCCCCTCTCGATTCTGGGAACAACCGTTTTTTACTTTTTTTCTTTTGTAAGTTTTTTTGCGTTTCTTCTTCTTATATTCTCTTTCTTCCCCCCCCCTTCGAGTCCACGGAGTACTGCTTCTTATTGTGTGGGCTTGCAAAGTAGCATGTCACTCCCCCCTTCCCTTGTTTTTTCTTGTTTCCCCACATAGCCTCTCTTCTTTCAGCACCCAGCCATCGCCCTCCGCCGTGAAGAATATTAGACCTCTTTCTTTTTGGCCCCATTATTGCCTCCATGAGCAGTGCGGCGAATAATGTGCCCTTGATGCGGCCCAACCCCTCCGCCCAGCAGCCTTTCCAGTCAAGGACAGTTTGCCCACAGTCTGGCACTCGCAACGACGGTCAGTTTGCTTCCTGGGACCGCTGTAGTCTGGTCTTTTTGAGCGTAAACGGGCGGCGAAGGCTGCTTTTTCCTCCGCAAGGAGACTTTTTTCTCTCTGCACAAGTCAACGGCCTTTCCGTTCGTAACGGACGCCTCCGACAGGCGATTTTGGAACTTTTTTTTTTCGACGTGTTCTTTTTATTTTTTACAACACACCCC
>Ga0179593_1333041_pt1 | contig 13674 bp, 12 predicted proteins | sample CZODoug2_1_08_16_FD_185931 | JGI IMG/M metagenome (GOLD analysis project Ga0179593, IMG submission 185931) | Vadose zone soil fungal communities from Angelo Coast Range Reserve, California, USA - CZODoug2_1_08_16fungal (PacBio error correction) | ecosystem: Environmental > Terrestrial > Soil >... | reverse complement strand
CCATTTCCCAATGCTCGGGTACGAGGCGTTTTACCTCCACCCGTTCTTATGGTGGCTACTTCCGGTTGCCTAAAGCTGTCGAACTAGTTAATGGCCTATATTCTAACACATCCCCCCTTTTCCCACAGAAACCTAGGAGGTTCAACCCCTTATTATACCAGGATTTTCCCTTTTTGATGGTATTTCGGACAATTTTTGAGACTGATTTGACGATGGCCTGTTCTAATCCGACTGCCCGGTCCGTTCGATGGATCAAGTTTAACTCCTCTATGATGTTTATGATTTATAAAGTAGGCCAATTTAGGAGCCAGAGGCCTCCCCCCTTTGTGAATGGTCTTGCCCTTTTTTTTTGAGGAAGGGACTCGCTTTTTCTCTATGAACGAGAGATTTGGGTTTTTTTCTTGGATGATTAGCCCCCACAGGTACTCTTTCTACCCCCCCAGTCCTTGACTGGTTACGTAATTCTCTCTTCAGATGTTTTCTCCCTCTCCTCCTCAAGGTGTTTCTCAACTTCCCCCTCGCACTTGCTTTAAACGCGTCTCCCTCCCCTTCAAGCCTGTCCGTGCATTTAGAGAGTTTTCCATTCCCTACCCACCTTCCCCAGCCGTTCCGACGGTCCCATCTTTCCTTTGACTCGCGTGGCGGGCATCTTTTCGACTTCTGCGGACCGTGCATACTTTTCTATCTTCTTTTCACATGTGCGACGGAATTGCCACGTGAGAGTCTTTCTTTTTCAGGCCCCAAGCTTGTAACCTGACCCCCCGTTGGTCTAGCCCTTACAGCTCTTTGAAAGGGGGGATTTGGAAGTTTCTTTCACCCCGTCCTGTCTGACAGACCTCTTCCTTCAGCCCTTTTTCCCTGATCGCAACATCTGCATAGCATCTCTTTATCGGCCCGCAGTTTGAGATTCCTCCTTTCAGGTTGCTCTTGCGCCTTAAGAGGGTCACCATTCCCCTTTTCTTTTTTCCTGGGCTTCCACGAGGCCTCACCTACCTTTTTGCCCGACCTTCTTTTCGAGCGCTCGGTCTTTCTTCACCTTGCTTGAAGGATGTTCTTTCCCTAATTGAGGCGCATACTTTAACCAACGATTTCATTCCGTCATTTCTGCAACAGATCTCTTCCTCTGTGATGCCCTTATGCGCTATCCCCTTGGACTCAAGAGATACCCCTTTTTGAAAGAAGGACCCAATCTTTCCAAATTACACCTCCCGCAACAGCTCTGCGACTTTATAATCTGGTCCCCCCCGTCCTGCTCATATAATTTTTTCCTACTAATTTGCGTTGTTGAGAGTTCATTATCCCCCAGGAACTCTCCCTCTGAACGCCAAAGCCGTCCGTTAGCTTCAATCTTTTTTTTTTTTCAGTTTTCGCTATTGTGGGTACCCTCAGTCCTCGTGTATGGGAGCCAATTCAGTAAGGATAGTTCTGGAATGCGGCATGGCATTTTTTGGGATTTTCCATCTCCAGGGGCAACCGACCTTTTAACCTATGACCCCCCCCGATGACGACTCTAGATGAGTCCCCTTCTCTTTTCAGTAGATTAACTTATTTACGGTAGTACTCAGTTTCCTCTTTTTTCCATTTTGTGCCCCCCCTAACATTATCCTTTGTCAGTGGTGAGTTGTTTTTTTTCCCCCCCCACCTTGAGATTTTTCCTTTCCCCTGAGTGACCTCTATACCCCGATCCCTTTCTTTCAGATTTACAAGTGTTGATCCAGTTCTCCTTCCCGTCCTTTTGCGTCCCCGCTTACTGCCCCCCCAAGTCCCAAATTTGTGGGGCATGGCTTCACACCTTCGCCTCCCAGAGTCCAAGCCGCTGCCGTCCCTCAAAGTGCTTCTCATTCACAGGTAAGACGCTTCCCGGCCACTTCGTTCCGCTCTCGCCCCTATGTCCTCCCGTTTAAGATGTCTAGATATTTGCTTTTTCGATAGCTCATCGTCGGTTTTTATGTTATGCCTGGACCCGGTATCAATGCCGCGGACCCCCCGCACCTCCGGTATCTTTCCTTTCAAGGTCTTGACCGTCCCTCCCCCCCCACTGGACGTCGAAGCGGCATCCTCGCCCCGAGCGAATTTGCACCTTCCACTCAAAAAACCCCTCTTGGTATAAGAGTTAAACGTTTGGTCCCCCCCCCTCTTGCCATCCTTCACCCACTCATTCTCTGTCCCTCTTTTATGCTTCTTCGCCATCCAAGAAATGAAATTGGCCTTTTTTATCCCCCTTAATTGCCTCGTTTTTTTTATACTCATCTTATTCTGGTTCTGTTTTCTTCCCCCACTGGATCCAACGAAACCGCATCCCAATGGGCAAATCCGACTGATGGAGTACGGCCCTTTTTTTCCCCTTCGTTCCCTTATCCAATATTTTCCTCCACCTTCCTTCTCCTTCCTGTGACTCTTCCCTCTTTGTTCGTTTTCGTGGAAATCTTTGGTCAACTTCCTCGTCACCCCCGTCGCCCCGGAGCCCCCAAATCCCCGAAAGGGTTTAGGGTCCCGTTTTTTTCCCCGGGCCCAAATCAATGTTGCATTTCTAATTTGGGCGCCCTTTCTACCACCCTTGAAGGGAAAGCCCCCTTCTTTTTATATATCTCATTGGATCTTTACTTTCTCGAAACAACGTGCCCCATTTCACAGGCAACCTTTTAAACCCGAGTTTCCCCCGCCAACCAGACCGCCCTGTGACACGCAGATCGCCTCCCCCCCCCCTACCCCCCCAACCACGAACCTAGACGCCCTTTCACCCCCCTGTTTGGAAGAAATTTTATCCCCTTTTCCTAGGCCAAAACACAAATTTTCCCCCCAACATGCCTTCTCCCCCCATTTTCGATCGTCCCCTCCCAAGCTCTTTTCATAGGTATTCAAAAATACCCAACTTAGCCCCCCGACGGAGTTGCCCCAATGACTGAAAGCACTCGAAACACCCCTGCCCCCTCACACCAGCAAGGACGTTTTGGATCAAGCCGAAGGGTTTTGCGCCCCTGAATTACCCCTCTCCCCGTCCTGTCCGCCCCCCCCCCGACCAAAGAGTAGCCCCTCTAACGCTCAAGAATTTGAAATACTCCTAATTTAGCGCCACCACAGAATATCTACCGTTCCGGTCCGCCCCACTGAGAAATGGGCCATTTTTTGTTTGCGCTTTTAACCGCGTAAGGAGCCCTCCCACCCATTGCACACCAGAGTTCCCACCGCGTGTGTTTTCCCCCGCCCCCTCGGGACGCCACCCCCGTCCCCCATTCGCGATTTGTCGGTCGGACCCTCGTTGCTTCCAACTCCTCCTGTCAACCGTTAAGAACCCCCCACGAGGAACTTTTCCCGCCGCGGTGGGTTGTTCCTTTTTCTTCCCGTTACCCCGCGCAAGCGTAATCAACCTTCCCGCCTCCAAGGTTGAGAACGCCCCGCCCCTCTTCGGGACCTGAACCTCGGCCATCGTGCCGCGCAGTCTTTGACAAAATACCCTCTTCAGCCCGCCAATCCCCCTTAACCTCCTAGTAGCTCTCCTTAGTGTGCCCCAACCCCAACCCTCCACCTCTCAACCTCGAAACCCCCCACGGCTCCGCTCATTCAATTCTGCTCTAGGAACACCCCCCCCACCACATTCAGTATGAAGCCATTACCGGAAAAGACGAGAGAAAGGCCCCCACACCCCACCTATTCTCTTCGGCCCCCCCCCTAATTTGGGAGAGCCTTTTCGGCTTTATGTCTCACCGGCTTTTTCGAGACAGTTCGCTCTGCACCCCTTAAAGATACCAGAAATCAAACCTGGCGTTCTATCCGGCACCATCCCGCCTCAACCCTCGCCTGATTCTCGCCCCCTAGGATCCTCACCCCCCCGGCGACGAGTTTGTCGCGACCCCGCTACCTGATCAATTCTCCGGAAACCCATACTTCTTCGTATTTCGACAGACAGAGCAAAACCCGCTTCCGGGCGGTGGTCTATGCTGCTCATCGAATACGTTCGGCGGGAGGATTCCTTCTCCCGCTCTTTTGAAGAATTTTGCTAATATGTTAAGAAGCTGCACCTTTTTACCTCGTATTTAATTTTGGCCACCTCTAGATAGTTAGATATCACGGAAGTTAACTCGAATAGACCCACCAGACCCCGGCCGACATCCTCGGCCCCCCCACGTGAACACCCCTCCAACCGATCCACTCGGCCCCGAGCACCGATCCCAATTGTCCCAGGCCACCCCTGCAACGCCCACTTCCCGCATACTGTTGTTTCCTTCCCTTGCTGCACTTCTTTCCTGGTCCCAAGAAACAGCCTTCCACCTCAAGTTCACACGACCCGCAAGACCCCCTCGAACCTTACAAGTTGCCCAAGCCCTCCCCGAAAACACCCCCGGATGCCTTTCTTGGAGGGAGAGACTCCTCCTTAGTTTTTCCCTCCACCCTCGCCGAAGTTCACTGTATGCTCCCCCCCTTCCCATTTGTCGCTGCAAATTCCCTCGCCCATATTAACCCTCCCCCCGTTCCTTTACAAGTTTGCGCCGGCTTCTCCCTGTTTTTACGGACGCTTTTACGGCCGAGAATTGCCACTAAACCCGAGGAAAAGCTGCGATTGACCCGCCCAGAACATCGCTGCTCCGCCCCCTGGCGCTCAGTATGCCGTTGAGCTCGACTCCACTGCGAGCGAAGAGGCTTTGGTCTTTTCCTCGCTGATGTTAACTTCCTTCGTGTGTTTCTTGAGATGATACCCTTTCCTCGATTATATTCCAGGAGCAGGTGGAGACTTCCCCCCCCTTCACAGTCACTGCACCCCCCTGAAGGTATTAGTCATTCTGTCGTGTTCTTTTTCATTCGGCGAGGATCTATTGTTTTCGGAGGCTTCCGGCGGTCCCTCAAGTTCAAAACTGATTGCGCACGTTCCCCATTGGCTCCACCCCCAGGGCGACGTAGCCCCTCAGGTGCTAATGTGCCCGATGCCGCGCTCTTTATTATGGCCTATCAAGCAGACGGACTTTTGGTTTTTTTCGCGCGGGAAAATTTTTGCCGTCCGACGCCTCGAACCACTTCGCTCCCGATGGTTTTTGTCTATTTCTTTTCGGGCCTAGCTTTCAGGTCCGATCTTCAGGCTAAGGAGTTGTTTTGCGTTTAAAGGATGAATGCATTCCGGCCATTAGGATGGTTCTCATGCGAGTTCCCGTTTTCCCCCCCTCTTTTCCTACCAATGTTCCTTTCGGGTGCGCTGACGAGAGGGTTGGAATATTGTTTCTTCCATCATGGGGAACGGTTGGCCCCTCCGTGGATGCGTTCCCCTTGTCGATTCATGTTTGAGGGTAGTGTTCCTCTTGGTGGATATTTTTTTACCGGCCTTTTCTGATAGTTGCAGGGTTTTCCTGACCGATTTTCCAGATCGTTGACTTTTTTTTTCTTGGTCTTTTTATGGCGCCTTATTCAAGAGGGAGCCGCTTGATCCGCACTGGTCTCACGTTGCCATCAGCCCGAATCTTATTTTCTTTTGCGAGTCGAATGCTACAGAATGAGGCTGTTTTTCGTAGAGATTCTGTCCGGTGTCCGCGCCCAGGTACGGCGCCGATTCGACGCGCCCGGTTCGTGCGGATTAGAGGCTACTTGATTCCCGGGTCTCCTGACCGGTTTAGGATGATTCTTAGAACCTCTTTTTCCTCGCAGAAGCAGCTTTTGAACTCCCCCTTTGTAGCCGACCCTCCCGAGATTTGAGGAGGGCTGAACGGGGAATCCCCCCTTCAATCTCCTCCCTCGAAAAGGGGGGCCCCCTCTCCGTTGGGCGGGGGGTGTTTGTGGAGTGTGTGACGGACTTTCCCCTTCTGTGGTCACACATCTTGCCTGGCGCCCAGCGTCGTCCTCCCCTACCCCGCGCAGGCTCCTGGGGTTTGGCGCGGTGGGGGTGTGGGGTTTTGTGGGTTATTTCGTCCTTCTTTATGCAGGACTCCGCGCCCTCACGTTCGCCCCCGACCTGTGCAGGGGTTTCTGTTGTCGATTCGTCACGGCCCGCGTCAACGCTAACCACTGCGCTCGTGCGCGTCTCCCCACCCCGGCGTTGCCTCCCCGCGAGCTCAGGCCCCCGGGCAACTTGCCCCTCGTCCTTGCGCCCGCGCCCAGCACACGCCGGCTTTTGGTCGCATGGTCACTTCGGATTTTTGTCTTGTCGTTTTTTCTTTGCTTTGGGCGCCCGGGTGCCGGCGCTTTGCTGTAGATGCCTCCCCCCCCCTTCAGTATCACGGGGGGCGTTAGGAAGGGTGGCTACCTGTGTGTCGTGGGTGTATTTTGTTTTCTGGTGTTTGGTGGTCGGGGGTGGAGGCTGTGGTCTGGGGGGGTTGGGTCGTGTGGTGTCCCCCCATCTTGTTGGTGTGGGGAATTGGTGGGGGTTTTTTTTTTGTGTGTGTCCTGGGGGCCCGGAGGTGGTTTGGGCTGGTGGGGGGGGTTTTTTTTCTCATTTTTTTTTTCTTTGTGTTGCGGTGGTTTGCGGCGGGCAGTCTAGGTGGTCTTCTGGCTGTTGCTCTCCTATCCCTGGCGTGTGAGCGTTCCTGCCCCCCCGCCCTGTCGGTCGCACCCCTCCGCCGGTTTTTCTTGTCCAGGCGTCCCGGACCGCTGCCGGGTCTGGGTGGGGCCCCCCTCAGGTTTGGGGGTACCCGTGGCCACACGGCGGCTCCCCCCTGTTAACGGGGGTTGGGCGCCTAACCCCCCCGTATCGGTTCGGCCGCTTTTTTTTTTTTTTTTTTTTTGGTTTTTTCTTTTTTTTGTGTTCAGTGCGCCGGGCCCCGGCGCAGCCGCGCCGTGGTGGGGGGGGTTTGGCTCGGGTTGGTGTGGGGTGGGTGGTGTTGGGTTTGTTGGGGGGGTTCTATCTTTTATCCTCAGTTTTCCAGCCCCATTTAGGACTTAGATTGCGCATTTCCCGTACGGACTGGGTTTCTCTTTATGGTAGGGTGAGATGTGAGTGTGCCTATGTTGTGTTTTTCTCTTCTTTTCCCAAATACGGGCTTAGTATCCCCTAGGGATTTGAAGGTATGAGTTTCAAGGTATTCCCTATTTTTTTGTGGGATCAGCTTTTTACTTCTGATGGGTAGGCAAGCAGTTTCATGGGTATTTTTTTTTTGTTGTTCAGTTCCCATTTATATGATGATCTTTTTTTGTGCTGAGATTGTTCTAGACTTCGCCATTTCCTGCCCCCCCCCCCCTTCTCGTAGGTACGCTCTTTCTTTTTTTGGAACCGTCTTATTTTTAGCGTGTTTCCTCTTTTTTTCGACGCTTTTTGAAACGTCCTCTTGCCTTTTAGTCTTTTCTTGCGGTCTCCTCTCGTATACCCTCTTTCCCTCTTGCTTAGTAGGTAATTTTCCTGTCTTCCCTTCTTTTTTCAGTGTAAAAGACGCCCCCCCCCCGGCCCTTTCCTGCGTTGGTTTCCCAGGTCCGTAGGTTTAGATTGGGGTGTTACGGTATGTTCTTTTCCTTCTTCAATGCGGCGGGATTTTTTCTTCTTTCTTTCCCGACGATGAGTTTCCTTCAGAGGCCGTTTTGTTTCGACTTTACGCGGACCTGCATTCGTTTTTGCTCGGCCCCTTTCTTTTTTGGAGTTTGCCGGCGCCCGATGCTGAAGGGCACCCCTTGTGCCGTATCAGGTGCTGGCCCCTTCCAGGCCAGGATGTGGTTTGTTACGGTTCCCATGGGTTTTTGTGTGTTTTAAGTTTTTTTTTTGACTTGTCCGAAGGTCACCCTTTTCTTTTACCCCTTGGGCGTGATTGTGATTTAGGCTGTCTGTTTTTTGTAGGATTCTGGGGTTTTAAGGTTTTTTGTGTCTGTATTGAATCGTTGCCCTTTTTATACTTTTTTCTCCTACTTTTTGCGACTTTCGGCAGATTCCACCCGAGAAAATGGCGAGGCTCTATCTTCTAGGGGCTCCCCTTTCAGGTTAGGGTCGCGCCTCCTCACTTTGAAATTTTTTCTCCGTTTGTTTGCCGTTTCGGGAACGACCCCCGTTCTCCAAGGTTACATGTTTCTCCCTAAGGTCTCGATGCTTTAAACTAGCCTCTTCTAACTCCTTTCTTCCACACTACCAGCCGGAGTGGAGTTCCTTAATCCGCCCCTCCCCCTGTAGAGCTTGAGTGGATGCGTTCTTCTTCTAAGTTGACCTTCCTGCCCCGATTCCTTTTTCCCCCCGTTATCTCATCTCTTTTGCCCTTTGTGTAGCGTTGATGGATCAACGACCAACATTTTTCGAGTCCTTCATCAATTGCCCATTCCTGCTATTTTCCCTCGGCTAATTAATGGTATTACCGCCCTATCATGTGACTTGGGCTTTCTAGCCTGATATGCCCAGATATGTCGGTGTGTTCCTTTCTCTTGCCTTTGTCCCAAACTTAATCGTCGCCAAAAGTGTTGAAGTCCCCTTTTAGCTCCTAGTAGATTATGAGCTTTGCTCCTCCTTCGACTCCCCGGGGTTAGCAGTACAATCTTCCCCTTTCTCAAGCGCTCCCTACTCTTTCGGATGACGTGCCTTGACAGCCATTATTGTCGGCCCCATTTATTAACCCTCCCAGACGACGCAGTGAGCACCCTCCAAACCGCCCACCTAAAATCTTAGTTTGAGTGGACATCGTTTTTTTTTTTTTTTTCTTTTTTTTTTTGTTTTTTTTTTTTTTTCCTTTTCTTTTTTTTTTTTTTTTTTGCTCTTTGAATACAGCAAGAAGAATCTTCGCTCCTTACACGTGCGAGTTTTTTTGTTTTTTCCTGAAAGAGGCGGCGTTAGGCAAAGCTTGTTCTTTCGGCTTTTTCGGCGGGTCCTCCAGCCTCCCCCGGATTTGGACCTTTATTGTGGGAGCGGGACGGAAACTTAGCCTTATGAGGTTCCTCTTTGACACCCCCTTCTTATGAAATCTTCATTTTCGATATATAGAGTTTACCCTTCCGTTCCCGCTAATCTCATTTTATTGGCCGTTACCTTGTCTCGTTTTCCCCGTATTTAAATAAGCACCCTGTTCCTATCCTCCCCCCCCCCTTTATGCCGGCTTTCTTCTTAGAGTCGTCCGTTGGGTGTTCCCAGAGTTAAAGGCGTTCTCTTCCCCCCCGACGCCTTCTGAAGACACAAAAACAGATATGACTTCCTTTCCTCGCATATTATCCCTCCCCCTCTGTTCCAATTAATGCTTCTAAGCGACTCCTGAAAGAGAACTCTTTTTCAGAACATTCTTCCTTCCCGCAAGCGAACCCTTCCGCGTCCATCCTGTCTGAGTGCTACTTTTTTTACCTTGTTTGCTTCCTTCGCTCTGGACGACGCCATCTTGGTTTTTGAGTATCCTTCCCTGGACGCACCCATTTTAGCCCGTTTTTTTCCCCGCACGTCATCATTCTTTGCTTGCTTTAGCTGGTAATCCAGGTCCGTTTAGCCCTTCTTTCGGGACCTTCCTCCGTTGCCCTGCGATCCCTCATCGCGTAAGGACCTGTTTTTTCTCCATGCTTATAAATATGTTTTGGTTTTTTTCTCCAGTTACTTTCCTCCCTCCTGGTAACTCATGGTTCCCAACGTCCCCCTCCCGAGCGACTATCCCGTCTTTTCGGCGAGTCGGGGCCTTTCTTGTTCAAAAGGTCGTCCTTGGGCTGGTTTTAGTAACCTTTCGGAAACAGTAATGCGCCCTTGGTAACGGCCCTTTTTTCTGGGGAATTTCACCGTTTTTTGGTGTCATCTACAGCTTTTTTGCTTTTCATCCAGGTTGCCCCGACTTTTCCCCGTTGTCAGGGTGCCCGCCCGTTTCAATACCCCCGGTCCAAATCGCTTTCGGGACTGGCTTTAACACATAGCCTTCGAATTGCCCTTCTCCTCCTGCCTTTCGTCCGCAACTATTCCTTCATCCTCGCACCCTTTAAGACTCTCCCTTCGTTGATGCCTGATTACGGCGCTCTCCCCCGTTCCCTCCCCATACCTGCGTTCGAGAAATTGGTTCCCGAGATCTGTTTCGTATGTTACTTTTTAGTCTGGGATGACTTTTTTATTCTATGACGTTTAACCTGATCCTTCACCGCCCCTTCCGAATTCCCGACATTTTAAATTCCCCCGTCCTCCGTGCAAGGAGTTTCCGGTTTTTGACAATTCCTTTAGGCGAAGGGAGAATCGGCCACCTTAAGCTAGTTTACTTCCGTGCGCAGGTTCCAGTCCCCCCCCTGAGTTGAAGTCCTCGATACGGTTGGGCACCGCCTCTCCTTCCCCCCAACCGCCCCTCTCTTGTTCCCTTATCCTGGAGCTCGAATTTTTTCAACCGTCCCGTCGTCGATTCCCACCAGTCCCTCCCTTGGAGGGCCCCTCCCGTTCGACTCTTGATTTTTTCTTATAATCTTGCACATCGGTTGTGGTCCCCCCTTTTTGCAGCCATCAACCTCCCCTACCAACTGTTTTTCCTATTCGGATCTAAGTCGGAGCGTAGGTCGTTTTCTCTCCCCTATGCTTTTACATCGACTAAAAATTCCTGATCAGCCTTTACCTTTTTCTTTCCATAAGTTGGCCTCATTTTCCGGTTTTAGTATTGTGTTCTCTATTTCCGAACCTTCTCTATAGCTACCTCCCCCCCTTTCGCCGTTCTTTCGAACAAACTTCCAGTGCAGAAATCCATGTTTTTACCGACCCCCGCGGACACCCCTTATACACTGTTTGGAAATTTTTCGGTTCTTTAAATGTCCTGGGCAATCTCCCCCGATATCGAACACCAAAGTCCTCGTTGCACTTTAGTAACCCCAAAATGTTGCGCAACACTTCGCCCAAAACACTGATGACACAGTTCCCCCCCTCCTACAACTCCCTTTTGTACAACAGTTTCCCCCGCCTCCCCCGACGAACAGCACCTGCCGCTCACCAACAAGACCTCCTCTCCTTTTTCTCCCTGCTCTGCAAACACACCCCAATTTAACCACACAGATCCCAACCCAAACAATGGGGACGAGCCTCCCAAGCCCCAAGATAGCCATGACGAGTTCAGAGTTTCCCACACACACAATGCGACACCCCATGAGGGTGTTTGGTGCCATTACAAAATTGCCCCTCCCCGAAAAAGCCCCACGACCTCCCCACACCCAGCAGCCCCCCCCCCCTCCCCCACTACCGGGCCTTGGAATCCGTACCCCTGTCCCCGGCATGTGCTCATAACCACTATTGCCCGGCGAAGCCCTCAACTACGAATAATTCCTTTGCTCAACCAGTGAGTAGCCCCTCTCCAAAAGGGAACCTCCAACTCGCCTTTTAAGATGGCTGTTGCTCCTCCAGGGAGACTTAAACCCCTTCGGATGAGTTTTAGAGACACCCCCTTCAGACTCAGATTCGAACTCCCCTCCCCGACTTAATCTCTTTCGAACCAAGCGTAAGTCCCCCAGTTCCGCAGCCATTCCTTTTTTTGAAAGTAGCCCAAAACAGCCTAAGGACAATCAAGCCACTTGAGGTGTGTCTTAAAGGCTGCAAGGTTCGGAGTACTCCCAAGCGCAGGACGCCCCTAAGACTCTAAAGAAATTAGACCGCCCCGACCGCCCCAATTTCGGGACCTGTTGCCTCTCATAGCGGTCCCGCTCCGCCAACCCCACGAACATGATGTTAAGTCCTACACAACCTTTCTATCGCCCCTCTCCCCAGTACGAGCAACCCCACCCCCACTCGCTACAGTCACAATCCCAATCAGGCCGCCCGTCCCCCCCCCCCCAGTTCCGTTAATTTCTTATGTCGCGGCCTTTCCCGTCATTTGAACGCTGTTACCCGTTCCTTGTCACCAACTTCTTCCCCAAACACGTTTCACCTTGCAAGTCCCCGCAGTGCGTCTCCTTTCCCAGCGCGGCTTGTGAAGTCCACGAGTGACTGCGATTAAACTTTTCATAATAACCCCCTCCAATAGCGATCGTGCCCGGAAAATCCCTACTTCTTCCTTCCAGAAACCTCTGCGTCGTTTTCGCCGAATGGTTCCTCTCAACATTGCAGGATCAATCCGACCCGGCTAATCATTTCGAGTTGATTTCCGTAAGCCATTTTTCAAAATTCTGCACGTAAGGACGACTTTGTGCACCCCGAAGGTCATTTAGGTTTTACTACAGACGTCCAGCTTGTTGACATGCTCCATCTTGGATTCAGCTCCCTGTCCCTCTTTTCTTTTTAGGGCCTTTCACTGCCACCTTTCCCTACGGTTACGATTCAGCCCCTCTCCTGGAATCCTTCAACATCACGCGATTTCCGACCGCGACGTCTTCAAACCTTTTCAACTTTTCAACTCCCCCCCCTGCTTCCAACAACCACGTCGGAGCCACTCACTTTTTCGGGTTGGAACTTTCCCTTGCCCACCCTCGACCTTTTTTTTTTCCCCCTCCTCCCCCCATCGAAATTTTTGAAACTTTATCTGTTTTTTTTCACCCCGCCTATCGACACGCCCTTTCGTTCTACAACGCCTAACCTTATCCAAGCTAGTCCCTCTCCCATCCGATCAACCCCACTCTTGTTTTTTTGTGCGCTTTCCCGGTGCATCTTTTACTCGCCCTTAGAACTCCACCGCCGCTTTTTTCCGTCTGGGAGTGCCTCCATGTTGAGTCCTTCCTTACAGGGCACTTTTCGTTCCTATCCGACGCCCCGCCTTTTTACCCGTGTTCGCGCTTCAAAGTGCTGTGGTTTTGCGTCGTCCTGCCCCTGAGGCCATGAGAACGTCCATCCTTAACCCGCGCGTGGAAACGAATCCAATCGCACCCCCTTAAGTAGTTCCCCACCGGCCTTTCCTCTTTCAGTGTAAATGGCGAGAGCTAAGTATCACCTGCGCTGGACTATTATGACACTGGTATATATTTTCCTCTTTTGTGCGAGACTCTTTCCACTTTTTTCCCCCTGCGATTATTTGCGTCATTTTTTAGTACTCTTTTTTTCATGCTGAAAGAGAATTTCTTTCTTGAGTATCATTTCTGTCGGGTCCTTCGAGTTCCCCTTCTCTTGTTGAGCTGGCGAGTTATAGGCCCTGATCGCGTAAACAATTTCTCAGTAAGTGAAGCGCGCATCCACTTAATTTGCCCCCGTCCCGATGTCTATTTTCTAATTTGCCCGCTGTGCCCATGCGGGGAAGGGGAGCATACTACGTTTTTGAGTTTTGGCGTTCTTTTCGGAGCTGCACAGGCGGCGCCGCCCTCCCTCTCGAAACCACTTAAGTGAGGTTTGATAGTAGTTTTTCTTTCATAGCTTATTTAATTCAGACTTGCAGTTTCTTAGAATTTACTGTCGACTGGCGTTACCTCGGGGTGTACGCCCCCCTTGTTTTCTGGGCAGGATTCGGTTGAGGCGTTTTTTTTAGCTCTTTTGAACAAATGTTATCATTTTGTTCCCCAGCCGAGCGGGGTGTTTATCGTTGGGTGCACCTTTGGCTTTCGAATGCGGTCCTTTTCGTCATGGTGAGTTCCAGCTCTGCCGTTTTGGATATCGTTAACTGATTTCTAAGCCCCCCCCTCCTCCGCCCCCCCCCCCCAGACACGGTGTCCAGGCGCTCTTTTTTCCTCTCGGTTGACAGCGGGCTGCTTCCGATTTTCTGCAATTATTCACATTTTCCTTTCATAGCCGGGCTAATGCCGATGGCACTCTTCGCCGGGTTTTTTTTTCCCTAATTATCCCAGGCCGCCAGCCTTCTACTCAATGACCCCGTGCCGTTTTCTGCGCTAATAGATCTTTTCAGTTGTGCTTACCATTTCTCGGGCCGATGTGTC
>Ga0179593_1292093_pt1 | contig 13674 bp, 17 predicted proteins | sample CZODoug2_1_08_16_FD_185931 | JGI IMG/M metagenome (GOLD analysis project Ga0179593, IMG submission 185931) | Vadose zone soil fungal communities from Angelo Coast Range Reserve, California, USA - CZODoug2_1_08_16fungal (PacBio error correction) | ecosystem: Environmental > Terrestrial > Soil >... | reverse complement strand
CGTTTTTCCGGGAGCCCCTGCACCCTTCCTCCTCCCACTCGCTCTGTCCACGTTTCCCCCATTTTCACCTCCGCCCTCTCGCGTTGAGCGTTTCCCTGAATGCCCATGGGCCTGTCTTCCGTTTTATTACACCACGAGCCCACCTTCCCCCCTTGGGCCTCTCCATCGAGTTGACCTCCTTTGCCCATTTTATCGTTCAGTTTGATTTCGACTCATTTTTTTTTCAACCTGACCAACTTTCCTTCTACGCCTGTCTTTCCCCCATCATTTCCCCCCGTCAGACTACCCCTTATGCTATCCCTTTTCCCTATCTCATGGGGAAACCAGCTCCCCGGTTGCCCAGGCAATGTTCGTCCACCGGAGAACGCCTTGGCTTTTTTACAGAGGCCGCTCCTCCTTTCTGTGCCCAATGCCTCTTTTGGAACTCCTTCCTCCTTTCTGCGCCTCTGGATGTTCCGGCCATTTCCTAATTTTCCAGGCCTTAAGAGATGGCGACTGGATCTTTTTTCTCCCTGTTACCTCGGTCCGTTTTTGTTTTTTGAGATCCGCCGTTGATCTGCGTCATCGCTTCTTTTGATTTCTCCCTGACAAATCCCGGTGCCGGAACTCTGAGTCTCCGCGATCACCCTTCCCCTCCCCAGGTAAGTTTCTCCCCAGGCCTGCTTATGGCTGCTGCTCTCCCGCCTCTTTTTTTTCGAAGATGTTATTTCCCCCGCTGCTCCCTGAGATATCCTTTCCATCGTACCTTGGCGCATACCCCTCCAGCTAGGGGTTAGCCCCAGCACTGTCATTATCACGTGTACTGGGCTTTTTCTGTCGATGTGGGCTCCGCTTCTCCCCCTTGGTAGACTCAGGTTGACCCCGCCCTTCCCTTTTTCGGTTTTCCCTCCCCACTGTCCTTTCCCTCTCCGCTTTTGGGCTCCCCGGTTCACTTCGTTGATCAGTCCAGCGGATTGCGATCCCGTCCGCTGTTTCCTCATAACGCCCCAAGTCGGCCACTCATTCCTTTTCCTGGTCCCAACGTCAGACTCGCTTCCCCGCGATTACGGCGTTCCTCTTGGCCTCTTAGGGGTCTGTTGTTCTTCCCGTTGGTTTCAAATGTACTGGCGCATCTTTTTGAATATTTAATTTCCTGCCAACCTTTTTGATTTCGCCTTCTCTCCCGGTAACATTATGGTCCTTCCCCTGAATTTTCACGCTCATTTTTCCTATTTTTCCGAGGCTCTTTTTATCACCCGCAGTCCCCCCTTCTTTGCCGGGTCGCTGATTCCGTCATCTTTTTTTTCGTTTGTCTCTTCTTTTTTTTGGCTTTTATTTCCCGCTGCTTTGGCTCTATATTCCCCCCAGCGGTTTTTTGGCCGCTTTTGGAAGGTGATTCCCTCCCTTTTTACCCAGCACCTTTGACTTTAGTCCTTTAGTACTCGCCCCCTGTCCCAACTCAAGTTTTTTGACACGGGTCCACGAGCCTCCCTATCGCGCCCTACCGCGCACCGGAGATTGGGTAGTAGGTTTCTTTTTTTCTCCATTTTTCATTATCTTTTCTTAGAGCCGCTTCCCCTGTTCTTTGTTTTTCCTCACCCTTTTTTTTCTCTCCAATTCCCCCCTTTTTTAGTCTCGGTTCCCACCCCTTCTTCACAACCCACGCGCCTCTTTAGTCTTCGCAGTGGGTGGGCTCAGTATTGTGTGATTGTGTCCTGACTGCTGTCCCCTTACTCCTTCCATCTTGCGGGACTTTGGCCTGGTTGCTTTATTCCTTTCTTAGTGTTGTCATAGGATCTCTCTGTAGGGGCGCGTTGCTTTTGGTTCGGAGAACCGCGGTTTGTCTGTTTCTTCCTCTTTCCCCTTTTTATGGTTGGGCTTTGTCCTTCTGTGATTGTCTCGTTCCTCCTGTTAGGATAGGATTATGTTAATGACTCTCCTTTTGTGTTTCCTTCCTCCTCTGTGGACCATGTTTACTACTCCATATTTTTCTTCCTCGGTGCTCCACTATTTTTTCCCTGCGACTCACGTGCCGTGAGCGTCTATTGTCCTCGGTTGCATTGTGTGCACTCTGGCCCGCTTCCATGACTTAGTTCTTTCCCTTTTTTGGGAAGATTAATACTATTGATCCCGTCTCTCCCCTCCTGGGAGCCAGGTCAGGTTCCCCCTGACCCTATGCCCCCGGACCTTTGGGTTTCCCGGCCCTTTAACGGAGCTGTGTGGATGTCGCTCTTCCTGTGATTCTTGAACCTCTCTAGCATGCGGGCGTAAAGAATAGTGAGCTTCTCTCTTTGGTGCAATCCCAACTGACGCCTTTCCCTTTGATAAGCCCTGGATTCGGTAAGAGGGGAGTCTTGATTTTTCCACCAAGATTGCCGTTTTTACCTTCCGGTGGTCCCCCGCTGATTGCCCCCTGTTGTCTGTTTTGGGCTGTCCTTGACCCCCCCCGCTGGATCATATATTATTCTCATGTTGTTTTGTTTGCGAGACGAGGTCCTGATTTCCTTTTTCGAATAAACCCCACTTAGATGCTCTCCGCCCTTAGTTCTCGAGGTTGGCACCCACGGATTTCATGAGCCCATTTGTTGTATTATGAATGGGTCCTCCTTGCGGTGATGAACCCACAAAGTTTTTCGCTGTACTTCCTGATCCAGTTCGGGCAGGCGCCCTCACGCCCTCCTTCCTGTAATGCTTTCTCCACTTCGCTCCCTTTTTCGCCCCCCGCCATTCAGCATGATACCCTTTTCAATAAACGTCAACAAGTTCCTTTTTTTTTTTCCGCCCAGTTCACCGCCCCCCACACCCCTTCTTTGTCGAAAACCTATGATCCACAAAAAAGTTTTTAGGCCCGCGGGTCCCCCGATAGGTTCCTTCCTTGAAGCCCTTTTCCCCCCCCCCCAAGACATCCCCGCCCCCCCACTTGCCCACACCCAGACCCTGACCGCAGGCGATTGTTTCTCCCCCATCGGACGATCACCCTCACCCCCATGTTCGACTTACCTCCGCCCAGTCTCAGCCATCTTCTTATCCGCAGTCCGTTAAATCCCTCCTAACGAAAAACCGGCACTACTCCCTTTTTAACAGTCCACTGGGTCTTGATAAGCCGCGACCGCACTCCTCCCCACAGGCCATTTCTCCCCGGAAGATACAGCAGGCATCCCCCTCCCCCTTCACAATCCCCTCACTCACGTCACTAAATTTCTACGTTTCCGTCAGCAACCACTTCTTGGACCCGCTGAAACCATGCCGATTTCTGGGGCTATCTGGAGAACGTTTTTTTTTTGCTTTTTAGATGTTCCCTTTTTGTTCCCTCCCCTTAAGGTTTTCTTGGACGCCCCCCACCCCAAACCACCACAGCTCACAACCAACCCTTGTCAGAAGGCTAGGTTGGCCGTACCCAATTTTTCACCAGCCTTCATCAAGCTCCCTTTCTTTCCCCCCCCCTTTTTTCTATCGTGTACTCGTTCTTCATGAACTTACAAGCCCGAGCTCTTATCGTGTTCCCCTCCGCACATCCCGGCCACCTTTAGCTTTTTTCCCTTTCCATACCTTAACCGCCCTGTCCAATTCCCTAAGACCCCTATCACCCCGATTTTACGGGGGGTGTTCATTTGTTACCTCCCGATAGTAGTACCCAATATCTGCCTTTTTGATTCGAGTCCTTCCCAATACCCCCATTTTTTTTCCTATGATCCCCGGTGTATCGGTGTTTGATGGGAATGCGCGCCCTGTTTCCTTGACTGAACTTTATCCCGATACTTCCCCCGCAAGAGTTTCTACCAGTTCCTTCCTTCCCGCTAGAGGAGCTAGGGCTCCCTTTTCGACCTGACTGCTTGTTTTGTCGGGTTATGCTCACCCCTTCCTCAACCCCCCTTTTTTCCCCCCCGCCCCTGAATTGATGTACCGCGTCTCCCTTCTGTGATACATGGATCGTTTACAGTCCCCTCCTTTCTTCTAGTTTTTGTAACAGATTCCCCCGGCCCCATTTTTTAAGACTTTAGGACCCAATCATAGCAGCTAACCCCTTTCATGTAGCAATGGGATCCAAACTTTCCCCCCCCTTTTTCCGTTCCAGCCCTAAGGTACGTCCCTGCAGTCTGGGTTAGAGGATTTCCCCCTGACGGATCCCCTCCTCACCTTATGTGCATGACTGACATAGGGTCTACAGCTTTTTTCTTTATTCCTGTTTCAGTCACCCTCCTGCAGACAGTGAACCACCCCCTGGTGTATCTTTCCCCCTCCCCGAACTGCCCGTCATACGCCCGACGTTCCCTCTATCTTTCGCTTGCTTGTTGATCTTTCTGATTTTTCTCTCAATTTCTCCTCCTTTAGAGTCCTTCGGTTGTCGTTCCCCCCACTTCTTCTTGCCAGCTGCCTCTTTTCAAATTCTTCAGCATAATTTTGACCGCTCATGCTTAGACCCCACAGCCCCCCTTTCCGTATTTTTTATCAAAATTTCTTGTCAGGCTGTTGTCCGTATGGTAAACCAGATAAAGTTCGACCCTAGAATCTTTTTCCTACTTATGGGACCGATCACCTCCGCTTTTTGCCCTTTCTCCCTTTTTATTGAGCGCTTCCTCCTTTGTTAATTTCTTTTCCCATTTTTGTTCTGGATGTCCCGTGATTTTCCTTTTTTCTTTCAAAAGTTCCGGAGCCCAATCATCCTTTTTTCTGAATCTTTCCCCAGAAAGTATCGTCCTCCCCCATAATTGGAATTCTTTTACGCTTTCCTTCTGAGGTGGGCTCCGTTCCATTCTATTTCGACTAACTCCTTTCGCAACCGTGTTAGGTTTTTCGATGATCTCTTGGTAAGCATAATCATTACCATGTTCATAATTTTTTTGGCCCCGTCTACCTTCTGATGACGTCTTGACCTGCGCCTTACTCTTCATGAATCCCCCTTTTTGCAGATGGGGGCCTGTGATTTTTAAATGCCCCACACAGGGCACGAGCTACTCCCCCCCAAAAAGTGGCCCTTGCCTTTCGTTGATCTTTATTAATAGATCCGCATTGACCAATCCCGATATTATCAATTTTCTAGCCCTTGCCTTATTTTAGTTCCACCAGCAAAAAAATACAAGGATGGTCCCCTGGAGGTGTTTCGGACGTCCTATTTTGCAGACGCTATTAGCTTCTGTTTTTTTTGGACCCAATCTTTTGCTCTTCCAGCTCGAGGCCCCGTCCTTTTGTCATACTATGATAAGATCCTCTGCCGTCCCCTCGTTTTTCCTCTTCCGGCGCAATTTGACGTTATCCGAAACCTTTTTCGATTGGTCTCTGGGATTTGCTTCTCTTGCTGAACTTTCTAAATTCCCCCTTTACCCCCTCCTTTTTTTTTTGTCCTCTTTGTCTGCTATGTGGTGTGTTACTCTTTTGTCCCACCCCTTCCAAAACTTTCGGAAGAAGTGTCTCCTTCTTTTCCAGTCACCACCTTCACCACCCATGGGTCTTTCCCACTCCCCTTCCTTTTCCAAATGTTGTTGATTATTTTTGTTTTTTATAGCGTTCTGGTACTCTCTTGTTTCTTTTGCCCTTGTCGTGGGTTTCCTTTCTTTCTTTTTGCTGTTGATGAATGGATCTGAGCTTCTTTTCCCCTGGCCTGGTTTTTCTTTTCCTGGGTCCCCCGGATCCTCGTTTTTTTGCTCGGGATTGACAAAGCTTTATGGCGGTTCTCTCTTGGCCTCTTCTTTAGTCATTCGTTTCCGTATTCCGAGGCCCCCGTCTCACCACTCTCCCCCTTTTCCTGCATTTGGACCGGATCTACCATTGTGGAGTTTCTTTTGCCTCCGGTGGAGATTATCAGGTTTTCCCTATTTTTTTGATTCTGTGAGTTTTTTCCTTCTTGGTTTCCGGATTTATGTATTGCTTCGTTATTTGCCCATATAACATATCGTGTCCTTAGGCTAACCTATTGCCCATAGAAACTGTTGGATTGTTGATTCCCCATCCTGTTTTGCTTAGTTCTGATTCCAGGGTTCCTTCTCTGTTTTGTTGGATTTCTTCTCGGCGTCCCCCCCATCTTTGCGACTTATCTTTTTTTCTGGGTCGCCGCCGGCTTTTTTTTTTTCTCGGATTTACCGGATTACCGTAGAATCTCCTCTTTTCTTTTCATAATCCCCAAGTGCCATTTGATTCATTTTTTATGTTCTCCCCCTGGTTGCCCAATCCACAAGTCTGACCCCGAAGGTTCCCCTGAGAACCGTGCTGTCTTTCATCTTTGACGGCTGATGATAAAGGTGTACACGTCCTTTCGGGGCCCCCTCCCCCCCCTATGTTGGACGGTTTCTATTTCTGTGGTTCTCATATTGACCTACGAATCTCTCTCTATACCCTTTTTTTTTGGACTTTTATTGAGAGATAGCTCTTTTCCTCCTTTCATTAGAACATTGTCCCCTTCCCCTCAGCTGACTTCCTTCTTCCTCTTAGATTTTGAACCACGGTCCCCCCCCAGCTCACCCGATGGAATCTTCCGCAAGGCTTTGTCTATCTGAACAGGTTTTTGCCCTACCGGGCATGTTTTTCCTCCACCCCCTGGTTTTAATTTAATGATCATCCTCTTTTTTTTCGGACTACACCTCGATCGAGTGTACCTTTCTCTTTTTCCAAAAATCAAACAACCAAGTGTAGAAGTTCCCCACCGATCGATCGTCCATCTTTTTGGACATACCTAGTAACTACGCTCTAGTCTCCGGTTGCTCAGGGTGTGATCCTACCTTAACTAATAAACATCACCATCGCCTCACCATCCCCCGCCACCAGTGCCGGTAGTGCCCTTCGTCCCAACCAGCAGCCTCATCCCTTTTTCACTTAAAACTCCTTCCTTTCACTTTTATAGATTCTTTCCTCTGCAAACGTTACCCAATGCCCGCCCCCCCCCGAAACGCCCATCTTTAGCCTGACCCTCCGGCGACAAGCTCTCCCCCCCCGTGAACCTTCGACCCCTCTTCACTCAGTCAACAGCAACAAGGACATCTCCCGCCCTCCCCCCTGCAAACGACCAGCCCAGTCAAGCTCACCCCCCCAGCCACTTCCACCCACGTAGGTTTATTCCGAACCCCCCCGTTTTGCTTAGTCCTTCTTCCCAATGTCTGGTGTTGCCCCTTCCTAAGGTTTTTTTTTTTTTTTCAAAACAGGACTAGAATTTCAAGAACCCTTTTTTTTTTCCCCCCCGTCTATGTTCCGAAATCAACCTTCCCCTCGTCTCAGACAAGCCTCTCCTCGTTGTTCCTCCTGCGCTCTTTTCCCACTTTTCCGTATTGGACCAGGGCCCCGCTCTTTTGACCCCCCTTTTCTTTTTTCCTCGCCGCGCCGTCCCCTTGGCTCCCTCCCCCCGGAAGGACGTCGCCGATTTTGAACCACTCCGCCCCATCCTTTTTGGTGGTGTTTCTGGTCCCCTCCTCTGGATATCCCCCCCCCCTTAGGATTTGAGTAGTAGTCATGTATTCCTTCATGTTCCGATCTAATTTTCCCTCCCTCCCAAGGTGGAATGTTTTGTCTTTGATTGGCAGTCTCCCTGACTTTATAACAGCCTGAACAGTAGACTCCCCCCACCCTACGTGTACCTGAAGGTCACGTCTGGCCAATCTCCAGCCCCAAGAAACTTGAGTTGTCGGACCCAGTTGTTTTTAAACGTTCTTCTCTCGAGTTTCAATTTTCATTTTTCGAGTCCACTGATTTTGTCCTCTGACATCCCTTTCTTTCCACCACAACCTTAGGACATGCCTTTTTTCTGGTCTGATGCATACCTCAGCCCCACTAATCCTTTGTTCCCCCCTTAGGAAAATCTGTTTTTCTTCCGACGTCTGTCACTTCATCCTCCCTCAGCCGTTGTCCTACTGTCGCTTTTTTTTACCTTGCTGTGTATAAGCGCTCCTGATGTTTCTGGTGCCCTCTTTCTGCCAGCTTTTCCAGACTGTCCTCCAGAAGCACGCTGGGGTTTCTGACGTCTTACTTGACAGCCTCCTATGTTACTGGCCTTGCTCGAGACATCTTTTTCCGTTTTTCAATGTTCCCTCCTTTCGACCCTTTCTCTTTTCCATCGCAGGATCCCCCCACTTGTGTTCTTTTTCTGAGATAGAAGACTCCGCCTACGCTTCACGGGGATTTTTTCCCCCCCCACTCTAGCTTCTGATACATCATATTCTCTTTAATAGAGGCTCTTTATTCCCCCTCCCCCTTTCCTACTAGCCTTTTCATTTTTATTTGGAGGCCTGCTTTTTTTTCTCCGATTGACCAGTCTCTTTCTCTTTGGCCCCCGCTCGTGGTTGTCCCTTTTATCTTTTTTTCATGAATCGCTTTTCCCCCTAATTTCCCATTTTCTTCTTTCTTATGCTATTTTTTCTTTTCATTATCGCACAGGCTGAGAATAGGTTATCGTTTGAAATAAAGCTCTCCACTATGATATCGGATCCAGGTGCCAGAGAACCGCGGTCCTCCTCTGGTTTCGTTTCCCGTCCTTTCCATCCCCTAAGTAGGACGTGACAATCCCGTTTGTTTCGGCTGCCATTCCATTTCCCTTCCACAGGACTGTGTTTTGTCCACCCCCTTTTTCCATTGCCCATGTTGGTCAGTCACACTTATTTTCTTTCCCGGTTTTGCCTTCGATGTTCCTTTTCCTACACTGGCCACATTTGCGGGGACGTCCGTATGAATTCTCGGTGTTCATTCCAGGTAGAAGATTAAAACTATCCCCACCCGTATTCTTTTTGATGTTTCTTTTTGTATATTTATTCCTTCATCATCACCTCTCCAGCTCTTTACCCGCCTATTCGGCAAGCCACCCCCCCAGCCTTTCCCAATGCTTCCGGAATTTTAAGTCGTTGCCAGCCGGGAAGTACGGTGGACTTGTTTTTTTCACTGCTTTTTTTTCCTTTGGCTTTTTCCTGTAATCAGGCTTGTTTTTTACTCTCTCCCCTTTTCATGCACTTCTCCCCCTTTTCGGGGCACTGTCACAGATAGCCGATTGCTCCTTGACCCCGCGCCCCGATACCCTTCTCCCCTTCTTGACTCACCTTTTCTTCAGGCTACGCTTCCTTTTTTTCCTTTCTCATGGGGCCTCTTAGTTCTCAGCCCCCCTTCCTTTTTCCCCCACACAGATCTTCTAATTATAAAGCCCCCAACGTGTCTCCTTTTTCGACTGGGTTTTGCATCTGGCTCTCTATTTTGCTTCTTGACTGGGGTTCGTCCTTCTCCTTTTTTTCTTGACGTCCGGGTAAGGCTGGGAGCTGGTTTTGTGTTTGTGATTTCTCTTTCTTCTTTTTCAAGGCAAACGGGCTTTTCGTAGGCGGAGTCGCCCCCCTGGTCTTTGTGGGAACCGCCGGCTTTTTGTTTCCGGTGTGGTAGTTCTGCTCCTTTTTCTACGATTTATCCCTTTTCTTTTGTCACCCTTCCTCTTTTTTAGTTGACTCCTATTAATCGGTTCCCCGCGGCCTCTTTCTAAAATGTTCGTTCGGTTGCATGGAGCGCTGTGGTGACCCCCTGACAGACTTCACCTTGCGTGGCCTTGGGAAGGAGGGGTTCATTACCGTGCCCTTGGGGGTGATGTTAGCGGGAATCATACTGGTCTGTTGCTCCAAACGCCGAGGTGAGACGGGCCCCGCTGACGTTCGTTGGGAACAGATTCTTTAAACGAGTTCATAGATCTTGATTCTTTTTCCTTTTCGCCTTCTTTATCCTATTCTGTACCCTTCCTCTTTCTCTCCACCCCTATTTTTGCTTTTTCCCCCTCCTCCCCCCTTTTCGTTTGTCTTTCTGTTCTCCCTTTTGTGGATTTGTTCGTCCTTAGCTGGGTTCCTGACCACACCCTCATTCTATGGAGCTCTCCCCTAAGCTGATACCTTCTTTCCTTACCCCCCGCCCCCCGGGTTCCCTTAATACGGTGACCCTCCTTCCCTTCCATGTAGAGTCCCGATCCATGACCGGATGGCGTTTCTTGTTTGCCGTCCGGCGGGCTTCTTTTACGATTTTTTGCGCACACGCCAAGTCGGTTTTTAGAGTAGGGTTCCCACGGTTTTTTGGTTCGGAGTCCTACGCGATGAAGACTTTGACTTGACTTTGCTATCCTTCTCCCTGTTGTTTCTTTTTACCACCTTGAGACTTATTTCCCATCTCCAAAAAAAATGGGGACCCTCTTCCTTCCCCGATTTTTCTATCCCCGGCGCTGTGAACAACGTCTCTGCGTTTTTTACCCCTCCACTCTTTCCCAAGATCCTCCACGTTTTGTTGGTCTGCTACCTTCCCTTTCCTTTTTTCTTGGCCCCCTTTCCGTCCTTGGATGAACCCCACCCTGCCGCTTTCGTTTTTTCACTCCCCTGAGTTACATTGTTTTGTCATTGTCCTCCCAAGAAGCTCGAGGTTAGCCCCAATTGTCATCCCTAGACGACATTTATTAGTACACACCCCCTAACCCCTCTAGTGCTCTCCCGCGTATCCTCCTGACCGACTATGTCCCTAGATGAGGTTCAAAGGCCTCCCGTCGTGAGATTTTTCAGCTGTTTTTTCTTTCCCGTTAGCATTCTCATGAAATTTACTCCCTCCTAAAACACGCTAAAATCCTATCCTACCTTTATTGACTCTCCCGTGTTGCCTCCTGTTACCCCAGCTCCTCCCGCTAACCCACCTGGGAGTGGCTTCGTCTTTCCCCTTCCCTTTTTACGATTCGCTCCCTCAGACCCGGAGACCTCATATCTCTCACGGACCCAAGAACCAGCCTTTTCTTTTTCTTTTTTCCCTTTGCCCTACACACCCCGACTCTTTTTCTGCCTTGATTCTTTCCCTGCTCCATAGGCCCACGTCCCGTTTACATTCCGCTCCCGTACACCACTCTCCCAGGTCCAGTCCCTCCACGTCCCCCCCTACAAGACCCCGCCCTTATGTTTTTTTTTCATACACTGCGCCTTATGCCCCCCCCCCCCCCTTTCATCGTCTAGATGGAGACACTTTTGTGGACTTTTTTGGCTTTGTTTCTGTGGCCCTCATAGTTTTCTTTTCTGTGGCCACCACTTTTTTCCAACCATTTTACTACTTCCTTCTGTGTGCCCTCAGAAAGGTTGACCCTCCCCTCCCTCTCCCGCCCGCCTCCGCTGGAGTTGCGTTATACGTTTCGTTTTTTTTAGCTCAACTGTGAAATACTTCATCGACTTCTTCTTTTTCATGCCGCTTTGCCCACCTCCCCTCTTGTTTAAATCCTTCCCCCCTTCCTTGCATCGCGCAATCCCGAGTTTGCTTCCCCATGTAAACCGTGCCCTGGGTTTTCAGACAGATGTTCTCGTCCAACCCCCATCCGGTTTGACAGTCTTTATTGTTCTTGCCCCTATTAAAGTAGTCATTCCACTCTTACTTTTGGAACGGCTGTTTTTCTTCTCTGTTCATGTGTTCCCCCTCTTTGATGATTAAGTTGATTTGGCGCCCTCCCCTGACTGCACCACCCCCTCTTTCACCCTTCCTCCTCTTACGTCTCGGTGTCAGAATCTTTCATCCCTTTTTTTTCTGCCGTTTCTTTTTCGGGCAAGGGGACGACGCCCACGGGCCTTTTTTCTCTTTCCCAATGTCCTTTTCTCTCATTCCGAATCTCCCCTCCTTTCACCTTTTCCTTGACTGACATGAAGGACTCTGTTTCTGTTCTTCTTTGATCTCATGGTCTTGTGGCACCCTTTCTCCCACTTTCTCCTTTCCTAAAATCTTGCCCGAACAAGCAAATTATTAGTGTCTGTCCCTTTTGACACAAACTGCCCCTTTGATTTCCTTGCAGCTTCGCCCCGGCGCCCCGCTTTCCCGTTTACCCCCGCCGCGCCCAGCCTAGCCTTCCTCACATCCTTTGTTTTGTTCTCCCACCTTCCTCCTGAGAAGTTGCAGGAGTTCGCATTTCCCTTCCAGTGTCCCATTCACGACTCGGACTGGCGACGACTCTTCTCCTCCTATTCGTTGGTTTTATACGATCCACTATTTAATACCTCCTACAGATTGTTTCTCCCCCACCCTCTGGCAGTCCGAACCCACTCCCATAGGACCCCCACCATTCGTTCTTTGTGAGTTTAGTCTCCCTCCCCACGCGTCTCTTTTTATCCACCAGGTCTTGATCTGGTCTGATGTTCGGTCCCACCGACTATACGGAGAAGATGTATTGCTTGATCCTTTCCAATTCCTTTTGTATGCTTCTCACGCTCGTTTAACCTTATTCCTCCCCTGTCATTAATGGTTCCTTGAGTGGTTGGACCCATGATTTTCTTGGACCCTTAGCGTTTTTAACAGTTTATTTTGCCCCCCCCCCGTCCTCCTCTGGAACATTACGGATATGTACCTTAGCCCAGCGGTGGGAGACAGCCCCCCCAAATCTCCTCTACGGCCCACCGAGTGGCCCCTCAGTTGTCCCTTTGCTGGGCCCCTCTGTTCCCTTCCGGACAGGTAGATATTTTGATTTCTCTCCTCTGTGTCCGGAAGGTCCAAACTGGGTGCCACTTTGGTGATTGGCTGACCCTTTAATAGTGTCCACTCCCCCTTTTTCTTCTGAAATATCAACTCCTCTTCACGTCTTGATCGTAGTAGATTCTTGTACCCCTCCTTCTCATAACTACGCAAACTTCAGTTCTTCAATTTGTGCTTTTTTAGACACACCTTCATTAACCCCCGCGTTCCCCTTTTGAATTAATCTTTGCTTGGTTGAAGGACGGGCCGTCCCTCCTTTTCTCTACCCTCCTTTTTTTTAATGTTCTTCTTCCCGCCCGTTCCACGGCTCTCTTCAGCAGTTTTCGATTAAATCCCTTCAGAGCCGTATTTTAACCTCTTCCTCTGACTCGGAATTTAAAGCTCCCAGCTGGGTCGCTATTCCGGACTATTACCGACCCGTCTTTTCTCCGTTGCGTTTGCTGTTTTTTATTGGTTTTTTCCCCTTTTTTCTTTTCCCCTCCCCTTCTTCTTGTTTTGTTTAAACCAATACAGCTGATCCCTTATACACAAACATTGCACACCTTTTTTCCCTTGGTCACATGTGTTTTTGCAGTTTGGCACCTCTTATTTGTCTTTTCTGTTTTTAGTCTTTTCTTTGTCATTTTCACTGGTTTTTTCTTTTTATTCGGCTTGTCTTTCCCTTTCTCCGGACTGGCTCGTGCGGGAGGCCCTTGATTCCTGATCTCATGGTTTTCCTTTTTTCATGGAAAAGTTGGGGAGTTGCCCCTTTTTTTGGCTGAGTCGCGAGTTAGTCTCTCCGGATGCGACCCCGCCTCAATCCCTAATTGAGATGTGCTTGTAAGTCCTGGCTATCAAAGGTCCCTTTCTCTGGGTCCTCTTTTGGCGAACCGGTAACTCTCCCCTTCCTTCCAGTGCGGTTTCATGTCGTGTTCCCCCTTTTTCCGAGGAGGTGGATGTTTGAGTATTTTTTTTCTTAAATGGATTGATCCCTGACCGTTCTCCAAGTTCAGGTTTCCCCGTCCTTCCCCCTCCTCTCCCATCTTCGTTTTTCGGACCGTCTTTTCCCCCCTTTGTTGTTGTGCCCCCCGGCTCTGACATAGAGATCTGTTCTACCCGCTTTTTGCGAGTACCTCTTTGCGATTTCCTCCGAGTAAGGGTCCTGAGGCATGATCCCCTTCGGGATTTGTCCTTTTTACTGAGGGCCTTCCCTATCTTCTCTGTCCCCGGGAATGTTGGTCTTTTTTTTAAGCTTTATGTGTCTGACAAGGTGGCGATGACCCTCTCCTCTCT
>Ga0179593_1276796_pt1 | contig 13674 bp, 12 predicted proteins | sample CZODoug2_1_08_16_FD_185931 | JGI IMG/M metagenome (GOLD analysis project Ga0179593, IMG submission 185931) | Vadose zone soil fungal communities from Angelo Coast Range Reserve, California, USA - CZODoug2_1_08_16fungal (PacBio error correction) | ecosystem: Environmental > Terrestrial > Soil >... | reverse complement strand
ATTCGCCTGGTGCCTTCTGCGCTTTTGCGTTTGCACCACTAAAAAAAGTTGGAGTCTTCTTGCGGGAATTTTAGCTCTCTCTTTTTCCACTCCTCCTACCTGTTTGTTTTTCACTTCCTACGGTTCCCCCCCCCCTTTTCCTTTGACGGACATACGTAGCTGTGCCTCCCTACCGACCCCAAGCGTCCGGTGCCTCTCCTCCCGGTCGATTCTCCTTTGACAGCTTACAATAGATTCGCGGGCCCCTGCTCAGGGTCTTTCTCTGACTCGGGAGGGATGCGAGCTTTCTACCCTTTTTTTTTTTTTTTTTCGAAACACCCCCCCCCCCCCCCCCCCCTTCTCGTCCTCGAGGTACCCCCCCTTCTTTGAGCCCCAAATCACCGCGACGTGCTTTTGTCAGGATTCGCGCTTCCCGGTGGCGTGCCCCACGCCTACCCAGTCACTACATCCAACATCGTTTCCCTTTTTTTTTCCCCATTTTTCCCCTCCGATCTCCTCCACGAGCCAGCATCGTACCTCCCGCTCCCCTCCCCTCGGCCCATTCGCCCAACCGGGCAGAGTTAACTGTTCTTTGAGTTGGCGCCTTCCCTGCCGGTCTAAGTGCCTTTGCGGAAACGTCCTTTCCTCTCTCCCTCCCCAAACCCTTCCTCGGGTTGGTCCCGCGCTCGCGAGCACGCCTCGGCGATCTGCCACTCGACCGACCACCCGAACCCTTCGGTTCAAGACGATATCCCGCTTTCTTGGTTGACCCTTCCCCTTTTCCCCTTTTTATTTACGTCCTCAAGGATCTAGACTCCCCCTTATTTTCCTAACTGTTGCGTATCCCCTCTGTCGCATGTGAGAATTGGTACGAGGCAAAGCTGCAAATACTGGCCACGGGCTTTGTCCTTTTCAGACCAGGATAGGACTTCATCCCCCCTTGGTAATGCCAATGAGGAGGATCCGGCTCCAGGGCTCTTCCAGGCCTCCCGCAGTTTCCTTGATCACTCTTCCCACATGAATCTTTGAACCATCGGAACGCTATGTTGTATAATCTCCTTAGACTTGACGATCGCGTCGCCGGTCAGGGCTTTGAAAAATATGATGATCGTGATCTTTTTTTTTCCTTCCCGAGTGAAATTTATCATGGCGCCCCCGGATTCCGATCTCTTTCATCCTCTTGTTCCCGCTGCCTTTTTTTGGACAGTCCTGGTGCCGTAGGGGTACTGAGTGTCCGGTCACAAGTTTGACTTTTCCCTCCCCTTTAAAGGTGGATTCCTCTGAAACTACGCGACTCGATATAGCCCGTGCACCACTGAATTCCCCCTTTCTAGACTTTCACATGGTTGAATAGAGGAGATCCACTTGATATGATCTCTTCGTCCCTAGACTGGTAATTTCCCCTCTTGTAAAACCTACGCTCACTTCTTATCACCCGGTTCGTAGATGAAACCAGTCCCTTTCTTCCAGCGGTGTTCCCCCGTCATCCATAGTAGTGTGTTATCCGGTCTCTTCTTCCGTCCACAAAAATTCGCCCCCTTTTTAGGAGTCTTTCCTGATCGACGTGATGTAGTTATCGCCCCTTTCTGTCAACCCTCTTGTCTCGCGCCACGGACGTCATCCTGACGCGGGCGGCATTCCCTGGAACAAGACCACCCGTTTTTTCTCCTTTCCCTTCTTCTCCTTCTTCCTTGTTTGTCTCGGAGTGTGCGAGGTCCCGCGACTTGGATGGCCCGACACCAGTTGATGTCTCAGCGCGGAATAAAAAGCTTGGTGATCCCCCCGCACGCGCCTCCAAGTCCCCCCTTTCCCTCTTCTTTTTCATCGGATGAGCGCTTTCCTTTCCCTGTGGCAATTCCCAGGTCCGATGGGTACCGAGAATCAGACCCAGAGCGCGCCTCTCAGGTTCGCCGGTTGTGATCTCCCCCTCCTAGGAATATCTTCTGTAACCCCCGTGAGACCAAAAGACCGACCACCGGGACAAATCTACCCTGTCGCAGGGGTATAGAAAAGATGAGTCCCTGGTCAACCCCTGAGCCACCCAAACCCTTGGTCCACCCCACTCCCCTCTCTCGCTCAGGTTGAAGGATTTTTTCGCGAAGTTAGAGGGCTCCAGGTGAAGAGGTAACCGCCGACGTCCCGTTCTGCTTCAGCTGCGTACAGCAACAGCCTTCCTTTTTTCCCCATTCCTCCTTTATGCTGCATTGCGCAACGCTAACTACCCCGCCCTCAGCTTGGGTCACCCCCTCTCGTGTTATAATTTTCAATGTTGGTGTTTTTGCCTTCTTCGATGAAACGATCTTTTCTCGTAGGGTAGTGTCATGGGAAGGCCGTTTTCTTTTCAGACTGCTCTCTAACACGGCGCTCTGAAGTTTCCCTTTTCCGCTTTGCCTTTACCAGCGTGAGATTGGGTTCAATCTCGACCCTTTTGGGTCCTCTTTACTCTGACTCTCTCCGCTCCTAGGCTTTTTCGCTACCAAATGACTTCCACACCCTTCCTGATGTAAGTTAGCAAACCCAAATTTTTTTAGTTGTGCTTAGTTTTCTTTTTCCCCCTGTCGGGATAGGACCCTTCTCCGTCAGTTGTTTGGAGCTTGCCGTTCCTTTGGACACTGGGGTCGTTGTCGCGGGGTGTCTCCCCAGACCGGATGTCTTTCCCTTGGGATCCCCCCTTCCGTCCCGCTTTGCTTTTTCTGTGGCTTCTTGTTCCTCCCCGGCGGGAACAGGGGGGGACCGTCCTATCTAGATTGACTTTCCCGATCGTTTTTTCATGGTTGAGCTTGAGCCCCGCCCCCCACTCTTTTGATCGTTACCAGCGCTATTCTCCTTTTTTTTAGGGCCCCTTCATTCTGCTCAGAGGAAATCTCCCCCCAACACCCCCCCTCTAAACGCACCAGCTCCGCCAAAGGACTAGGTTCTCTTAGTGCCCAGGGCGGTGGTTTTTGTCGCATGGTTCATAGCGCTCTTCCCTTTCTTAGTTTGATTTGCGTCTTCTCCTTTTGTTTCCAGTTATCCCTCCTTTCAACTGATCCGGGCACGTTTCCTACCCCCCCTCCCCCGCGATTGTAAGGATTCAGGAGCTAGGGACCGATTCTCGACCCCCCACTTACGAGAGCTCGAATAAACCCCCCTCCACAAAGTATGTCGGTTCCCTACTCCCCGGTGATCCGGCTTAGGACCTCACCTGTCACCGTTCCCCCCTCCCGCCGCTCAAGAAAACTTTTTTCGTTTTCTTCTTTCTTCAAACCGATGTGTCCTTTGTCAATCCACAGAGATAGGGGTGGCCCGGTCTAGGCTCTCTGGTCGCTTTCCCCCCGGAGGACTTTTGATCCGCCCTTTAGTGAACTCTTCCCCTTCTCGCTGCATGTTCCCCCCTTTGAGATTTCAATCTCTCCCCTTGGAGGTGCTTTTTACTCCCACGCACAAAAACAAGAAATACGCAAGAAGATGTCCGTTTTTCCCCTCCCTTTTTTTGTGAAGATCCTCTTTCTTAGGAGATTAAGAATTTCTATCTTCCCCCTTTTTTTTGCCCAAGGCAATGGAAGTTCCCTCAACGTCCTGTAGTGATAGAGATAGACAACTACAAGGTTCAGCTCTTGTCCTCCGGCAAGGGCAGTGGAAGATTTAAGTGCCCCTTTCTTTTTTCAGTGAACTCTCCTGTCTCTTCCCCCGGCTAGCCGAGGAACAGGGGATCTTGCCCTTTTATCGGACCCCCTTTTCGGATAGCTCTCTTTACTCTTCAGATCGAGATTGAATTCTAGGTGAATGAGTATTAAGGACTCCGCTTCGAGTTAGCGAGGACCTCTTTCTCTTCCCTTCTCCTCTAATCCCGGCACTCCGAAACGGCAGGGAGATTTTCCCCCCACGGAGAAGAGATGCTCGTTTGGACGTAGGTTGATCAAAAACTCTCCTTTGGGCTTGTCCGACCCCGACTCTGGGGGAGGTCTGCCTTCCCCTTCTGCCGCATACCCCCCCTGTCCAATACCGACACCTCCCAGACTACACCAAGACGTCTTTATGAAAGGGCCTACCCTGCGACCACCCTTCCCCTCTTTCCCCTTTCCCCCACTTCCCTACACTTCATCCCTCTCCCTTCCCTCTTAAATCTCCCACCCCCTTCCCCGCCCCCCTCACTACTCGGATTCTCACCCCTTCCCCTCCCCCCCGCTCACTCCTCCCCGCCTCTCCTTCCCCATTTTCCTGTCCTCCCGGTCCCCGACCCTCTCACCCCCCTTTCCATTCAAGACCTCCGTCGACACCATGTCCTCAAGATCTCTGTTCCCGATGTTCTGACCCTCCATTCAGCCTATAGCATGCCCGCAAGCCTAGCCTGCCCCCGCTCGCAATGGCAAACCCGTGCCAGCACCCTTGTCCGAATGGACAACACCGTGTCTCCACCCTCCGTCCTTCCTCCAACTACTGGGACGCCCCTACTACCCCACACTGGTGGTAGGTTGACTCCGCACCTCGTTATGAAGCAACTACCCTGTCTACTTCTTTACATGAGCATCCTTGGACCGCTTCAATCAGGCATGGGATGGGTTGATGTTACGTTTTGTTGCCCTATTCAGCATAAAAGATTCGATTTTCCCGCACCCCCCTCCTCCCTCCCATTTTCCCCCCTGTTTTTTTTTCCTTCCCCCCCCCCCCACCCTCCCCCCTCACCTTACCTTAAACTTTCCCTACCCTATCCAACTCCCTTCGTTATCCCCCCTTCCCCCACCTCCCCCAATTCCCTCCCCCTCACCCCCCCTCCCCCCTCCCTTTCTCTCCCTTGTTCACCCCGACCTTCAACTCTTCCTTCGGCCCTTTTCATATCTAAACCACTGGCCGATTCGTGCCGGCGTCTCTATGTTGGCGCCTGCATCACTCGCGGCAAGGATGTCCACCTACACTTCTCTAACTGAGCGTCAACCCCCAATTCGTCAAGCGTTTTCATGAGGCGCTTTTTCTTTGTTCTTGACTAGGCCGTCTCGCTTGGTGGATTCGTTTAATCGAGTTGCACCGTTTCCTTCTTTGCACGTTCTAACTCAGCACCGAGTTCTACACCACTCCCCCGACACAGCCCCACCAACACCCTCCCCTCTCCCCATCTCTACACCAACCCTTCAACTCAGCACACGAGCGCACCCCACCACCCAACACACAATCACACCAGAGACCACCCCCTTCCCACTCACCCCCCACCTGATTATCGACGCCCCCCCTATCCATGGTCTTCAGCAGCCCAGACTTCGTCTCACCTTGATGCCACTGCCTCCTAGGCTGCCTCACTCCCCGCGCCGACTGTTACCCCGCCCGTAGCCCCTCCCTTTTCCCCAACCCGTACACCCCCCGCCTCACTAGCTACACCTCCTTCCCCTACGCCACCTTCGAGCTCCACCCCCTTCGTCCCCCACTTCTTACCCCCCCCCTCCCGCCTACGACGACCTGAGTTGGACTTCCTAGTACACTGAATGCGACACCCCGCCTCCACGCCTAATCTTGACGTACTTTGCCCCCGTCCTTTCTAGGTCTGTTTTCCCTCACCTCCTCTCCCCCCTCAGCCCTTTCCCTCCCTACTCCCCTCCCCCCGTCCCCTCCCCTTTCCCACCACTACCCTAATCGTCCCACCCTTGCGATGCGAAAGCCCCAGGCACCGTCTCTCATGTTGGGAATTATCGAATCAAAGCTACCCCCGTAGCAGTTGCCTCCCTGTTGCGCGGGGAGGAGTTTACGATGGTTACGAGATAATCCTCCAGTTGTTGTTTATGATAAAACCACAGTCCCCGCCCGCCACACGTCCCTTTGTCGTGGGACGTCACGGACGCATCATTCTGCCTTAGCGCCCCCCCCCTGTTTTTATCGACTCCTTCCTCATCGGCGACTTTTACCCCCTAAATAGAGGGCGCGGGCCGCTGTTGAATTGAAATTCGGGATGATGAGAAGGGAGGGAGACGTTGTTTTGCTCCTTTCTGCTCCAACTTCACCTCAGCGGGTACCCGATCCTGTTCCTTTCAGAAAACGCTTTCTCCTCATAGTTTTTTTTCCCCTAGTTAAGCGATGCGGTGTTTCTTCTTCCCCCGACTCATCGAAGTATACGGGTCCTCTTCTTTGACAGCTGATAGGATAGATCGTGAGGTTCCTCGTAACTCAAGGCTCAGCACCCTCCTTCTCGATCTATCACAGGGTCTTTTGTGTCTCTCTTTTTCCTAGAGTTCTGGCCTTCCCGTGCTTATCTTTCCTTGCGACCGACTGCCTCTCTCCCAGGAAACAAACCTTTTCCTCCCTGATCCCCGAGCAATGCACTTTCATCTTGCCCCCCCCTCCACGACTCCGCCCTATCAAAGTCCCCTCGTTTCTCTTTTTGAGAGTGGACCCTTCTCCTTGCCTTTCGCCGCCAAGTTATTGGAGTCGATCCGATTCCCTCGAAAGCTCTGCCGTCCCTCATCCCCCAGTCCTCCCACTGGGGATCATAGAGAGCATCCAGAGTCGCGATCCGCCCCCCCCCCCCCCCACAAAAAAAAAAAAAAAAAAAAAAAACCTTTTTGCGCCTTTCTCCCTTCAATCGTGCTCCGGCCAACTTTGTTTTCTTTTCGGGCGCTAAGAGCGATTTTCTTTCTCTGATGACCTCGTCCCCACTAACTTCTCGGTGAACCCCTTGTCTGGATGTTGTAATTCCCCTATCGCGCTCCGCAGGGTCATCATCTTTGCGTTTCTTCCTAGGACTCGTTTTCCCCATGAGCATGTAGGGAGCATCCCCCTCCTCCTTAGCTCGTTGAAGTGGGGCTTATTCTTACAGATCTATATTGGCCCCTTTTTGATGTTATGAAGCTTGAATTAAGTTCCACTTTTTCCTAGACACTGGTAATTTACCTGATCATAGAAGGTACAGTACCCCTCCCTTTCCTGACGAGTCAATACATCCCTGCGTCGATAAAGTTGCTCTTCCCCCTTGATGTGGGCAAATCCCGCGTCTTGTAGTCTCCCTTTTCCTTTTCGGATCCCCCGTGTTCGTCGCCACCCGGAAGTCCCAAGGCGTCGCCCTTTTTTCTTTTTTGTGTAGGTGAAGTTTCCGTTGTTCCGTTCTTATCCTCGTCACGAAACTACGGGGCTGGTAGGTTAGCTTTTTCCTTTTCCCCCTTCTCTCTAGGCTCGGCCTTTTTCTTTCCCCAAAGCTTCCTTCTTTGCGCCACGAAAGAAGATCGTTGGCTGGGGAGGTAGTTTATTACCCCTCCGAGCGATGGGACCCGGACCCCGAGATGAACCCTTTTTTTCTTTGAGTTCGTGTCTGTCGTTAGTGTGTCTGGTAATCGCAGCTCTTTTAGGTCCCCCCTTTAGTCTAGTTCCAGGCCCGGCTCATTCCCCAAGGATTGTGCTGTCCAGCTCCCCCGTAAAACGGTGATCGAGTTTCTCTTTTCTCTTCCTGTGTACCGCCCTCTGTTGCACGAGCCAGCAAGCCTAGCGTTCTCTGCAGGTCTTTACCGTCCCCCCCGCATCGCCTGTAGATATGTCATCGCAACCCCCCTCCCTTGGCCCCCCTTGTTGAACATTCCAAGTCGCCCAAACAGGAGAAGGGGGTTAATTACTCCTTTTCCCGACACGAGACGCACACCTTGGCGGCCCTGCCTACATCGAGCGGGGCCACCCCCCCTTTTTTTTTTTCAACCTCGCTCGCTATTTCTCCATTTCCTGATGCTTTCCCTATAGTTACTCTCGTTCCCCTTTTTCCAAGCGTACTTTCCAGAGAGTCCTGGAGAGCTGTGCTGAGAAACGGTTACTACCACCCTTCTCCGCTTGGCAACCCCGATGTGTACATATCCCCTTTTTTTTCCTCTAAGTGTTTTTCTCTAGTTCTACGATGGGGTGTGAGCAATCCTGATTTTTTCATTCTTTTTAAGTGCCATTTCGACTCTCTCTCCCGTCTCTGAACCTTGCTTGGTCTCCTCTTTTTTTCTTTTTTATCTGTGACTCTCGACGTTGATGCTTTGATACTCGACGTATCGTCTTGTCTCACCTCCCAATGCCCCCCCCCTTGTCTTTCTTCGGGAAGAGCCAAGTTTTTTCGTGTTGGTTGATCGGTATTGTAGGGGACTGCTGTCCCCTTTTTCTTTTTTTTTTGGGTTCGTCGAACCGTCTTTTTCGCTTGTCCCTGAAATCCGGCCCTCTCTTCTTTTTTCTGGCGGTGGAAAGGGGCCCTGCTCGGCGCGTCTAAGCTGCTCGGCACTTTTTTTAGCCTCTAGATACTCCCCTTGCTTCACGTTTTAGCTGAGCCGTCACTTTTTGGACTGGATGCGGCTTTTTTTTCCTAGCCTCCTGTTTTGGGAAATCTACCTCTGTACCTTCCACATCCGTCGCACAGGCTTCCAAGTCCCTGTCTTTCTTTTTCCCCCTGGTGTCGTTTCTAGCTAGGAAAGGGGTTCCTGCTTTTTTTCTCCCCTTGTCGGCTTCTAGTGCACGGTTTTCCCATTACTTTCGGGTAAGAAGTTCGTATCCCTACATCAGTCGAACTCGTTTCCCCTACCCTCTTTTAGACCCTCTTCTTTCTGAGTCCAAGATATCGAATCCCATTCTAGCCGCTCTTACACCCGCTATAGTTCTTCCGGTTTCATTACGGCACTTGATGCCGCGGATTCGTTCCCTCGGCGGGACGTTTCCTTTTGACAACACCTCCTCTATCCCCTTCGGGTTATGATAGCGGGGATAATGTGGATTCCCCCCCCGATCTTTCACTTTCTTTCCTAAGTACTTTCTGTTTTCTCTCTTCAGTCGCCAGTTCCGGTCGCAGTCTTCGCTGCAGTTCATCACTGACGCTCTCCTCATCGGCCATCTTGTTATGACGACAAAGCCACCCTCCCCCTCGGTTCAACGCGCTGTGCGCCGTTTTATTTCTTTTTTATGTGCAGTCTGCTTGTCCTGCCTCACAGAGTCTCCCCTCTTGAGATAGCAATGCATCGTTACCCCCTCGATAGTAGATAGCTATGTATCCCACAAGTTCCTCTCGTGTTCCGCTGAGCCTGGAGTGACGATTTTTTTAGCACTTTTCCTCTCTCCTGGGAGCTCACCAGTTGGTCCCGGTCTCCTTGAACAGGTGTTGAGCAGGCCGTTGCGTTTCTTCCCGTTTGGGTGTTATCTCGATTCTCCCCTCTGTCGGTTGGACTGAGTTTTCTTCAGCAATTTCGGCATCGCTTCTAGTGAGCGCTTGCGCTATGTGTGCTCGCCTACGTCTCCTTGATCCCTTCCCTTTCAGAGTCGATTGGTTCCACGGTCGCTAGAGATGCTAGAGAGCTTTCCCTCCTTTTCTTTGAGGTCTTCTTTCTTGGGGAGAGGCAGATAGAGCTTCTCCGGTTTTGTCGAGCTTGATTCCCTACGGACTGATACGTCGCGTCTCCTCATCTTTTGTGAACCCAATCGACAGCTTTTCGTGGACGCCCTACACGTGATAGTGGATCCTTCTTTAGGTGGTGTCCGATCTGCCGGAGAAGATCAGACTCGGATCCTTTCCCGGCGTGAGGGAGTCTACGGCGAGGTTCTGTGTCGAGAGCCCCCTTCCTCGCTCTTTTTCCCCCTCTGACTGCTGCAAGCTCTTTTGTCAGATTTTTTCTTCCGAATATAGGGGACTCAGTCTTCTTTTTGAGGCGTGAGGCACCCTTTTCTTGTCGTTGTTTCTCACCGTCAGTCCAGTCTCGACCTGATTGGGGGGGGGTGGGGGGGGGTCCCCCAACAGACTCTATTCGTTATCTTCTTTTCCTTTCTGCATTAGTCGATCGTCCCCTTCCGTTGTGTCGGAGTGCGAGACGTCTGTCCTCCCGTATTTGCGCTGCTCCCCTTCGGTACGTCCACCCCCACGTTCGCTGGACTGTCCCCTTTATCTTGAGATTAACAAAGTCGCACTCCCCTGCCTTTTCGTGTCCTTCCTCCCTTTGAGCATGTGCGTCACTCCAGTCCTTTGATCGTCCTTTCGTCGGTCGACTCGACCCCTTCCCCAGAGACTAAGTCTGCCAATCGAAGAATTTACTTTTTGCCATAGAGTCTCGGTTGCCGCTCACGGAAATAGTGATGGTCCTTTGCTTTCCTTTTTTCAGAAAAAGGTGCCCCTCGTTGCCTCCCTACTCCACCCCGCGATAGTACGGCTCGTACGAGGTTCATCCCTCTGAATTTTTTGCCCTTTTTTTATCCCTAGCCTCGCACGACCGCTACGTAAGCCTCCTCACGCGAATAGTCTTTCCTTGTTTCCCTTTGAGTTGAATCGGACCTTTTTTCGCCCCTTATGCTCAGGCAGTTTATATCCACCGGGGTAGGGGTCTCTATGTCTGAGGATCCTTTAATGCAGGCTATGCCTGATCACTCAGTTACGCTATCTGATTCCGTTAGGAATCCTCTTCGTCTCCTTTTCTTTATGATATTTTCCTCGCTCCCAAGACCTCCCGCCTGGTATCCCAATACGAGCTTTCGGAGATCTCGCCGGTGGAACCCGCTTTGCTGCTCTTGCCGGCCTAAAATTTTCTAGGTCCCTCTCCAATCTCCGCAGGCTCCCTCGACGCACGCATGTTTTCCTCCCCTAGGATCCTCCTCTCTCCCCCATCCTTGCCCCACGAGCGCGCTCCGGCACTTTCGCGTCTTTTTCTTCCCAATTTAACCAACCGGTGATCCTGGCGTTTTTTTTTTTCCCTCTCCTTATCGAGGTCTTTACATCTATAGAGTCCTTTGTCCCCTTCTTTAGGATTTCTACATCGCCGCGCCGATCTTCTTGAGTACGAAGCAGTTTCCCAACCCTTTTTTCGATCTCTTGCGTATTCTGATTCTTTGACCCCCCCCTTTTTCTGGCCTTCTCATCCCTGGTTTTGATCCGATAGGCTCCTGCTCTTCCTCTTTTTTTTAGGATTCCTTCCCGCATTTTTTTCCTTGGGACCCGAGCGTGCAGATGGATGAAAATCTCCGACGTCTGCATTTTCTACAGGGATGGCCTCTCTAAACGTTAAGAGATTCTTTCCTAACTTGTCCCCGATCTCGGTGATGAAAGTCCACCGCCTTTTCCCCAGTTCAGTAGTGCACCGTTGACTCTTACTGTGATGTGGTGACTCCCCTGGAACGTCAACGCAGGACCCCTGAAGTCCCCCTGTTTCTAACTTTTTTACTTAGATGCCACGGCAGACTTTTCTGGCGCCTCTTTTTAGGTGACGCCCCACATCTAGTTTGGACAGAGATGTATTTTCTTGATCGGTCCCCGGAGCCCAGTAATATTACGAACAATCGTAGGCTCCTTTCCCTTCTCTTTGAGTAGTTTACCCTATGTTTGAAAAAAGATTTTCCATGTCCCCCCGCTTCCCCCTAGACCTCACTTACGAGAGCTTTCGTGGAATCCCTTTTTCCTGCGAGGAAAGGTCAAGAAGATTTCACCTCTGGAGTGCGTGGCGGTCGTTTCTTTGGAGAGGTAATATCTCTTCCCATGAGACATTTTTCTCGCCAAGCTCGTCATCCTGATCCACTTCGAAGCATTTTTTCCTTCCCACCTTGATTCGCACTCGTATTTCTAGAGAGATTTCTTTTTCAAGAATCTTTTCTCAAGAGAAACCGTTTTTTCCTCGATCGTCGAGCAGGTTCGACGTATCGCCCTCCTTCTTTAGTTTAGCGTCATAGACCCACCCGCGAAAACGCCGTCGCCGAACAGTAAACAAATTCCGCAGTTAATAGCCCGACATTGTATGGCCTAAAAATACCCTCATGTTCCGCCGGAAGAAGACTCAGCCTCTTGAAGCTGGTATGCGTACTTTTCCTTCGAGTTTAGCCAGCGTTCCGCTCTTCCTATAGCTCCAGCCGCTACCCACTCTTTTTCAAGCGACCTTCCTCCCCTAGGCTGCCGGTGCGCTGTCTTTTCTGCCTTGCACGGCACGCCATGCCCAAGCCGTGCTTTGTTGCGTGTCATCCTCTTTTCTAATAATAAGTTGGTTTGTTGATCGATTTGCAACGTGTTTTGCGCAAAGTTTGCTGGCTTTCATTTTGCTTTCTCCCTACAGCCTCTCCGGCGTTTTTCTTGAATGAGGACGGTGCTTTTCTTCTGCGTTGGTACTAGTATTCGTGATATTTGACTTCCGGACGGCTTTCTCCGCGAGATGTCCTCCCCCTCCCCTCCTTTATGCTTCACCTTTCATCTGCGTCAGGGTAGCCCAACAAGTGCTCTTTTCTGTGTGGCTCACGTTCGGGACGCTGAGACGTTGTGGGAGCTTTCCTTTTTTTTTGTTCCGGCGTTGGTTGTTGTGTATTGCCGGTCCCCTCGAGCTTGCGTAACGGTGTCGAAATATGCCTAGAGACTTTCTTTTTTTTTCCTTGTCTAACGCTGTCTGCATTCTTATTTCCGCTTCGCGACGATCCCCGTTTCTGGGTATCTTGCTTAAACTGGGATCGGATGCCCCCTGCTGAGGGACAAACCTTTATCATTTAGTCACGTTTATACGCCACAACTCAACGTCCCCCCAGGCTCCCAAGACTCTGTTATCTTAGTGTCCCAAGTACCCGCTAGGCCCCCCCTGGCAGCCGAGAGTGACCCTTTCGGTCGTTGGCGAAATCATTCCCAGGTGTTGCATTTAGATCCCCCCCCTCAAAGTGAATTGTCTCCCTACCCCCCTTTCGGTGTTCCTCCTCTTCCTTTTTTCTTGATACCGATATCGAATTAAGAGAGGACACTTCCAAAAACACTCCTCGCCCATTTGAGCTTTGCCTCTCCTCCACTGACAGCCGTTTCCTTCTTTTTCCTACCCTCGGATTACTATTTCCACACAAGACGATCCCAAGCACCTTCTGCTTTTGATACGGCTCACCTCTGTTTCCTAAGGGGGTCCACTGTCTTCTAGTCGCTTAGCTTCAGTTTCTCGAGGCCTCACCTCCAGTTCCGTTTGTAGGCATTCCCTCTGCTGCCTTGTTCATCCACGATCGGTCCACTTATCTGCCATTTTGCGCAAGCTAACCAACACACACATGGCACTCCCGGTCCCCCTGAGTTCCCTCCGTGATCTCCGCCCGCCCATGTTCGGTCTGTAAGAGTGTCCTTTTAAAGTGCTTTTTCATACCAAGAGATCGAGCCTGTCCAGATTCCCCTATCTCCTTTTTACCTCCCCTCTGTAGTAAACATCACAAGGTTCCGCTCGTTGCTGGAGGGTGTTTTTTCTTTTCCGATTTAATTTTTCTTCAGCGCGTAGTCCGGAGCTCCCCCCCAAAAACCCCCCCCCCCCACTTTGTCAGGAGCGAAAAGGGTCTCTGAACCTTTTTTTGTTTAACTTGGAAAAGTTTTCTTTCCTATAGAGATTTATTTTTCGTTTCCTTTTCTTCCCATGCGATTAGCGGGAGGTGAGGACTATCTGTCTTCCTCTGCTGCACTTTGTAGACGAATTCCGCCCTTCATTTGAGTTCCCCAATGATGTCTCGAGCGCTGTACTTTATTGATAAAACGGAGGGTTCTCTTTTGTTGTTGAAAGCTCGCGGCTCCTTTGGCTTAGAGAGCGGATTCCCCCTTGGGATGTCTTTTAATTGCAGATCGCCGTCGCTGAGGTCAACGTGAGGACGTCCTGGACTTTCCCTCTTTTTATCATGAGGACGGCCCTCTTCTATTTCCTTAGCAGAAGTGAGGTTTTTGACCTGGAGGTACGATGAGTCTCGTCCTTCAAAGCTTCCCCACGACGATTACCGGTTTCGGGATTTCCTTCTTCGGGTGCGTCTCCT
>Ga0179593_1704128_pt1 | contig 13675 bp, 15 predicted proteins | sample CZODoug2_1_08_16_FD_185931 | JGI IMG/M metagenome (GOLD analysis project Ga0179593, IMG submission 185931) | Vadose zone soil fungal communities from Angelo Coast Range Reserve, California, USA - CZODoug2_1_08_16fungal (PacBio error correction) | ecosystem: Environmental > Terrestrial > Soil >... | reverse complement strand
CCCCTTCTGTGGTGCCTTTGATGGTCCTCAGTGCCTTCCCCCATTTCCCTTTACACGGTCCTCCTGCAGCAAACCCCTCAGGGAGCCCTTGGCCCCGGGTTAGAAGACCCTGTGGTTTGAGCGGAGCGATGGTACCGTGTGCTTACTGCCAACCGTGCTATTTTGCCCCTCCCCCTTATGATTTTAGGCGTGGCCGTCAGAAGTCCACTAGTACACGATCGCACCTGGTAGCGAATCTAGAGAATCCCATTTTTTCTTCCTTCGTTCGAAGAGAAAAGTTTGTCCGAGGTTCCTTTCCCGTCAACGTACTTCCGCCCCCCCCCCAGTGACCCTTTTCTCAGTTTCTCCCTCTCTTTTTCCAACGATCAAACGGCCGGCCCCCAAACGTTGTGAGGCCGCGGGCCTTTTTCCTTTTCCCCCTTTCCCCTTCGTCTTTTGAAAGAACCTTGGATTGCGATGATTGTCTTTCCCGGATTTCCTCGCTGCATTGTTACGATTCTCCCCCTTTCCCTCGACCTTTCCCCGTAACCTGACCAGCCGCCAACCCCTAGTTCTCCTTTCCCCCTTTTCCCCTTTCTGTTTTTCCCCTGCTCTCCTGACACCGCTTCCCGTCTGGCAGACTTAAGAAGACCACCCCTTGTGTCCCCGGAGTTTTTCGCCAAGCCGGATCTCAAGGCTGGATTCTGGCCGTTTGAATGGTTTTTTCCCGGTTTCTGGAATGTGGGCTCCCCCATTCCTGTTTCGCCCGTCACGACGCCAGCGACGCTGACGTTTCACTCCCCCGATCCTGAGCGGGGTCCCGTATGAGAACCAAGCCCAGGTTTTTGTGTGCGCTTATGCTCCGTACTCGACACGATGGGCTCCGCTTCATCCCTTGCTCCCTTGGGTTTTTTCAGTACTCCACGAGTTCCAAAACGGCCATAGTGAAAGAAGCTTGGTTCTTTTTTTTCTCTCACGGGCGGAGAGAGGCGATCACCTTCTTCTATTTCCTCGCCGTGCACTCTCACCGTCAACCCTCAAAGACGAAATCCTGTGCACCATCGGGTAGCTCCATTTTGTTTAAGCCTCCTCCCCTTTTCCCTATTCCCTACCATGTCAGCTGTGCGAAGTTGAAGAAGACTGACCTCCCTCTTGTAATTTCTGGAGTTTTTTGACTCCGCCCGTATTCCCCCTCCCCCGTCTTGTCAATTAGACGACCGGTAAAAATTCAACTTTTCCGGGTGGTAGATCCGGCTCCTTCCCCACCAGAGGGGGTGCTCTGGCTGAATGTTGGCCCCCCAGCCTCAGTAAGGATCCGGTCCGTCTCAGAGCGCTCCCAAGGTCTTGCCTGCTGTATAACCCCCTGATTCCGATCCCCTTCCCCCATTCTTTCACTGACCTTCAGCGGCGAACTTTGAAGAGAGCAGATGACGGCCCCCTCACCCTTCAGAGCAGGACAGAGGAAAGAAGTGAGTTTTCCTTGGTGAAAGGAGAAAGGTTAAAGGAAGCTCAAGAACTCCCGCACCGAAGACCGAACCGGCGGTATAGCCCCCCACTGATTAGAGAAAGAGACGGTTCGTGGGACCCCCTGGCCCTCCTTTCTGGCAGCCTTCCGCGGGTAGAATTCCCAGTCGCGGCATTGACTGGAAACTTCGTCCACACCTGATTTCCTCTTCGGCTAAGAAACCGCGACGACCTTTCTCCGAACCTGCGACGAAGGGCTTCTAGGCTAACTAAGCCCTGTTGTCTCCCCTCAAAGAAGCCAAGACCCGGCCGGTTTCTGGCCTGCCCCATCAGGAAGAGAGTCTTCACAAGAAATTGTGAAGGTGGTCTGTTTTCCTCTCCCGTTAGCCTTGGAGATGTACATCTAGTTGCAACTGTTTCCGCAGGACACGCGGTCCCCACGCCCTAGGTAATAAATCGTAAAACTATGTCTGCAGACAGTATTGCTCCTTCTTTCCCAGCTGAAAGACACGAATTTCTCCCAGACTCCCGACATTCGCGAACGTCCTCCTCTCCAGCCTCATAAGGTCCACCCCTTACTCTCTTCCGCACATGTATATCTATTAATAGTGGTTTCGTGTTTCCAGCTCTTATCCACCGGTCCCTCCTGCTACGGCTTCTGAGCATGATAGAGGACCCCTTACGATCCCTCGCCCCCGGCGATGTTTATCTATTCCGAAGCGTCCGTCAAGCCCCCCCCCCCCTGCCCGGGGTCTTAGGAAAACTTCTGCAACCTCCTGTCAGAGAAGGCCCCCCAGGCCTTTTTTGTCGAACTAGATGCCCCACCCTTGAGGCCGCCAATCTTCCATTTTCACCACGAGATGAAGGCCAGCAACTCCCAGGCGTATCATATCAGACATTTGTATAAACGCCCCCCCCGACCCTCTCCGGCCAGGGGCTCCGTTCTCCGCCCCCTAAAGGCACCCACCGCATTGCCCGTTCAAGGCAGTCCACGATATTTCTTCCCAGACTGATCTTGGGTGTTTATATCATCTTATCAGTTTAGGTCTTCTCTAAACCCTCAATGACCTCCAATCGCGGACCACCTTCAGCTCCCCTAACCCCCAATTCCCTTTTTTGACCAAGGACTCCCAGAATTGTCTCCATCCTAACAGTATGAGACACCACGGTTTTATATGACCCTATTCTGGAGATTTTCCCCAAGCGGAAGGTTCGAAAGTGTTGCCGGACCGGAGTGCCTGCCCATGATAGAAACCTCTCTGAGATTCCCCCCCTTCTTTTTCATACGTCGGACCGAGGACACACTTGGAGGAGCCGCGCCCCCGCAGACTCCCTTCATAACCCCTCCCTTTTGTAGGCCACCGAGAACCCGGGAGCATACGCTTCCCCTTGACTCGATCGAGAGCTTCTCGGCCACGCAGACCAATGAAGGTTTGCGGTCTGCAACTAGCCCATCACGAAAATTTCTGAATGACTTCGCCAATGGACATGGTGACATTCTGATTCCTTTTCTTAAGGCCCCCCAACCGGCCGTTCACGCCTTCTGCGACAAGCCCTTTTTTGGGTGTTCCTTCACAGGCATTTTCACCGCTGCCAAGCCCGTGAAGCCAGTGACGACCCGTCCATTTCCCCCCAAGCCCATTGGACAGGGGTCTTCCGGTTACCGCGTTACCCCAGTTAAGATTATAGTAATCTATCGCGGTGAAGTTGCAGGCCTTCTGAAGTATTTTGAAGAAAAGGGTCGGATTTTTCCCTTCTTTCCGTTTTTCGAACACCGTAACCCGCAACCTTCCCCGGCAGGACCTACTGATAACACTCGGTCATGAACCGCTTCATTTCTTTCAAGCCCGAGCTCTCCCCTCCTTCCCGCCCCCGCGACTCAGGTTATAGCGCCGACTGTTTTTACTGACCCGGCCCCACTTCCAGTTGTCTGCCGGTTTCACTTCCAGATATCTCTTTCCCTCCTCTTGTATGAGAGAATTGAAGTAACCTTATCTGAAAAGCTGGTCATATTTCCGGTATTTCTGCCTGGGCTATGCCGTTCGGCGCCGCCGGGCTGTTTGAATGACGCATGAGCGTTTTTCATGACCTAGGATCTTTTGTTGATCGAGGAAATGCAGTTCGGCTCCGGGTTCGGGGGTCCTCTTTCGGACATCTCCCCCTGAAACCCCCCCTTGGACCCCCTCAGGCTGCCGGAAGGATCTAGAACCCGGCGATCTTCTGTCCCGAGTTCGGGTCCTACTCGTACAGTCTTTAGCAGGGCCCAGTCCCTGCTGCCCTTCATGGCAAGTTGATCCTTTTGGGTGTCCTCGCGTAGGTTGTACCGTTGGACTTCCCATCTCAACTTCCGTTTGTTTGAAGTAAGAGAAGATCTCTAATTTTCTAATACTTCCAGGTTTCGGCACAGACCCCCGTCTCCCTTTTTCAAGCGTTCTTTCTCCTCTGTATCCGACCCCAGGATTCCCGAAATACTCGTCTTGCGACCAGTGGCTCTGAGCAGATACTCCTTCTCCCTTTTCGAACGCTCCAATGATAAGAATAAAACTTATCGGGCAGAACCGCCGTAATGACGAGTTTCCACCTGATGAAGTCGTGCGGGAATCCTCCCGGTTCGGGCTACCCTTATCCCCTTTCATAGTATGTAAGTAATTGCCTAACCCTCCTCATGTGAGACGACTTGCCTGAGACTGCAGACCCCCTTCACGGCTTGGTTTTGATTCGAACAACATCCAGATGGGAATAGAAATTTTTATGTCTTCTATTCTTCGAGCATGCGTTTCTTCAGGTGTCAAGGAATCCTATGGGGACCTTCGCTGCGACCTTCCTCTTGTTATTGAGTTTGTATCCACTGTATATTTCTGTACCCCCCCACGCACTGCACAGCACGAGCACGGGGCACACATCTCTTTTCTTGACTGCAATTGCCTTTGTGTTTTTAATGTATTTAAAAGTCGTTTTTGCCCAGATTCCCGCACATAGGATATGTTTTAGGTGGATATATAAGAGTCGCGATGGGAACCGTCTTCTGAAATTCCGGCTTCAACTGGTAGCTTCTTCTGAATAAATTTGGCATCACTACGTTCACCCGCACGGCCTACATGATGCAGGATCTTCCACTCGTTTTCCCCCGCTTTAAGGCTACCGTTCTTCGCGATGGAGTCTCGGGGCCATTTACGAGACTAACGGCGAGACTAGCGAGAGGATGTGATAATAAGGCCCTTCCTTTTGGTGGGTGGGGGGGCAGGTGGGGTCACTTTTCCCGCTACGCCTCGCCGATCGCCTACCCTTTTTGGAAAGAGGGTTGGACCTTTTCTGCGCTGGGACGTTCTGGATTTGCGGCGCCGGTGTACCTCGTTACTGCTTTCGAAGGACGTGAGTTATGCGTTCCTCCGGTGAGGAACCCTGCGGGCCTCGTTTCGTCTCCTTCGTGACCTTGCTCGGTTTAAAGGCACTGCGTTTTCCCTGTCTGGGATCGTGCTGATCTTTTTTGCTTCTAACCCCGCGTACCCCCAAAAAGCCTCCAGGTGGGGCTCCCTCCCGTATAGTTGGCAGCGCCCTCCCTCTTTTTCACCGTACTGAGTAATTGCCGTAGCTAACTGGTTCGGAATGGAGAGCCAGGTATTTGGTATGCTCTAAACCAGTGGCTGTAAGGTACGTACTTTTACAGTTCCGGGACCCTCTGGCAAGGAAGCAAGGAAGCCTACCGGTCCTGCATCACCGCTGACCTAGGGCTAAAGACGAAGTGGGCCTCACACACGCTGTTCGTGGCGTGCTGTTTAGCTTGAGCCCCCCAGCCGGAGAAGTCCCCCCCGCCCTTCTCTTCCCTCAAGTTGTTTGCTGACCCTGGTTGGACTAGCGTAATTCGGCTAGAGTCCTTTTCGCGGTCTTTTCTTCGTAGTAGCTAGATCGTCATCCTCCAGGAGGAACGCAGGCGAGGCCCTTTCTTTTCTTTTATTTTTCTACTGTCTCTGAGAGTCAGCTTGGAGACCGTCATTGTTTTGACTGCAGCGGAGGTCGCCGTGACAAACAGTTCCCCCCGTAATCACTATTTTGATTTTATCGGTCCTTTCTCCCTCTCTCAACGCCGAGGTTAAGCCTGCAAGAGTACCCACTCCCGCCCGGTTCTCTTATCGGTGGCCTGCTCACTTGCAGTTCTTTTCCTTTAGATGAGGAAACTTTTTGAGCGCCGCCACGATTCTCTACGATGTCTCGGTGATGTTTTTTTCGTGCAAACCTTGGCCCCCGCTGGAGTTTAGAAACTAAAGGTCGCCTATCTCCTTTTTCGCAAAAGCCCCATAACAAGCTTTCTTAAACCAGCCGCGTGTCTCTAGCTTATATTTCCCCCCCCCCCCCCTCCCATCCCTGCTGAGCGCCCCGACTCTTCGGAGTACTGTCCTACTGACAGTCAGCTGGTCTCGCGGTTTGATCATACAGGCCCAGAGTCATGCCGATCTAGGACCTCCCTGCGTACCGCGAGGGGCATTTAATGAGCGGTCGTGCCGCTGCGACCAAAAGCGGACCGGTAACCCCCGTAACTTCCCAAAAAAGGGACACAACCTCACGGTACGGCTGGGCAAGTATAAGATACAACATCTCCCTGTACCCAATCCTTTCCTTTTCGCTTGAGGTTTCTGAAGTTCTCCGCAGGTGAGAGGCCTGTATGCCTTACCCCAGACCCCTCTTTCGGAAGGGTAAGACCCTTGCTCAATAGGCCTGGCTTTATCATGAGGAATCGGCAAGCTCTGAAACCCAATGAACGATTTTTCCAGAATATTCGACCCGGAATGTCTAACTTGGGCAACGATGAGGGCACACTTCGTCGGGTGCCACTCCCAGTCCTCCTAGCCTAAGGGTGAATGCCTCCCTTTTGATGGACCTCCGTTTGGGATATGTCGTAATTTCCCTAAAACTCACTTCTTCCAGACTTTTTTTGTCACAGCCCGCGCGCCCCCATGTTAGATCCCTTGACGTGAACAGAAGAGGCTCAGGCACTTCGTCCACCCTTTTTTTGTATTTTTTTTTTTCTTTTCCGTGGGCTCGTAGAGGAAATTTCCCAAAGGACGCTCCCGGAAGGAAAGAAGAAGTTTTTCATCTCTTTTCATCCCAAGATAATAGGGTTTTCAAAGTACAATGGGTAGAAGACTAGGTCCCAAGGCGTCCCTCGAGAACGCCGGCAGAGGTGACTTCCCCGCGGTATGCGAACCCGTCTTTTATTCTACTTTCCCCCGTGTTCCGTCCAGTTGTAGGCAACCTGAGGATCATGTTCCCGAGGAAAATCACGCCCTCCCTTTTTCATCACTCAGTTGTTTTATGATATCTGGGTTGCCGTCGGTCCCCGGGGACGATAAAAACATTCCTCAAAGGGCCCCCCGGTCACGTTTAGAAGACGCCCCCAAAGGAACCCAATCTTTAGAGAACCAAGCTTACTCACGGGCTTACGAATTCCCATGTTCGGGACCATACTTTCCCCGAAAGAGTTGGACCGCAAAAGGTATTGATTGGCCATCCCCCGGCGGTCCCTTTCCGAGTTAGGCATTGGAAGTTACCTCTGCAACTACTAAAAGTACGATTTACCTTTTTAACTTAGAGAAGGCTCAGCTTGCGTCCACAGGGGTAAAGTTAGAGCCTCCCCTTTAGCTCCTGCTTTGTTTCGATAAGTCCCAATTTTTCCTCAGTTCCTTTTCGTCACTCTCCAGAGACAGATAGCACCCCCCCAGTCAAACCCTATACAGGTCATGTCCCAAGATGAGAGGATTAACTTCGTACTCTCTTCCAAAGCTTGCATGAGAAGTAGTTTACGCAGTTGGCATGGATGATGATGGTAGAAATGGACCTCTTTTTTTTGTGAGCGATTAGACCTGGAAGCCATGAGCCTCCCAGCTGAAAGAAGGAATTTTTAAATCCTTACGGTCTTGCCTACTCACTCTCTTAGGTACCGCGGGCATCCCGGAGACCCCGCTGGCGAAGTGTCGCCGAACTCCCCAAATCGTGAGCCGGACACCTGTTAGCCTTTCTTTTTCCCCTTATGGTAGCTGCTACTTCGTGCTACCCATGACTGGTTGGGTTTCCCGGTTTTGATTCCGGTTCCCCCGTCCAGAACCAGCTTTTTTTAGACGAAATAAAGAATCCCCGACCGCGGTACAAGCTGATGAAACATTCGCCCTCCATTTCCTTTTGGACTTAGGTTCCTTTATGAGAAACAACTTCCTCCGGTTCTATGAGGTTAAAGTACGAAGCATGCGGAATCCCACTCCTATAAGTTCCCGGGGGCAACGAGAAGAGGAACCAGGAACCCCTTTGTGATAAAGAGTCTTGGGCATGTTTGCCGGGAATCACATGGCAGAATCTGTCCGATAGAAGATAGTTCGAGAAGGCTCGAGCACTTTTATTGCAACTTCGAAGAAACTTTATACCCAATCACAAAGCTGGACGAATGGCACCCTTTGTAGGTACCATCCGAGAGAAGCCTCCCACCCCCTCGATACAGATAAGGGACTCGCCCTAGCGGACAGAACCCCTGCTACTCCTTATCTTCTTCCCCCCCCCTTCTTGGAGAACACCCGATAAAGAACGTTGGGAGGGCGTTCCCCCTTTTTTTTCCCTATTGAGCCTGCCATTTTGCTTAAATTAGTTGACGGACCGCGTTCCAAATCATATTCCATTTCCTTTTCTCTCAGGCTACGCGTGGTCTGCGCAACCCACGCCTCCCACTCGCTTCCGCTCCGTGTTATGCCTATTAGACTTTCCTGCATGCGGTCGCCTCTTTCTTTTCGTACGAGCACCCAGGGATTTTTGGTACTAGAAGCCGAGAGGGGAAGCAGACTGTGTCTTCAATAACCTCCTGCAAAGCGTCAGCCGAAATTGTTAATTACTATACCATCGGTATGTACCCTCCATGGTCAGGGCCACGGGAAAGGTGAAAAGGACCGCGCGGTTTGACCCCCCCTAAGACCCTGACGAAACGAACCCAGGCTTAAGGACCAAAAATGAAGTGCCTTAAGTTCCCAGAAGACTTCGCTTTAACAACGGATTTCCTGCGCAAAGTCGCGTAGGATTGCAGGGGGTCCCCCAAAGTGGAGGTAAGGCCTAGAAGGCACTCGGAAAGGCTTGTGAAGGGATTCCTTTGGGAAATCCAAGACCAGACGACGGAGCTCGAACCCAAACCGTAGGTGGCTTTTTTTACTAGGCGGCCCTCCCCTCAACTGCACGAAATAGGCGCGGACTGAGAGGGTGAGGGAGGCCGTATACGGAACGCCTGAAAGCAGAGCTTCATCCCCCCTACGAACAGGAAGCCCGAACCAGTTTCCGCCTTGAGATGCCCGCCTAGCTCAAGATCTTCAATGGCGCTCCTGTGGACCGCTCGAAGACAAGCGAAAGAATAAGTCCCGTCATTTTCTAAGCCCCCAGTCGCATTCAGGAGGGACCCTAAAGTCAATCCCCGCATTGATCCGACAGATCCGAATCTTTCCCTTTTATCAGTCCCCCAGATGCGCGCGGAGATCTGCTCCTTCAGATCTTGATCTTGGGGGAGACTCTTCGCCATTTTCTCCTTGCAGCTCCTGAGGGCCGAGCCGGATTCGCGCCTGAATCGTTGGTATCGCTTCTGTTGATTATCCAGAGATGTCTTGACCAACCCCATCTTAAGCCTCCTTTAGTTAGATAAAAGGAGTTAAGTGAATCCTAAGCGAAGATTGGTAGAAGGTCAGGAGCTGAGAGGCTTTCAGGGGCCGGAAAGAAGTAGCCCCTACCTGAGTTCTATGCAGCACCCTTTTTGTCTAGTCCCCCCTCTATCCCAAGCAACACCAGATCACCGCATGGCGTGGCAGTTCTGGCCAGACGGTCCCACCCCCTCCACCCACCAAAGCCCAGTCGGAGCATTCGTTGTTTATTTCATTTGCTTTGTTTTTGGAATATCCTCTCCAGTTCGTTTAGACTACGCCCAAATGACCGCGCCCCAGTTCGTTCCTCCCCTCCCAGGTAATTGACCCGCAGCATTGATACCCCTCAAACCGTCTGTCACGACGGTACCCTTCCCGTGACATAGAACTAGTTAGAGGAGACCCCGGGCGTTTGGCGCGTTCTTCCCCCCCGCAGGGACGTTCAGTGCTCTCATGATATAGGAGGTCTTTTCGATGAATAACGATAGCTCCGATAGATCCCCAAAGCCGGTAGGTCTTGTTTCTCTTCACCCCTAGAACTAATATCCTCCTTCCGTACGAGCGCAACTCTGATTGTTGCTGCGGATTTTTCTGCCTCATTCCCCCCCCTCTTTTCCCCCCCGATTTAGACGACCGGAGCCGACCTGAGGTCGGAGCAGCTGTTTTTTCCGAGCTTCGCGCTACCTCCACCCGGTGACCGTTTCTTTCCCGACCCCACCTTGCCCCACAGGGAGGCACTAGTAGCTGCGGCCAACGCCTGTGCCGGCGGTCCGGTTACGGTCCCAAGCCCTCTCTCTTCCCCCTCTTTCCCGACTTTCACCTTTCTCAAAGACCGATGAAGAAGGACTGATCTAATGCGCTATACCGATGGAAGTCGGAGTTGACATTACCAGATTTCGATTAAGATCCACGATTTGGCGAGGCGGACGATTCCCTTTTACGCAGGGTCAAAGGTTGTAAAGAGATTTCACTTTGTCCTTTGTCGACCAGCCCCCGCAACACGCAGTGCACATGCTGCCGCCTTTCACGCCCCACCCCCAACTTAACCCCTCCGCTTTTCCCCGAGCCCCAGCGAGAGATAAAGGATGTCAACACCCACTGACCGGGCGGCGACAGCCGCCCTAGGTGCATAGAGCCCTTGTTGAATACCAGGGCCCCCCTCTCATGATGTTCCCTTTAATTCCTATAGATTTAATACTCCCTTTCGTTGGAGATAACGTTATTCTTGCAATGCTGGAAGCATTTATAAAAGCTTTCTGAGTCTGACGACCTTTCCTTTGTGAATGACCGTATAAGGGAGCGGTTAAGGTTTCTTTTGGATCGATAAATGATTTCAGCATGTCACCGTTTCCCTTCTTTTTTGGTACTAAAGCCCCCAGTAAATAGATGGAACAAAATGGATGCCTGAGAGGAATTTAATTATAAAACTATTGAATATACTTAATAGAAATGGTCTGGTAACTGCCCCCCAAAGGAGGGACATCATTTCTGGGTTGGGGGGGGGGGGGGGTGGTGGGTTTTTTTCTTGTTTGGAGGGTTCTTTTCTCCTCTCTTTTTTTTCTTCTTGTCTTCTTCCTTTCCCAGGTGTGAACTTCTTCCTGGCTTCGCGGAGTAGAGTGAAGGTACCCGCATTTCAAGCTTGGAAAATTGCCTTTTGCCTTCTCCCTTTTTAGTCCATAATGGCCCCTTCAAGGTGTAGGACAGCAACAGACGGCATTCTCTGATGCATCTTCCCAAGAGCAGAATCACCTCTGGCTCGCCCAGATCTTGATAGGCGCCCCGTGAGCTCCCGTCAGTAACTTGCCCACGAAATTCCTGCCGAATAAAATTGATTGTGGACTTACCAGTTTGCGGAATGCTCATTACGATTTTCAGAGGCCTTGGCCCTTCGCCCTTATTTATCCAAGTTAGGTCTAGGATCCTTAATCATCCACTCGATTTTCCCCCCCCCCTTGGGATCACGGAAATGCCCTGTTACGCTGACTGTTCGACAAATCTCCGCTTGGGGAGTCCGAGCACCCCCCTTGATGTATGGCCCCAGGACTGTTCATAATGTTGTGGCTAAACTATTTGTCAACTTAATGTTTTATTTGGATTTCTTGCTGGCGTTTTTCGTCATTTCACGTTATTTGAGAGAAAGACTTTATATGACCAAACGCAAGTTCAGCACGGCTCCCCCATCCAACATGGTGAACAAATTAATTTGTGCTTTATGGGTTTGCGGCCTTCAACCCCCCCAGAACATAGTGTTTATGGTTCGTGATTTCGCGTGCATTTACCCTACTTTCTCTTGGTTTGACCGCTGATTTCCCCCACGCCGGGGCAAAGGACCTTTAGACTTTTAAGGCCTCCAAATTTTCCGTCTCCCGGCGTGACTCTCCCGAACGGCGGACTACTTTGGGCTGAAAGTTGCAGAAGAAGACGGTACGTAACCTTCCGGTTTGGCGGGAAGGAAGGTAGTCTTGAGGAGAAACCTGAGCCGTTTTTCGAGACTCTCGCGCCTCGGCCGCTGACTCCTTATTAGAAGGAAATCGTTTTTTGCTCTTCTGGCAGTTTGATAAAGATGCATACCCTCCCCAACCGTGATAGAGCTCTGCTGAGAGTCCTATCTTTCTTACTCTGGGTGGACTGATGACGACTTCTTTCTAGCTCTTTCGAAGTGCTGTGACGTCCTCCTCGTGCGACCCTCCTTCTTCGTATCCAAGTTGCATTTTTGAGAGGGAAGACGTTTTGGCCTAGCCAAAAAGAGGGTGACGGAAGGCTGCCTCTTTTTTCTCTTGAGAGTCTCGAACGCGGGCAGCTGTCAGTGCAGTTCTTTGGAGCGAGCGGGAGGAGCTGAAGCAACAGCGTCACCACAATCCCTTTTACCCCAGTCCCCGGAGACAGTTGAGTTATAAAAAGTTTACCCTTCTCTCAGCATGAAGAAAGATTTTTAGTAGGATTTCGACCTGTAGCTCAGGCCGAGGATCAACCGAATCCCGTCCAGGACGTCAGCTTTCGCCTTCCCCGGACCCTCGTCGGATTAGCACTCCTCATACCGCCTCCACGTTTTGTCCGCAGGCCTTGGCGAGAACGCAGACGGGTTTTACCCATCTGGTTCGTTTTCCTTTTTTTCTTTCAGTTCGCGCGAGTTGTTGCCTCTCAGTTTTCACCACAACCATTTGTAGTTCCCTTGCCTTCCTCTGGTTTCCCCTAGTCGTCAGCAGGCTCCTTCGCTGCTTTCGTTGATAAGTTAGCGGTTCGCGCACCCCCGAAATGGTACCGCACCAGAGCCGCGTAATCGAGGCCCTCCAGGACTCTAGCTCGCTTTCCAAGTGCTTTTCCCTGACCCCAGGGGTAGTCCGTAGATAAACAACCCCCCCTCCCCAATTCGTTGATTTTTCTCGCTTTACATTCATGTAAGTGGCCCCTTGCCGGACGGTTCCTACTGGCTGCTGGTCACCTCCCCCGACAGTTCGTGTGTGTCCCCCGTCGCCTGACCTGCCAGGATCCTTGTTTCCGGCGTTTGTAAGGCGCGCCTTCTTCACAGATGTGATAGTATACTCTTTGCTTGTATAAGTGAATGGGATAGCCTAAACTACCCTTCTCTCCCTAGAGCGCCTTAGAGCAACCCAAGACCATAACCTCGTCCCCTAGGTTCATTTGTTTTCTTTCCCTATCTTCCCCACAGTCTCAGAAAAAGAGAGGATAATCAGAGCCACTCTTGGTCTGGTCCTAGAATTCTTTTCTTGTAGCCGGGTTATCAAGGCCGGCTATTCACGTTCTTGCTGGTCAGGATTTCATCCCCCCCCCCCTTCGTGAATTTTCCTGCCCAAAAGTCCGGGGGAGCCCCCTTCTCCAACCTTACCCAAAAAGTCCCAGCGGTACGCCCGGCGGCCCTGGCTCCTCCCCGTCCCTTATTGCGCGCACCCCCCACAAAAATTGCGAGAAAGATTTCAGGTCTTGCGACACTTTCTCCCATTTGCGTTTTCACGAGGTGCCAGAGAAAGTATATTCTTGAGTCCCCGATACCTTGCTGCTGTATACCGGTTGAGCCCAGGCGGAAGAGGAGAAGCTAACCCAGTCTTAATCCTTTCGAAGAAAGAATCGCCGGCGCCCCCATTTTCTTGCAGTCGCATTCTCTTTGAAACACATACCAGGATCACTCCTAGCAACGGGTGTCCATATGTGATATTTTGGAAACCGCTTGTATGATTCTTCCTTGGAGAACTGTCTGAGGAGGAAGGAAGGGGATGACTTGCTTTCCCAGAGATCCGATACACTTTTTGAGTTCTCAAAAGGAACGTGAAACAAGAATTAGTTGGACTCGCCACCTTGTTTCGAGCGGGTTTAATAGAGGTAGACCTTTCTCTTTTCTTCCCCCCCCCCCCCCTAGCCTAAAATTCCCTCTCTATGTTTCCTTCCTCGATGCGTGCCCGATCCCCCATTTCGTTGAGAGTCAGAGGTCCAGATCCAGCTATTAAATTGCACAGCTAAGGAGGCCCTCGGTTCCCCCGTTTTAGGATCTCAACTGGGTCAGTAGTCTTCCCGTACTTTGATCTCCATACGAGGAAAAGAACGACAACGAGCTCTTT
>Ga0179593_1667140_pt1 | contig 13675 bp, 11 predicted proteins | sample CZODoug2_1_08_16_FD_185931 | JGI IMG/M metagenome (GOLD analysis project Ga0179593, IMG submission 185931) | Vadose zone soil fungal communities from Angelo Coast Range Reserve, California, USA - CZODoug2_1_08_16fungal (PacBio error correction) | ecosystem: Environmental > Terrestrial > Soil >... | reverse complement strand
CGATTCGACTCTGACAGGTATTTGATCCTGCATGATCTTTTCCTTATACCGAGAGCCCTTTCCTCCTCTCTCGCAGCGCCTGAAAGGAGAAGGTTCCCTTTTCTCCTGAATAGTGAAGCTCGTGAACCGTCTCCTCCTTTTTTCCCTCTTTGAGACAGCGCAGTCCTCTTTCCACCGGCCTCTCCTAGATGACCCCCGTTTTTCTTTGTTACCTGTCGACGGTCTCCTTGGCGGTTGAGAAGCCCTCTTTCCTCCTGCGCATTTCCTACAGTCCTCGTGAGGCGGCTGTTACCGGGGTTGACCCCCCCACCACTCCCCTTTGAAGTCGTACTCTTCTATTTTTCTCCAACGATTTTTTCTTTTTCATCCAGGACGACGACCCCCTTTCCCGTTAGTTTTCGCCCTCATCCTTTCTGCCTGCCCTGCGGTGTTTTTTTTCGCTGACGTCGCTTTCGCCCTTTTCCCCTTGCCTGGGAGGGGATCTCTTCCTCACGGCCCCTATCCCCTTGGAGCCTCGTTTCCCCTGCCGGTTGTCGACAGACACGGTAGATCCTTTTGCCTTTCTGTCGCTCCGCCTGTCTTTCTCCCTTCGACCGGTTTTATCAGCGCGTCCCAGTCTTATGGGGTACGTTCCTGCTTCCTCGTCTGCAGGCCACCCGTTAGCGGCACCCCCCTCTGAATCATACATCCCCCCTTTGTTTGATCGATATTCGTGCCCAGATTTGGTGCCTCCCCTTCCTTGTCTAACATACCTTCTATTACACACCTTTGCGCCGTTTCAAGGGTATCCCCCTAGAATTCTCCCTACAGCATGGCACGAGCTCCCTGAAGACCCCGTTCCCCCCCTATGGTCGAAGATACCCTCCCTCGCAAGTCCTGTGGTTCCCATCCTTGCTCTTTCTCCAGTCAGAAACCCACCTTTGGCTCACCGGGCGCGGTCCTCGCTTAGCGTCTCCCCCACCCTGCACGCAGCACGTCATCGCCGGTCGATTAGAGAACGTCCCCCTTACAGTAGATTTCTCATCTTTTCAACAAGACGTGTCTCTCGGCTAAGTCTATCTAAATTCGATGCTTGGTTCACTATCTCTAGAAAATAACTCCCCTATACCTGTTGAGTCGCGCGTTTTCATCTTTCAGTCTAACCAGAATCGTCCTACCCTTCCCCCGGCTGATCATTTTTCTGTTGCTCGCGACCCCGGCGCGTCCGGTTGCTTCCCCCACTGCTCTCTTTCCCCCCCCCGACGACTAATTTTTGACGAGGAACGGGGCGGGCCTCATGAAACTTCATCGTTGCTCTCCCCCAGTCTTTCCGAACTAGCTTCACGCTTTCTTCGAGTTGATCTCCGGGATATGGCAGATACCCATTCCTCGTACCGCATTCGGCCGACCTCTGCCCGTATCCGAGAGCGAGAGGTTGGCGGATCGTGATGAGTGATAGAGGCACCTTTCCCTCCGTGTCCTGTGGATTCATAGTCCCCGGGGTTGCTCTTATCCAAACTTGAGGGACTGCTTTTCCTACTTGACTCCCTGGGCTCCTTGAAGTCCTGCATCCCAGGCTGTTTCGGGAGGACTGTAGTAGTACCGCCCTATTTTTTTTTTTCCAGACTCGCGCCCAAAAGCGGTGTATCCCTGATTTTCGAAGAGATGGCGCTGAGACCTTCGCCAAGATGTGTCTCGCTTTCGCCTATGAAATTGACTCCTCCTTTTTCCTCTTCCCCTCCCCCTCTAAAAGATGGGTCTGGTCATCTACGAGGACCTCTGATGGACTAATTCCGTTGTTCTATGTGAAGCGCCCAAACCCGAGCATTTTCTGGAGGACACCCGCAGAGAAGAGCCAAACATCCCTTGATAGAATGCCACCAGAGCCAATCTCGTAGGGAAGTCTCGGGTCTCTGGACTTCTGCTCCAATCTAGAGAGATGTCTTTTCTGCCTAAGGACGACCTCCCACCCCTGACAGTACTTTGAAAGAATCCTCCCCCCGTCGTCGAGACTTCTCGTTCTTTCACTGCGATCCCTCAGACCTATTGCCGACTCGGCCGAAGTATGGTCGGCTGAGTCCTGAGCCAAGAGCATCGCTGCCCCGTTTGGCTCGCTTTAGCTGTCCCCGCTCACCCTGGTTTCCGCCTTATCACATAGATTTGTGTTTGCTTAAATTCAATATAGGAAAATGTGCGTTTTTCTACCAGCGAACAGCGTCCTCTCCCCTTTTTTCGCTTTTTTTCCCAGAGATCCCCTTTGATCCCATGCTGACGACATTCGAGTCTCTCTAGGACCCCCGGTGGACCTGTTTGGTTAGATCCAACCGAATGCCTGAGTTTCGCTTTTTAATCCCCTTTAGTCCTTTATCCCTGCCACGTTTAAGGGAGAGGACAGGGATTCCTTAGAATCGTCCCTTCCGGGCTCCTTCTCTTTGGAGGGGGCTTCCGGTTTCCTCCCACTCGCAAAAGGGCTCTGGCCTAGACTTCCGAAGGGTCCTCCATGCTGCAAGCGGGACGAACTTTTTCTTGATTTCTCTCAGAGACCGCGTTCCCTCTTTTTAATTAGTAAACGCCTCTAACTTCCCTTCGCGTTCCCCAGCTTAGGCTTGGAGGTGGCTGAAGTGTGCCTTCCTTTTTTCTCTCCTCGGACTCCTTTTCTTCCCCCCAACGCGGGTCGGCCCCTACCAGTCTAGAGATCGTTTCAACTTTTAGCTCTAACTCTATCAGTGGGTTGTTGAGAGCTCTAGCTTTGATCATGTCCGGACCTATTTCGACGGCTTCTTTGGGTTCGGCTTCCCACAGTGCGGCCTGGTTTTATCTACTCGGCAATTCTCTTGAAGGAGCCCATCTCGACTTTTCATGAAGTGATGCCCTTCTGCTTACGTAAGACGATGAGTCCCCTTTCTTTATTAGGAGAAGAGGACCGTCTCTTCAGTTCGTTCCCCCCAGCTGCTCCCCCCACTAGGCCCCCGGGCTCTAGTACTCCCGCTTTCCCCCCTTTCAGTCTAGAGCTGAGTTCTCGTTCCGCCCCCCCAAATCTCCCTTGACTTACGTGCCGCTGCGACTTGTTCTTCCTCCTTTGGAGAACCGGTTTTTCCTTTTAGTAGAACCGTCTCGTTTCCCGTCCGCGTGCGCCCCGCCCCCCTGTTGATCTCTACGACCTGGGAATCTCTCTCTTTGGTAGTTCGAGCGATGTCCGGATGGATTCTCGGAAGGTAACCGCCGCCAGTTGTTTTTTTGGCTGGGGTTTTCTTTTGTTTTTGTTGGGGGGTGGTTTTTGGGTGCGAGCCGCCTGTCCATGAATTTCCCTGTGACTGGATGCTTTTTGCAACCAATCGCATGCGCCTTTGCCGCTTTAAGTTCCTGCACAATGTGGTCCCCCTTTCTTTTCGAGGTAATCAGGTTTAAGAAGACCCCCCCCTTTTTTCCTCTTTCTAAGCGGGCCAGAGAGACTCTTTGGAGAACGAAGAAGCCCCCCCCCCCTTATTAGAGCCTTATACGAGTCAGGAGGATGGGCCGAATTTCCTAATGGGAGAAGTCTTTTTTCCAGGATTGATCGCCCGCGAAACGAGCTAGAGCCGACTTCCTCAAGGTACCGAATCCCCCTCCTCTGAGTCCAGGCTTACGAGCCGCGTGGCCATTACTGAAAGAGTTGTCGTCACTTAAAGGAAGACCACTCCCGTTCTCCTACCACGTAAAAGACCACAATTGACGATAATGGCGAAGTTGGTACAGGAGCCTTCTGAACGATAACATTCTTCAGTTCCTTGCCTTGATCCTATCGTTACGGAGAGAAAGATTCTAACGATTTTTTCCCTTGGACTCATTTGTTCCTTAATTAGATCCTAGCCGCCGCAACCGCGCTATCCGCGGAAGCGCACTGCCCCCTCGGCTCCTCGTAGTGACTCCCCCCCTTTTCGAATCCGACCCTCACATGACTGCGGTTGAGTTCCCTTACTCTACGTACCGTCTTTCCCTTGATGAACCTCCCCCCTACCACTTTGCCGAGATGCCGTCCTTATAGAGCTCCATTCCCTCTCTCCCGCGATCAACTATCCTTGCTTCCTTTCCCGGGCTGAGAGAGAACGATGCGCGAGCCTATCTGTCTACGTCTTCATGACGCCTTTCCTTTCCCCCTAGAGCAGCGTTCGTAACTTCCCTCGCTTCGGAGACGTTCCCCATTTCCTTCTGCAGGACCGCTCGTGCTTTGATCGATCGTGGGCCTTTTTCAGCCCACCCCTGACTCAGAGACCCCGTAGTGCTCGACCTTTTTATAGAAGGGTTCCGACGAGCTTGCTTTGTGAGCGAAGCGGCGCGTACGGTCCCCCATCCTTTCTTGCTAGGAGTTTCTCCTATCCCCGCCGGCTTTCATTAGCCTGGCAGTTCTTGCCCTCCTTCATGTATCGCCTCTTCCTATACGAAGACTGTGCTCGCGCGTACGTCGATAGCTGCATTCTGGTGATGCATTCAGCCTTGACGGCACGATCCGGTTTTTCGTTCGAATGAGCGAACTCCGTCCCCGACGCCGGAGCGAGTCAACCCGAGTGAGTTTCCGGAGGAGTCAGTTTTTCTTCCCTCCTTTTGACGCAGGCTGAACCACTGCTGAGACTCGATTTTGTTATCGTTTAGACCCTTCTCTGGTGACCGCGGACTGTCACTTCGTCTCTTCTCTCCTGACCCAAACACATCCTGGCATTACTATATAGGTCCCCTCCAAGTTTCTTTTCTAGATATTACAGTGTCTTAGATGGAGTTATCATCTTCCTCAAAAGGAGCTCAGCTACAAAGGGTCGCCCTGTCTTCTTCCCTCAAGTGGACGCGTCAAACGACTTCATGTTGACCCCGACTTCCCCGATCTAAAAGACGACTCTTTTTTTAAATAGATAAGATCCTGTCAGTGCCCGTTTGCGTTCGAATCATCCACGCGCCGCCGCGTGCTTTCCTCTTTCCCCTGTCCTCCTCAACCCAGCAGCGATTGACGTTTTCGCCCTCTAAACCCGGTCCACTCGTCTGGCAGTCGATGCTTCCCCATTCACTGTGCGCGTCCTGTCGACGTCGGAGGCGCGTTCCCGTCAGAGAAACCGAGCCCACTGATTTTTCCCCTTATAGAGGGCGACCTACCCTCCTCGCGTACCCCAGACCCGCAGTTCGTACGGTGATCTGGCTTCTTCTTTTACTGGAACCAGAGGCTGTCCCTGACCCGCGAGTAACTCCGGTTGCGGGACTATTCTTCTTCTCCCGCCGATGGGAAAGTCTCCAGTGCCAAGAGTGGCGGAGAATTGCGAACAGATATCCTCTTTCCCTTACGCCGGAGGGCTTCCGATAGTACGCATGCAGGTCAAATGCGCCTCGCGCCAGGATTGCGTTCCCCCTTTTCTTTTATAGATCTGTGATCAGGATCCTGCTGCCTTTCAGGCCGGTTGCGCTCTATTGAAAAGGACGGCGTTCTAAGGTAGGATATGGGCTGTATCCGTTCCCCCAAGCGGGATCACAGTAGGAGAGTCCTTTCTAAAGACGGCCTTTTTTCTCCTAGAGATTCTCCCCGAGTGTGGCTCAAGTCTTCACTTTTGGCAGAAGAGTTTAGCTTTTCTGAAGTCTAAAGGGAGTACTCCCTAGTGAGCTGATCTTGAATGCGATAGTCGAATGAACCTCGGTCCATGATCCCCTCAGCAAGGAAAACCCTAGACCTCGATCGGATGCCGGTCCCTGTTGTGCTCTTCTTTTTGTCTTTTATTTTTTCTTTTTCCTTTTGGTATTTCCCTCCCCTAATTTGGTGAGGAGCTCTCGTTCTAGTCGACGCCAAAATCTTTTTGGCCGATTTACGGAACTTGAGAGACCCGACTTTCTTCCTAAGGGTACTCTGACTCCGTGAAACCCCAGCCAGCGAAGAGCATTGTCAGAAGGAGAGAAGTCACCCTCAGGTAGACTAGAGGAAGGGCGCCTTTCTCTTCTGAGGTGAGATCCATCGCCTTCAGTATGCGATCTTACAAAAAAACAACAAAACTCCCCCATTCCCCGAAGACTTTGAGGCAACGTAAAGAGTCCCCGATACGGAGTTCCCTATTCAGGAGAGAACCCTGACCCTATCAATGGCCTCGCTATAGAGGCAATCTAGTCCAGAACTCTTTTCCCTATGCAGAGTCTTTCATAGAATGTGAACCTGTTCGATCAGGCGTTCCGGGACGAGAAAAGGCTTGGCTCGTTCTCGATTTCAGGTGGGGGGTTTCTCCCCTAGCCGGGCCCTCTCGTAACAGGATGAGTATCAGAGTAGTTCTCTCTGGGCGCCCCTTTTTTAGGAACTTTCTCGACGACGCCGCGCTCTTAGTTTTTCCCCCCCCCCTTGTGGAAATGCCCCCTTGTCGGGTATATAACCCCACACGTCGTCTTTGAACCCCCCCCCGGCCGGGAGTCTTTTCTGCCCCAGTTCGTACCTTCTTCGACGGGACGGCCGGCAGTAGAAGCCCCCGTTTCTCTTTGTTTAGGAGGGTTTCAGTGTACGAGATCAGCTCGAAGACCTCTTCCCCCCCCCTCCTCGGTCATAGAGTTGCCTTTCACCGAGCTAGATGGTCAGCGGTTAAATTTTTTTTTATCGCGATTCTATCGAAGACCATTCCCCCAACCAGATAGTTTTTTCCCGGCGCAGAAAGCCGAGCTCCCCGACCGTTTTCCTCGTTCCTCGATTGACCCTTGAGCCAGTCAGGTCCGCTCCTGCTATTCGCTCGCGACCGGATAGAGCCTTCCAGTTCTCTCCCCCCCGCAATAGAGCGACCTCTCATCCTCCGTTGTTGTTTGTTGACCGACCGTGATTCCTCCCGTCCTCCTAGGCTCGGCTCCCTTTGAGGGAAGAAGCCCGCCGGCCGAGTAGAAGTACTGACCGCAATTTAGTCGATTCCCCTTTTGACTTTGACGCCATCTTTTTTTCTAGACGGTTAAGACGACGCTATTTTTTCCTCTCCCATTTTCGGCGACGAGAACTGAGCTCCTGTTTACCCCCGCTGCTCAATTAGAGATCGATTCACGGACAATAGTCTTCATCCCTCTTTTCTGCGGATGAGATTTGGGACCCTCAAACCATCCTGCCCCCCCCCCTCTCAGGCGCTGCGACGGCCTTTCACCTTGAAAAAATTTGAAATGGAGCCGGAAGACTTATCCCCTGACTTGTGCCCCCATCCACGCTAGCTAGGTTGATCCCTTTTCCCAAATCCCCCTCCCTTTCCCCATTACCCTGGGTAAGGCGTGCTCTCCTTGGTCTAGAGAGCGCTGAGCAGTATAGCGAAGCCCACAACCCCGCAGAGGTTCCCGACTTTTTCTCTCCTTCTGTGAATGCCACTTCCGTTTAGAGAGGATTTTGGTAGAAAACCGCCTCGAGGTACGCTCCCCGGTGAGCTACTTAAAGAATTACCCAGGTTAACACATTATATTCTATATTCTGACGCTTAGACCTACCTGCTCGGCGAGGCGTGCCTTCGATCTCCGGTAGCTGCGCGACTCTTTATATCTGAGTCTTCGCGTGCTTGACACCCTCCTGCCGTGGTGTGGACTGATTTCGTCGTCTCCGCGCTCGACAGGAGTCATTTGTTTTCCCTCCCTCCCGCACCATAGAATGAGAGCCTTGTCCTCTTTTAGCCTGATCGAGGTTTTCCTCTTCTAGATGCTTTTTCCCGCCAAATGTGAAGGTTGAGTCCATCACCCAGAGACCACCCCCCCTATGATCACTGGACTGCCTGGTTTCTAGACGAGACCAACTCTTTTTCTTCTACTGGAGAATCTTGTCTCAGTATCGGCGAGCAGATATGGAGCTGTAGTGTCCTTAGAATCTTTCTTAGTACCCTTCTTAGGCAAAAAGCACGGGAAGGGTTTGCCCTGCCGACGTATTAGGTTCTATGACGAAGAGTCCGTTTATCCTCCCCTCCCGAATGCAGAAGGTATCTTTAGTGCCTTCACGTAACAGTCCCTCCAGTTCGTAATCCTGTCACTCCTACACTTTATAGAGAGACCCCGCCAGGAGTAAGCACCCCCCTATAAGTTCCCCCCTCTTCAGATAGAGCTTACCGTTGCAAGAGCGTTAGCGAGTTTTTTAGCCCTTCGAGGCATTCCGCCCTCGAATGATCAGGAATTAAGGAGGATCCACCTAGGATTTCGACTCTGGCCCCGCCGCGTCCATGGGAATTACCTGGTTATCAAGTTGAACCATTTTCCCCGTTCCGACGGTATCAGACTTCTTCCTTTCCCTTTCCCGGAACAGGAAGATCCGTTCCCCGTGTTCGATGCTTCCCCTGAGTTGTACGCCTGCGGGTGTCGCTTGCTCCCTCCTCGCCGGAGATATAACGAATCATGCTCGTGCGGCGTTCTATAGCCCGGCCCTTGACTTTTCCCCTCATCGGTCAAGCCCCCCCCCCCCACCCCCCCCCCCCCCCACCCCCCCCCCCCCCACCCCCCCCCCCCCCGTCTTCGCCTTTTGGCTGACAAGAGTCATTGCCACACTGAGAAGAGACCCCGATGTTTGACGGCGACTTCGGCCCTTTTAATCCGGTGGATGTTATTCCTCATGGCCGAGACCTTCCCCGTGTGTCGCGGGGCTTCCTTCCTTTTCCTTAATGAATAGCCTCCCCCTCCTTGGGTTGCTCGGAGCAGATTGACCTTCTATCGGAGCAGCCCCGCCCCCCCTCCCCCTACTTTGACGAGTTCCGTGCATCCCGAAGTCGTTTCGATTCCGGGTTGATCCTTTCCGTCTGTGGAAGACTTCTCTCGTCCGATCCCTCCCACCAGTCGGGGAACTTAATTCCTTTAATACTACTAATTTTTTTTCTTTGTAACGCGTGAAAGGACTTTTTTCTCCCTAGGGAAGTTCTGAAGCGTCCAAATGTTGTTTTTCAGATAGACACCCACTTTTTCGATGGATAACGACACGGACTTTTCCCTCCCTAAGTTTCCCGTTTCCCCTTTTTCGACAATGCTCGCCATCTCTCCTCTTCAATTAAGGGTTACCCCTTTCCGATTTGTCAGGTTCTTTTTCCCTTCTCCCGCGCGCAGTGTGAGGTTGCTCGTCCGTCAATCAAACGTCATGACTGAAGAAGAGGCTTCGCCTTCCTGAAATCCTCAACGTAGTCTCTTCCTGTACTCTGAGAAGAACACGCTAGCAACCTCCCCCCCCCGGCTAGTAGAGTCTCTCATTCCCCTCCTTTGGCCAGCAGGAACGCCGAACATCAGCCGCCCAGCCTTATTAGTGCCTTTTGTCCTCGTGATATGCCATCGCGTACCCCCTTATCTCTTTCGGTCGCGGAGAGGAGACCCCCTTGCCCTTCTTGTCCGGGGGGTCGCGTCCTACTCGTTTCAAACGGTTTCTTCGTTAAAGGGGTAGATTCCCCTGTCAAGAAGTGCCACTTCGCACGATGCTCTCATCGTCGCATTTTTGAGGCCGAGGCGTTCCTTCCTTCGCCCCCAGCAGGACTGTTCAATAGAGGATATATACTCCTCCCCTCGTGTAGCGACGATGCCAGTCGGAGCGGAGAAAAGCTTTTTTTTGTTCTTGGTTGGTGCATCTTCTTTTTCTTTTCCCGTCTCTTGTGTGAAATTAGGTCAGGATTTCGTTTTTTTTTTCATACTGACGTTATCGGGATTCCATACCTCTACATGAGGACCTTAGCTCCTAAGTAAATTATCCGTCCCTCTCCCTCACGACTAGGAGAGTTAAAGATGTGGTGCATGTTTCCGAATTCTTCTTTTCTTCCTTTAAGGAGGCCCACTCCCTTTCTCCTAGTCCAGAAGTGACTGCCGAGTCTCAAGCTTATCAAGGCTCACCCTATTTCTAGTTTTCCGTCTTTCGGCGTCTCGGCCGAGATACCCTTTTTTATAGGGTTGGACGTCGCTTTAATCCCTCCCCCTGCGTGTTGGCTTTACTCCGATGAACTGTAGAGCCCCGCCCCCCCGCGCGTCGGTAAGAATGCTCGCAGTCTCTTTTTCGCTTCCCCTTCTTGACCTTGACTTTGTCTTTTTCTCTCGGAGACGCACTCTACCCCTACGGCCGACTGCGAGGCACGCAGCCTACTCTTTTTGATACGGATCGTCTACGGTCCCACTCCGTCCAGCTAATGCCCGAGCCGACCGCATAGGCCTCTTTTAATTTAGGAGAGTCTTGAGTCTCATAGGAGTTCTTTTTTTTTCAATTCATCTTTGTCGCCATAAAAGCGGATGTTCCCTGAGTTGGTGGTTCGCCTCCTCCTTAACAGGGGGGGGTCCCTTCATCACCGCTCTCTCGGGGCTCTCTTCTTCGAAACGTGGCGATAGAAAGACATGCCTCCGACCTTGACCCATTTTGAATGGTGTTCGACGTCACCTCTTCTCGTCCTGTGAATGCCGCCAGGAGATCGTGTGATAAAGGTTCATTTTGGGAAATTTTTCTCTGGCCGTTATGACGGCCCGGCACTTAGCCTTTTTTTTCGTGTGGGGGACTTCTGCCGAGACAGACTCTCCAAGTTCAGCTAGAGGGATCTTTTTGTGCAGGCGTTTGAGCTTAGCTTCGAGGGACTCCTTCCCTTCTTCTCTCGTCGCCCTATTAGGGAGACCCCGACTCCCCCCGCGCTGAAAGATTTCTCTTACTCCTCGACAGGAGGCGCTCCAGCTAGTGACCTATCTCCCGCTGGACCTCCCTTGTTTTCACCTCCCTCCGCGGCGAGGCATTCCGATCCGCTCGAGCCAGTCCTTCTCGCTCTATTTCGCCTCCTCCGTTGTGTTTTTGATTCATTCTTTCCTCGAATTTTTTGACATCAGAACTTCTTCCGATTTGCGTGACGGAGCAGCGGATTCGACTTGATCTTTAGGCCGTAGAAGAAATTCCTTTTTGCCCCTTTTACTGGCATCTACCGCGACGACTTCTATAATCTCAGTCGTCTTCTGAGAAGGTTCCCTTACGCTTTTCTAGGTGTAGGGACTTTCCCAACCCTTTCAGATAAGGTACGTACATACTGCTCGACAGACTGCGTTCGCATCTCAGAGCATAGTATGTTTTTTTCCTCTGAGTGACGACCCCCATCCGCCCCCCACCCCTTTCAGCTTGAGAAGCCTGGTTTTTCTACTCCCCCCTCCCGTTCATGGAGCCGGATACGTCCCTCGTGCAAACCAGTTTCCTTCGAGAGCTTCCCCAGACGTGACGCCCCCCCCCTTCTGAGGGATCCTCGTCCCGATCACTTTTCCCGAGATTTTTGCCCAACTCCCTGCCAGAGCGAGCCGCTTCCTTCCTCCTGCCGAAACGTCACTTTTGACCTCTATCTTCTTTTCGCGCACCAACCTACGTTATCCTCCGACGACCCTGTGTGATCGGTCCACTCCGGCAACGTTTAGTTCCCTGTTCCTAGATGAGCCTTCTCTCGCTCGTCAACGAACTGCCACAGGAAGTTATTTTCCTCCCGAGCAGGAAGAGGTCCCGTTTTTCTAGCCGGCCGAGAGAAGTATCGCCCGGTCCCTTCCCTTTAAAAGAGGTACTGGCTGTGTTGTTTAAGCCTCCCCTCGTCCCTCGACAAAGCGCCTCGCTTTTTCAAGAAGGCTCGACCCTCGCCTTGACAGCCGCTACTTTCTTCGTTCTTTTCTCAAGATGATAGTATCAGGTCCCCACGGAGAGTGTCTCTTGTCCCAACCCTGCCACACCGGAAAGGTCCCATTTGAGAAGCCTGGGGTCGAATGAGCTGCCAATAGTGAAGTCTGCTTCCTGATCTAGTATGTCATCGCTATCCGACTCATTGATTGTTCCCTCTCGATGCAGCTCCTCCCTTCATTTCCCTCCCGTTCAACTGGGTGTCCGCTCTTTGAAAATCTGTACTGTCCGACTGCTCTTACTTCCCAATGTCGCTGTGCACGTCCGGAGACCCCTTCCCCCTTTTCTCCTTCGCCTTAGAAGAATCCCTTTCAAATTTCCAGAGATGAGAAACAACGTGGCCGATTCCACAGTTCCCTTTTATCCTCCTATCCATCGAGCTCTTGGCAACGCCGGCGTACTGCGAGCGCCTCTGATTCCTGATTCCATATCCCCCTTGGAAGCGCCCGGACTATCAACTGAGATGCGACTCTTCTGAAAGGTTTGGAAAATTGAGTTATTCTCCCTCCTCCAAAGTATCTCAGCAGCTCTTCTTTCTTTTCCTTGGTTTCACACGGAACCGGAAGATCCTCTTCTTCCCAGTCGCCTACTTTTGTCTCCCCCCTGCTCAGCCCCCTGGGCATGTGTGAGAGCCTCCCTTTCCACCGAGATTTTTGTTCTGAAAGATTATCCTGGAGGAGGCTTCCTTAGCAGGATTACAGCGTCCCCCAAGGGAATACTAGTTTAGGACCAGTTAAGTTTTTTCATCGACGAGAATGAGACGGGTTTAGACGGTCCCCTCAACTCATGATGCATTCGGTGGATGCTCTCGCCCTTTCCACATCACGCGACCAGTTTGAGTGTATGCTTATGGGAAAGACTCTCCCTAATCCGATCGGAAGAGTGCCCACCTTCCCCTTCCCTTTGAATTAGTAAGAACCGGCAGCGACAGACTCTCTCCCTGGCGTTCTTTCTCCTTTACTGCGGTACGTTACGACCGGTGTGTTTAGTCCCCACATTTCCCGGGTGGCCTCTGCGACTTATAGTGGTTTTCCACATGAGGCAAGAACCCTTAATACTAAGTTGTTTTGATCTTATTCGTTGACTAACTTTGGCCAGAGATTTTTCGGAAGTTCTTCAACACCTCTAATTTTTTTTCCTCCCCTCTACAAAAGGGTCTTCGTCCATACCTAGTCGGGGTTGGGGGTGGATGCTCTCCCAGCGGAGTCTAGTCCCCCTTCTTTTCTCCCCTATTAGAAGAACTGACAGTCCTGGGTTAACCCCTGTCTAGCGAGTCTTTTTATTTCCTCTCCTTTACTTGCCAGATCATTCCACCGCGGCCGGGGAGTGTCCCTAGCTTCCGCTTTTGACCCATCACCTCCCCCTTGCAGGAGATCGACGTTTCTAACCCCCCATATTTACCCCATTCCCCCGTGCAGGTCGATCCCCAGACCTTTCTTGGCGAGAAAATTCTTCTTTCGCCCTTTTGAGAGAGAGATGGAGGTGTCAACTGAAGCAGCCGAGAACCACCCACTTTAGCGAACTCTTCTGCAAGGATCGCAGCTCTCTCTCACCGCATCTCGTATAACCGGTCGAAAGGTCGAGCTCAGTCGGTGATCATTTGCTTCCGGTTCAGTTATACTGCTAGTAAACAGACTTATTCTCTTGAGGGAAAAGGAGGCGTATCTGGTAAGGAACGCCTCTGAGGAGAAAGCAGAGTGCCCGTCAGGCCCACGAGGTGTTCCGAACCTTTCAAACGTGGGATTGTATCCCCCCTCCGCCCAAGGAAGATAAACGCTTGAAGTACTGGCAGCTCTCCCTACTGAGAGGCCTCATGCGGCGATCTAGATATTTCTGTGCGATCCTTTTTTGTAGCTTCTATCATAAGGTCCACTCCCCCAGTGTATGGGCCGTCCAACCTCGTCGACGGGTTCTCTCCATTCCCGGTTCCTTGTTCGTGGCATAAGGACCGGCTTGCACATTTTTGTTGAAGGAGTCCTTCCCCTTCCACCTCATCGCGTATTCTTCGCGTCGTGCACACCCGAGGTGATCCCGCGCTTTGAGAAGGCCTTTTAGGAGATGAACAGAGTTGCTAAGGAGTTTTTGCCCCACGGTGCGGTCTGATTG
>Ga0179593_1404375_pt1 | contig 13675 bp, 21 predicted proteins | sample CZODoug2_1_08_16_FD_185931 | JGI IMG/M metagenome (GOLD analysis project Ga0179593, IMG submission 185931) | Vadose zone soil fungal communities from Angelo Coast Range Reserve, California, USA - CZODoug2_1_08_16fungal (PacBio error correction) | ecosystem: Environmental > Terrestrial > Soil >... | reverse complement strand
GATTATTTCACGATCGATCTTCGATCCCCTCGCTCCCCCCCTGTCCAGCGTCATCGCCATCCTGCCAACTGCCGTGTGCGTGACGTATTCCACGGCACAAACACTTGGGTATCCTCGCGAACTTTTTCCACCATGATATGACGGCGTGTCTGCGTTCAACGTTTCTTTTTCTCCCCTTCTACTCTTCGTGCTACCGCCATCAAACTTTTTTGCCCTCTTTTTTTTTGACCGATGCGCGTCGGCTGTTGTAAAGATAAATTGATCCCTTTCTAACTCTGGTATTAAAGTACTCCAAATTTCCTATGAACTTGTTTAACCATCGTTCCGATGGCAGGGTGTTGCGTTGCTCCTTCCAGGAATCCAGAGATTTCTGCCTCGCTTCTTTTTGTGTCTACGTGAATCAAAAATCAACACATCAATGGCTGATTCACAGGCTCCCCCCCCTGCTCCCCCCCGGATTTCTCCCCTTCTCAGGTCGATTTCATCAAACTTGTCGCTAGCTGTCTGCGTCCCACCCTTCTCTCCCAGCAAGGTGTTCGTGAGTCTGGCCTTTTCTCGGAGCAAGATTGACTTGGTCACGCTCACCCAAACAAAAAAAGCTTTTGCCCTGCCATATTTCGCTGTTTCTTTGCCTTCCCTGCCTTCCCCCGCACCCCCCCGTTTCCCCTTTACGTCTTGCCTCCGCTTACACATCAATGCCACACGCTTCTTTGGGAGTTTGTGGTCCTACAACTGCAATTATCCAGTTCTATTCGAGCTGCCGATTGCGATTTCTCCGTCCGTGAAAATTTCCGGGTTTCCTATCGGTCCTTCATGACAGGAATAGAAATTTGCGGTTCATTTTACGGCTCCTCCGAGTTTTTTTTTTGCCAATGCAACCCATGTCCTTTTTTTTGCCCCTCTTCCAGCAGGGATCCGTCCCCAACTGTGTGCCGTTTCAGCGGAGTATCCTTGCACCCCCCCTTCCCTTTGCTGAGTCCGTTGTTCATATTCCTCATTCCCCTCTGAATATTTGGCAACCCTAAAGTCTTTGTCCCAACCTCCCTTTCTTTCCCGCCCGTGATATCGACCTACATCAGAGAAAAGAATTCTGTGGGCCGTGTCGCTTTTGTTTCTTCTAATCTTAACGGCTGAGGTTCAGTATGGCATGGATGTTTATCCCCGCGGTTTCAATTCACTTTGGTTTACTTTTCTGGCGCCTTTTCGATGGAAAACTGGATTTTTTAGGCCCCGTACGCGTCTTCCGGGTGGCAGGCTCAGCTTGCGAAGATCGCTAGTTCCATGGTATCCTTGGCTGCTTTGCGGCGCAGTGTTGTCCATTCAGATGGACGGAATCCGTCCTTCACTTTTTCTCCACTACACCCCTGCCGACTGGTGGATTTCACGCTTTGGCCTTTTGGTGCCCCTGGTCGATGGAAGTTTTTCCTACCGAAAGGCACGCCTGCTAGTGGATCCCGTTGCAGAAGTGCCCGTTTCCTTGAACACTGCCAACTTTTTTTTTCGTAACTTGCAATGCCGAGTCCCCTTCCGGCTTTCCTTGGATCGCCCTTCTCAGGGAAAAATTCTCGTTTTCCCCCATCCACATCTCTCTTTACTACTCCGGTGTTGTGTTGTCTACATGTTTGATTTTTGCTCTTTTTCCTGGAGAATTTCTTTCTCTTCTTTGTAGAGTTTCCTCTTCATGGGCGCATTTCTGAGCCCAGGGGATTTTTTCCTTTCTCTCCTTTACACCCTGTGTATCGGTTCTGCAACGGCGTTCCACGAGCAATGGAAGCCAGGATCTTTTTGCAGGATTGTAACTTCCATCGAGCCTGGATGGCACCTCGCCTCGCTCTTTCCTCCCCCTCTTTTCAGGTGGTAGTTGCAGTAGCCCCCTCCTGTGTGTGAAATTAAGTTTCCGTATTTTTCGCTCATCGAAATGAAGGTTGGAAAACCTCTCCCCTAGGCTGCGCTCGTCATTACAGATCTTGCCATCCTGCTTTGCACTTCCCCCCTTCCCGCCGCGTTCCTTTGTGGTTCTGCCCCAGCATCCGTCCCCCCTTTTCCGGCCGGTTCGCCCTTTTTAACCCGGTAACCGTTCGGAGTGAATTCAAACAGTTTGGAATAAACATCCTTGCTGACCTACTGAACAATGCGTTCCTTTTAGCATTTTTTTTTTCACGCGGAAAACTTTAACGTTTTTCTCTGCGTCTTTTTCTCACGGTCGGTTTTGGACATCAAAGCTTTTTCTTCTATGAGTTAAAATTACCTCCTTTCAGCGTTTTTTCGGAAGACATTTTTCCCCCCCCCCGGTCCCTTTTTTCACAGCTTCCTGGTGCCCGGTTATCCGCTTTTTTTGAAACGGGAACCCTTTTTGATACGTCGCCATCTGGCGCGTCTTTGAAAACCCCCAAACCCTTTTCAATGTTTTTCTGATTGGCCAAACCTAGCTTTGAGGATCAGTACAAGACTTGCCATGCCTTTGCCTGTCATCCGACTAACAGTCTTCACCCAGGAATATTTCCCGCGATCTTTCTCAATCGACGAGTAGCAGCTGGTTAATTGCGTATATCCCCCCCTCCTCCAAAGCCTTCTTTTTTTTTTTCGGGTATTTCTGTGGAGTCGTCTTCAACTCCGTCCCAAAGGCTTTTGTTCTGGTCATAGGAGAAGGACACACACGTTGATATTTTTTTCAGGTCATTTCTCGTTGGTCGTTTGTACGCGATGTTCCTGGTCATTCATCTTGCGCCTAGAAAAGTTCCCCCGTCTTTTCATGCACAGTGGACCCGTGGCATGTCGCCCCTCCTTTTTAGCAGCAGGCTAGCTCACCCCTTCTTTCTTACCATCTTACCTGATCCCTGTGAAAAGACCGTGCTTTTTTGAGTTTGGAGCAGCCCGGTATTGCTCGGTTTTTTTTCTTCCCACACCTGTCATCCCGATCGTCAGACTCCTTTTTATTACTGACCTTTTCATCAACCCCTGCCATCGGTTTTCTGATTTTACTCTTTTCCCCTGAGCAGTTTTAATTTTGCTGCTTGTTTCCCAATGTGACTTCATAAATTCCTCCCCTTGACTTTTTCCGGGCTCTTTTTTCCTTTTACATCCCGTGCCTGGTCAAACCCAACCCCACGTGCCCCCTACTCTTCGTTCAACCCTCGGATCTTGCTCGACTACTTTAGAGCGATTTGCCCCAGTTCCTTTACGCGCCTGTCTGCCAGTGGTGATTCCCTTCTCCTAGGGATTTCAACGTTTTTTTTCCGGGAAGAACGTCTCACCAACGATGTTCCTGGCCGGTACCCTTTGGATTTGGTAGGATGAATAGTTTCTAGTCCGATATGGAAATCTGCATCCCATTTCTCTTTTCCTCCCCCTTTGTTTTTTGTTGTGACTCTCCTATTCCGGACGTATTCGATCCGATCAGGACCCACTGGGCTCAGATCCATCGCCCCGCTTTTGTCCCCTTCCACCTTTTTCGCCCCCCCTTTCACGCCGAATGGAACCCCCTTTTTCTTTCATTGGCGGGCGCGGGAGGCGCTTACCCGTCTTTCTCTCCGGCTCAACTATTCGTTGCTGACGCCAGTCTTAGTTGTCCCTTTCCTTTTTTTTTTTGTGACCGATTCTGTCTTTACTTTTTCCTGAACGCTGGATGCACTGTGAAATACTCCCTTCACAGTCCTTCTTCCACTTGTCACTCCCTCCCCCAAAGTGGCCACTCTGCAGTGTTCACCTCCGAACTGGCGGGGTTGCCCTTTTTGAAGCCTGGTCAGTTACATAACAGTTTTGATTTCTGCCTTTCTCCATGTTTGTCGCCGCCCCAAAACCCGTCACCTTTTCGTACACCCTTACAAAAGTCGTTTTCCCTCTTTGTCCCCCATGTTTTCCCTGTCTTATGTCATAACTTGTCGAGATTTTGGGCTGCGTTGAAACCTGCTTCGCCTGCCACTTGTGTCAGTGCATTCGTAACTTGCTTCTATGTAACGAGATGCCCGGTATCTCAACCCCCCCCCCCCCAACTCTCCATTGCCTTCCTCATTCCTATTTTTTCGTTTTCCGGAAATCCCCCGCCCCAAAAGGCTTTACTTCTTTGCCGCGCCATAAACCCCTCCCTCCACGTCCCCTCTCTTTGTCGTCTGCTTGGGATTTATTACCTCAACTTCATCCCTCTTTACGAGCGGCGAGCTTCATCTCCGGTATGACTAGGTTCATACTTGTTACTTCCATCGACATGGCGGTCTTGTCTTGCTCCTCACTCTTCCGGTGTTTGGCAAACCAAAAACTTCATGGCCACGCCTCTTGTTGCTCCCCTCGCTTCATAGTCCTCGTATCAACCCAAAGTTTTTTCCCCCCGTTAGGTCTTTCCCAATCATTGACGTGGCTGGTTTGTTCTTTCTGCCCCCCGTTTCACCGCTGCATCTCCCTTGGTCCCTTTTACCGTCCCTTCTCGGCCCACGATTTTCTTCAGCCCGTCTCCTATCGAAAACATTTACCCTCATTTTCTGGCCCGTTTCCTCCCTTTTCCTGGTTACCGCATTGAGGTTTCCTGTATGGTCATGGGCCCTTATGTTATGACCCGGTGTTCCAAATTAAAATCCGACCGTTACAGGCTTGGCGACCGGCCCGGAATTGTCACCGTGCTCCTTTAAGACCCCTTCCCCGGTCTTCCCTTGGCAGGCTCAAGAGAGCGATCTATGGCGACTATGGCTTCTGCCGGCCTTCCGCGCTCCTTTGTAATGTTTCCAGTAATGTTTCGAGCCTTGAATCTACAGTGGGTACTGAAAACCACCTGAGCAACTGGCTTGCTCAAGATTTCTGGCGTTTTTTTTTTTCTCATTGCTCGCTGGCATTTGGTACTATATCGTCATGCAAGTCCCTCTTCTCCACGTGCTCTTGGCTTCCCGGTGGTCAACTGGTTTTTGAATCCTGAAAAACTGTTTCAGCTGAGCCTTTTTCTAGTCCCTACCTTTTCTCCAGTTCTTTTCCCCTTTCCCCATTCGCGGGGGCACCACATCTCAACCTCTCTATCTCATTCCTCCTCTTTTTTGTTGATCTATGTGCGAGTGTCCCGCGTTTGGGAACTGGAGAATTGGCGTGATTTCTGCACAGTTTTTTTCCATGTGGCCCGAAACAAGCTTGGCCTTTGATTTCCTGAACACCCGTTTTGTTCTTGTCTCAACGCGGGCCCCCACGCGGATCCCCCTTTATGCAAGACCAGCGTTGCCTTGCAGGATATGACCACTATAGCCTGATGCGCCCATCTGCCCTCCTTGCTAAAGATTTTTTTTCAGGTTGTGTTTTCTTTGCAGCCAGCCCGAAATCCTTCAGTATTTCCTTTTCATCGACCATTCCTGTTTTTTGCCACCATGCGCATTTTCTCCAAGGTTGCCCTCAGCATGATCGACCTCGACCCTTTAAGCCGCCCCGAAGAAATGTATGGTGGTTTCTGCACGTCCCCCCCCCCCGTTCCCTTTTTCCTTTCGCCAGAACCTGTAACCACCTTTTTTTTTTTTTTTCCGCAAGCACCTCGTGTCATAAAGAAGGGCCATGACCATGAAATAGGTCTTTCCAGCGCCTCACCCCCCTCGGCCACAACTTCCGTCAATGCGTTTCTCTGGTATTGGCTCTATAATCGGGGTCAAGCTGTTGCGTTGATATGACTTTAAAGTGTGCCACGTTGCGATTCTCTTTTCCCTTGCGTGAAGCCCGAAAAAACCGGCCCTCGCGTACAGCGTGCCTGTTTTCCCCACGTGGACTCGCCAACGGGCACACCTTAAAGGTCACCATTGGAGATCTTTGCCTTCCCCTTGCTGCATTTCAGGTTTGGAATTTGCCACACCCTTTTGCCCCTTTGGTATTTCAGGTCCCCATGTCGTCCGGTCCGAAGTAACAGTCTCCCGAAACGTCTCAATATTTTCCCTCCTTCTTCTGGCGCCCTCGCCGCTCTGTGCGTCCTCATCTTGTTCCCTTTCTGTATCCAACTCGACCAAGAAGGATGGGAGGGGTTGTCTTGTCGGGCAAAGCCTTAACTAGCCGTTTTTTCGTTTTATTTGGCTCCGGCAAAAGCACAAACGGAATTGTTTCGGCAGGGCGCGTGGTGTTTCGAATTTGACAGCACCTATGCAGCCCCCCAAAGCAGCAGAACGGTCACACCTGGCCTTCGAATTCTTTCCCTCTCCAGGCGAGCGCACACGTTTGTTGAACTTTCTATACTTTTTTCCAATTCCCCTCGGGTAGCTTTTTGGATGCAAGTGGCAAGCGCATGTGAGGGTTTTTCGTCTCACCCATGTCAGCTCTCTGCCTCCTCTCTTTTCCCCTTTCCATTTTTTTTTCCCCCAAATCAACCCCCTCACCGGTTAGAGTTTTCCCCCGGTTCAGCGAGTGGAAAATGCGAGAGGTGAATACCTGGAGGTTGATTTTTAAGTTGTGAAGTAGCAAGTCCAGTTAATTCCAGCGTGTATACCTCACTTTTTTTTTTTTTGTTCAACCCCAACCGTTACGTTTTTCCACCCATTTGCTTCCCTTTCAGAACTGAGATCTTGATCGCGGCTGAGCCATCTTTTTCCCGCGTTGCATGTTTTCTCATGGTTTTTATTTTCTTTTCTTCACCAACTCTTTTGCGCCCTTGGAAACTTCTATCCCAACTGCTTTTTTTCGATGGCTCTGAAGATGGCCAGTGTTGCTGATTATACGCGTTCACCTCTTTTCCTCTCTCTCTTTTCTTTGTTTTTTTTTTTGAGTTGTTATTCCTTTTCCAGATCGACGTTTGGATCCGAGCTCCACTTTCATATTTAATCTCACTATCCTTTTAGACGTCTTCCACGTCGCCCCCTTGCTAATCCTGGTTAATCACCCCTTTTTCAGCCTCCTTTGCTTGAGGATTTTTGTGGGAACAGGCGCCGCGATCGGATCTATGTCCTGAACCCTCCCCCCTGAATATTTCGTTGTCCTTACCGGTTTTGTTTTTTGACACGATTTTTTCTGTCTCTGCAGAAACGCATTTGTGCCCCACTTCCGATATTTTTCCCCGGTACCGCGACGTCAAAGTTAACCTCGGTTCCCTCTTTTTCCACCTCGTCCCCCTCTTTCCTTGTTTTTGATTTCCCTGCCTTGTAACGTTCCATCCAGCGATCTCGAGCTAAGGTTTTGTGATTTAGAACACACCGAAGTTTGCAAAAATTACCATTTGTCTTCACAGGGCCTCCCCCCAATCCGCTCCTCTTTCTTTGTGCACAAAATTTGTCCGACGGCACTAGATGCCCTAATGTGTAAATTAGCCCAGGGCGACTGCTTCCATGCCCCTTTCTGTCCGTGCCTTTCCCTTTCCTTTTTCTCGACTTTGCAAGATGCTTCTTTTACTTGCTAAAACAAATTTAGACAATGGACCTCCGTGTTTTTGATTTGAATGCCTCCTTCCATCCCGAACACCCGTCCTTTCCATCCTTTGCTCTCCAACGATTGCACCCAGCCCCCCTCATTATTCTGTTTTGTTTGTGTATACAGCCCCTAACAGGATCCTCGCTTCCTACTTTGCCTCCTTAAGGCGGAATATTTTCGGTTTTTGTTCTGTCGCTATTGCTTCCTCTCAATTTTTGGCGGTCCTTGTTTCCTTTCCTCACTCTTGCCGGTTCACACAATTCAAATGCCGCCGGTTTTTTTCAAAGACGCTCCAGATTTTTTGAAGTATCCAAACAAAGTTACTGCTCGGGATATCGGTTTCCTTCCGTCTGTTGACGCGTTTCCTTTTTTCCGTGTCCGCAAGACCGATTAATCTCGTGGTCCACAGTAAATCATCGTCCCAGATTTGCCATGATATATCCAAATCACTCTCTTGCCCTCCTTCGGCCCCTTTTGAGCTGTGTTCTTGCTCTTGCACGTCAATTTATTTCAGTTTGTCATTTTTTACTCTGTTTACCTTCTTAAATTCCAGACCGTTTACAGTGGCTGCTGGCCCGTTCCGTCCTGTCACTTCCCTTTTCCTCCCCCTACTCGTCTTCCCCCTTGTTTTTCCATTTGCTCCCGCTTTTGATCTTTCCCCTGCTTTCTTGCATGGCTGGGAGACGTCGTTGCATTCCCCTTCTCGATGATCACTCACTCTGTAATTTCATTTAGTTGTCTAATGACACCCCCCACCCTTGCCTCCCTGGATTGCTCAAGCTTTTTTTTCCTTTTCGATTGTTTTTTGCTTATCCAGCGATTTCTCTTTCCTAGCTGAAGTCTCATGATCTTTTTCCAATTTGCTCTCCTGATACGCCTTTGCAAACATCCCGTTCCGGCGACTCCCTTCCCCAAAGTCTTTTTTTTCTTTCACTTTCTCCCCTTGCAAGTTCAATCGTTTTCTCTTGCGTTCCATTCTCCTTTCCATTCGAGGGACACATCGAATCTTTCCCTCCTCTCCTTTTTTGTTTTCTGGAGAGATTTTTTTTTTTTCCGCGCCTGGGACCCCTAGAATGGCGATAATTCGAAGTTCTTTGCCATGTGCGCATTTACGAGCCATTTTCCATTTCTTCGACGGTACTGTGAGCAACTGCTGGATCACGAGAGCCAATTTCTAAGCCGCGTTTCCTCTTTCCGTCTCTTCCCACTCCATAGCGCCATTTGGATGCGCCCCCATCGCCCCCTTTTCCCCCCAACTTTGCTCCAGCTCGTAATGTGGTAGTTGAGTATCCCTTCCCTTAGCGGTTGATTCCGACCACTTAACCTCAAGGTGGAAAAAATGAGCCAACTGTAAGGCCACTTCACCGCCTCCTATGACTCCCGACTTTAGCATGGTCCCAAAGCAACCGCGGCTTGGGTCTGAAAGAATGTTCCATTCCGTTTTCCCCTTCTCCCCTCACTGTAACGGTCGGAGGAATTGCAAGTTTAACCCTTTTTCCATAAACCCCGGGCACTTTGCCCATCCGACCCCCCTCAAGGTTTTTTTTTTTTTTTTGCATCACCCCCAGCCTTCCCCCCGTCAGCAAATGATCTTTCTTTCCCCACGGCGGGTTTCAAAGCTGTTGCCGTGAGATTTAAAAGTGGACACGATATGCTCGTTCCTTGGGACTACCTGACCCCCAACGAAATACCGCTCAAGCGTCTTTTGCACTTCCCCGCTGACCCATGCCAACACCTTTTGTTTGCTCCCTGGATTTTATGTTTTTCCCTAAATGAGGCATCAAGTTTTTGACAAGGCGGTGTTTTTTTCGACGTACAAGATTTCCCATTTTCCCCCGTCTGCCCCTCCATTACTACTCCCACTTCTTCAGCAACCCGTCCCATTTCCGACGGCTTGGCTCAACGCCGCTCGGTACGCGGTCATTCTTTATATCCCACACCTCGCCCCAGCCGGGCTGTCTTGATTGAAGTGAATGTTGTGTTTTTTTGTCGTCTTCCCGACTTTACCCCTTTTTTTGTTCGTTTTTTCCATTCTGCCGGCAAAGCCCACCACCATTAGGAATTTCTGGAGCCCATGGGCGAGTTGTTGCGCGTGAACGTCCTCCCTCTTGCGTACTCCCCCTTCCAGTTCCCCCTCCTTCAAGGTAAAACGGGCATGGGTTATCTTTCATCCGTCTTCTAGAAATTTTACTAATATAAGGTTCCCATGGTGAAAGTCGGTAGTCCTCTTTGGCTGTGTCCTCCCCTCATTTACTTTTTTCGGCTTGTTTCTTTATATTTTCCCCCAAACCCTGAGCATAGCAGATAGCTGGGCATTTTTCTTTTAAAATCCAACCCCATGCGGTGATTTTTACAGATTTAAGCCCGTTGCTTTTCCATTGACTGTTCGGTCTCCCAAGTTTTTTCCTCCTTGTGTATCACTGCCTTTTCCATTTCCTTCCGCGTTTTTTTCATTTTTTTCCGCCCGCCTCATCCCCTTTTTCACCCAACCCCGTGACAACACCCCTTTTTCTGCTTTCATTTCGATCTGTCTCGGAGTATTTTTACCCCGGCCTTTATGGGTTGCTTTTCCCTTCCCCTCTCATTCGAACCTTGTATTGTGGCTCCCCGGTGAAGACGTTCTCAACGCTTTTGATGGAGTTCACTGATGTTTTTGGATGACATAAATACGGCGATCTGAAAATCAGAGTCATCTCTCTATTGTACCTCCCTGTGTTGTTTTCTCTACTCTTTCTTTTATTTTTCCCCCCCAGATTCCTATTTAGATTTGCCCCCCTCCCTCCAAACCAGCTTTCTTCGCCACATCGCAGTGGTTTGAATTCAACGCGGCGCCTACCTCTCTCGCCCCTCCCAGTCACTTCCTGGGCGTAACACCGTATCCTCCTTTTCCTCCGCTCTCCCATTCCCTCGTTGCTGTCCCCTCCTCAAATAGTGAGTCCCCGTCTTTGGTTTTGCCAATGCGCGTTCTGCACTGAAAGATGGAAGGAACTGGAAACTTTTATAAATCCCACTTGGTCCACTGATCAGTCCCCCTGTTCCATGTTTCTCTGCACCTTCTTTCCCCCTCCCCGAACCTTCCCTTTCCCTTTTTTTCTTTTCCAGCATTTTCAAGACTACACACGCTCTGCTACTCATGTTGGTCCGGACGAAACCCACGAAACAATTCCGGCGGATTAAAACCGTTCCCCCAATCCTCTCCATTTTCTTTCCCCAATGTTCTTTTTCTAGTTCCTCCCCTGTGCGATCTATGGCGGACTAAACGAATGCCCCCCCGGGTTAAGTGAATGTTCACTTTTCTATGAGCCTTTATATGCTTTCGCTCCCACACACTCTCCCCTGGCCCTTTCCCTAATTCGATCTTGTTTTTTTTCCTTTGCATTGCTAAGACACTAAAAAATTGAATTGAACGCTTTTTTCGTGGACTCCAAATTCCAGTCCTTTCCCCAGCCCCCCGACTTTTTTCTGTTTGGAATCCCAATTCCCTTTCCTCTGGTCTTTTTTTTCATCGCTTCTGCATGCCTTCCGTCCCCATTAGGTTAATGACTATGTATTCCCCTGCTTCCATACAGGCCCGTTTCTTTCCCTCCCCTTTTTCTTTGGGACCTCAACCTTTTCCTTCCATTTTCCGTTGCAATCTTTCAGTCCTTCCCCCGTATCAAAAAGGTGTGCCGTTCGGGATATACCCTGTTTCCCCCCTTTCCTCTTTTACGCGTCTTTCTTTTTGGTTGTTCAGGTTCATTTCGCAAGGTGGGCAAGGCGTTCAACCATGTGTAAGGAATATTCAAGACAAAATTATGTGCTCCCAACCCTGTATGCCCTCCGTCCCGCGACCCCTCATTTCGGCGTTGCCGCTTGTTGAGTCTCTGCAACCTCCCTGTTATATGTGAAGTTATGTTATTGATGGTTATGCACCCCTCAGTTGACTGGTTACGTTTCCCTGAATTTCACGCTCTTTTCCATCCCCCCCCTTTCCGTCGTTCTTTTCCTTTTTCGGCTACGCGATATATCGATCTTTTCTTGCTTCCTGAACTACTCCTAATCATGTTTTCCACCTTCATTTCGCGATCTACTGTCCCTTCTTAGTGGGTGTTTGTATTCAAACTACCCCCCCCAACCTTCCCTCCCTGATTGATTACCCTCTCTTTCTTTCCTGATTGGCGGAATACAGGAGCTTTTGGGTTCCCTTCCGAATCTCCCCCTCTCTGTCTCCCCCCCCCCTTTGCTCTCCTTCTCTTCTTGACTTTGCATCCCTTCGCCCTCACTGCGCCATGTCTCCTGCTTACAATTCATTTTTAGAGGAACCTCGACCTCTCATCCGTCTTATCGGTGACCCATAGTTTTCCTCTCTTTTTTTTCCCCTTCCCCCCCCTCCTTCCCCCTTTGTGGTGGTTTTTGCCTGTGTCCGTCCTCTGGTTCCTTTCTATGGTATCTTCTAGAGGTTCTCTTTCTCTTTGTGGCTCCGAGCAAGATTGGGTTGATTCGCCGGAACCACACTCGAGTTCTTACCGCGGGACGAGAGCCCAAGTTTGAAGCAATCCCTGTTCGTCCTTGCAGATCTTTTCTCGTCTCCCCCATGTTTTTCCTCCCACTGCCCCTTCTTGTAATCAAGCCTTTTGAGTTTGTTGATTGGCCTTACACTACATGACAATACCAAGAATTAGGATTCCCTCTTTTTTCTCTCCTGTACTTTTTGAGCAATATCTTCTTCAGCCAAGGCCAGCCGCCAGAGCCTAAGAGATATACTGAGTCAACCGGAAGAAGAGGTTCCCCTGTTCGCAAGTTCTCCCTCCCGTCGCCAGCAACTTCCCGGTTCCCTTCTTCCTTTCCCCTCCCCCTTCGTCATCACATACTTTTCACCTCCATATTCCCTCAGGAGTTAGCACACCGGCCACGGCCGAATGCTTTCTTTCGCGTGTTCTCCTTCCAACGGTATGCTGGTCCGATATATGCCAACTGGACCCCCTCTCTCATCTTTTTTCCTTGTTTTTCGCCCCCTGAACACCCCCTTCCCCCGTCTCCTGGCCGTGCAATTGATATCCGATGACACTGGCACTTTTTTTGACCGGATTCCCATTTTGCTCTTCTTGTCCCCCCCCTCCCATTTGCGGCCTTCTCCTTTTGCCACACTCTTCGTTCTGCTCCGTCCCGACAGCCAATGTCCCGGATTAATTTTACACTCCTTCTTCGACCGGCTTCATTTACGCCGGGTCGCTGGGCAACTCTTCGTTTCTACTGCTGTGACCGATGTATAACAACTCGCCAAAGTTGTAGGTGCATGACTGTGGAGGTCTTCACAGACTTTTCCCGTTCCCTTGTTCGTTTGTTCCCTTACCAGGCCAGGCGCAAAGCAACCCCTATTAATTAGGACAGGCTGGGCTTTTTGTTGTTTAGTTCTGACAGACATCCCGCTTCGACAAATTCCCCCTTTCCTCCGTCACGGGTACCACTGAAGCCGGTTAGAGCCCATTCTGCAAGTTGATCAATATTGCTCGCCATGGTGACCATAGGGTAGCGCTTTTGAGCCCCCTTTGAAGCCTCCATGGAATGTTGGTCGGTTTTTCTTCCTTCTCCCCCCCCCCCTTACTCCCCCTCTCTCCTCTGGTATTCCTTTTTCCTGTCAAATCAACTCATCTTGATTTTTTAAGTCCTAGCAGGGGGAACAATTTTTTACGTTATCTGTGATCCTTTGAAGAAGAAGTCTTCCATTCCCTTTTCCTTCATTCAGCGTTCTGACTGCTCAGTCAACTTCTGCCTCCCTTTTTTTCCACCACTTTCCTTTCACACCCTCCTATTTCTCTGCGTCAGCCAACGCGTCTCCTGCTTGTCGAATCAGTTTTTTGCTCCAGCGGACATGAGAATGGGTGTCTCTCATGTATCACGGGTCTCCCTTCCCCGGGGTTTTCCGCAGGTCTCCCCCCACTTCGATTTTTCGATTTCCCGTGGTTTGAGGCCTCTCGGATCGACTAGATAACCCAGATAAGATATCTCTTAACCTCGTTTTTTGAGAGAGATGATAATTCTATTTCGTATCCGCTGCAGCCTCCCTTTTTCCTCTTTTTCCTCTCCCTCTCTTTTAACGTCTTTCCACGGACCCACCCCCCTTTTTACTACCAACGTCCTGACTTTCACCCTCCTGCCTTCCGGGGAGTGGCCGGCCAGGATGATGCCGCGTCTCCCTGCATCTCGTTTTGAAGCAAAATAGTGTCGTTACTTTTTTTTTGACCCCCCGTCTGCGCGCTGTACTCTGAAGTCACGCTAGCCCTTGGAACTTCCTTGATCCCCTTTCCTCTTCCACTCTGGTAAATCTAAGTAATTTTTTCCCCTT
>Ga0179593_1346884_pt1 | contig 13675 bp, 13 predicted proteins | sample CZODoug2_1_08_16_FD_185931 | JGI IMG/M metagenome (GOLD analysis project Ga0179593, IMG submission 185931) | Vadose zone soil fungal communities from Angelo Coast Range Reserve, California, USA - CZODoug2_1_08_16fungal (PacBio error correction) | ecosystem: Environmental > Terrestrial > Soil >... | reverse complement strand
ACTCCCGCTTCCGCCCTCCTGCAATCCGTACGTGGGCTACATGAAGCCTCCTCTTTAAGACCTAGGCCACATAAGCGCGGCGACAGGCCAGGCTTCTTTGCTTCTTGTCCCTCCGTTGGCCGACCCCTGTAGAAGGCATTTTTTTGTCTTCATCTCGTTCCTTCCCCAGCGCACGACCGGGTATTACTCAACCCGAATTTTGGAGCCTGTTTTGACTCAAAGATATACCTTCGTTTTTTTCTCCTACCATGACCGATCTCTTCTCTTTCCTATTTTTTTTTGAGATCTATTTTAGACTCCGGACTCGGCGGTCTCTCTTTTCGAGTCCAGGCCCGCCACCCCTTTTTTTTCAATGTTTATAGAGACCCAGCGGCGTTGGCCCTTGGAGTTCGGCTGATGAACTCGCATGCTTCTCCCGTTGCCACCGGTCGCGTCCAACGAAATCTTGCTCAGTTTCGATTTTCAGAGGCTGCCTCACGTTGTGCGGGAGGTGGTCTCTAGCTTTGCAAGGTATTTATAGCTTTTTGCCGCTCCAATGCGGCTGGCGCCGGCTTGGGCCCCGGAGCCCGGACCGTTTTGCTGACTTATTCTTCTCCCCTAGTTTGGCACTCCAAACTCATTTTGTTCTCCTGATGCCAACTCTTGCATGCCTTCCTTTCGCGCTGCAGCCGCAAATTGTTTCTCTGGTGTTTCCTTTTCCCTTCTTGCGTTGCACCCGTTTGCATGTGTGCGTTCGTAGAGGTGGTGCCGGTTTTACATATGTGGAAAACGCGGGGCGTCTTCGGCACCTTCGTTGACTAAAGCATTTCTCGCTTCTTTTTCCCCATACTCGAGGCGGGACTGCTGGGTCCCGGTGGGCCTCTTGCTTCTTTCCCTGTTTGCCAGCGTTTGTTTCGCCATTGGGCGACGTGTACACTTTCTCAGTAGGCCGTGATTTGCGTAACCCCTTTGGTATCCCTTTCCTTGTATTAACACTTTGAGCGCGTTTACGATTTTTGAGAGATTTTTCCGCTTGAAGCGGGTAGAGCTTGTGAAAATGTTCCGTGAATAAAGCCTCGCCTCCCTTTTGCCATGGTTGGTAGTCCATAGTATATAGTTTTTGTGGTTAGCCCCCGCTTCGCCCCTTTTTCTAGTGTAGGCGAGCCCTAGTGTAGATGCTCGCAGCCTCCGGTTTCTTGTGGCTCCTTCTGGACCTGCGTGCCGCAGGTCTTGACGTCGCTGCACACGTATGATCGTTTCCTCCCTTCGTCATTCTGTTCACCGAGCTGCGAGGAACGCCCCACTGGACGGTGCGGCGTTTTCCTCCCTCGTTGTGTTCCCATCATGATCCCCCCTCCCCCCTTCCTTTGTGTTGTGGTGACTCCTCCATTTCAGGCCACCCACCCGCCCTGTGATGACCAACTCCTGCATCGTTTTGATGGGGAGCGGCCGGGGCTCACCTATGGCTTTGCGCTGCGGTGAGGCCTCTTATTAAGTCTGTTGCAGCGCCTGTCCTTTCTTCGTCACATTGCCGGACATTATCTCAACCTCCAGGAAAACGCTATGGCAGCTACACATTCGCCGCTACCCCGCGTCCGTCTAAGCTTTTGGTAGTCCCCCCCTCCCCTGCTAATCGCCCACACCCATGTGCCCAAAAACGTCGAGCTTGCTTTCACGTCATTTGCGCCCCCCTTTTAACCACCCTCCTCCTTGCGCCTCCCTCTAGCCACAAGTAAACCCTTTCAACTTAATTTTTGGGATTACACCACGGCACCCAATGGTTGGCCCCCAGGCATGATCGCTGCGGTCGGGGAATTTCTGATGCACCCGTGTTTACGCACATAAGGGTTGCACCCCGCTGAACAAAACTGCAGACGCCAGTTGTCCTCGTGTGTTCAGACCACTTTTTTGACGGACCCTGCGGCAGCCTCTGATCTGGACCCAGCCTACCTCCTCCTTTGTCACAGACATGGCCGCTGAAGTCGCCGGTCCTTTTTTCACAGCCGGCCGCCGTCTTCTCCAAGACCACCGGCTGTTTAAGGCGCCAATTTGCGGATATTTTTCCCGTCCAGGTTCCCCCGGTACCCAGAAAAAAATTGAGTGCGCGGTTCGGATGAAGGCAATCGAAGTGGTCCTGAGTTTCACCTAGCCCTTCCCCCCCCTTTCATCTCGACCTTCGCCGTCGGCTGGTAATTCCGCGCGTCTGCCTTTACAGGCGGGACAACCCGGAGTTACATGAAGCCTTCGCACCCTTCCCTCCCCCCCGCGGAAATCCTTTCACTCTTTCGCCCCCAATCTCAAGCATTCCGCTTCGTCTTCACCGACAGTGGTCCTCCGGCGTTTTCGCCTGCGCTTCTCGCCCACCCTAATCTTCGTTGTCATCTGCCAGTTCAAAAATGCTGTCTTTGAGGAGGACTCTCTGCCAGATCCCCTGTCTTCTTCCCTCCCCCCCCCCAATTTGCGACTCTCTATTTCTCCGTTTGTTTGTTGAGCTTTCCGGTCGGACTCAAGGACTCTGGATTTTTTTTCTTACCTTTTCCCTCGTACCCCTTCCTCCCCCAAATTCATTTGGTGACTGCTGGACCCATGAGGTCTTCGAATGTTGATCCGATGTTTGTGATACTTCCCCCTTCCTTTCTTTTCCGCCTGTTCGGGAGGACACAAGGTGCGAAGGCTGCGATTTGCGGTGCGAGCGTAGTCTGTTCTGCATGGATTATAGATCGGTGCGACGATTTCCCCTTCCGACTCCGGGTTTTGGTGGTGGGATTGCGCGGTTGTCGTTACCTTCTCCGGAGCAACCTTAGGGAGTAGCCTATGTGTGACCAATTGCACCCCCCCCCCCCCTTTGTCTTCCTTGATATCGTTTCCGTCAGTACAAAGTCTCCCTTCCTCCCCATTTTTTGCGAACGGGCTACTGGTAGGCGCTTTTGCCTTTTTCTGCAGCGCCCAGCATGATCCCCTTTTGTCGTTCGAGACGGATTCACGGTTTTTCCCGCGTCAGATCGCGGCCCTAAGGGCGGTGAAGTTCTGGTCGAGATTGCGTTCCTGGGTGCCAACCGATTTTATTGCCCCTTTTTCCTCGCTGCTGTCGGTGCGCCCCACCTTCTTTTCTTTGCCCGGTTGTCCGGGTGGTTCCGCTGTGAGAAATCCCCCGGTTTTTCCCCCTTTCGGATTTCCGGAGGCTCCGAAATTGGTGCGCTTGGAGTACCCGGAGACTAATTGTGGGTCATCCACCCCCCCTTTTTTCTTTTTTACGATTATAGTCGCAGCCTTTTCCTCGCGTGGGTGATCGGTTCGCCCCCCAGGAATTTTTTTTTTTTTTTTTGTTTTTTTTTTTTTTTTTATTTTTTTTTTTTTTTTTTTTGAAACGCCGAGTGCCATGGGGTTAGTCTTTCTCTGCGTTGATCCCACCCACTTCAAAGGTTACGCGTTCGGAGCGGGCTTTTTCTTTGTAGCTCCTAGGCGCCTTACGGAGCGATGAATCCTGTGCCGCCTTCCTGTTGCCGTCTTTTTACAGGCCGAGTTTCCAATTAGTTACTTCCGTTTTTTTCTTACGCTGCGAGTTTCCCCCCTCCCTCCGAGTCCCTTCCCTCCCTCACCCATCCTACGGATGCGTTTCTGCGGTTGTGCCTGAAATCAGGATCTCTCTTTTTTTCCCCCCTTCCCGTTGTGAGAGTTTTCCTTATTTAGGCAACCCCGCCTTGTGATGGAAACGTGCATCCGTCTTTGGAGATGGTGGGAGGTTTGGCCGGGCGTCTTTTTTCCCTTCTTGCATCGCCTCGCTGAAAATGGACTCATCTCTGTGCAGTCCCAGCACGCTTCAGCGCGGCCAGGATTCTTCATCTCCCCTTCACCGAGCATTTCGCTAGAAAGGCCCGCCGACCTGCACGAGTCCAACCGTTCGACCTTTTTGCGAATCGTCCCCTCCTTTTTTTTCATTTCCCCCCAATGGCACAAAATTTCGTCGCTTGGCGATTTCATTTTTGCGACCACTCCCTCCCACCCCTCTTCGTCCTCGCTGCTCTCAGATTAAAGCGATTTTGTCACGTCCCCACATACCCGTTTACCCACTGGGTTCCTTTTTGCACTGATCGCTGAGCTCACGGGGAAAACAAAAACCAACCAAACAACACAACACCTGCATTTTCCCCCATTGTGTAAGCCGTCTGTTTTGCCACACCTTCCAACGGGCAGAAGCAGCCCGCTTGCGCCCCTCCCCCAGCCAAAGTTTTTGGTCTATATTGGAACCCATGCTACCCTTTTCTCCTCCCTTCGACTCTTTTGTGGCGTCGTCGCTTACGTTTCCTTCCTTTTTCAAAGGTTTCCGTCTCCCAGCCCTCATGTTGCACAGCGTTCAAGGCGCGCTATGTTCCTTTCAGTAGCACCGGTTCCCCCCCCCTTGTGCGCCCCCCTTTTGCGAAACGGTTCCGCGTGGCTCATGGTCCGAAACCCACTCTTGATTCCAAAAATTTTTAGGCTCAGCTCCGACAACGTTCGGTCGGGCGGTGGAAATTCCGCCCAGCATGCCGCATTCCCTCGTTTCACACGGCTTGCCTATAAGCCTTCGCCACAGCTTATACGTTTGACCCACAAAATCGTACTCCTGCGCGAAATCGCCGCCTTCAGGCTGGCTTCTTGTCCGACCTGAATCCGGCGTAGAAGGTTTTTTTGCTTCGCCACCTCGCCTTTCAAGGTCGCAACGCCTCTTTGTTCTGTCAACATGCATTTTGGCTGGGGTTCATGTCACCGTGATAGCCAGATCCATGGAGTCCTTAGTTCTCCCCCCCCCCATTTACGACCTCTCTATTTCGTTTTGTTGAGTGAGATGTCGCAAGGTCTGGTTTTTTCCCTCGATTGGCTCTCCTTTTTTCCTCTTCCACTCCCCCTCAAAAACTGACCGACTGCAGTCTGACCCAGGCGGCGTTTCCCCTTTGTTAGATCGGGTGGCGGTGACGCATATTCTACGCTTCACGCGTCCTTTGGACAAGCTACTTTTTCTGTTCAGGGCTTGCGATTTCGCGGCGTCTCCTTTTCTCTTTTTCGTTGGGGTTAGAGTCCGCTTTCAAGGAGCCCTCCGGGTGGAAGCTGGAATGAGTTTTGGCCTTCTTGAGGATTCACCGGAGCCGGACGGCGAAGTATTTTCGCTTCGCTAGTTTGGCATGCATCCCTTTTTCTGATGCCCTCGATTTTTTTCCCCTGCCCCTTTTTCCGTAACGCGCAACCTTCCCCCCCAAATTTTGTTTGAGGTGAGTTCCTGGCTGGCCATTTCGCGGCCTTTTGCCTGGACCTTCGCAGGCATGAGTCACGTTGTCGCGAGACGGCCCCTTGACAAATTTTTTGAACCTTTGCGTCCTCCCCTTCTCCGGCAATGCGGCGTTACTCTCGCGCGCCGGATGGTTTTTCAATCGCCGGGCTTGCGGGTCCCCTTTTCCCTGGGTCGTGGCAACGGCTTGCTTCTCCCTTTGGGTTCCAGTTTGTGGCACCTCTTGTTAGTACTCCACTTTCCCCTGCTGCGTTTCAAAGGTAGGCTCCCTTTTCATTTGGCGCGCTTTCAGTAGCCGGTAATTTTGTTCAGAAAACCCTTTTGGTTTCGTGGCTAGACTCTTTTCTCTTTTCATTCCTCTGGTTATTCTTCTTGAGTCTTGCCCTCCCGCCTCGCCGAATTTTGCCCATGTGTTTGTTCGATTATTCGGCTGTTTTTCCCCTTTCGACGCGGCTTTAAGCGGGATTGGTCGTGCCCTTTTCGGTGTTATATGCCCCGATCTTTACTTCCGATGTCTCTACTGCCCTTGGACTGTTGCTGCACTTGTCACAGCGGCAGCCTGACCAATTCTTAATGTCCATCGAGCGACGACGATGCACAGCGCCATTACCCGCCTTCCTCCTCCCCCCCTCCCCAAGATGATGCCTTCCCTTTTTCCCCTCCCCCCCCTCTGGTCGTAACCTTTGATCTCTCTCTTCTCTATTTTGTTGGCGAGTATCCCCCTCTTCGTGACCCACTATTGTGAACGCCGATCCGTCTGTGGTGGCGGGCCGGTGCTTATCCGTCGTCCGGTGCCCCTCGTCATTCGTCTGGCCCTCGTCATTTACGCCATTATCCTTGCACCTCGTTCCACCCTTGCGTCACTATTCGTAGGCGGAACCTGACCCTTCCGGACGCGCCGATGGAGCTCACAGAAATGCCGCGAAGCCCCCCCGACTTTTTTCCCCTCCGTTTTTCGATCGTACGGCCCCCTGACCCATTTCAAATAGGTCGAGGAGGTTCTACGCTTTTTGCGAAATTCCTACCATAAAAGCGCTCTGCCACAATGTTGTAAACCTCTCAAACGTAATTTTACTGACCCACCAATTTTCCCCCCCTTTTCCCCCCCATGGTTCCCGCGCGCCACCTCGTCTGCAGGCCCTACCGGTCACCTTGCAATGCAGTGTGAGACAGAATTTTCGGGACGTTTGCACAACATCATGCCGTCCGTTGGTCCTTACAGCCCCAATTCCCCCTTTTCCGCCTCGGCAGATCTTTGTCCCAATCCTTCCATCGATTCGTCACACCCCCCTCCCCCCCCCCCCCCCCCCCCCCCCCCCCCCCCCCCCCCCCTCCTGTGCTTTTCCGACGTCCCTTGTCCCCGGCGCAGTCTAGAATCCCCACGTGCCCCAATAATTGGCTTTTTCAGGCAAAAGCAGTCGTTTGGTCTCTGGTAAGCGACGCACCCCCTGTTCTGCGCGGCGTGGTGGCAAGGCCGGTATTGATGGCCTCCCCACTATTTTGCCCCTTTGCCCACCTTGGTTTTCGCAGCTCCCGAAAAATTTTTTGATTGGCAGTTTCCTTTTTTTACCGCCGCGCTCAGCAGCGGGCCACCCGGTCTTTTCCCTTTCCCGAATTCTCTTTATACCGACCTCCCTCCGACCCCCATCTACGCGCCTCGTAATACCCATTTTTTCAGACTTGCACCCTGGGCTTTTTTCCCGACCCTTTTCAAGACGCGTAGACGGCATTGCTTCATCGCCGCCTGGAATGCTTTTTTTAATTACCGCCTTTTTTTCCTCTTCACGTCCATTTCCAAATGACCTTTGTCTTTTTTTTGATCTGTACTCGACCCTTAGCCCCCCGCGAGTTTAGTTTCTACCATGGACGACATCTCTCTTTCCTCTCCTTTGTTTTTTTTTTCGAGAGTCTTTCCGTCCCCCCCATGTAGCTCCTCCTTTGGATCGCGATACTGGTTTTCCTGTCACTGGCATCCAGCCAAATTTTTTAAATTTGACTGCAGATTGACCCAGTCTTTGTTGCGTTGTCAGTTGGTTTTTTTCGCTTAAGGCCTTCTTTCTCCTCGTTTTTTCCCCCCCCGGCTTTGGACAGCGACGTTGTGCAGGAGGCTTTTTCGCCCTTAGTTGTGAGACGTCGTACTTTTTTTGTTCGACGAGGCGGTATCGGCTGTGTCCAAGGGCCCCCTCGTTCCCTCTTCATCGGATGGTCCGGCGCGGCGTTTTGAATTTCCACCAGGAGAAAGGAATTCTTTTAGTATTATTAGGCTAGTTGGCAAAAGAAATTTGTTCTTAATGCCCCTCCTACGGTTTTTTTTTTTCGTACCCCTCCTCCCTCCCCGTCCAAATTTTTTGCTCCGGCTACCTTGTGGTCCTTCTCCCCGCGCTTTTGAGGACTTATGCAACCTCGCGATGATTTTTAACGTTCGTAGCATCGTTTGCGGACGGGGTACACCTGATGGTAACCGGTCGTCCGTGGACTCGAGACTTGTGTCCGGGGACCGAAGAGGTTTCGATGTAGGGCAATGGGTTTGCCCCAATGCCTTCTGTGCCCCCCGACGGCCCCCCCTTTGGGCGGTGGCACGATGATTCTTCTCGTTTGTTACAGCGGTTGTGGCCAGCTTTTGTGCCTCCCTTGCACACTCGTCCTTTACATGTATCTCTCAAGCGAAGTTTTGCCGAACAGTGGGTAGCGGTGTTGATTTGGGTTTCCTTCAACCCCTTACGTTTGAGCGTTTTATGGTATATCGAGCTCACCCCATGGCCACAACCAACCAACCCCCCCCGCGTGTGTTTTTAGCGGTCCTTTGTCGTCCCATGACGTTATCCTACTTTCATTTCCTTTTGTTCCTTTGCCCGACGGAGGACCGTGAACGCGCCACCGGCTTTCGACGTTTTGTTGGGCCCCCGGTTTGGGTTTTTTTTTGTTTTTTTCGGGAGTGGCTTCGCGTGCCATTTTTTGATGCACAAGGGTGTTTCTGAGTCCGATGTTCCCTCTACCTGTGTGCCGTCTGCTCCTTGTTGGTCCTTTTGAGGGCAAGCGTGCCCCCGCGAACCCTTCTATGAGCCCCGAGGCGATGCTTCGCGAACCATGGCCCCTGGTCCCCTCCCACCATCCCCCTCCTGATGCGGCGTTTCCCTTCACCTGCTTTTGCGAAAATCATGATCTCTCTCCCCGTTTGTTTTTTCTGATTCCCCCACAATTCTTTCAGGACAACCTCAGTTGCTTAAACGCTTTATCCGTGCTGGGGATGGTGAGGCGGGCGTTGTCTATATCGGCGCGGGCCTTTAGCCAGCGCTCGCCTGACGGACGATCCCCCCTTCTGAATTGTCTCCTCATCGCTGTCCTCCTCTGCCTGCCCACCACGTTTTTTACTTTATCTACATCGTCAGGCAGCGAGATTGTCAGCCAGAAGATGGCGTCCGAAGCCACGCTCGACCAGCGTCGCCGGTTCCCCAATTCCCCTTAATCCCATGTCCCACTCCCCTGGGCAAACCCTTGTCGAGGCGGGTCTTAATTAATGTGAGACAAGACGCAGAACAACCCCCACTCTTTCAGGAAGAGCTCCCTCTTCTCTATCCACAATCGTACAACTCTTTTCCCCGTTCCTTTTTTTTTCTTTTTCCCCACCCCTTCACCCTGCAAACAGGTTAGCCCCCCAAAGGCCCCTGATCGCTGTCCCCCCGGGAACATAACCATTGTGAAAAGTGGATAGAACAATACTGGCTTTTTTGGCACACCCGTTCCCACCGGGCAGGTCCTCTCTTTTGCACCGCCCCCATCTGAACCTTTTAAAGGAGGCAGGTCATCGGAGATATGGCCAGACCCTACCACCATATCTTTTAGCTAACTTCCTTCACGCGAAGTTTCTCCCGACGACGTTTCCATCTTTTGTCCGGCAGTCCCCTTTCGGCTGGGGACCCCGTCCCAACAGATTTGGATTTGAAGAGGTTGAAATTCTCTGCAGGGGGCACTGTGCCACCAACGAAACCAAATGCTGATCTAATGCCCTCTCTATTTTTGCATCAGAAGTGGAACCAAACTGATTGCAATTTGTACCCTCGGCTCCTCTCCCGCCTTTTCAGCCTGGGATAAGTGGAATTCCTTTCCTCCTCGCCAGGAATTTTTCCAGCGGGCCACCCGGGGTTCTTGTCATTAACATGATCCTTACGACCTTCGTCCCTCCAAATCTACGCGCGCCCCTACGTCCACTTTCCCCTCCTTTTCCCATCTTTCTTTTCTTGTCCCCTAACGTGTCAGAATGATTGTTTCTGAAGGCATGCCTGTCCTCGCCCCCCTCGATTAAAGTCACCCCTGCTTAGTTAACTGCCCTGTCATTTAAAACGAATTTTGTGTGGAGGCCTTTACGCGTCCCCTGTCTAGCCTCCCTTCTGGTTCATACCAATTGGCCTACATATTCTATTTAATACTACTCTTCGTTTTTTCTAGGTCGTCGCCCCCTGGTATGCCCGTTTGAATCTGTTACTCTGGCGATTTCCCTGGTTCGTTCCCAGGCCTCCCATCCCACCTTCATTTCCTTCTCCTGGATTGCCCCCCCGTCGGTCTTGCGTGCTTTGCTATTAGAGGGTTTTTTCGATGAGGAATCCCCTCCGTTTCCACGTTCGGAATCGAACTGGAGCTTGTTTTTCGTATTTCTGCGGCGCGCGTTCTTTTTGTCGGCGAGTCGGTTAGGGTGCTACTTTTTCCCGGTAGCCCCTTCCGTTTTGTTCCCGCTGGAATTGGATAGGAATGGGAGCGGGCGTGAATTCACCCCGGAGCCCTTGATTCGAATATTTAGTTGATCTTTCGCCTAGTTTTGCAAATTGCAAATCTTTTTGGTTTTTTCCTGATGCCCTCTTCTGCCTTCTTTTCTCCGTACACGCTGCCAGCCGAAAAATGGGTGATTTCCCCCTTTTTCTCCCTCGTTGCCCCATATGCGCCTTTTCGCTGATTTTTCCACAAGAGAAGACTGTTGTGCACGTTTTTTCCGTCGAGCCTTCCCCCGGACGGGGACACAGTTTCCAACGTCGCGGCGCCCGCGGGCCACTGCCTTTCCTTTGGACTGACTCCTTGATATAGTTTATTGGGCCAATCCTCCGAGCTGCCTCCTTTTTAAAATGGGAGAATTTTCTGTGCGGTCACAGTCTTCTTCTTTTTGCCCGGGTTTTGTTTTTTTCCAGAGTTTGTGGCCCTCATTCTTTGTGTTTACTTCCCCACTGCAAAAAGGAGGGACCCCCTGTAGGCCGTCAGCGATCATTTGCGGCTTTGCGTGAAACCTTGTTTAGCTTTGAATTGTGGGTCAGTACAAACTTCTTTTGAGCGTTACGATTTGTGGTCCTGATCTCTGCTCTCCTGAAGCGTGGTTGGTTTATCTCCCGTTCCTGTCGAAATGTCCCCTTCCCCATCCTCCTGACGACCGGTTTTTTGCCATGGGTAGTTGCCAGCTATTCGTTTCTTGAGTTCTGGCCAAATCTTCGACGCTGTCTGACTCTTGGTCTTCCGGAGCGTGCCCCCTTCTGGTAGCTGCCACTAGGAGGTAATGGATTTGAAGATCCTGTGCCCCTCCCCGCTTGACTTCGTATCGCATCGGAGGGGAACAGTCTGCTTATCCCAATCGTAATGATCTTCCCTTCGCGCTTTTGACCTTTGATTTCCCTCGCTGATAAATTGAGCCCGAAAGAAAAAAACCCCCCCAGACGTTTGAGTTTTCCATTTTCTTTCGGTTGACCCTAATCGACTATATATGTTTAAGCCTCCCCCTTTTTTGTTGTTTCTGATCGATTCAATGATTTCTGTGCAACACAACCGGCAGGTGCGTTGCCCGCGCCTCCTTCTTGGGCTGTTTGGAGGGCGGTTTTGGCGCATTTATCTGTGCGTCCTGGTGCTTTTGATCCTCATGGGCTCGAATCTTTTCATTCCTCCTTGTCGCTTAAGAGTGTTCCTCCCCGATGCGGGGCCCCCTCTTTGAGAGTTCACCCGGTACCGCTCCGGGACCCGGCCCTATGGCAGCTTACCCAGAAATCGTCCCTAGAACTACAACACGCGTATCCCGCGTCGCCGCCGGGCTCTTTTTCGTACAGCAGAATCACTTTCACTACCCATGGCCCACGCACTTTTTTTTTAGTCGCTTTTTCATCCCTCCATTTTCGACAAGTCCTCTCACCCCCCACTCCTCCGAAGCGATAGATATCCAACGTACCCCCTCCTTCCACAATTAATTTTTTCTTGTGCCCCACAATGAACCCACGGATACCCCTTGTGTACCCGTCGCCCCTGATCCTGACGGCCTACTGGGGAAAATACGACTTTGTGCCCACGTGGCTCTCCCCATTCCTGGCTTTTTTTGACCCCCAGTTTTCCCCCCCCAAAAGGGCCGTCCAGAAGCAGGTTTAGCACTCCCCCTGATTCCCCGATTTGAAATTGGTCAGCTCTCCGCTATTGCACCCATGAATACAATCCCTCCTGCCCCTTCGTCCCCTCTGTCAGTGCCGCTGAAGTCGCCGCGTCCCTTTGACCCCTTGTACCCCTCCGCGTTCCAGACTTTTTACTCCGGATATTTGAGATTGCGCCCCCGGCGCGCTATGGCCACCCTTTATCACCGGTCCCGCACACCATTTTTTTTTTTCTTTTTTTTGCGCCGTTCCTTCATCGAGTGGTCTAAGGAAGAAAACACCCCTGCTTTCCCTTTGCCCCAACTATCTCAGTTTTTCTCCCGTTTCATCCTTCCTAGTAGGGCTGTGGCCTTTCTCCTTCCTCGAACGCCAGCCGGTCATTCCAGCTTTTGTCCACCCGAGGCTACCTTTAATCTTTCGCACCTTATACCTCTAGCCCGAACAATTACGGCGCGCCCGAGAAAATAGAAAGACTTTTCTCCCCCAGCTCGTTCTTTACTACTTTGGCCGTGTTATCCTGTCATTTTTTGAATTCCGCCACCCTCGATCTTCCCTCCCTCAACGAGACTGTGGTCCCCCTCTGCCTCCCCCCTTTTCCCCCTACATTTTGGTCCCTTTGAGGCCTGGACCTTTATCCCCTGATCGCCCGACTTCAAGCGGTCTGGTAGTCCTCCCCCCAAAGTGTCCTCCTTTTTTTTTCTCCCTCCCGTGTTGTTGTTTCCGAGACTCGGTCGTCCATGGTAGGACATCCAGCCTCTGGATTGTTAGATAATTTTTTTTCTGAGTCACCTGCCCCTCCCCCCCCCTATTTTAAATTGACTGCAAGTATTACCAAGGAGGCGTTGACGCTTGGAGCTTCGCTTTTTTGATTCTGATGAAGATTTTTGCATGTCCTCTACCTCGTCTTCCAAGGCGGTTCAAAGCCTCGTCATCTGGATGGAAAGGTCTTTTATTTTCGGGAGCGGCGTTCGATTGTTTAGAGGTAGGTCGGCTAGCTCTTGACTCAAGGTATTCAAGTAGCCTTTGGTGGCCCGTCTGGGAATTATATGGATCTCTGGACGGTGGTCTCCGGACTGATTTTCCCCCCGGAGCCCGGAACGGCACGATTTGAGTCTCTTCGTGTTTGCCCACGACAAAGCATTTTTGTGTCTTACTTCTGTCATCGATTCCCTGCATTGTCTCTAAGTACCCCTGTCTCATCCGGGTGTCCTTTTTTTTCCGTTCCGGTGGCTTACCTGGCGCCCATAGTTTCCTACTTTGCAGCGTCTCTCCCGTCAATGCATGAGTTGTACTTGGCGTCTCTTTTCGGACGGGGACCCTTTATGTTGAAACGTCGGCGGCGACTTTTCCCCGTGCACTTCAGTTCTTTTAAGAAGCCAGGCGAGAGATGTATGGATGGGGTCAATTATTCCCCGGCGAGGTGGCCTCCGTTTGTCCCCTTGGCGTTTGCCCCTGTTCGCCAGATGCTTGCCCTCCCGCCCGGTTTGTTCCGCGGTTGTTTGGCCCTCCCTGTCTTGTGGTACTCTCACTTGACACAATTGATTGTAAAAGAGTGAGGAGCGCGCTTTCAGTTTTCGCGCTTTTCCGAACCCTTTGTACTTGGGGTTGTGTAATTGGGGGTTCCTTTCAAAAATTACCTTTTGCTTTTTTGTGGGAGAGAGAGTGAGCGCCCCTTCCCCTGAAGAGTTTTGTTTTAGTTGTTGTCGAAAATTTACGTGAAATCACGAACTTTTCCCCTCCCTTTTTGCCCCCCGTGGCTTCCTTCTTTTTTCCGTGTCGATGACACAGATTGACCTGTAGGACGCTTGTTTCCTGCGAGGGACATTCTGTTTCATCTTCATGCGCGGTCCGGATCGATTTTTCGATCTTTTCCTTCTCTCATCCTGCTTTTCTCGTTAGTTCCACACTTTTTCCGCGACCCCCCCCCCTTCTTTTCCTGCTGGTCCACTTGCAGAAGCTCTTCTCACAGCTCCCTCTTTCCATTCGTCGGACCGCCCGACCATCCCCAGAAGATTCCCCGGTTTCCATACTTCTTTTTTCTGAC
>Ga0179593_1621745_pt1 | contig 13676 bp, 18 predicted proteins | sample CZODoug2_1_08_16_FD_185931 | JGI IMG/M metagenome (GOLD analysis project Ga0179593, IMG submission 185931) | Vadose zone soil fungal communities from Angelo Coast Range Reserve, California, USA - CZODoug2_1_08_16fungal (PacBio error correction) | ecosystem: Environmental > Terrestrial > Soil >... | reverse complement strand
GGATATTCTTTTTTCTCTTTCCCGGGCAATTTTTTTTGATACGGTCGGTACGCTCGATGGCGTGCGTGTTAAGGAAGGCACGTTGGCGAAAATTCCGCCCCCCTTTTTCCCCTTCAGGCCGAGGCCATCGAGGAATGCTCGATAGATCCCGCGCGCGCTCACCAACCACCCGAGACGACTTTTTTTTCTTTTTCCCTCCTCCGGCTCGACCTGCCGCCTTCATCGGCCAAGCAGATGCGTCGCGAAGTCTCGCGCCCGCTTCCCGCCGGATAAGCCTTTTTTTCTTCCTTCCCCCCCCGTAATAAGGTCCGCCCACGTACGAAGTCTATGGGTGAGTGTCGCTTCAGCGCTGCGTCTCCTGCAGCGGGTGGTTCTTTTTTTCCTCCGAATCGAAGGCTATGAGCGTAGACCGCGCATCCTTCCCTTCCTTTCTGCGGGAAAATCGGGCGATGAAATCGAGGGAGGAAACCACACCGCGCTTTCTTTTTCCTTTTTTGTCCTTGACATCGCAGGTCACAATCGTGCGGGCAACAGGTCGACGCGCACGCTGGTGATTGTTTTACCGGTGGCCTTTTTTCTGTCCCTTTCTCCTCGGTGCATTCGCTGGTTCCGTCCGATGAAACGACCTTGAGAAGTACGTGCCGTTCGGGCCCGGTCTTGTGGGTGTCACACCCTTTTTCCTTTTTTTTTTTCTTTTCTTCCCCCCGACGAAAACAAACACGTCGTAGACGAGCTCGTCGTCATTCGAGTAGTCAGCAACGCCACTGCAGCGTTTCCAGCCCCTCTGATGGCGCGACGCTCTTTCTCCCTTGAAGGGAAGCGGCCTGGGCGAGAGGGCGAGGGAGGGGGAGGTAGCCCCCCCTTTTCCCTTTTCACCGGTGGTTTTGTTACGGTTTTCCCCTTTTCCTCCCAAGGAGGGATACCCGGACGGACCCGCACCTGCGAAGTTTCCCCTCTTCCCTTTTTCTTTACGTCACAACGGGATGTCGCATTAAGGTGGGACCGCGCCCTCCACTGCTCCTTCGGGCTCGTGATCGAGGATCCTTCCTCGTTGTATACGACTCCTTCCTTCGTTCGTAAGGCCAGTCTCTCTTCTTTCCTCCCTGACGCCGTGCCCGCGCCAGATGACGCCGCCCCATGTGGGGAAGAGAAATATGAGAGAGAAGAGGCTCGGACTGTCTGTGCCGCGTGGTCTCGGCTTCCGGTGTAACTCCTTCTCTCTTTTTCCCAGGCAGTGACTGTTGAGAGATGGAGAGAGAAGAGTGTGGGCGAATCTTCTTTTAGCCCTCCCTTCGGTCCAGAGAAGAGGCGCGCCGCCTGGTCGAATTCCCATTTTATTACGGCGAGGTCTTCTTCTTCATCGACGGCCGCCCTTGGCGGCGCGATGATTAGGGATAGGGTGGAGGCCGGCGACGAGCATGCGCCTCACGACGATGGCGGGGATTTCATATCTTTCTTTTTTTTGGTCGCTTGTCCGGTCGTCTGCGACGGAAGTAACGGAGACCGCTACGGCGTCCCCTTCCCGTCCGTTAAAGAGAAGCCCCTTTTTTCTCTTTCTCCTCACGGTTTCCCGTCGGGTCTACCCTGAGGACGGGCGGGAGATTAACGTTACGACCAGTAGAGTGCCCGCTTTGTCGACCCCGAGGGTCTCTCCCCCCTTCCCTCCTCCCTTTACATTCGGGCGCGATCTTGGAGATTAAAGAACTTTTATCCGTGTAAGGGTCTTCCCTTGGCGTCACGGCAAGAGAAAAGATGTATTTTCCTCCGACCTCCTCCTTTTTTTTTCTTCCCTCCTTCTTCCACGCCGCCGTCCGGCGCGGGAGCCCGTTCGTGCACTCGAGCTCGGCAGATGTCGAAGAAAACCGATTTCCTCTTCCAAACGTCTTTCCCCCTCTCCTCCCTTTCAAGGCGCGCCTCGACAGAGGAACGGGAGAGGCCGTCTCGTACCCGAGCTCTGTCAGCAGCCCCCCACCCTCTTCTCCCCTCACCGGTCTCGACGTCTCCGCGCAGAAAACGCGGCATGGGTGTCGGCCTGGAAGAATTTGGCTTCGACGCGTTGAAGCTGTTAGCGATCCTTTTTTAGCCGCCGATCACGGAACGGCCGAGCGATGAGCGCCCTCTCCCCCCCCTCCCCCCCTTCTTTCCTCTCTCTTCGTGGGCGAAACGTGAGTGTGAGCGTGCGGTACCGTGATGCGTGTTCGTCGCAAGCTGCCATTCTTTCTCTTTCCTCTTCCCCAATGTACCCAGTTGCAGACGGCTCGAGCACGGCAGGCCTCCTCCTTTTCCCCTTTTCTCGCCTCTTGCCGAGAAGTGCTGTTGCGCGAGAATGTTGAGAGAATTGATCACCGAGTCGGACGCCATGTCTCAGATGTTGGGTCCTTCTCCTTCCCCTCCCCCTTTCCCATTGATTGATAAAGTCCGCTCGATTCGGGGGAATCTGCACAGGAAGGCGTGCGCACCGTCCTCCCGCGCCCCTTCCTTTGCAGCGGAAAACGTACGGAAGAGAGAGGACGCGGATCGTCGACCCCCTCCCCTTTCCTTTCTCCGATGTCAAGATCCAGACCGCTGCCTTGACATTACCCCTTCCTCCCCCGCTGTACGCCGAAGAATAATAGCCGATTGGCCCGGTGGAGAACATGTCGTCCTCCGCAATGCCTCTTTCCTCACCTTTCTTTCCAAGGGACGAGGAGATTGCGTCGACGACATGTTATAAACGGGGGGGGGGGCCAAAAACCAAATTTTCTTTATTGCTGCGTCGGAGTAAATCTCTCCCCCCCCCTTCTCTTTTCCGTCGCGGTCTGGATTCGAAGATTCGGATAGACCGAGGAGCCGACGACCCTCTCCAAAATATGAAAGAGTCTGGATCCCGATCAGAGTCCCCTCCCCCCCGTCAAGATTATAATGAGAAATCCCGCGGCTCTCTCTTCTCACAGTGCGCACGCTGGCAGGTGGCAGTTTCTCCTTGACTTATCAATATGGTCAAGGACGGATCGAGCTAAAACCAGATAGAAGTCGACGCGCGGCCCTCACGCCTTTTTCTTCCAAGTCGCTCAACAAGGCGCGGCGAAAAAGAACGGTATACGTCAAGCTGCTCCCGGAACCTTTTTTTTTTTTTCCCCCCTTCGAGGTGCTTTCGTCGTTCCCCCATCGGTCTGGCAGGCTAGAGGAAGATCGCACTGTCGGTACACCCTCCTTTTCCCTTTTCTTCCGAACACGCGATCAGCGGGAAAGCGAACGAATAACACTCACCGTTTCGCCCAACTAATCTCTCATGAATTGGGTAATTGGCTTTTTTCTTTCCCTTCTCTCGGCGCGATTGCGACCTGGTGGCATCGCACTGGCTTTACGCGTTTCCTTCTCTCTCTACCTGCGCGGACAGAGAGGGATAGTTTCTTCTGCCGCATCGGAAATTGAGATAGACGTAACGGCCAACTCGTTAATTTCTTCTCCCCTTTTCTCGCAGTTAATCTGGTCGATGCTTCGCTTGAATTGAAAAGAAGGCTCGTTGTTCGTGGGCACCGGCCAACCCGAGTTCAAGGTCTTTACGCCCCTCCCTCCCCCTTCTCTCCTCCGTTGCACGCACTGCGGCCCCGCGACGGAAGGAGGAGGTCACGTGTACGTCCCCCTCTTACCTCCCCGGACGGAAGATTTACAAATTCACCTCGCTACCCTTCTCGGCGGACCTCTCCTCTTCCCCATTACATGTGGGAGCTGGGAAGTAGAAGAACAAAGGGGAATCTCTTTGCGGCACCGGTCCCCTCCTTTTTTCTCTCCGATGAAAGGGCGGCGTCGTTTTACAAGGCCAAATCAAAGACGCGACGGCCCTCGGTTCCGACACCGCGGTCAATCTACTGGTCGGAACTTTTTTTCTCTCTTTTTCCCCTTCTTGCTGCCGACTCGCCTTTCAGGAGATTCACGACTGGGCTAGATGACAAGGGCGCTATGTAAGTCGGGCTCGGTGAGAGTCTCCCCCTCTTTTCCCCTCCCCGCCTGCGGACCTCTTCAGAAACGCGTTCCTGTCGCGTCCGGTGCAGTGAGACTGAAATCCACGCAATCGTCGTCGCCGGCGCAGGCTCGTCCTCTTTTTTCCCCGAGACGATCAGCGAGCGCAAGGGCGCCGTCTATAGGTCAATACTGAGGGGCGTGTGGGACCAGCTCTGGGAACGATCGAGTACTCTCCCGTTTTCCCTTCCTTTCCTCTGTTACCGCCGGAAGGCGATCCGATTAGGCCCCACACTGCTGGCGCGAGAAAGCGCGCAAACAGGTCCCTGGCCTTTCTTTTACCCGGGGCCTCTCGCGGCGTTTCTTCTTTTCCGCGGCACCCTACGCGTCCGAGCGCGCGAACGCGCAAGATGGTCGCCACATGGGGAGCGGTCAGCTGGCGCGGCACGGCGCCTTGGCACACCGTATTCTCTCCCTCCCTTTTAGCGCCTGGTCCGCGGAGGATACGAAGCGGAAAGGATCAGCGCTTCCCTGCTGCCAGAAGCTCCCCTGGTCATCAACGGTAAGGGCGACAGTAAAGTGTTGGACGTCAGTCACGGATCTCTTCTTTTTCCCTTTCCCTGTTTGATCGCCTGGGATCCGTTCCAGAAACCGTACAACAAAGGTGAACCGGATCTCGCCGGTTTCGACGCTCGCCCATTCTTTTCTCTCCCTGGGGAGCGAACGCGGCTCGGTCGTCGCGCATATCAGAAGGAGGATGGAAAAGAGGCAGGGCGTCTGACTGACGATGTGTGAAGGAAGACTTTCTTCTTTTCTCATCCCCCCTTTCCCGACGCTTGCGCCGCGCGGTGTCCGACAAATTCTCGTGTGGAGAAAAAAGAAAGTCACGAACGGCACGTACTTCATCACGTCTTTCCTCGGACGGACCCCTTCTCCCCCCTCCCTCTCTTCTTTCGTATCGACAATACGGCCACCGGTCATCACCATCACCAGCGTGAGCGTAGACCGTTGCCGCACTATGTGACTTCTCTTCTTCCCGCGAGTCGAGTTTTGCCGCGGACGGAAAGAGGTGTTGGCTCGGTTGGTTTCCCGTCGATTGGTCTTTTTTCTCCGCTCGACGGCACGCTCAGCGACTTTTTCTCTTCCCCACCGTCGAGACCGGACACGTCGACCCCACCCGCTTGCGGCGCTCTCGGATTGACCCTCCTTTTTTTTCTTCTTTCCAGTAGGGACGGACCTATAAGGTCCGGCCTACATCACTGCTTTATCAGGCGGTGAAGCGGGCGGGGAGCGAGGCCGTTCTCGACGCTTCTCGTTGGCCGAGGAAAGCTCTCTCTTCCTCTTCTTTCACGCCGCTCGTAGGCCGTGGTGTTGACGGGCGCGGTACGATATCGAGCAATTCCTCGATGGAAGCGGCCTGATCGGCGCCTTTTTTTTCCGGCTGTTTTTTCCCCCCCCTTCCTCTCTTCCAGACCGTATCCTGTCGGCGGTCTAGTTGGCGCGCGGAAGCTTTCCACCAAAGGGGGCGCGACCGACCATAGCTCCTCTCTTTTTCTTTCCTCCTCCTAAGTTGTTGTTCTTTTTTTCCCTCTCTCTGCCACGAGACCGGAACGGAAAGAAGGATACGGTCTTTACGCTCGATGCCGTGGTGATTCATGAAGGGCAGTTGTTCTCCCTTTCCCTCGGTGATGCGCGCCAGCCGTCTCTCCCCTTTCTAAGCGTATCCGGCCCGCTCCAACCCAACGAGCAGACGGAGCTGTAGGAGAGTCGGCGCATCTTCGCGCGATAAACCGTCCTCCCATCAAGCCCTTCCTTCTTTTTTCCCCTAACAGTCTCGCCGCCCGCCGCGTCAGCATGATAAGAAGTGATGTAGGCAGGAACATTATAAGGTCCTGCCACGTATTCCTACGTAAAAGGTAAGGTCCCTTTTCCCTTCTTCTGAGTGGGTAGAACGTGGCCTCTCTTTCTCGAATCGACGGCTCTCTGAGGTCAGCAGCGATCGCTGAGCGTGCCGGCTATCTTCCAACTTCTCTTCCTTTCCAGGCGGGAACCCCCTCCCCTTTCCTCCTCGGAAAACTCGACGAGATGGATAGGAGAGTGGTGTCCTTGAATCTCCTTTTTTCACCCTCTGCGGCCCTTCTTTTTTCTTTTTCCTTCGCACTCCGAGCTTTCGGTTCGCCGTGAGTGCGGTCGATTTTTTCGTTCTTCGATGGTAAGTCCGACCCCTCCTTCCCCTTTCGGTATTGGTGTCACCGAGAATATTGTTCGGACACCGCAGCGGCGCAGCGTATTAAATGTGGTTCTCGCCTCGCGCCCCCCTCCCCAAAACCCCTCTCCCTTTTCCCCCGCCCCTTCTGATAGGAGCGACGACCGAGACCGTCGCTCACAATTGCAGGGCCGCGAGCCTGTTCTATCCTTTCGGTAGGGGTTTTCTCTTCCGGTTCACGGTGGTGTGCGGTTTCTGGAGACGTCAAGGGGATAAACGTGACGTGTCCCCTGCCCCCTCGTCCTGCAGGTTTGCGCCTTCCCCCCCCTTCTGACCGCGCGCACTGCAGAGATAGCGCTCTTCGGGCTCGTGATCGCGTCTTCCCCTCTCCCTTTTTCTTTTTTCCCCCTTGCTCGCGTACACAAACTCGATCGGTTGCTCCCTGACGCCGTCCGCGCCGACTGCCCGCTGCCCTCGTCTACAACCCCTCCTTACTGTCAGCTGAATACTTTGCCGGGGTGGCAGTGGCTAGTAGAGCCGCCGCGCGCTCCTTGTAAACTTCAGTGACTTGCCTTTGGGGGCGAAGCGGATTAGCCTTCAGGCTTTACTCTTGCCCTGGTTGCCCTTTTTCCCTTTTTCTAGGCCACGGTCGTACGGCGAGTCCTCGCGCGATTACCAGAGCTGGTCCAACAGCCATCAGGATTGATCGTAGCGGCGCCCTTTTTGGCGCGCTGATTTCACTTCCTCCTCTTCTTGCTGCCGTCGACGACGGGCGATGGAGGTGATTTCAGTCGAGACTGACAGGACGCGACAGGAAACGCGTTCTTAAGATTTTCTCTGTTTGTCCTGTTGCTCTTTTCTTTCCCCTCTCGCCCTGTCCTCGAACGCAGGGACGTGAATATTCAGGAAGCGAATCAGAGCAGCCGAACGGTTTCCCGTCGGGTTACCTGAGGTCCGCGGCGGGAAGATCTTTCTCCTCGGCGTTGCGAGGTGGCATTGTCAAGGAGAGACTTTCCATCTGGGCTTATCTTTCTTACCGCCCTTTTAGCCTCATCTCTCTCTTTCATCCGGGATCGTAAAAACGTGTGGTAGCAGAGAGTTGAGTACTTTTTATTTCCATCTTTCCTCGGGGAAGGTTTCCCTTTTTTTTTTGCTGTCGAGAACACCGATACGAGTCAAACAGCATCGATGCGGAAGACCCTTGACCCTCTTGCCTTTCCCCCAAGAAACTCTCTTTTTCTCCCCCGAGCCTCTGTCGCCGGACAAGTACGAGTTGGCGTTGACGTCGATCGAAAGGTTCTAGACGTCTCAGCGCAGAAAGCGGCTTTGTTTCTTTCCTTTCCTCCTTTTGGCGTCGTATTCCTTCTCCCTCTCTCTTCGCGCAGGAATGCCATACCGATTACCAGTATCCAATACCAATTTCAGATAGATAGTTGGAGAAACGGTGCGTTTTATCAGTGCTTCTCCCCTTTCTTTCTTCTCGGTGGACGCTGCGAACCGGGTTAAATGTAAAGCCGTTGCGATCGGCTCGAGCACTCTTTCTCGTCGGTGCGATGCAGCTGAAGTAGACGTGTGTTGCGCCGAGCACATTGTTTGAGAGATTGATAACCGAGTCGACGCTGCGCCGTGTTGTTTCGTTGTAGTGATACTTCTCTTTTCCCTCTTTTCCCCCCTTCTTGGGAAATCTGACCGGCAAGCGTGAGCACTTAGTCCTCGACGCAGGTAGGTCAGCCAGGAGAATCTTGGCGGACCCGTCCTGCCTCGCGCGGTCTTTTTTCCCTTTTCTTTCTATCGTCAGATCCAGACCGCTGACTCGACTTATCGACATCGTTGACGAGAAGGTAGGTGAGCGGCGCCACGAGGTAGCCGACGCATCCTCTCCTCTTTTTTTCTCCCTTGTCGTCGAACGCCTTTTCCCCCATTTCCTCTTTGAGTGCGTTCGACGAATGTTCTCCACGGGCAATCGGCGATGGTGCGTCGGCGTAATCGTGGCGCAGCCACACCTGCCGGCAACGATTTCGCGAAGGTCGCATTTCAGTCTTTTTCTTCTTTTTTCCTCATCGGATTCTTTCCTTCCCTACCTTCCCCTGCCGCGCGCGGGCCGTAGGTTCAGCTCAAGATTCTCCTGCGGACTACCGCGGCGAGGACGAAGTGCGCACGATGCGGTGAAGATTACCCCGAATGCGAGCGGGATTTATTCACTCCATTGTCCTTACTTCTCGCGGCCTCACCTTTCTTTCTTTCCTTTCCCCCTTCGAATAACAAAGCGCTGCGCAAACAAGCACGGTCTACGTAAAGCTGATCGCACAGAAGCCGGCGCCGTCGTCAACGGCGAGGTCTCTTTTTTCGTTCCCCGTATGGCCGTGTTCCCCAAAAAAAAAAACATTTACCCGGTTCGCGCACACAATCTTCTCCTGCCTCTTGCCTGACGAAAACTCCTTCCCCTCCTGCTTTCCCACACCTAATCTGATCTGATTGGGTAATTGGATATCTGGTATCGGGTAAGGCAATTCCTGCGCTAATATACTTTAGCCGTTGAATGATCGGCTCTACTCTTTTTTTCCCCTGTTTCTCACCCCCATCTTCCGGCCGACACAAAGCCGCGTTCTGCGCGGAGACTAAGAACCTTCGATCGGGACGTCAAAAGGCCAACTTCTACTTTGGTCCTGGCCATCTCTGTCTCTACGGACGCGCCCTCCTTTCCCTTTCCCCTTTTTCATTTCTTTTTCGATCGATGAGGGGGGGACGCGGATCGGTGTTCTTAGACAGCGCGAGCTCGAAGTGCACGCCATTGCTCCCCTCTTTCTTCCTTCTTTTACTCTTCCCTTTCCCTCCTCTACCAGTTTTTCGATCCGGATGAAAGTACATATGGGAGCGGACCGTCGACGCAAAGGAATCTCTTTTCTGCACCGTTTACTTTTTCTCTTTCTTCCTCCTCTTCTCGGGTTTCGACAAAGCGGGCAATATAATGGTCGAACGGGATCTCACGGCCGCGTCCTCAGGGTAGACCTTCCTTCCCCTTTTCCTCTTTTTCCCCCCCACCCCCTCTTTTTCTCTCTCTTCTTCTCCCTTCTGCGGTTGAGCGGCCGCGCGGGCGGGCGACGGGAAGGCGTCGCAGGAAGACCGGAGAAACGAAAAGCCGGCGGACCCTCTCCGACACCGCGTTTTTTCGCGTCCGTGGTCAGTTTCCTTTTCCTTTTTTTTCTCTCCTCCTCCAACACAGAGACGATCGCGCGCCTGCCCCTTTCCGCTCCTCTCTTATCCTCCTTCCTCTTTCCCCCCTCTGACTCGCCGTACGACTGGCCTTCGACCAGGAAGGAGAGCTCGTAATCGGGACCTGCAACCCACTTCCCAGATTTCCTTCTCTTCCGCTTGACACACAATGATGGAGAGAGCCAGCGCGCCCAGGTCCCTTCCTTTTTCCCCCCTTCCTCTCCCCCTCCCTTCCCAGATCGGCTGAAACCGGAGCGCGCGACACGGGCAAATACGAGTACGAGACGCGCGACGCTATTTTTCTCCCCTTTTTCTCCCTTTCTCTGGCGCGGCATCTTTTCCCCTCCGCTCTTCCCCGGAATACCGAGACCCGGACAGAAAAAGTGCGGCGCCTGGTCCGCCGGCGTATCCTCCTCCTTCCTTCTTTTCCTCTCTTTCCTTCTTGGGCGCGGTCCTCACCGGTAAGGGCGACAGTGCCGTGTTGAACGTCATCCCCTTTTTTTTCTTTCTGCAGCGGCCCCCCTCCTCTTTGGCTCGTCTTCCAGAAACGTACCACCACCCGTGCCCTGTTTTTTATCCGACCCCGCCCGAGCGCCAAGATCGCCAGGCAGCGCCTGCAAGGGGAGCGCACGTTTTTCTTTTTCTCTCGACTATCCTCTCTTTCCTCCTCGCCTTGGACGACGAGCTCGTATAAGACGTGTTGTTTCGGAGAGAGGCGATACCACATGTAAATGACGCTGCCCTCCTCCCCCCTTGTCCGACCTTTCCTTCCTTTTTTTTCTGGACGGACATCGAAATCAGCAGCGACCGAATCAGGGCGAACTCGAAAAGATGGCGTTCGATATCGACAATACGCCACTTTTCCTTCCCCCTCCCCCTTTTTTCCCTGACGTGGCCTCCCCTTCCCCCCCCCTCTCTTTTTGAGTTGTCCGAGGACGCCGCGGTGGCGCGGTGTTTCCGTAGATGGCATATCCGCTTCCCTCCTTTCCTCTCCTAGTTGACGATTGTTTTTCCTCTCAGAGCCGTAGATTCGATGAACAACGTCGGACCGGCCACGTCGACCCACCCGCTGGCGCGTCGCTTTTCCTCTTCCCCAAAAACAGTTTTTTTTTCCTTTCGGCCTTCCTTTTATCCTGTCCTCCTCCATCACTGTTATAAGGCGGTGACGAGGCGGGCGCGAGACGTGCTCGGGGTGGGGGGGACGCTTCTGTCTTTCCTCTTTCCTTTCCTTTCGATTTTTTTTTTTTTCTCTCCTCTTTAGCTCTCCGGACAGCTCCGTCGGCTCGGTGGGGTGGAGAGGGCGCGGGATACGATATAGAGCAATCTAGATGGCTCGGCCTTCTTTCTTCCGCCGTTTAGCCTCCCCCTTTCCCTTCTTCACCACGGCATCGAGCGTAAAGAACGTATCCTGACTCGGCGGTATCGTTGGACGCGATGGCCTCCTTTCCCCCCTTTCGGACAGACCTTTTTCTTTTTTTTCATTTCTTTTCTGGTCTTTCGGCCGGTGGGTGGAAAGATTACAGAGCAGACAACACGGGACCGCCAGATCGGGATCGTTCTTTCCTCCCCCTTCTTCCGTGGTTGATTCTCCTCTTTTTTTTCCCTCCTGCCCTCAACGGCTTCCGAGCAGGCAGAGCCATCGAGGAATTGCTAGTTAGCGTGATCCAGCGCACGCTCCACAACCGAGCCGCCTTCCTTTTTCTTATCTACTCTTGCGCATAGTTCCCTTCCCTCCCCCCATCAAGAACGCGATCGACATGCGCTTCCATCGGACAAGCCGATATCGTCTCTACTCTTTTCCTCCCCTCCCTTCGTCACGACCTTTTTCCCTTCCTTGCTACGTAATAAGGTCCGGACAACGTAAGAATGTATTGGGTGAGGTCGCATTCAGCTCAGCTCCCTTCCTCTTTTTTTCCCTGCCGGGCCTCTTTTTTCTCCCCCTTCCGCCCGCGATCGCGAGCGTGAAGTAGATAGTCAATCGTAATGTTCCCATTTTTCCTCCTTTCTCCTCCTGGGCTTTTTTTTCCTTCTTTCCGGCGATGTGGTCGTCCTTGACATCGAAGGTCACAATCGTGCGCACGTTCCTACTCTTCACCCTCTTTTCTTCCTTTTCTCTCCCGGTCCTCCTTCTTTTTCTTCCCCTTTTTTTGATGGTCCGTCGATTGCAAACGACATGATGATAGTAAGTGCCGTTCGGGACGGTATTGGTGTCCCACACGAAATCTTTTTCACCGGCTCTCTTTTTTCTTTCCCTTTTTGTATCGCAATCCTTCTACTCCTCTCTCTTCTCGTTTCCCTTCTCGTCGTCAGACGCCACTGCAGAGTTTCCAGCCCCTTATGATAGGCGCTCCCTCCCTCTTCCTTTCTCCCCCCCTCCCCCCATTGCCGCTTTTTTTTCTCTTTCTCTTGCTATTCGAAACCCGGCGAGATCCGGTTCACCGGGGTTTTTGTACCCCCTCCCCCTGCGGATAACCGTGGAAGGACGAACCTGCGGCAGAAGGTTGCGATGCCGATACCGCATCTTTTTCCTCCGTCATCCTGTGATACCGCGAGAAAAGGAAACAAGGAAGAGTAGGCGTCTTTGTTCTTTCCTCGGATTTTTCCCCTCTCTTATTTCTCCTCTCGTCCGTAGAGGTATTAAAGGATCAGCGTACCACTTCCCCCCCCTCCTTCCTGTTGTTCTCCTCCTCATCTTGACAGAGCCACCCATGTGGAGAAAATTGAGCGTAGCGAGGTAGGAATAGTATTGCCGCGTTTCTCTCTCCCGGTGTACTCCTCTTTCTCTTATCGCTGCGAGAGAGTAATGGGTGAAAGGAAGTAGTGACCTGTTGAGAGTTTGCGATTTTTCCCGGCGGTACATCGTGCATATGTTGCTCTCCTCCTTCCTTTTCATGGTCCAGGTCGTACGGGGAGGTCCTCGAGCGATTCCCCAGAGTGGCCCACGCCCTCATTCTTTTCTCAGTTTCTTTTCTCTGTCTAGGGGTGAGCCGGCGAAGAGCCGCGCCGTTTCTACCTCCCCTTTTCTGTGATTTCCGTTTCTCTTCTCCCTTCCTCTTTGGTCGGTGATCAGGTAGTACGGAGAAGGCCCTCCGGAGCCCTTTCCCTTCTCCCTTTTTTCCCTCGAACAGAAGGACGTGAATATAATGAAAGGGAGAATGAGCAGCATCGAACGTTTTCCCTTGTCGTTTCTCCCTTCTTCCTTTTTTATTTTCCCGTTACGAACACTTCTTTCCGTTCCTGCTTGGTGGGAGTTGGCTTGTAAAAAAGGCGACGACATTTCAATCGGGCGAGATATTGTAGATTCACGCCCCTTTTTCCCTTTTCCTTGCAAAGAGAAGAGATTCAATTGGCGGGAGACGGACAGAGCCCAGATGTCATTTCCTTTCTCTTTTTTCCTCCCTCCTTGCCTAGTGACTTTGTAAACTTGCCGTCCGGATGCATGTCTCTCTCGCCGACCCTCTTTCTTCGTTCCCTGAGCTCGAGCTGGTCGAGAAAAAGATCAGAGTCCAACAGAATCGATGAGGAAGACCTTTCCTTTTTTCCTTTCTCCTCCCCCGCGCCGTAGTCAATCCTTTTTTTTCTTCGTCCCTTACGAGTTGGCCGGAAGTCGATCGAAAGGTTATAGACGCGTCTACGGACAGAAACGCGCCTGTTTGTCGGCCTTCCTCCCTTTTTGAGCTACTTCCCCTCTCTTTTTTCCGCTAGATTAGGCAACGGGAAGAGAGGAGGCCAGGTCCTCCCCTTCCCCTCTTCCCCTTCCCCCAATTACCCCTGTTCCCTCCTTTTTTTTTTTCCTTTCTTTCGAGTGTCGGTAGCAGCTGCCAATTAGCCGTGGTGGCGCTGCTGAAAAGGGTTAAATGTACAGCCTTGCTATCTTCCCCTCTCCCGGAACTCCCTCTTCCCTCCCCTTATCTTTTCCCTCCTGGCCGGCGTCGGTGAAGAGCCGCCTTGACCGTAGACCGTGCTGTTGCGCGCCGCCTTTTGTCTCTCCTTCCTCCCCTCGTCGACGATGCGCGCTCCTTTTTCCTCTTCCTTTCCCTTGACCTTGATTGATAAAGTCACGATAGCATTCGGGGGAATTCTTGAAAGGCAGGCGTGAGAAATTAGTATCGCGCTTTCTTTTCTCAGTATACCCCTCTTCCCTTAACCGTAAGCTTCCTCCTTCCTTTTTTTCTCTTCTTCCCCCCCTGTCGAAAGATCGTCAGATCCAGGAACAGCTTACTCGCCTCTCTCCTTTTTCTTTTCTTTTCTTTGAGCGAGGCTCTTTCTTTCTCCTTTCTTCTTCCGTGCCCGCAATGCCTCGTGCCCTTTGATA